>BNJU01000219.1_pt1 | contig 45496 bp, 89 predicted proteins | sample 8539281 | NCBI WGS metagenome assembly BNJU01 (sample SAMD00202456, study PRJDB9452) | human saliva metagenome | isolation source: human saliva | place: Japan
TTTTCAGGGTTTTTATTTTGTAAAAAAAGTATGGAAAAAGTATAGAAATGTATGCCTACAATATACAAACAATATACAAACAATATACAAAAATACTATATCTTTTCCACTGCTTTTTCTCAGCTCTTCAATGTCCTTATGAGTATAAAAATTTTTCAGTTGTTGTATAACTGTTGTGTCCTATTAATTTTTTTAACTGATGTTTTTATTTGCGTCTGCATTACTAAGTAATGTTGCAAATGTATGTCTAGTATCGTGTGGCTTATGCTTCATTCCAAGCTCTTCCATAATAGGTTTAAATTTTTTTCTCTATAATAATTATCGTATTTCATTTGCTCGCCTTTAAAATTTACAATCAAATATTCATTCTTGGTATTCATTCTATTTTTTTAACAAGTTTGAGGATTTTTAGAATGAATAGGAACTAATCTATCTTTACCAGCTTCTGTTTTTAGTCCGCCTTTAATAATTTTATTTTTCAAATCAATATCACTGTTCTTGATTTCCAATAATTCTCCAATTCTGAATCCTGTATAAATCATAATCAAAATTGTATCAATCCATTCGTTTTCATTCACCAAATCCCATAACCTTTTAATTTCTTCGTTTGTAAAAAGGCTTTTCTTGTGCTTTTCTTCTGTATTTTTTTACCAATGTCTATATATTTGCTGTAATCCTTTGTTACAATATCATTTTTTTCATAGCATAGGCATACAACTGATTAAAAAGTATCTTGATTTTTTTCTCGAATCGTATTTGATTTTTAGTGTTAGCAAAAAAACTTCCTGCAAATCTGAAGATTTTAAATTTACAAATCGTGATTGGTGTAAAATTTTAGAGTTCTTAAAAGCAGCAATATATCCTAATTGGGACGAACGCCCCACTTTTTCAAATTTTTTTCTTTTTTTCCATTTTTTTCGTATACTTCTGCAAAATGTAATACTTTGAACATCTATATTGTAGGGATGTTCATTATAATAAAATAATTGCTGGTTAGCTTCTTTTTTTGAGTTTTTATAATAACCTATATATTTATATTGCTGTTTACCAGTCTTATCCCAATGAGTTGTAACCCTTACAGCAAAAGGTTTTCTTCTTTTGCCTCTTAATCTAATTACAGAACCATAACCGTTCGGATTTCTCATTTTCATGCTGCTACCTCATTTTTAAAAAGTCTTCATAACTTATTCCCATATATTTCTCAGCTCTTTTTGTAGGAATATGGTATTTGTATCTAGGTTTATTATTTATAACTTTTGTAACTATTGCACTTCCTATATCTAAAGTTCCACTAATTAACCCGCTTTTTAAAGTTCTCTCATTCATTTGAAGAAATGAACAAGCCTCTTCTACACTTAACAGTAATTTCATTTTTTGCTATTCCTCCATTTCTGCCATATCAATATAACTCGATATAATGCAATCTTTTAAAATATGTTTAGCAGTGTTGGACTGCTAAAACTTTCATCTTCTATTTCTTCTCTATCAATATAAACTTTTTGCTACATATCTTATTTCGTTGTCAAGTTTTTGTTTTTGTATATTTCAGCATATTTTTATCATTTATTATTTAATCCTCCGTTTTTCAATTTTTTTGCAATGTATTATTCAACTTCTTTATTTCTTCTAAATGAATCGAATTGTTATTTTTCTGTATAACAATCAATTTCAAAATGTATCCTTTTTTTATATTTTTCAATTGCTCTACTAATGTTTTCAAAACATTCTACTTCATCTTCAAAAATATGTTTTTTTCCATCACAATCATAGTACACTGTTTCCTCCTGTTCTTCTAATTCGTTTTTTTATCCACTATATTTCCATTTACAATATAAAATTCTTCGTCTTCTTTAATTTTTTTCTCCGTTCCAGTCACTTGTTGCCATTTCAATCCTCCGTTTCTTTCAATTCCCCCACAATTTTTATTTAATTAGCAAACTTTGAGTAGTTTCTAAATGTACCCCTGGAATCTTAATTCCTTTTTTTATCTCCTTCTTTATTTCTGCTTTTTCAATTTTATCAGTTTGAACTGTAGTTATAAATTTTTCCTGGTATCAAATTCATATCATCAATTATTAAAGACGGTGTATTATTTCTAATTGTAAAAGCACCAGTAGGCGTTTGTATCTTTTTAGTTTTCAAAGCCTTCATAGTTTCAATAATTTTTTTCTTTCAGTTTGTCTCTTTTTGTCCGCTCTTTTTTTGCTTTTATACTGTAAAATTCAGCTATTTCCTTACATTTTTTTCTTCGACTTCCAATTCTCTTATTTTTTTAGTTCCAGAATTTCGGATTTTTCTTCTAAAAAGAAACCGAATGTCTCCTTCGGCATCTTTTTATTTCTTGTTCATCCAGCTCGCTTTCATCACTGTGTATGTATTTATCCAAAAGTCGCTATATTGTGCAAATCATATATCAAGTTATTTATGTTATTATTACTCATATTTTCTCCTATCTTATTTTCAGTTTTATATTTTCCTGCAGCCCCCTAATCAAAAGGGAAAGGTTCATCATCGTCATAGTCATTTCTGTTGCTGTTTTGATTGTTTCCACTATTTTTGCTGTCAATAAATTCAAAGTTGAATGCCTGCACTTTTACAGACTTTCTTTTTTCTCCATTGCTTTCGTATGTGCTTGTAACTATTTTCCCGTTTATCAGTATTCTGTTACCTTTTTCTAAAATATTCTGCAATTGTTTCTGCAGTCTTTTCCCAAGCCATGCAGTCAATAAATTCTGCCTCATCTTTTGTTTTCTGCACAGCTAGTGTAAAATTGGCATATGCTTTCCCACTTGATGTATATCTTAGTTCAGGGTCTCTTGTCATTCTGCCCATTAGTATTGCTATATTCATAGTTAGTTACGCTCCTTTTTTTCTCTAATTCTTTAATTTTTTTGAATACAAACTGAGTATTTCTTTTATTATTCAATTTATTTATATTATCAACTTCGTGTATTTTTAAAGAAATCATCAATTGTTTTTTTGATATTTTTGAAGTCATCTTAGAAATTAAATTAGTTGCAATTTTTCACTTTTTTTCTTCTTCTGTTAAATCCTTTTTAGCTTTAGCCTGCTGTTGTTTTTTTGATTGTTTTTCCTCGTCCAAATAAGCTGAGATCCTCTCCGACATACAATGATAGACCAAACCCTGATACCATCGCAAAAAGTTTCGCAAATCCTCTCATTTGAGAAGTGTTTATTTAGTAAGGATTAGGGATTTTGTATAGGTTTATTGTAATGGTCTATTATTGGGAAAAAAAATGTTGCTCTGTCTGTCCTAAAAAGTCATCTCTAATAGCAAAAAAATCCATTATGAATAAAACTTCCGTTATCATTTTTTTATTATTCTCCATGTACATTTTTTTCATCAAAAATTTTTGCTAATTTCTGGGCATAAGCCCAGCTTAAATAATCAAATTTTTCCTTTTTTTCAACCATTCCTAATTTTTTTACATCATAATTGTATCTATCTTCAAAAAGTTTTTCAAATCTTTTAATATTCATTTATCATACCTCCATATCCTCTTTTTAATTCTTTGTTGAGTTCCTGTAAATTCTTAGCAACATTCTTAAAAAAATTAAGACTTGTATTCCGTTGTTTTTATATAATCATTTGTAAACGTTATTTTCCCTCCAGCAATAATTTCTCGATTCTTTCAAACTCTCTGTTGCATTCTTCCTGTGTATCGAAACGAAAAGTAAGAATTCTTTGAAAAATATGAAAAAAATTTATTTCAAATTCCATTTTTTTCTATAGCACAAAAATTTGATAAATTATATAAATCACCTTTAATTTTTTTATCCACATAGTTTTTTCTCCTTTAAAAATTTCCCCTTTTACAAGACCCCATAAATTCCTTAATTCTGCTTGGAGCATACCACAGCAATATAGCCATCAAAAACGGAAAAAGCCACATTGCCTCCAATTATCCAATGCCTTTTTGGCTTCAATTGTTGCGATCTGCATTAGAGCAGTTGCTACAATTAAAATTATTGATTTTATCAAATTTTTTTCTGACGTCATTTCCACCTCCTACTTTTTCAAACCCCTGTGTCAATGCCATGTTCTTTTTAAACATAGTATCTTAAATTTTTGCTCCATCAATTTTTTTATATTTTCATCAATTTCACTGTCGTTTTTTTAATTTTTCTCTATCATTTCATTCATTTTTTTCTAATTTGTTACTTGCACCTGCAATTTTTTTCTTTTTCATCGCAGGCAATTTTTCTAAAATTTTGCATTTTATTATCTCCTTATTTTTTTATATTTTGTAATGTCCTAATCAGCAATTTTTGAATTGCTTTAAATGCTCTTAGATAAGCTCTTTTTGTTACCCTGATATGCTTTGATACTGATTAAGAATATTGTATTAACTTAATTGTGCCATCTATAATAGTTAAAAAAATTAAATAAATATAAAAAGAAGACTCATTATGACAGTTCTGCATATTCTAGTAGCATGCCTTGTGCAAAAAAAAATAGTGACATAGATGGCACGATTAAATTAACATTGTTGATTTTAATTTGTGTTTTAAAGACTTTAGCACCTGTCTATTTTTTTACTATAAAGTCGGCATCATTAAACATGAATAATCTGTAAAAGTTGTCTATTATAAACAAAACATCAGACTTTATTCTTTTATCTCTATAATTCTTTACATAAACATCTATATTCTTACATTTTTCCAAAATATCGACTTCTCAAAAACGTTTCAAAACTACAGTCACCTTCCAATCTAAAGTGCATATCTCTCCAGGAAATATACGCTTTTTCAATGTATCTGTCGATGCAGTTTGAGATGCAATTTCTTAAATTGTTTATTTCTTTTTAGTTACATATTTATCTTTTAGTATTTCAACAGCATTGTCTTCAATATTCATATTAGCATTTTTTTATTTTATAACCTTTTTAGACAATTCAGTTTTTTTATGATACCTTTTCAGCAATCCTTTATTCATATTTTTTTCCTCCTAAAATTTTATTAATATCTTATCCAAACTCACTAGCTAAGTATCGCTAACTTTCGCTAATGAGCTTGATAAAACATCAATCCTTTTTATTTTTTTAAATAATCTCTTTATTCTATTCTTTAATTTCTTTGCCTCTTTTTTCCCTAATTTTTTTCTACTGTTATCATTTACTATTTTCAACGCTTCAAATTTCATCTCTACCTCCATTTTGTAATTATTTTTCTTAGCCATATCCATTAAATCAGTATATGATATATAAATATTTTTTTATTCCCAAAAGATTTTTATAAGATACATTTTTATGGGATAAAAACGTTTTCTTTGCATAATAAACTTATCGCCTTTGTATAAAGTGTATTTCATTTTGTTGCCCTCCTTTTCAAAAATTTTATATCTGCATCGTTTTTTAAAAAACGTTCTATAAGTTCACAAGTTTCATTTACTGTTGTCTTACATCTTTTAGAAATTGTTAAAACCTCAAACCCGCTTAGCCCTTTCCTTATTTCGTTCCTTGTAAGTTTCAAATCGCTTATAGCTTTTGCAAGTTCACACATCTTATCCATTTTATCCCACCTTTTTAGTTTCAACGATAAATGTTTCTATTCTTTCGTTTTCCTCATACCAGTCTATTCCGCCGTTGCAATCTTCGTAATAGACCGTGTCACAAGTTTCCCTTTCATCTTCGTAATAAAAGTTCTCAAAGTATTCCAGAACTTTCATAACTTCTTTAGTTGTGTAGCCATCCAATATCCAGCTCATAAGCCATTCATTGAGCCACTCCTGTGTATATTCGATCTCATCGTTGTCGTTCATTTTCAACTCTTCGTCATCAAGTAAATCAAATATTATGCCTCTTACTTCTTTTTCTAAATCTGTCATATTTTATCATCTCCTTTTTTTGTAATGAGTTATCATTACTAAGTGGTTAAAAAAATAATTTGTAATATTTTTTTACTTTACAAGATTATTGTAACATCAAAAACATTACAATGTCAAGAAAAAAATTTTTCATTTTTTTAAAAAAATGTTGTATAATATATTGAAAAACATTTACATGAAGGTGGTTTTTTTATGAGTTTTGGAATAGTTTTTGAAAAAAATGTTAGGAAACAAAATGGAGATAGTTTACGTGGATTAGCAGACAAGATTAACTTAGCTTTCACATTTATTGATAAAGTAGAAAAAGGATTGAATCCGCCATCTGAAAATATGATAACACGATTATTGAAAGTTTATCCTCTTCAAAAATACTGTCAAAGGCATATGCTGAAAATGAACTACCTGAAGATGTATTGAAAGAACTAAATTTTGGAAATATAACTGAAGATTTTTTTAGACAGTATATTAGGATTAGTAAAAACTTTGGATACAGAAGAACAAAAAAATATTTTAAATACAATTCTTGAAAGAATAGAATATATGAGTTTTAAAAGCGGGAATTATGATAAAGTCAAAGAAATGATAAATGAGGCTAAAGAAAAAAATAAATGAATTATAATTTTAAGGAGTAAAAGTGTTTAATTTTTTTAAAAAAAGATATTCAAAAGTAAAGAAAAAAAGAATTAAAATTTGAAATAAAAACTACGTTTGATGATTTTTGAAAATAAAGATAACTTCCAATTAGAAATATCCAAAAGAATTTGAAGAAGGCTTAAAGGTTATTTTTGCGAAACATTTGACATCTAGAGATAAACATAATATAGATTATGTCCTCTCGAATATAAAATCAATTTATAAAAAAATCCTAGAGAATTATTTAATCAATTGGTTAAAGATGAAAAATTGATTGAAATGCTTCCTACAGAAAAAAATTGGAAACGTTTACTATTAACGAATTAAAAGAAAGATTTGAATTTAAAAAAAGAATAAAAAGACATTATTCAAGAAATAATAAATAAATATACTATTAAAGATATAAGTCAAAGAACAGCAGGAATTCGATACAAATTATCTGAAGAATATAATTTTAAATACGATAAAATTGTTGATATGTATAAAAAAATAAGGAAATAGAGATGTTTGAAATTGTTATCAAAAATATCACTAATTTTGATTTTTTTAAATATACAAAATAAAAAAATTCAATAGAATTCCAACAAAAAAAGATTTATATAATAATATAAGTAATTCGATTCCTGTGGTTAATATTTCTGAAGATTATTATATTGAAAGATTAAAGGAGTATAATAAAATAAGTATGAAACAATATTTAAGAGAAACTGATGAAAGAATAGAAAAAAATTTAAATATTTCTTCTTTTTCTCAAATGATAGATTCAGGAAACAAACAGAGGTATTTTTGATTTTTTTCTTGAATGGCGAGTATTTAAAAATGAATTATGAATTATATAATCAAAAAAATATTTCGATTTTAAAAAGAAATATAGAAAAACAAATATTTGAGCGATTTATAATATTTTTTTAAATATAAAAAAATTTCTAATCAAATACGTATTAAAGATTATAAAAAAAGCAGGACTTGATGTTACAGTATGGAATGTTTGTCCAGTTCATAAAGAAAAAGCACCATCTATTGAAAAAAATTAATGAAGAAATTTTTTTGCACTTGCGAACTTGTATAGGGAGGGAATATGAAAATAGGTTTGAGGAAACCATCATTAAAGAAAAGTTTTAAAGCAATGACTACGGGGAAAGCCAAAAAGAAAGTTGAAAAAGGCTTTTATACCAGGATATGGTAAAAAAAGGTACTGGGTTATTAAAAAAATCCCAAAAAGGCGATTTACAATAAAGTTTATAACAAAACAACCATTGAGCAAAAGATTTGTTAAAAAAAGCAAAAAAACAAAAACTAAAAAAAGTGACTTCTGTTTCTAACACAAATGATTCAGGAGAATCAAATTTAATTGTAAATATTATTATTTGGTTATTTATTATAAGTTTCTTTTATAGCAATATTACCATTTTATTTGATATATTTACTTTTTTTAAAAAGAAATAAATACCACCATATATAAATAGAGTTATTTCAAAAAAATTAAAATAGCTCTTTTTTACAAAAAAATTTTTCTTGACTTTGTAACATTAATATATTACAATATATTTGAAAAAAATTTTATAGTCTAAGTAATGTTATTATATTACTAAAAGGAGGGACAAATGACGAGTACAAAAGATGTTTATGAAATTTTAGATAAACATATAAGATTAAACTATAATTCCAGAGCTGAATTTGGTAGAAAAGTAGGAATGGTAAGACAAAATTTGAAATTGTTTATGGATATTTTTGAAAAAGTAACAACTCTGGAAATAGTTTTAATAAAAATCTCAAGAGTTCTTGAGAAAGCTGGTTACAAAAATCGAAATAAAAAAAATTACTTGATTGTTTTGATAATTTTTTTCATTAAGTCAAATAATTCATCTATTTTTTTATCATTATTTTTCCATAATAATTACTCCTTTCGTTAAAGATGTAATTATTTTTAATAATGATTGAATTGCAATTCAAAAAGAAAATTAAGGAGGTGTGAGATGAGCAAAAAGCATAAAATAAAAAAATTATACAAAACAAATTAGGAATACCTGAGAAATTATTTATAGATGAAAAAGAAATCATAGGAGTAGATAGAATAAATATTAAATACTCCCATGACTTTCAATAACGAAAATTCTGTGCCACAAATAGAATTTTCTTTAATAGCTTTTGAAAAAAACTGGAAATTATAACCCAAGTTTCTTAGAAATCAAGGCTGTTATTAAATTGGAAGCGACATTACTTAAAAATTTTTTTATCGAAGTAGAACCAGCACTTTTGGCTACTTCCTTGGTTTTGTTCCAATTTGTATCTTGGCGGATATTTTCTAAAAATTCGTGTCCTGATACTGATAATCTTTTAACGTTAATCGCTCCCATAGTGTGTGAATATATTGTAAGATAACCATATTCTTCACATAATTCAAGGTGATATAAAAATTACATCAGCTGGATAATCATTTTTTTAATTTTATATTAAAACGTTCCAGATTTGTATAAAAAGGAATCATTTCTGAATAACCAGCATTTTTCTTCGACATAAAAAAAGAATATCACGTATGCAATCAGGATTTAAACGCATAAAAACACCTCCTTTCTTGTGTATTTAATTTTATTTGGCAATATCATTATAACTCAAAAGGAGGCAAAAATGAAATAAAGGAGGTGCGGAATGGAATTTGGAATAGAGAAATACAATTTTATGCTTATATTATGTGCTTATCAAGCATTTAAAGTAATAAAAAAACGGAGTGAATATTCCAAATATATTAATAAGCATTGGCTATATAACGGTTGCTGTAATATATTTCAAATATGAAGATAAAATAAAAAGGCAATATATAAAATACTACCTTTTTTTAATATTTTTATATTTTAGTTGGAGTTCTTTTTGAAAGTTTTGTTGAAACCCTTTTTAGCCAAGTAAAATAAAAAAATATTTTGTTACATCAACATAAAAAAAAAGCACTCCGAAGAGTGCCAGGAAAAAAATTATGGAAATCTATATCTTGTGTTTATTATAGCACAAGTTGTTTAAAAACACAAGATGTAGGGAGAGGAAAGGAAATGGAAGGAAAAGACACAAGACAAAAAGGCTGGTTCTGGCTGGAAAATAATTTGATAGATAGGGAAGATATTGAGGCTTATGAAAAACTATTGTATATGGCTTTAGCAAGATATGCTGATTCAAAAAGGGAAATGTTTTCCAGGATTAGAACGACTTATGAAAGTTAGCGGGATAGGAAGCAGAAGAACTTTAACTAAATATTTAAGAAGTTTAGAAGCAAAAGGATTAATTGAAATTAAAAAAACGTCAGGAAAAGGAAATGTTTATTTTTTAAAAAATGTTAGCAACAAACCAGGTGCAGAAATGCACGTAGGTGCAAAAATGACTAGGGTTAAAAGTGCACCCACACCAGGTGCAGAAATGCACGTACACCAGGTGCAAAAGTGCACCCCTGAAGGAAACACAATTAAGGAAACTCAATAAGGAAGATGTTGTTAATAATAATATTAATACTACACAAAAAGAAAATGACACAACTGAAACTAAAGAACAACAACATCAAGTTTTTGTATTGAATTTAGCTAAAAAAGAAATGTCAAAACTATGCAATAACCAATTTGCAGTTGAAACAGCACTAATGGCATATAGAAATAAAATTCAATCGCTATATAAATTCCTGGGCAGAGAAAAGTTCCTGGAGGTATTTGAGAAAATACAGGAAAGTTCCTATCTCAAAGAGCAATCCAAAAATGCAGGGCAATTCTTCAATTGGCTATTTTCAAGCAAAAAAGAGAACTTCCTAAACGTTTTTAACGACACTTATGCTGACAACGATAAAAAGCCTAGTGCTATTGATGAAGCGATAACAGTATTCGTTGAACCCGACAAAGATAATTTTGATTTCAGCATGTGGGAGGACTAGAAATGATATATAACGAATTGGAAGCACAGGTGCTAGGGAAAATATATATGAGCCTAGGAGACTTACCATTTTTTCTTGAACTCGGATTAAAACCAGAACATTTTGTAGATCCTGAATACAAAATAATTTTTCAGAAAATGCTGGATGTTCTAGATGAAAAAGGGAAAGTTGACATAGCCGATCTCACAAAGACAGATGAGGAATGGAGCGAAGCTGATGCACTTATGGATAACTGCAAGCTGATAGATATTCAAGTGCCTATTCAGAATCTTATTGAATCATACAACGAGTATTATCTAAAATCTGAAATAGGAAAAATTCTTGAAAGCGAATACTACTCGCTCGATAACAAAGTCGAACGTATCGTGCAGAAAGTAAATGAGCTGAATACGAAAAAAAAAGAAGAAAACAAGGTATTTGGGATGAAGGAACTATCAAATATCTGGTATGAGGACTTTGAGGATGAAAAAAGCATTATAAAAACTCCGTACGAGGACATAAACAGGTACTTTACGTTTGAGCCAGGTTCACTTGTAACAGTTGGAGCAAGACCTGCAATGGGGAAAACAGCATTTGCCTTGAATTTGGCATTGCTGACAACTAAGAAGCATAATGTGCTTTATATAAATCTTGAGATGAGCAATGTACAGATAATGCAAAGATTCTTATCAATCCGAACTGGAATTGAACTGAACAAAATAAAAAATAAACGGCTTGGCGATGAAGAATTAACAAGAATAAATCTGGCAATAGAAAAATTGCAGGATTCAAAGTTCAGAAGCATGAGCTGTGAAAATAACCCTGATTTAAATTTCATTATCCGCAAAATCAAGCGGGAACACGAAAAAGAAAACTTGAAAGTAATAATAGTCGACTACCTGACTCTTATGACTGCCAGCGGATTCCAAAGCAAGAATTACGAAGTTGAGCACATGATAAACAGATTAAAACTTCTTGCGACAGAGCTTAATTGCTGTATCGTAGTTCTAGCTCAATTAAATAGAGCTGTGGAAACACGGGGAGCAGATAAGCGACCATTGCTGGCAGATTTAAGAGACAGCGGAGGGATAGAGCAGGCAAGCAATGTGGTGGCTTTTTTACACCGTGAGGACTATTATCAAAAAAACGTTGTGAAAGCAAAAGATTTTTCTGAAATCGAATTTATCATACGAAAAAACAGAAGTGGAGAACTGGGAACAGTTAGATTAGGATTTGATAAAAAAATACAGAGAATAGGAGCTATGAAGGATGAGTAATTACGAAAAAATTGAGAAAATTGAAAAAAGAAAAAGCAAAATCTGGAAAAAGAAAATGGAACTGCACAGGGAAATCGACAGATTAAATACAGAGTTTGAAAAGTGCAATAATGAATTGTCAGAAATTTTGAGTAAACTGGAAAGCTACTGCAAATGAAAGTGATACTTATTTGTCTAAGGATAGATAACGATGAGCTGAAGACAACCGATAAAAACGAATGGATTAAATTTATAAGAAGACATCGTGGAAATGTGAAAAGCATAGAACAATTTAACTGGGAGATTCCTGAAAACAAATTGCAGAAGGCTTTGGAATATTCCTACGATGAGTTGTATAAGTTCAAGTTAGAAGAAGAGAAAAAAGGAGGAAATAAAAAAATGCTAAAAAGAAAAAGTAAAAGCGAAAGTAATAGTGATAGATTTTAATGACCGTAAAGGTTGGAAATTGTATCACAATGAGGATTTATATGAAAATACAGAAATTAAGGATAGCAGATTCTGGAATGATGTCCAGAACGGTTATTATAGATTTATCAGAGGAACAACACTAGTCGCTGACATCGACTGTCCTTGGAAAAATTGAAGAACCACTAAAAATTTTGAAGGTGCATGAGGTGATTTATAGTGATTAGCTAGAATTGCCAGTTTACTGGCAGACTAGAAAAAAATAAAATAACTCTAATGAGCCTAAACTGGTACAGAAATGAGAATGAGTATGTTAAGAACAAAAATAAAACATGAATATCATGACTTGATTAGATTGAAACTTTTAAAAAAACAAGGAAAAAAATAAAAAGGGAAATATCAGGTCCGATACCGTTATTTTTTTACAAAAATTCAACTAGCGACCTTGAAAATGTAGCTTCAGTAATTGGGAAATTTCTGAACGATGCATTAAAGGAACTGGGAATAATTGTAGATGACAGTGTTAAATATTTAGTCAATAGTCAACTAATAGTTGACAGTTGTGATAAGAAAAAAATCTGAGAATTGAGATAGAAGTGGAGGGAATTAAATAATGGACAGGGTGTATCTTGTTTCGTTTTTTTGTTTCAAAAAGAGTTTAATAATACGACTTACGGACATAGTGAAATTACTTTGGAAAAAGGAAATTATACAGAAGATGAATTAATATATTTTTTTGTTGAAAGAATAAAAATAAATTTTGATTTAGAAGAAGAGCAAGGAGTAGTAATAACAAACATAATCGACATAACAAAAATAAGAAAGGAATTAGAGGAATAATGGAAGCGTTAAAAACATTTGATATAGAGGAATTACTAAAAAGACAGGCGATGCTGGATAAAAAAATTTGATGAAAAGAAAAACGCCGAGAAAGCGGGATAAGAATAAAATTTATATAGCATATTTTGCAGAATTGGGAGAGTTGCTTCAAGAATTAAAAAGCGAATGGAACTATTGGAAAAATGGGACTGATAAACCGGATAAACAAAAAGTTTTAGAAGAAGCGTCGGATTGTTTACATTTTCTTTTAAGCTTTTTAACCAAGATGAATTTTTGGAAAAGAGGAAGTTTAAGTCCGCAAGAATATAAAAGAAGATATTGGGAGTTTTGAGAATGCGTTGATATACTTATCATTTCTTGAAACTACCCCCGTCTTAAAAATATTTGGATCAATGTTGATTGTGGCTGGACATGTAGGAGCAACAGAAGAAGAATTCCTGAAAGTCCATCACGAAAAATGGCTTAAAAATATGAACGAAAGAACGAAGGAGGAATATTAATGAACGAATTAATGAATATAGAAAGCAGAAACACATTAACAAGTTTGGAAGTGGCACAAATAGCAGGAAAAGAACACAAAAATATTTTAGCTGATATCAGGGATGAAATCAGTAAATTAGGAGAAGAAAGAGGTCGGCTAATTTTTCAGCCAACCACCTATATAGATAATTTTAACAGAAGTCAACCAATGTTTCTTTTGAATTACAAAGGAGTGCTACAACTTGGTGCAAGATATAATGCTGAAACAAGGTTTAGACTTATTGAAAAGATTGAACAGCTTCAAAAACCAATGACAGTAGAAGATATGATCATATTGCAGGCAAACGAAATGAAGAGTGTTAAGCATAGAATTGACATCGTGGAAAACAAAGTTGACAACGAGATAAGAATAGACCACACAGAACAAAGAAAATTGCAGAAAGCAGTTTCAATAAGAGTTTATCAAAGACTAGATGTTATAGATGCTGACAGAAATTTAATGTTTCCAGCAATTTACAGAGATTTAAAAGATAGGTTTGGAGTTGCAAGTTATCGTGATATTAAGAGAAAGGATTTAACTGAAGCATTAGCATATGTGCAGAACTGGATAGAAAAAGCAGAATTGAGGAATTGAGATGGATGAAAAAGAGAAAACATTTGAAAGAATAAAAGAAAAGATGTTATGTAATACAGAAATGAACAACCGTGATATTGAGTTTGCAAAACTTAACGCTAATTTATTTAAGGGTATTAAATTTATTAAAAAAAGGAAGGCTAAAAATAAATGGCTTACACAGAAATCGACAGAGAAAATAAGAAAATAAGGCTTTTTTATCCAACTAACAAGCCAGCAAAGAGGATAAAAGAGTGGCAGGAAGAACTGAAAGGATATGATATAGAGATAATACCACAGAACACTATAACAGATGACCAGATGAAACTTTGCTATGTCCTATTTGACCAGTTCGCAAATTCAAAAGGCTGGGGTTTGGATTATACAAAAAACTATTTCAAAGCCCTGTTCGGAACAGTATACGAAATAAGTAACTTCAGCCTGTCACCGATGAAAAAGAATGCCTTGACTTTGGAACAGGCGACAAACTTTATACAGTTTATAATTGAGTTTGCAATAGAGCAAGATGTAAATTTGTATATATTAGATTCAAAAGATAAAAGAGCAAGGCACATAAGGGAAATAGTGCCAGATATACAGAGATACGTTATAAGTTGTTTGAGAAAAAGAATATGCTGTGTATGCGGAAGACCTCATAATGAATACAATACAGTCGACTTGGAGCATTACGATAATGTAAATGAAATTGGTGGCTATGAGTTCGATACAGGATTAGAAACAAGATTTTTGAGCTTATGTAGACATCACCATACGGAGATACATAACATTCCTAAGCAGGAATTTTTGGAGAAATACCATTTAGAGCCTGTTTACTTGAACGAAAGATTGGTTTATGAGCTTTTAGAAGTTTATCCCAATCACTTTAAGTTATTTAGAAAGAGGCTTAAAGATGGGTATTATAGAGGGATTATTAAGGAGGAAAAATAATGGAAATATTATATAAAATAACAGGAGTGATCTTTTCAGTTTCTATTATAGCATTTTTCGATATTGTTTATGACAGCTTGCTTTTAATAGTGCTATTTATGAATACAAGGAGGCAAAAAAACAAAACAGGTTACTTGCTTTTCACTATATATTACACTTTTAATTTCAGGTACTTTAATATTTTTTTAGCAAAGAGTAGGAATAAAAAGTAATAGTGTTAGCGTAGTTCAGTAGAAAAAGGTTAGGAAGAAAAAAATAAAAAAAGGAGAAAGTATGAAAAATAAGGATAGAATGCAGTTTAATTTAAAAAAACTGGGAAAAAAACGTGGTTTCTTTTGGAAATCTTTGGAGTAAAAATGATAAAAGAGCAACTTTTTGAGAAGATATTAAATAAAGACAAGTATAAAAAGAAATGAGGAAATAAAATGGAACTTATTGAATTATATGGGATAAAGATAAAAAGAATTAACAGAAATATTGAAAGATGAAAGAGTAAGAAAATTTGAAATAAAAGAACACACAAATTACATCGATTATCTCATTATATCGTTTGAGTTAAATTATGAAAAAGAAAATACAGTTTGATATACGTTTAAGCAATATGAAAGATTATCAAAGTTGAGTTTGTCAACAGAAGAAATAAGTTCTCAATTTGATAAAAAAATTTACAAAAATTAAAAGAATACTTAGAAAGCAAAAAAATAAAGGTGAGCTTAAAGAACTAGAGAATAAAATATCTGAGTATGAAGCAGAACTTAAAAAAAGGCAAAAAGAGCAATATGATAAAAATAAACGATTATGGTGAGAACTTATAAAGTTAGGAGGAATAAATGGCAGAAAAAAACAATATTAGACGGAATAATTTTGAAAATAGACAACGGTTATCCGTTGTTGCAAAGTTGAATACAAAACACTTCTTGAAAAAAACTTCCTATCATAAAAAAAGGAAGAAAGTGTTGAGATTGGCATAGTGGAACAATAAATTATAGAAATGTTAAAAAAAGAATACTATGTGGTGGGAAATTCAGAAAAAGGTTATTTTTTTGGTTTTATCACGCTAAAAGTGAATGGGTTGTAGATGGATATTTTGATATTAAAAGAGTTCAAAGAAAAATCTGAACAAGTCACAGAAACAAGAGTTTGGTATGAATAAAAAGAAAGGAAATTAAAATGAAGAAATTATTATTAGGAATTGTAATTTTAGGATCGTTAGGAAGTTGTGCAAAGATGGGAAGACAGTCGAAAAGATTGGAAAAAGCGATACAAGTGGATTAAAAAAAGAATTGTAAGGGTTTATACTCTTGATGGGAAAGTCTTAAAAAGAATATAAAGGAATGATAAGGGTAAGAGATTCAAATAAGAGTGGAAGAATATCGTTAAATTTAATAAACGAAAACAATCGTAGAGTTACAATTGACAATGCAATCGTGATAACAGAGGAGGAATAAATGGAAATAATAATGAGAATGATAAGTGGACTAATTACATTAACGGCTGTATTAGCGCTGGTAAGATACATCTATGGATTAGTTATTGTATAAAAAAACAAGGCAAAGAGATTCAGATTCAATATAAGCAATGTAATAATATTTTTTTAGTTGCTACAATAATAAATTTATTCGTGATTTATGGATTGATTTGGATTATAAGTTTTTTTCGATTAGAGTATAAAGAGGTATAATTAATTATAATAAAAAAAGGTATTTAAGGAGGATAAAGAATGAATAATTTAATAGTAGATGAAGTGTTTATTTTAAGAAAAAATTTGAACCGAGTTAATAGTGAAATAGAAGAAATAGAAAGAGATTTTGAAATAAAATATCCAAACTCGGTGGTAATAATTAATTCTGAATTAAATGATTTATAAAAAAAGAAATCGTTTAAGTACAACTTTAGCAGAAATTGAAAGAATATTCGGTCCTGGTCAAATTAAGATAGTAGTTTGGAAACATAGCGATTAAAGTGTAGAACGAAGAAAAATGGAAATTTATAGAGAAAGGGATGTTGAAAATGCAAGAGTTTATTTTTTTAAAAAAATGAATGAATGGGAATTTTTAAAATTAAAAAAATAAAAAGAGAAAGTTTAAAATTCGAATTAAAAAGAAATAAATCAAAAGATACAAAGAGAAGAGGAAATAAGGGAAAGAATAGAAATAAAGGAGCGATTAAGAGATGTCGAAATGAAGAAAATATCAAATATTTTTAAAAGTTTTAAACATAAGAGGAGAATACGAAAATATTTTTTTAGATTGTAAACATGAGGATTACGAAAATAGAACTAAAAAGAGTGTTGAAACAATATTTAGATTTTTTTAGAATATTACTTATAAATGCTTGAAAATATTGAGAAAATAAGGTATAATTAGGAGGTAAAATGAATAAAAAAATACGAAACCTTAATTGAAGATGATGTTGAAGTTAAATATTTACTTGACGATATTCTGGCTTTAAAAAAACAAAGAAAGAATGTGAAATACGAATTGTTTTTTTAATAAAAGGCAAACTGAACAAAAAAAGATATATAGTGAGAAGTTTATATCGTTAAATTACAATTGAATAGGCAAGACTATAGATATATGAGCCATTAGATAGATAGATTTTAAAATAAGTCTATTTATTTAATGGCTCTTTTTTTGTTTAAAAAAATCAAAGAAAGGGGGCAAGATGAAGATTGAAAAAAATAAATATCAATGAAATAATTGAGTATTCAGGAAATGCTAAAGAACATCCTGAATGGCAAATTGAACAGATTAAAAAAACAGTATTCAAGAATTCGGATTCAATGATCCGATTGCGATTGATGAAAAAGGCATAATAATCGAAGGACACGGAAGATATTTGGCATTAAAAGAACTTGGATATGCAGAAGTTGAAGTAATCAGATTAAATCATTTAACAGAGGAGCAGAAAACAGCTTATGCTATTGCTCACAATAAATTAACTATGAATACAGAGTTCGATATTGAAAAATTGCAATATGAGTTGAATAAGCTGGAAGTAAATGATTTTGATTTAAGTGTACTTGGTTTTGAACAGTCTGAACTCGATGAGATTTTGCAAGAGGAAATGGAAGAGCTAGAAATTGAAGATGAAGATACAGATAACACAGAAGTCAAACGTACTAAATTAATTTGTCCCTGCTGTAATCATATTGCTGAAAAGAGCGAATTTAAGGAGGTAATGGATGGCGAAGATACATAATGACAAATATTATACTCCTGATCCAGTTGTAAGAAAAGTGATTGAAGTTCTTGAAAAAGATGTGATGGCAATCAGTAAGTTTTCAAGAATTATTGAGCCAAGCGCAGGTGCTGGAGCATTTCTTAAAAGACTTCCTAAAATTGCGATTGGATACGATATAGAGCCACAAGGCGAAAATATGATAAAAGGCGATTATCTTAAACAGAATATTCCATATATGAAAAACAGCCTTGTAATTGGAAATCCGCCTTTTGGAAGCAGTGGAAATTTACATACAGAATTTATAAAGAAAAGTATGCAACATTCTGACTATGTGGCATTTGTGCTTCCAGGCGATATGTATAAGAAAGATAAATTTGAAAATATTGAATTATATAAGTCGTATATGTTGCCAGCGGTCAAATACAGCGGAGTTAAGTTAAAATGCTGTTTCAATATTTATCGCAAGAGAAAAAGGCAAATTAAAAAGAAAAGAGTATCAAAGATGTTGAAATTTTAACATTTTTCTAAAAACCAAGAGCACTACAAAGCAACAGGAACTGGATTGGTTAAATACAAAGTCTGATTTCAGATTCATAGCATTTGGAACAATAAGATTACTAAAAAGCACAGATAAAAAAAAGTACGAGCGAAAGAAATAAAAAAATAATTTTAAAGAAAAAAAGTTAATTTAAAAACCAGCCTTGGAAAAATATTTAAAGAACAGATCTAAAAGTTGCAGTGTCAACTCCGAATGTAAGTAAAAAAAGAAATCGTTGAGTTAATATATGATAATTTTTCCACAATTAAGGGAATAAATATGACTAAAAAAATTATTACTGAGCGAATGGGAAGAACTTGGAGGAGAAGATGTCATGAAAGGGACTTTAAAGAAACTGGCTGATAAATACAATGTTCCAGAAGGAACTGTGAGGCGCTGGAAGAGTGAACATTTGAAAAAGAATAAAACGAACGTTCACAATAAAAAAACGAACGAACGTTGAACGTTCAAATGAACGTGATATTCAAATAAAAAAAGATATTCTAAGCAATATTCCAAAAGAGGAAGTAATGAGAAAAAAATGAGATTTCAAACGCAACTTATTACAGAAAAAGAAAAAAATATAAGACAACTCAGGTTAGAAAAACAGAAGAGCAAACTGGATGATATTCTTTCAAAAGTTTATTCTGATTTAGGAGATGTACTAAAGAATGTGGAAATTTCAAAACGTAACTTAGTAATAAGGATGGCTAAAGAAATCTCAAAAGATGAAACGCTAGATGCCAAAAGACTCCAAATTATTGACAAGGCTTACGTAACTATTAAAAAAAATGGGAAACGATTTAATGCGAACTGGAAAAAAATGTTGACTGCTTACGAATTATTAGAAGTTGATAAGCAACTTGCAGAAGAAGCGTTGCAACAAGAGAAATTAGAAATTGAAAAAGCTAAAATTAAAAAAAGATGACGAAAAAGGAAATTGAAAAAGAAAATGAAATGATTGAATTGTTAAAAAAATATAACGAAGAAGGTTGAAAAAAATGAATGAATTAACACCAAAACAGTATGAAGTGTTAGAAACGTTTAACAAAAGAACAACTGAGGATCACAATTTTAACAGGAGCAAAAAGAAGCGGAAAAAAACATTTTTTTAAATAATTTTCTTATGTTGTCACATATAGCAACATTAGCTAATCAAAATCTTAATTTTATTGTAATTGGAGCAACGAGCGGAAGTATTTGAGGAATGTTCTAAATGACTGGGAAGTTATGTTGGGAAAAACAATTTAAGCCAAAAAGATGGAAGTTTTAAATTATTTGGAAACAATGTTTATTTATTTGGTGGAGAAAAGGCGGATAGCTGGAAGAAAAATGAGAGGGATGACTTCTCACGGCACTTATATAAATGAGGCAACAGCATTACATCAAACTTTTATAACTGAAGCATTTTCAAGAACATCTGGGGAAGGAGCTAAGATATTTATTGATACAAATCCAGACAATCCAGCTCACTTTGTTAAAAAAAGATTATATTGATAATGCTGGTGACAGATTGGAAAAATGGAAGATTGAATATTCTAGTTAGTAATTTTAAGTTAGACGATAACGTTTTTTTCTTAATAAGGAATATGTGGATTCTATTAAAAAGACAACTCCGCGAGGAGCAACTTATGACAGAGATGTTTTTAGGATTGTGGGTAGCTCAAGAAGGAGTTGTATTTGCAGATTTTTTTCGGAAAAAGAAAATGTAATTAAGGACATAGAAAATATTGAAATAAAGGAATATTACATTGGAATCGACTGGGGATCTGAACATTACGGAACTTTGGTAGTTATCGGAGTGGATTTCGAGGAAAATTATTATATTGTCGAAGTAATAGCAAAGCAACATAAATATTTTTGATTATTGGAAAATGCTAATTTTACAGAAATATAAAGAATATAGGGCCTCAAGAGTATTTTGCGATAGTGCTAGAGCTGAGTATGTGCAAGGACTTTTAGATTTTGGGATAAATGCAGAAAATGCTAAAAAAGATGTAAAAGAAGGTATTGATTTGGTTGGGGCTATGTATAAAAGGAATAAGCTAAAAATTACAAAGAAAGCCTTCAAAGGAAAATTTGAGAGCGAGATATACTCGTATGTTTGGGGTAAAAATGATGAACCACTTAAAGAAAATGACGATGTAATGGATGCGATAAGATATGTTTTGTATAGCTTGAAAAAAGATGAAGGCGGAATTGCTTATTTATATTAGAAAGGAGGGCTAATGAATAAAGAAGAGAGAACGAGAGTAAAAACTTATTATGACAGAGAACAATATAGTAAATCCAATTTGGGTAAGAATATGCCAGGATTGTTTGAAGGAACGGTTGAAATTTTTAATCCAATTAGGGATATCGTTAAAGGCCCTTTCGAGTACAGCTTTAAAAAGATTTAGATATAGATAATGATAAATTGAAAGAAATTTGGGAAATTAATCAAATGACTACTTTCAGTAAAAAAAATTGCTAAAGAAATGTATTTGAATGAAGAAGTATTTGTTGAAGTTATATTAACTCCAGATGAGCAAATTAGGTATATTTTACATAATGTAGACGATGTCGAATACACGGAAGTTTTTTTGGAGAAATTAAGAAATTTAAAGTTGAAGGGGAACAAGTTTATTTTCGATGAAAACGGAGAAGAGCAAAGTAGAGAGTATTCTAGAGAATATATAAAACTTGATACTGGAACTGTTAAAAAGAACCGAAAAAAATAGACAACGAGACAGTTGAAACACCTTTTATTTTTGAATAAAATTCCTGTTTCAAAAATTTAAAAAAACGATAGCAATATTATAGAAGCATTGAATATTATAGATAAAAATCAATGAAACTGAAAGTTACATTGGGAGAATATTTGAATACACGGAGACCCTTGGCTTCACGCAAACGGAGTAAAACAATTTGCAGATGTTAATTCTAGTAATGGAAAGATTAGGAAAAATGCACAGCTTTTTGGAAGAAGCTAGATACAAAAACAAAAAGGATTATCAACACTCAGAATTCAAAAAGAAATGGAAGCTAGTTTCAAATATATCGAATTAACAACCGTTAATTAGCGAAATGCAAAATGATATAGCAAGATTAGAAAAAAAGATTATCAAACTTATTTCCTGAATATTTACTCGTAGATACAGCGACGCAAAATGTCAGTGAGGAAACTTATTTATTAAAAACAACGGACTTAAAACTAAAGTGGCAAGTTTTAGAGAGGATTTTATAAAAAGTTTGTTAGAAACAGATAAAATTGCGTTGGAATTGTCAGGAAGTTCTGATGAATTGACTGAAAATGATTATACATATTTTGATACATTTATGGAAAATGAAAAGAGTTCCAAATTAACAACTTTATCATTAGCTCTTGATGTAATAAGCAAGGCGAAAGATATTGATGAAGAATATAAACTTAAAAAAATTAATAGAAAAAGCGACAGATGACACTTTACAAGATTTGAGCGGTTTATATGATTAAGATAGATTTTAAATGGAATCATAAAGTGGAGAAAAAGTTGTTTAATTTTTTTAGAAAAACAGCATTTTTCGATATTTAGTGGGAAAAAAACAGATATTGATTATTCAAATTTATTGAAAATATTTGTTAATTATAGCATTTCTTATGAGAAAAAAATTTAAGAAAATAAAGAATATAGATGTAAAAAAAGCATGTAAAAAAATAGCGATAAAACAAATAGAAGAGATAAAAAGAATGGCAAAAACAATCTAAATAATTATGTTGAAGAAAAATAAAGAAAAAGATAATTTAAAAGATAAATTGAGAAATAACGCTAAATTCAGAGCTAGAAACATGTTAGGCAATTATTATAAGGATTTTTTTGAAAGAAATAATTGCAAGCGAAAGTGAATATTTTGAGTGGAACACGATGGGGGATGAACGTGTTAGACCAACACACGAAGCAAGAGATGGACAAATTTATAACTGGGATAATGCCGAGATAGTCCCTGGAGAAGAACCAGGTTGCAGATGTTGGGCTACTGTTTATTTTCCAGATTCAAAAAGAGGAAATTGAAGATATAAACCAAAAATTCTTGAGAGTTGAAAGATTACGGATCATTTATGAGTCGTTTGATGCCAAATCTCAAAAATTTATAGAGTATCAATACTGTAAATCATTTTATGAGTTACAGCAAATAATCTAAAAAACAAGGAGAAGTGAAAATGAGAAATTTTAAACGAATGGAATTGTGTTGTGATGAGCCTGGAGAAGACAAGGGTAATGGAGAAGGAGTTGGTACAGGCGGAAACGAGCCAACGCTTGACGACTTAAAAGCTGAAATTGAGAATTTTAAAAAGGCACAGGCTGAAAAAGATAAGGAAATTAATTCTTTAAAATCACAGCTTGGACATAGCAATAAGCAGCTTTGAGGAATTTCAAAAGAATGGAAAAACTGCTGAAGAATTAGCGAATATGGAAAAAGAAAAACTAGAAAAAGAACTTGCCGAAGCTAGAAATCAACTGAATCTAACAACTTTGAAGACTAGAAAAAACGAGTTGATAGCAGAGTTAAAAATTAGTCCACAGTTCGCTGATTTAGTCCAAATTACAGCAGATATGACAATTGAAAGTCTTGAGTTGGCGGTTAAGAATGTAGCAGCTAAAGAAAAAGAATTCACAACAGATTTCTTGAAAAAGAACTCTATAACAAACGGAGGATTCAATCCAAAGGATAAAAAGAAAGATGAAAAAGATTTTGTTGACAGAATGATTGAGAAAACAAAAAAACAACGAAACAGATCTTACAAAAATTTTAGGAGGTTGAGATGTTAAAAAGAACAGTGATGCACAAAGAAAAAAACTGAATGTGCAAGTTAAAGTATTAAAAATCAGATTTTTGCTAATTACGTTTACAAAGACAAAAATACTAATAAAGAGTATTTGTTAGCTGGAACACTTGTTAAAGCAAAAAAATGGAGAAGATTTAAGAGAAACAGGAGCATTTGTAATTCCGACAGGAACAGGAACACAGGCGGAAGCTGTGTTGTTACATGATGTTGAGTTTAAATATTATAACGACAACGAACAAGCAACAGTTTCGCTTGAAGGAATTGCGTATTTAGATAAATTAATTGCAGTAGGAAAAGAACATCCTACACCAATTACAGTTACAAAAGCGGAGTTGCCAGCAGAGGTAACTTACATTTATGAGGATAGAAAATAGGAGGTTAAGAAATGCCAATGAATTTAACAGATTTATTAAATTCAAAGAGTTTAAATAAGTATTATGCAGGAGTGAAAGGAACTACGTTAGTAGAAGCAATGTTTCCGGCTGTATTTTCAAATACTTTTGATATAAATACATTTGGAAGTTTAGATGGTGGAGCAGTTGAAGTATTACAAAGTAGCCAACTAGATGCGGATGTAATGTTTAGAGACTGGGATTTGAAAACAACAACAAAAAGGAGATAAGCAGTTTTTTTAGAGAAGGTATGAAGCTTTGACGAGAAACGTAGAAAAGAATTGTTAGAAATTTTGAATACAAATAATCAATCAATTATTGACAACTATTCAATGCAAATCTTTGAAAAATTTGCAGGAGCAAAAGGATTTTTAGGCAGTGCAAGAGCAATTGCAGCTTATACAGTTTCACAATTTTTAACCACTGCTAAAGTAACGTTTGTTAACGAAAACGGCGGAGGACAAACAATTAATTATAAACTTGCTGATAAATACAAAGAAACGTTAGCAGGAACTAATATTTGGAGCGCTGCAACAGCAAAACCACTTGAAGATTTAGAGAGATGGAAAGAAACGGTTGAGGAAGGTGGCGGAAATGTAGAAATAGCTTTAATGTCAAAAGCTACGTATAATACGCTAAAAAAACATGATGCTGTAAAAGCATTGTTTAAGAATACTATTGTTACAGTTACTCCAGCACTTATTAAATCCACTATTGAGGATGTAATCGGGATGACAATATTGATTTGGGACGAAAAAATAAAAGTTGGAAAAACAACAAGAAATGTATTTCCAGACAATGTTGTTACATTAATTCCAAATGGACAATTAGGAACAATGGAATATGGACCAACTCCAACAAAGACTGATGAGCTACTTGGGATTTTGGGAGATAGAGAAGTTGTAGACATAGCTGGTACATTTGCAACTGTGGAAGTTGTGCCTGAATCAAAATCGGCAGGGGTTGTAAATAATGTAAACGTTGTGATTGAAGATTTAGTTGCTCCAAATCCATCAATAATGAATAGTATGTTCATAGCGACAGTTGGGTAGGTGAATTAAATGGCAAAAGAAAATAAAAAGGAAGAGGTAAAAGCTATTGTTGAAGCAGTAGCTTTAACACCTTTGAGATTTAATGATATTAGATACGAAATTGGCGATAAGCTGGAATTAACTGAAGCAGAATTTGAAGTTTTGTCAGAAAATAAACTTGTCGGCGAAAGAGTTGATGAGTAATGACGGACGAAATTTTGGAGGAACTGAAAAAATATATTCCTGAAACTTTTGATTTTGGTGTGGAAGTTGTTGAGCAGTTTTATAAAGTCGCTGAAGAAAAACATAGCAGCGAAAAAGAGAAATTGCTTAAAATATATCTTTTTGGATATTTACTCACTTCATTAGATGATTTTGATTTTTCGAAAGTTCAAGTATCTAACATTGTAATCGAAGAAACAGGTACAAATAATCAATATTTAATGATGTATAAACAGTTGTTGAAAACGCTTGGAATTGATGAAAATGAAACAACTGTATCAATAGTTTAAGGAGCGGATCATGTTTAATTTTAAAAACAAGGAAAAAAGGGAAGTTCTGCTTGTCAAATTAAATCACATATTGCTTAAAGAAGGCGATAATGAGCTTGATTTGACACCTCGCAGAATGAATATTGCGAAAGAGGAAATCGAGGAAAGAAAACTTAATATTGAAATTATAGAGCTGGGTGATAAGAATGCCGTGCAAACTGAAAATAAAGGAGAAACCAAAAAACAAGAATTTGGAAAAGTTGCTAGCGATGAACAAACAAAAAATTGAAGTTGGAACAGTAACCAATTATAGTGTTAAAGGTGGGTTTAATGCCTTTGGGTTATCCAATGTTCTTGATACAGGATCTAGCCGCGGAGTTCCTGGATGGAATTATAACCAAAAGGCTTTTGAACAGTTTAAGCCAATGGCGGCTAGATACTTTAAAGAAGGAGTTGCAAAGATTATAAACGGAAGTTTCAGCGTTGAAGCTATGACTAATAAAATCGGAACAGAGGCAAGTACAAAATATAAAGCAATGATTGAAAGAATTAAAAGCCCAGCAAATAGTCCTGTAACAATTAAGAAAAAAGGATTTAACAATCCGATGATTGAAACAGGGCATTTTAAAAGCAATATCGCTGCTAAGATTAATGGCGGCAGAATTGTTGGGAGAGGTGGCGGATAGTGGATAGGAAAGTTAGGGCAGCTATTAGGAAAGTTTTGAAAGTTATAAGGAAGTTTTCCGATGATGTAACTGTGTATTTAGAAGATTCTGAAGCTGAATTTGATGATTTAGGAAATCCAATTCAAAACAAAATAGAAAAGACTGTAAAAATGGCTGTATTAACGCCAAAACATAATTCATCGTTTCCACAAAGTATGGACGGAAGTTTTTTATCGAATAAGAAAGAAGGATATTACATTCTGAATGATACAGACAGCTTCAAAATTTCCGAAAATATGAAAATAAAACACAATGGTGTGATTTACAGGATAGTTAATATTGAAGAAAATTATGGAGAGTTTTTGAGAATGGAGCTGAATATAGATGACAAGCGAAATTAGAAAAGAAGTTGTGAATGATATTAAAGAATTTTGTAAAAAGTTTGGCATAAATCAAGTTATCAATGAAGAAAAACGTGATGAAATTTCGGCTGAACAGTACGAAAAACTTAAATTTCCGCTTGTTTTCTATAATATGTATATCGAAGATGCGGGTAATCCTATTCCTTTTGGAAATGATAAATATTGTTACGATGAGGAAATACAGGTGCTTTTAACTTTGGAATCACGAGAGAAACATAACGATTTTGATATGCTTTATATGTTTTTGGCTAATACAGACGCAACAAATGATTACTTTGATGATAGAAAACATCAAAGGAAGATACGGAAAGTGTATAAGATACAGGAAACACCTTTTTAATTTTTATAGGCAGAAAATATTACAAACAAATTCTGCAATTTAGCTATTTTTGCAGAGCATTATATAAATAAAGATTTTAGGGAGGAATAATGGCAATACAGAGAAATGATTTGAATACTTTGAATAATGTACAAATTAAATCAGAAAATAACAGAGCTTTTTTTATGCTGATGTCAGAAGTTTGATGTTTTTACAAAAGATTTTTGCAATATCGCCGACATTTATTACAGAACCTGGCGATTTATTGGAATTAAACATCAGTGGATTAAATGAAAATCATAATTTTTTTATAAATTAATAGCTAGTGCATATTCGCAAGCGTATACACCGTTAAATGTAGTTGTTTATGGGAATAATACAGCAGCAACATTTACAGAACTTATGAATACATATATAAATCATGAGGACGCTTTTGAAGTCACTAACTGGATTACTAACATGGATATTGTTTCTGAAAAAACGTATATTAACAGTATAGTATCTTATGCAAAAACTGATAAGGATAAACAATTTTTTATAGCTGTTGATTATGAAAAAGTAGGAAGTGCAGCTGAAGCTGTAAAATTACAAACAGAAAATAATGTGAACAACGTTGCGTTTGTAATTGAAGGAGCTAAAAATTTAGCTAAAGGAAATTGGCTTACAGGAGCCTTGGTTGGTGGAACAATAGGATATAAAGATTTAGGAAGTTATATTGTTCATTCGACTCAAATAACTGGTTTTGTCCAAGAAAATTTTACAAAAACTGAGCAAAAATCTTTTTGGGACGCTGGATTAAATTACTTATCTAAACCAACTCAAGGTTATTTTCATATTGTAAATGGACTTAATTCTGATAATAAAACATTTATTGAATTGAAATTAATTGAAATTTGGTTGAGAGATGGTTTAAAAAGATTTAACAATATTCCAGGTGAGAAAAAGACAAAAATACCTTTGAATGATATTGGAAGATTAATGATTGAATCAATCATTAGAGAACGTTGTAGACAAGGGGCAAGTGCTGGAATGTTTATGGTTGATAATGCTGGAAGTTATTTTGGAACAATAATGCAAAAAAAGATAAAAAAACGGTAATGAGTTTAGTATAAAATTAGGTCATTTAACAGTTAGTGAATTAACACAAGAATCAATTAGAGAAGGTAAGTTCAAATTTGATTTAAGAGTAACTTTTTCTAAATGGTGTGAGAAATTTAGCATTAACAGGAACAATCACAACAGATGGAGAAATTGTATTTGATAAATAAAGGGGGTAAATATAAATGTCAACAAAACAATATAATGTAGATAACGTTAAAATTGTATTAACTGCTGCAGGTATTCCTTATGCAATTACTTGCAGACACGAAGACGGTTTTGAGGATGATCCAAACACGGAAAGCTCAAGCTCAACAATTGCTAGTTGTGGGCAAAAGGTTGTTAATGTATCAGTCGATGAGAGTGTATCTATCACATTAAGTTTACTTTACGGAAGCAGCGAACACAGAACAATGGAAAGATTGCACAAACTTTTGGAAAGCAAATAAAGGACCGTTTCCAATGTTTATGGTAATAACTGATACAAATACAAATGAAACTTATATATATAATGGTGTTTCATTTAAGAAAAAAAGTCGCATTAAAATATGCAAACGAAAGTGGAACTGAAGCTAGAGCGTGGGAGTTTGAAGCAGAAAGCAGAGAACTTGTAATGTATTGGAGAAAAAAAGACAACTAATATGAAAAAAATATAATAGTTGTCTTTTATACAAAAATATAAGGAGATAAAAATGGATTTAGAGAGAAAATATACTGAAGCAGAAAAAGAAGCTATTAATATGTCAAGAGAAATGGCAGGACTAGGACCGTTGGAGCAAGAAGAAAAAAAAGAAACAATAGGAGCATCAGAGGTAGAAACTGCTGAGGCCCAAATAGTTGCTGAAACAGCTGAAGATATAAAGCAAAGAAGAAACGAAAACGAAAGAAGAAGGATAAAGCGACAAAGGCGACTAAGACCCTAGACAAATATTTAAGCACACTTTGGTTGACTGGGACAGAAAACCAAAGGATGTGATTTGTACATATCCCACTACAAAGCAAGCGTCAAAATATTCAAAAATGGATTTTGATCCAGTAACTGGAAAAGGAGTACTTGATTTTGGTGATATAGTTGATTGTTTTTATAATGATGACTTGTTACCACGATTTAACATTGAGGATTTTCCATCAAGCGAAATCATTGGATTAGGTGTATTTTTTTATCGGAAGTGGTAAGAAATCCCTTCCTTAAATAGGAATCCAGCATTTTTTTCATGAAGGGAAAAATATATTTTAACAAAGATGAAATGCTAAAAGATATAACTGAAATTGAAAAATTTAGCATTTCAGTTAGAAATAAATGACAATTTTAAAAGTTTTAATTCTTTTTGTTTTTTTAAAAAGATATAACGAAAAATAAAATCTCTGAAAAAAAGAGTTTGAAACTTTTTTTGAAAAATGTGCTTTTATGATACAGAAATTCAAAAAAAGCAAAAGAAAGAGAACGAAAAAGATTAAGAAAGGAAGATAAATGGCTAGTGGAGTAGGAGTTACTTATGAATTAGAGTTTGTTATTAAAGATAAAAATGCAAAAGCAATGGATACAATCAATGCAAAAAAAGAAGCTGAAAAAAACTAGCTAAAAACATTAGATAAGGTTAGTTTAAATAATTTTAATAAGCAGATACAACATATGCAAAAGCACTTGCAGGCACAAGGGGATAAACTCAAATCTCAAATGAAAATGGCTCAGGATATGATGAAAACTCTTGGGACTGGCAAAACTGTAAAAAGTGGATTGGATAACGTAAAAAAAGAAACACAAGAAGCTAAAAAGAAAATGGATGATTTGAATAAAGCTAAAGAAGCAGTTGGAAAGTCGGTTAAGAATCCTCTTGGAAACGTGGCTAAAGGTGCTGACAGTGCAATGAAAAAAGTTAAAGGGCTTTTAAATAAAGTTCGTGATGGAGCATTGTATAAGGCAGGAAGTTTTATTACACAAGCTGGAATGGAAGCGTTGCAGGAATATGGACAAACTGATTATGAATTACGTGGCGCTTCTGCCAAAACAGGTGGATATGGTGTTGATTTAAAAGAGTATAGGCGACTAACTAAAAAAGTTGGTGGAGATACAAAATTTAATAACTTAGATGTTGCACAGGCTATTAATGCTGGAGCAACGTTAGGAATTAAAAAAGACGAAATGAAACAAATCATACCAGCAGCTGCTAATTTGGCACAAGCGTTCAATTCAGACATAACACCAGCTCTTGAAATGGTTAAAATGCACATGAACTCTTATCAATTGTCTGCGAAAGAAGCTCAAAAAGTTACTGATATGATAGCTGTTACATCTAAAAATACAGCTGCTGATTTGCCTAGATTGGCAGAAGGATTTAAGTATGTTGGAGCTTCTGGAAAAGCATTAGGAGTTCCAATGGAAACCGTTTATGCGATGTTAGGTAAAATGAATGACAACGGATTAACAGGGTCAACAGCAGGTACTGGATTAAATCAAATGTTTGAAAGTTTGAAAGATTTTAAAAAACGTGGAAAACTTGAAGATTTAATTGGTAAGGTTACAGATGAAAAAGGTAATTTACAAGATATGGTTTCAATTATTGAAAGATTAAAAGGTGTAACTGACAAAATGGGTAATGCGGATAAAGCTGGAGTATTAAAAGCTATATTCGGAGTACAAGGAGGTAGAGCTGCTAATACACTATTGAATGGAAGTATAGAAGACTTGAAAAAGCTTCAAAACGAAATAAAAAATAGTAGTGGGGTAGCTAAGCAATTGAGTGACTTTATGATGCAAGGAAGTGCAGGAGCGGTTGAAACTTTAATGGGAACAATGTCAAGCACGTTTGCAGCGGTATTTGACTCATTAGAGCCTTTATTAGTTCCTGTTGCAGGGTTATTCATGGGAATAGCTGAAGCAATTGGACAGGTAGCAGAAAAAGCGCCTTGGCTATTGCAATTAGTTTCTATTTTGGGAGCTTTAGTAATTGGAGAAATGGTATTTAATAAAATGAAATCAAGCATTGGGCCTTTCATTTCTGGGATAAAAGAAGCTATTGCAAGTGTTAGCTTATTAAAAATAGTTCTTTACGGACTATTGGCGATTGGTTTAGTAGTTATATTTAATATGTTTAAGCAATGGCAAGATTATTTGCAACAAAATGCTGACGTAAACAAAGTATGGACAGCTACATTGCAAAGTTTAGGAAGTGCATTAGGAGCAATCAGCGACTTGATAATGGCTGTTGTAGGTGCATTATTTGGATTTAGTACAAAATCAGAAGATGCAAAAGATAAAACACAAATTTGGGGAATGACAGCTGATGAAGTTAAGCAAAAATTGGAATCTTTCAAAGAAAAAGTAGATAAATTTTCAGAAAGGGTTCGTGAAATGACCAAATGGGTTGAAGAAAACAAAGAAACTGTTAAATTCTGGGGAACTGTATTTTTAGGATTAGCTGTTGGAATAGGTATATTATGGGCTCTAACTGCGGCACAATCAGCATTTAACGCAGTTGCAGCTTTGAATCCATACGTTTTAATAGCAATGGCAATAATAGGTGCTGTAATGTTGATTTGGATGGGACTTACTTGGCTATATAATAATGTAACTTGGTTTAGAGATGGTGTTAATATGGCTTGGGATTTTATAAAAGAACACTGGATAATGATATTGTCTTATTTAGGAGGTTTTTTAATAGGTGGACCAATCGGTATAGCGCTTGTTTGGTTATATAATAACGTGAGTTGGTTTAGAGATGGTGTTAATGCAATTTGGGATCAGATAAAAGAACATTGGGAAATGGCGGTAGGAACAATCGCCGGTCTTTTATTAGGAGGTCCAATCGGAGCTGCGATCGGGGCTTTTATTGGCTGGCTTGTTGAGCTTTATAATAAAAACGAAACTTTTAGAAATGCGGTTAATACAGTTTGGAATGCTGCCAAAAAAATTATTTCAGAGGCTTGTTCAGTAATTGCAGGAGCGATTGGAGGAGTTATTAGTATTTTAGGAACTGCAATATCGAGAATGGCAGAATTTCTTGCAAAATCTAAAACTGCTTCACAGCAAAAAGCAATAGGAGTAGCGTTCACTCCGCAGCCTTTAACATATCAAAGTGCAAGTTTAGGTAATTTAGGACATAAAGCGGTGGGAACTAATAATTTCCAGGCACAAGGCGGCGGAGGAATGACTACTGTCGACGAACATGGAGACGAAGCTATTTGGTTACCTAACGGTTCTATGATTGCTAGAAATACAACAACTAACGATATGTTGAATAATTTAAAATCTATTAAAGCTAATACTCGTAGTGGACTGAAAGACAGTGGAACAGTTGTTACAAATAATAATCATTTTGTATTTAATGTTAGTGGAACTGATGAAACATTAAATGAATTAAAAAGTGAACTAGAAAAAAATTAGGAATAGTATAGAGGTATAGAATGCAGGTATTAGATTTTTTTAAAAACAGCAATTGCAGAATTTGAAACACAAAAAGATAAACTTGAAAAAAGTTGTATTTAAAATATTTTGGCATTAAGCCAAATGGGTTTTTAGGCACTATACCTCTTTTGGTAGTTTCAACCGATTATAGTCAAGACAACGAAATAACAGGCTACAAATCATATTTAAAAGATAATTTTAATGAAAATATGTTTGTAAATCCATATACATTAAAAATTGAGGTAATTTTTACACGGCAAAAGAGTGGAAAGATGAACTTGAGAAATTAGTTAAAGAATCCAAAAAAAGAAATTATACAACATTTATGTATACTAAATTCGACAAGGTTTATGCTCCGCTCGCAATAACTAGTGTCAGTTACTCGGAAAATTATCAAAATTACACTAGCATAAAAAGTTTCGATAAATTTAAAAGAAGTAAACTTGTTAAAAATTTACTACAACTGACGGAAAGACTACAACGAGTGCTTATGATCCAGAGACTAATACCCAAAATCGAGAAATGTCTGAAGTTTCGATGAGTGAATCAATGAAAGGTGGACTTGGAGATGATCCTAGAACAGGAGATATTAAAGCATGAGAAAATTATATAGTTTTTGATATTTTATATAAGAAAAAGTAAAAAAAGTAGTTACAGAATTTTTATTAGACGATGGAGAAAAAAATGTTGTTAGTTACATTGGAAATTTACAATATAAAAGAACTTTGGTATTTAGATGTAAAGACTGATAACGAAAAATTTACATATGGGTCAAAAGAATTAATGCATACGAAGATTTGTTCTTATTGTGCAGAAGACGATACAAAGAATTCCCTGAATGTTAAAAATGATAGCTTTGCCAATTAATTTGAATGGCTTTTGATGTTGAGTTTACAACGGAAACGGCTGGAATATTACAGGATATTATGGTGGTGGTTTAATGGCTGAGAGACAGAAAAATACACAAAATAACGGAGTAAATGATAATTACTATATTTTGTGGGACAGATATGCAAAAAGTAACTTTTAAAGTAAAAAAATGGAGATGAAACAGAGGAAATTGAATTTGAAAGATTTCAAGTTGAAAATGGAGTTGACTATTCGCCAGATTTCGAGATACAAACTGAATTTGATATAACAGAAAGCACTAATATTGCTAAAATTGTTATTTATAATTTAACAGATGAAATGATTAAAAAAATTAAAAAAAGGTGTCGAAGTAGTTATTGAAGCTGGGTATTGGAATGATGGAGTAAATAAAGATATTGGTGTTATCTATAAAGGGATTATCGAGAGTTTGAAAGGAAGTTGGAGCAACGCTGATAAAAAAATTTGAGATAACTTGTAATACTTATAATGATGAATACAAGGACACAAAAATAAATCTTAAAACTGGAAAAAGGGACAAAAGCTAGCACAATAATAAAAATTAATTTTATCAAAATTGGATAAATTAAAAGCTGGGGCAATAGAGCTTGGTAAGGATATTGATTATAAAGATGGAAAAACAATGCATAACAACGTAAAACACATCTTTTAAAGAAATAGCAAAAGATACTAAAAAGTGTTTTTTATAACGAATGGAGTTGTTACTTTTCAACCACGAGATAAGATAAATAGAGGTATTTTAGAATTTGATCCGAATCGATTTCAAGATGTAAAAAGAAAATGACGGTACTTATACATTGAAAAAGTATATTTGATCATAGATTTCAAGAAGGTTTTAAGATTAATTTAGATTTAAAAAAAGGAATTTGAGCAACTTGAAATTAAAGGAGAGTATCTTATCACAAAAGGTAAGCACGTTATTAATTTTAAAAAGCGATGCATATACAGAGTTGGAAATAAAAAAACTAAATTTGATGATGAAGAAGCTAAGAAAGCTAATGAAATCGAAATTGTTTCTGGGAAAAAAAGGGAAAAATGAGAAAGCATCTAAAAATAAAAAAAGAAAAAAAGCAAAAAGAAAAAGACGATAAAAAGAGTAAGAAAAAAATGAAAAAAAATACTAAAAAAAACAAGCAAAAAAAGAAAACGAGGTTAAAAATCTAATAACACAGAAACTAAAAAAACTACTACAAAAAAAGTAGCGGAAATAAAAAAAGAAAAAGACTGGGATAGAATAGTGAGAACATATGGAGTAGGAGGTAAAAAGTGAGAAAAAAACAGTAGGAGATCATATAGAATCAATGATAAGTGGAAAATTTGATAATTTGAATACTTTTGCAATAGCTAAAATTGTTGAAGTAGATAACTCTAACATGAGCTGTAGTATACAAATGTTAGATATTCCTGAACTTTTTGGCACACGCGATGAGGTTGAAACGATTGAAAATGTTCCAATTGCTCCGATTTTTTGGGGGAGTAAATGTAAAGTAAATGCTCCATTAGCTGTAAATGATAAGGTCTTAGTAGCTTTTTGCCAACACGACACATTTAATGCAAGAAATGCTTCTGAACCTTGCGAGCCGAACTCTAGTGCAAAATTTGATATAAACAATGCCGTTGTAGTTGGACAAATAACAAGCGATGCAGAAAAGAATATATCTAACAACTTCTATATTGCTTATGGCGGAACACTTGTAACAATAAATGAAAGTGGAGTTAGTATAAAAGGCAGTTCTATAAACATAAGCGGAGCAGTAAGTATTGAGGGAGATTTGGAAGTGAGCGGAGACGCTACAATTGGCGGCAAGTCATTCTTAACTCATACTAATGGCGGAATGCCGTTGGATTAGGATATAAATAAGGACAATGGCAATTGAATAATGACTGTGAAAACTAAAATATTTGTTTTTTAAGTTCGGGATAGTGGTATAATTAAAATCATTCTTTAATTTCTCTTAGAAATAGTGTATAATATAGTAAATTATTTTTAAGGAGGAATGATATTAAATGTTTTTAATATTTTGGATAGTCTGCATATATTTCTATGTTAGAGTAATTAGGTTTAGTTTGAAAGAGATCCCTAAAATTAAAGAATATAGAAAAACTATGAGCAAGAAAGAGGCAAAAAAGAAAATTAAAAGTGAAAGAACCAAAAGGGATAAACTGGATTCCCGTATTAGCAGTTGTATTTTTTTATTTTTTTAGCGATGGTTAGTTCTCCAAATTCAGAGAATAAAACTGAAACAGCAGAGAAAAAAAGAAGTTAAGAAAGTCGAAGCCAAAAAGGAAGAGGTTAAGAAAGAAGAGCCAAAGGCTGAAGCAAAAAGCAACTGAAGTTGAAGCAGACCCTTACAAAGAAATAGAAGCTAATATAAAAAGAAAGTTTCCAAAAACTAGAAAGATAGTAGCTACTGATGTAGGTGTTGTATTAGAAATTCAAGCAAAGGGTGGTTTTACCAAAAATATGATGGTTAAAGAAATGTTTAGAGATGCCAGAAAAATATATAAATGAAATTAACAAACAGTATAAAATTAGAAACTTAAAAATATGAAAGTATGGTACTACAATTTTTTTATCCTATGAGTGATAGCGAAACAAGTGGAAATATGAAAAATACTGCAATTGGATGTTGATAATGATATGATTGAAGTTGGATTTGTAATGCCTACAATCGCTGAAGAAGTGAAACAAAATTTTTAAATAAAAATTTTTTAAAAAGTTCTTGACTTTGTCAGATACTTATGATATGATATTATATTAGTATCTTACAAAAGAGAGGTAATTTTTAATGGAAAAAGGAAAGCAAGAGTTATATTCCATAAAGCAGGAAATGGTAAATCTGCAAAAAAATAACTATACCAATTCCGTGGCTTAGAGAAATGGAAGTTACAGAAGAAAAAGAGAAGTGGAGTTGATTTTTGATAAAGAAAATAAAAAAATAGAAATCAAATAAAAATTCCCTCTCGTAAGAAAAAAAGGGAATATCTAGTATTTAACTAGTACTTAACCAATACTATTATACTATATATTCTCTTAAAAAAACAATATTTTAGGAGGAAATTTAATGGAAAAACATTATGGATTTAGTAAAAGTAGAAAGACATGAAAAATTATGGATTGGTTGTAAGTAGCAGAGTTATCGCAAAAAGCATTAGGAAGAAGACATGATAGTGTATTAAGAGATATAGATAAAATCATAGAAATTCAATCTCCACAAATTTGTGGAGATCTAAATAAGCTGATATTTACAAATCAATACAAAGATGGAAAGAACAGAAACTATCGTGAATATCTTTTTAACCAAAGATGGATTCATACTTTACGATGTTCAATATACAGGGACACAACAAATTCAAACTGGCTTACATAAACGAATTTAACAGAATGGAAAGATTGATAAAACAACAAAGATTGTTACCAATGCTGAAAAGTGACAAAGTTTCAATACCACTTGATAAAGCAGTTCATTGGGCTAAAATAAAAGAGGTTGCAAATAAGGCTAATGAAGTAAGAAGTGATACTTATAGAAAGATATGCAAACTTTCTCAGGATTTGGCAATGATAACAAATCAGATTGATGAGCTTTCTGGAATGACATTTGAAGTTGAAAATTTACTAGACCAAATTGAAAATTAAATAGAAACATTAAATCACAGTCATTAATTTGATTGTGATTTTTGTTACAATTTTTTTAGAAAGGCAGTTGATATGAAAAAGTGTAGAAAGTTGGCAAACTGAAAAAAAGACGACAGCAAAGAAATTGATGTTGTGATGGGCAAAAACATAGTATTAAGTTCTGAAATAGAAAAAATAAGGTTAAGGCTTGAGAACAAGTTAAGATTATTCTTTAACGAATGGTTTTTACATAGGAATGAAGGTATTTACTGGCTTAAAAAGAAATGAAAAATAATGGACAAATAGGAAATTTGTTAGAAAAAAATTTAATATAGAGGCACAAGTCAAAGAAACTATTTTTGTCGGATGAAGATGTGGCAGAAATAACAAAGTTCGAAAGCAGTTTTGAAAAATAGAAATGGAAACTATAATTTTAAAGTGGAAATGTTATTGAAAAAAATGGAAAGACTTTAGCGTTTTTAGAAAGGAGGAACAGTGGATTTTGGAGTAACAGAAAAGGGATTTGTGTTAAAAAGTTTTTACAGATATTATGAAAGATATAGAAAATAGGTACAAAAGCAAGGTTACAAGATAATAATTATATTTTAGATTTTAATACTCCAGAAGGGATTCATTCTGAAGCTATAGGTTATGAACTATCGCAAATATGGGAAGAATTGCTCGAATTTAATAATCAAATGAATCTAAATACAGCAACAGGGATATATTTAGATTTTTTTGGGACTTTACTGAGAACTCCACGAAAAGCAGGCGCTTATGCAACTGGACAGGTTAAGATAACAGGAGAAAAAAATAGAGTTATACCAGCACAAACAATTATTAAATATGCTGAAAAAGAATATAGACTATTATCAAACGTTGCGTTGGATAAATTAGATAATAATGAGTATTACGGAATAGGATTTATTCAGGCTCTTGAAATCGGAGAAGAAAGCAATATCACAAGTGATGTTACTTTTACGACTGAATATGAAGGAGTTGCTAAAATTACAAATGATGCGGATGTAACTGGTGGTGCAAATAATGAGAGTGATAGTCTTTATAGGGAAAGACTTAAAAGAAAGGAAACAGTTGAACAAACCGCTACACATGCAGCATTATATAACGGATTAATGGCTTTGGAAAATATTAAAAATGTGTTGATATTAGATCCTGAAACTGAGCCAGCTACTGAAGCTGGAACAGTTAAAATATTTTTAGAAGGAACACCAGATGGCAAAATTTTTGAAACTATTTTAGATTTGAAAGCAGATGGCATATTGACTCTCGCAGATTCTAATGCACAAACTTTTGATAAAAAGAGGTGTATTTGAAAGAAAAATAATATATAACATCATAAAAATATAGTACGTTATTAATAAAAAGTTGAAGTTTTGGAAACAAAAAAATTTAGATGAAAAAGATAGTCGTTGGACAAAACAAATACAACAGGAAATTTTAAATTATATTAATAATCTAAAAACAGGAGAATCTATTAGTTATTTAAAGACATATTCAGAAGTGTTAGGAATTGACGATATAAGAAAAAAATAAATTTGAAAAATGGGATTAACAGAATCCGATGTTGCAATACAAAAATTTCGACAAAACATTTACAGTCCCAGTTGGTCAAAAAAATTTCAAATAAACGAAAATAATATCGAGGTAATTTATGTTTAAGAGTAGCGAAGAGTATACAGATGAAATAATAAGTAGATTTCCACATATGTACAGAAGAGACAGGGAAGCAATAATTATTTTTTTGTTAAATTTATATTTAGAAGAAATAAGACAAGCAAGTAAAGGAATACATGAACTTTTGAAATCTTTAAACATTATGGAGGCAGAAGGTTATGCATTGGACAAATTTGGAACATCTTTTAATTTGAAAAAGGGACACGAACGAAAAAGATGAAAATTATAGAAAGAGAATACTTGCTGAAATTTCAAGGAAAAGTAAAAATGCAACTTTTGAAACAATTTTAAATGTGCTCAAGATTATAATTGAAAATTATGAGCAAAATATTTTTTTATTTTTTTAAAGAAGGATTATAAAAGATAAAGTTAAAAAAATATAGATTTTTAAAGTTAAAAATGGAAGTTTTAACGGAAATTTTTGAAACACAATTTTACAAAGAAAAAAAGCAGGAAGCATTTATATAATATTGAATAAAAGACTGTCTGCATATATAAAAAGAGTATCTTAAATATTTTTGCTTGAAATAAGAGCGAAAAGGTGTGGAAATAACTGTTGATTTTTAAATATAAAGTGCAGACGGCTAGTTATATTTCAAACAGGGGCCTTTTGTTGGAGTGAAAAGAATTTTTAAAAATAGAGGATAGCTTTTATGATGAGATTTTGCAACAAAAAGTTATGAAAGTAATTTAGCAAGAATAAATGTAATAACACAAGAAGGAGTAAGATAGATGTTAAAAAAAATAAAGGATTGGATAGGAACGAATTTGGATGTTTACAAAGTTGAAAATGCAAACGATGTTGGTACTGGATTGGTTAGGCATATTTGGAAAGGTGAAGAAACAGCAACTCAAGTTGGGACAACATTGTCAGCACAAGCCATGAATGATTTACAAAAAGGGTTGGTGCATACTCTAGATACAATTAGAACAGTAGGAACTAACAAAGATATCTACGAAGTTGCATTGACTGGAATCGAAGAGTTTGGCGTATTTGACGGATTAAAATTGTTAATTAGAATTGATGGAGAAAATCAGTTTGAGGATGTATTTTTAAAATTAGGTGGTACAGAATATCAGATTCATCAATTAAAAAATAGTATGTTAGATAAGATTGACAAAGGGATTTTAAAAGACAAAAAGGAATATTTGCTCAACTTCAAAAACAATTCTTTTGTTTTATCAGATAGCACTTTGTACGGATCACAAAAAGGAACGGCATTAGAAGGAAATCGGTTAGCTGAAATATTAGGACTAGAATTTGGTGGAAACATACAGGACATCGGCAATAAAACGAAAGGTAAGTTTTATTATGATAATGTTACAAAATTCTATTATGAATGCATAGAAGACAACAGTCTGACATACAATGACAGTGGTAAATTTAGAGCTATTTCTAATAAGCCAATTTCGGACAAAGTGGAAAATTTATACAGTTTTAAAAAGTGAAAAAGTAACACTAAACAGTACTAACGGTATCCGAAATCAAGTTTTTAACTTAACGATTGTAGGGAATTTAAGAATCATTGATTTTTGAAAATTTAGCAGTAAAAAAACGAATATGAAACTAAATTCATTTTGCCAGATTGGTTTTTGTAAAAATATAAAAACTGTCAACGGCTCATGTGCGAACGGAACTGGCGGAGCAACCGGGAAGTTGCTGAAATTTATTTAGAATCTACAACTAAAAGTTTAAGAATTTTTTTCCAGCACAGCGTCCAGGTTTTAATGGAAATTTGCAATTTTTCAGGGGCAAATAGTTGCTTTTTGCTACAGATTAAGTAAAATAAGCAACTAAGACTTTTTATGTTTTTTACAGGTACATTGGAAGCATTGCCCTTACTTCCTACTCAGTTGGAACAGATGTAACTAAAAAGCACTATGTCAAAAAGACAAGTGTAAGAGAAAGAAAAATAAACTGTTAGAAATTCGGAAAAAGGCTGGATTTTAACAGTAAATAGTAAAGAAATTTATGAATTTGCACGAAAATTTTAAATATGAATATTGATTTTTTAAAGGCTTTTGAGATAATTTCGTTTTTATGCTTGCATATAATTTTTATTAAATCACTAAAAATCTAAAAGTATGCATAAAGTCAATAAAATCAGTAAATATTTTTTTCAAAAATCTGAACAAATTCATAAGTTAGCACAGAATTAAAAATAATAAAAAAATAAAGAAATGGAGTGATAAAAAAATGACAATAGTTTATATTTATGAAGCAAATTCGTTGGAGTGTATAGCACGACCAACTGTTACTACGATAGAGGAATTCAAGAAAAATCCAAGTCTATTTTATCCTGACTGGAATGAAGAAACTATGAAATCCTCAGCATCATTACTTTTCAAATCCAGTTTTGGATGAAAAAAACTGGAGAACTCAGAGAAATGACTGAAGTTGAAAAAAATAAAAAGCAGGTAAAGGCAGTTTTTAAGCGATGGAAATTATTTGGATGAAGTTAACGAAACAATTGTAACAATAGCAAAACCAAATGACTGGAGTGTATGGGATAAAGACTCTCACACTTGGAAAGTTGACAATGATTTGTTAAATAAAAAAATTAAAAGAATTAAGAGAAAAAAAGCGTCGAAAGATTTAATTGAAGCTAAATCAAATTTTTTGAATCAGCCACTTAAAAATCGAAAAAAAGATAGCGAAAAATACACATTTGAAAAATAACGAAAGAAATAGAAATAGCTTATCTCTTAAAAATGTCGCTAATGTGGACTTTGGAACAAGATAAAATCGAGAAAGTAAAAGTGCAAAATGATAAAAATGGTTGAGTTTATTGAATTGAACAGGTCAGAATTAAAAGTTTTTGGCTAAAAAAATACAAGATATAATTGAAATTGCTGACATGGCAGAGCAAATGGCAGTAGTTGGAATCAGCAGATACACTATTGAACAAATGTTAGATTTAAATGTAAAAGATTTTTTTCAAAAATTAAGAGGAGTGATTTGAATGAATATAGAAAAAAATTGATATGCACAGAAATAGAATTGGATGGTAAAAAAATATAAAGTTGTTGGAGTAAAATTTGAAGAAGACAACATAATATTGAATGTTGAAGAAATAAAGGAAGTGATGTAAATGGACAGATTTGAGAAAAATATTTGACTATCTGCTGAAAGTTGAGGGCGGATATTCAAATGACAAGCACGACAAGGGCGGAAAAAAACAAAAATACGGAATAATTGAAGAAGAAGCAAGAGAATTTGGATATAAAGGGAGATATGCAAGATTTAACAATGGATTTTTGCAAAAAAATATATCTAAAAAAATATTATTTAGGAAACAAGCTAGATAAAGTTGCAAATGATAAAGTAGCACTATCTATATGTGACTGGGCTGTGAATAGTGGCAAAAACGGAATCAAAAACGCACAGATTGCTATAAATCAGCTTACAAATGCAAACTTAGACATAGACGGAATAATTGGAAATAAAACATTGGAAGCGTTGAGTACAGTAGATCCTGAAAAATTTTTAGAAGTTTATCATAACCTGCAAAGAATTTATTACAGAAGCAAAGTTACTGATGATAAAACGCAAGAAAATTTTTTTGGCAGGCTGGCTAAATAGAGTTCAGAAAAAGGAGGAATACCTGAAAGATTGGGACAAGGAAAATGCAACAACAGAGAATAAAACGTATTCTTTCAGCCAAGAAAGTTTGGATAAAATGAAAAAAGTACATCCAAAGTTAGTTGAAGTTATGAAAGCTGCAATTGTAAATAGTCCGTTTGATTTTAGAATCACAGACGGTGCTAGAACAACAGAGGAACAGTTTGCTTTATATCAACAAGGAAGAACTGTTTTATATGATAAAAAAAGGAAAAATTAAAAAAAGTAACTAATTGTGACGGAAAAAAACATTTAAATCTAATCATCAATTAAAAATCTGATGGATACGGACATGCAGTTGACATATTCCCTTGCGGAGTTATAGAAAATGGTGTGTACAGAAAATTCACATCAGAAGAAGGATATGATGATAAAAAAATTAAAATTAATAGCAAATCATATCTTGGCGGTAGCAAAAAGTAAAAAAATATTAATATCGAATGGGGTGGCAATTGGAAAATGCATGATACACCACATTTTGAACTTAAGTAGTTTAAAAACGGCTTTATTACAAGCCGTATAAGAACGTTAAAAAAAGTTTTTTTGGATAAATTGGTCGCTTAGTAAGATAAAATTAATTGTAGGGCTTGCTAGGTGACTTTAGAATTGATTTTAAGAAAAAAATAACAAAATAGGAGTGTAAAAATGGATAAATTAGCAGAAAAAATATATTTGACAGGTAAAAATTTTAGAATTAGGAAAGACTTTAATCTATAAAACAGAAATAGTTGCAAAAAGGAAAAAGCTGGAGCAGAAAAATTTAAGCAGGTGTATGAAGGCTTCTGGGATAAATTAGAAGAATTATTGGAAAAAGAAAAAAATCAATTGATAGAAAATGGATTCCTGACTTTGCAGAAGAAATTGGTGAAGAAGTGTTGTCAGAAGTTTTAAAGGAGGCTAGAAAGACATTTGATTTAAAAGTTATACTGCAACAAATTTTTGATGAGGAAAAAGCAGGGAACAAAAACATATTATAGGAGCATAAATGATTGAAGACTTAAAAATAATAATTGACAATCACGGGCTTTTCTTGATCTTATTTTTTAGCGGAGTGTTATTTGGAGTAGTAGCTCAAAAAATGGTTGATAATAAGCCTGTCAAGCCGTATATGAAAAGGATAGCAGTTGCTGGAATGACTATGTCCATAACATTATCTTTAAATAAAATAATTGGGCATTTGTCGGCAGAATATCTATATCCGTGGAGTCCAGTTATTGGATTTTTTGGAGAAGCGATTCTGGAAACAATAAATCAGAAAAGATATGGAATCAGTACAGGATTTTTGGAGCTGCTGCTTGAAAGACTGGGATTTGTCAAAAAGGATAAGGGTGATGATAATGGAAAAACATCGCAGAAGTAGAAAACTGGCATTTTTAATGTTAGCACTTATATTTTTAAATTCAGTTCTAACATTGAAGTTAAGAAGCTACCAAAGACGGCAAAAATTTAGATTTATTAAGAAGCAGATTAAAAAAACGAGAGCAATAGAGAGATTTTTTTGACAGCATAGAAAAGAAGTCGAAGACAGAGGATATGCTGCTATTAATCGGAACAAATATAGTAGCATTAATAATTATAGCTGGATTTGACAGGCAAAAGAATAATTGATGAGAATAAAGATAAAGAAAAGAGCCGTCAAAGTGTTTGGGGATAGTCAGAAATGGCTATCTTTTTAAAATTTAAAAAAATTATAAAAAAATTCTTGTAGAGTGCTTTTTTCTCTTTTGTGTTAATATATAGTATAATATATAAAAATTAAAGGAGAATTTTTTTATGATCAATGTGACTGCAAGCAGTTTCTTTGCAGGGATTGGAGGAACTTGCATAGGATCTCGAGCAGGCGGGAGTTAAAGTTATATGGGCTAACGAAAAAGATGAAAACGCATGTAAAACTTATAAAGAGAATAGAAAAAACACAGAACTTGTTCAAAAAGACATAAGAGAATTGAGTATAGGTGAAATTCCAGATACACGCATTTTAATAGCGGGTTTTTCCATGTCAAGCTTTTTTTCAATAGCAGGAAAAAGAGGTGGGTTTAATGATGAACGTGGACTGCTTTTTTTTGATTTACTTAAAATAATGAAGGCTAAGAAAAGTGATGTCATCTTTCTAGAAAATGTTAAAAATTTAGAAAACCATGATAAAGGGAAAAACGCTGAAAAATAATAATCAATAAGTTAAAAAGAGATAGGATATCATGTGAAATATAAAGTTTTAAATACGATGGAATACGGAAATGTCGTAAAATAGAGAAAGAATTTATATAGTAGGTTTTTGGATGAACAAAGTTACAATAAATTTGAATTTCCGAAAAAAAGCAAAAAGTTAAGTAGGAAAATAAAAGATATAATTAATTTATCTGATAAAAAAAGAAGATATATTTTTATTATAAAAAAATACAAGATGTATAATGAGATAAAAAAATATAATAACAAGACAAGATACATTGTATCAATGGAGACGGAAGTATGTCAGAGAAAATAAAAGTAATGTCTGTCCTGCGTTGACAGCAAATATGGGAACTGGAGGACATAATGTGCCGTTGGTTCTAGATAACTATGATATAAGAAAGCTGACACCTGAAGAATGTTTGGCTTTTTCAAGGTTTTTCCATCTGATTTTAAATTTCCTGGTACAATAAGCCGGGCAGAATCGTATAAACAGTCAGGAAATTCTGTATCAGTTCCAGTAATAAAAATAGCAAAAGAATATTATCTCTGCTATTTCAGAATAATTTTAACAAGAGTCATTAGTGGCTCTTGTTTTTTTAATAAAAGCTTTCATAAGAACCAACAGGGCATCAATGAAATATAATAATCTCCATTAGCATTTTTCAATTTTCACAGAATCGTACCCAGTTGTTGCTAATTGTTCATAATCGATTATCTCCGAAGGGCTATGCTTGGTTAAGCCTAATTGGTTAAAAATCCATCTTCCCTAAATCAGAATTTGGATTAGACATCAAAGCCTTGTGGTATTCTTGACAAGTTTTTTTACATTAAAAGATTCATTACAATTTTTCAGTTTTCAGTATAAAACTATTTTTCTGGGAAAAAAATAGGAAACGAATCTCTTATCTGAACTGGAATAGGTATATATACTTCGTAAGGATCTCGTTCTCTTCCAGCACGTTACTTTGATTCATACTGCTTTTTGAAAAAAACAGATTTTTTTGTCCAGATTTTTGTTGAATACAACGGCAAAATCACGAAGTTGCTCATAGTTACACCTCCTTTCATCTGAATTGCTATTATTTTTAACTTATTTTTTTAATTAATTTCAACAGTAATTTGTTGTGAGATGATACATAACTGTTAAATAAATATAAAATAAGAGCCACACAAGGCTCTTATTCTTTTTTCTTTTGCTATCAATAGCTGTTTCGATTTTAAC
>BNJU01003747.1_pt1 | contig 45495 bp, 86 predicted proteins | sample 8539281 | NCBI WGS metagenome assembly BNJU01 (sample SAMD00202456, study PRJDB9452) | human saliva metagenome | isolation source: human saliva | place: Japan
AGAGCTGCGGACTTTAATCCGAAGGTCGTGGGTCTGAGCCCCACAGGGGTACCGCACCGGCCTCGGCCCCACCAGGACCGGGGCCTTACTGTGCCCGGAACGTAAGGTGCCGGAACCCAACCCTCGGCGCTGCGGGGTGGGATAGAGGTCAGCAACCCCACCCTCGAAGAGCTCGGCGACGACGACGAGGTCGGCAGCAGTCCAACGACTTTACTCGTAGACGGTTAGACACATTGGAGCTCGCCACCCTAAGACTTCCTCGAGGTCGGCTCGCGTCATCCCATGGGCGAAGAGGTACTGGTTCACGGTGAAGCCCAGGGCCTGATCGATCGACATCACAGCCCCTCCTCGCCATGCACGCCTCGCACCGCTTGAACGGTCTGAGCACCAACGAACGTCATGCAACAAACGTAACATATGCACGATTTGCGTGCAATACAACGCTTGACGTACGCCACCACACAGTTCATCATGAACGTATGACTGAACGAAAATCGTACAGGCGAATGCCTGGCGATCTCCTCACCGCTCGTCAGGTAGTTGAGCAGTATCCAGAAGCGGGTCTCAGCCAGCCGATGCTGCGACGTTGGGGACGAGACGGCCTCATCGAGGTCGTGAGGTATCCATCTGGCCGCATGCGGTTCCGTCGTTCCAACGTCGAGGCGCTTCTGAGTCCGGTAGGCCCGTCGGCACCTTCGGTGTCGTCGGTGCCCGGTGTTGAGGGTGTGGAGCTTCCTGGTCAGGGGGCGTTGTTGTGATGACGGCTGTCGACGTTGTCCCAGTGTCTGAGTGGTTGTCGCTGGGGCACAGCGCCCGGCGGTGCGCTGCCCAGGGACAGGTACTGGTGGCCGGCAGTGCCTGGCGCGTCTGCTGGTTTGCGGGGTGGAGTCCGGCGTGGTGCGCCCGGTGTGGCGAGCCTTGGAGCATGTGCCGGGCTGCGACCGGGCCGGTGCCTGGGGTGATGGGCCCTGGGGCTGCGGGTGGTGGTGCATCGAGGGGCCGGACGCGGGCCGGGGCGTGGGAGTCATGCCCAAGGGCGTGCGCGCTGTGGTTGAGGGCCTGAGGTGTCCGGGCTTCCAGAGGGCGGTGACCTGTGCGCAGACCACGGTCGTGCGCTGGGGCCTTGAGTGGGGCCTCGACGGCGGTGAGGTGGGCGTGGCGGTCGGGTCCGACCCGGGCCGGTGGGTCGTCCACTGCGGATGCCCTCGGTGCGGAGCTGGGTGAGGCGTGGGGACGTCACCTGGGGCGGGTGGAGGCCTGCCGTGAGGTGTGCGAGCGGGCTGCCGGCCTGGCTCGGACGGTGGGCGCTGACCTGGCGGGGCTGCCGGTGGTGGTTGATGCCTGGGGCGGCTCGTGTGAGCTGGTTGTCCTGGCGCCGTCGGGGCGGCAGGTCAGGGTGCTGGTGCCGAGCCCCGACGGGCCGGTGGAGGCGCGCCTGGGGTGGGAGCCCTGGGTCGAGAGCCTGGACGAGGCCGCGGTGGCTGACCTGGTCAGGAGCGTGCCGTGAGCTGGTCAGGGCTGATAGGCGATGTGGCTGGTGTCGGCCAGGGCGATGTAGAGGCTGCCAGTTTTCTGGGAGACACGCAGGGTGCCGATGACGATGACGTGGTGACCGGCGAGGTCACCGATGCTGGCGTCGAGGTTGTCCTGGACGCTGCTGGGCCTGGTCGTTGCGGATCATGATGGCGGCGGTGTCCTGGGTCTGGTGCCGGGCTGGTTCACCAGGTGCAGGAAGATGCTCTTGGTGGGAGCGTTCTCGGCGTAGTTGGTGACCTTGCCGTAGAAGCATGCGCGCAGGCCCTTGTAGGTCGGGCGTGAGGGTGTTGGCGAGTCTTACGAGCTGGTTGACGGAGCCGGGGCGCTGGCCGGGAAGCGCGATGAGAGCGTGGGGGTCGAGGCGGCCGTCCAGGGCCCGGGTGAGCAGGGAGGCTAGCGTTGTGGTGGATCTGTGGGGGCGTTTCGTCTGCTGGCAGGGGTCCGGGGTGGGCGGTGGCCATGGGGCGGCCGGCGGCCTGGGTACGGCTGGTGGGCGTCGCCGTGCCCGTGCTGGTTCCTGGCCCGGTGGTGATGAGCAACAGCGTGGGTCCCCTCGTGGCGGGTGCGGGTGGTGGTGGAGCCGTCGCGGTGGCCTTTGACGGCGCGCTCGGCGGCGTCGCCCTCGTCGCAGCCGGTGATGTGCTTCCTGGACCAGAAGTGGGGGCGCACGTGCTTGGACGTCAGCGCCCTGGGGGCCGGCGGGAGCCCGGCAGGGTCTGCCTGGGAGTCCTGGCCGGGGCAGGTCAGGTCCTGAGGGCGGGTCGGGAAGGTCCGCGTACCGGCTGATGCTGAGCAGTTGTCCCTCGACTGAGTGCGTAGCGCATGGTGGCGCTCTTTCTTGGAGCACGGCGGGCCTTCCGCCGTTGCTTCTTTGGGGCACGACGGGCGGTCCGTCGTCAGCCCTGGTGGGGCCGGTAGGTGGTTTCTGCTGGCCCTGGTGGCCGGGTGACGTTGGTACGTCGTCTCGGCCGGGGTGGAGGGCGCTCGGACCGACGCCCTCCCACCCGTCCCGAATTATCCCGTGACCTACGACAAGAATTCCTGCGGCGAGATGCGAGGTGGTCGTGATGGTGTTTTCTCCTGAGTTCTGCTGGCTTGTGCTGGACGTGGTGCCGTGGTGGTACTGGGTGCTTGAGGCTTCGGCCCTCGTGGGGGTGGCTGGGGCGGCTGAGCTGCTGCACGCCCGGGCTGCGCGTCGTGAGGCTGCGGCGTCGTCTTGGGGGTTGAGGCTCGCCGGCCGGGGCGGATGACTGGACGGTGTCGGGGTCAGTGAGCCCGTCGGTGGCGGCCGGCTTGTGGGCGGTGTTCAGCGTCGCCTGCTCGTGGGCCTGTGGGCTGAGGAGGCGGGAGCAGCGCCCACCGAGAGACCCTCGCGGCGTCCAGCGGATGCCTGCGGCGTTGGGGCTACTGCGGCAGAGTTGGTTGTCCTTCTGGGTCTGATGGTTCTGCTGGTGTTGCAGCCGGTGGTGGGTGCCGTTCGTGGTCCTGGCTGTGGTGGCTGCTTGGGTCGGGAGGGTCCGGTTCGTGCAGGTGGGTCGACACGTCGTCGGTGGTGGCAGCGGACGGCGGTAGGGTCGCTGCTGGAGGTGTGGTTGGTGCTTGTCGCGGTGTCTCAGCCGGAGACGGCGTCTCTCGATTTGAGGTTCAGCAGGACCTGCGTGGCGGCGTTCCTTGCTTACTGCATCTTCTTTGCGGGCCGGGACCTGGCGAGGCAGGTGGTCGGTTGGTCAGAACGGCGCTGTCGCGGAGGTTGTTCTGCTGAGTACGTGGTGGTTCCTGAGGTGGTCTGAGGGCCCCACAATTGTCTCTTCATTTCTTCTTGTTTTATCGAATTACATTCGTGTTTTTTAACACCGGAGGTTTCTGTGTTTGAGGGCTACGGGCAGGTGTGGCGGTGAATGGCGCGGCTATGGGTAGGGGCGGCGAGGTGCTGCCTCCGGGCCGCGGGGCGCGGGGTGTGCTCACCCCGGTCGTCTACATGGGTGAAGGCAGTTCCGTCGGCGTGGTGCCGGCTATGAGCGGTGTTGAGGAGCAGTGAGCGCTAAGCGTGACGGCGCAGGCCGGGGACCGTTGGGAGCAGGACAGTCAGTCCACGTCGACGTCGGCGGCCCTGAGGGCATCGATGTCGTCGGTTTCGGCTTCGAGGGCGGCGTCGGCCCTGCCTTCGGCTGTGGTGGCGTAGGAGTCGGGGCTGTGGATGAACCAGGAGAGGCCTTCGTCCTCGTCGGTGTGAGTGGTGATGACGATGTAGCTCGTTATTTGAGGGCGACGTCGAGCAGGTTGGCGAGCCTGTCGACGTCTCCTGTGGTGGGATGTACCTGTCGAGCACGGAGAGGGTGACGCCGTCGCGGCGGTTGGGGTCACCGTAGGGGATGAGTGCCGGGAGGTGACGCGGAAGGTCCCTGTCGGTGGACTGGTCGATCTTGACGGTGCTGCCAAGTTTGAAGGCAGTCGTTGATGGCCCTCGGCGAGGTGCTGCCGGGCGTCGGGGGAGATCTGCCAGAAGTGCATGGGGTTTCTGCCCGGTTCGGGGGTGGGTGCTGTGAGTGAGTACTTCGTTGTTCGTAGGGTGCCACGGCGCTGCGTAATGAGGTGGTGTGGGACCCGTCGATCTCGTACGGGGCTCTGGGGATTCTTTGCGAGGGTCTCTGGCGACTGCTCCGGGGCGGATCTGGGTTACCGGGCGTTCGCTGGTCGGAGTATGGGTGAGAAGGCTGTGCGGGCGGCTCTGGGTGAGCTGGAGGAGGTTGGTTACCGGCACCGGGTTCACGGTAGCGTCGAGGGTGGTCGGATCCGGACGGTGACGGTGTTTCTCGGATGTGTCGATGGGGCGGGCTACGGCGTTGTCGGAGCTGCTGAGGAGCAGCGGGCGGGTGTGGTCTGGACCCTGAGGAGCCGAGGGCAGTCGTGGGTCGCGTGTCCAGTAGGTCGCACCGTGCGGCAGATGGTGCCGCACGGTCTGACCTGGGCAAACGCGCTCCTTCCGGGGGTCCTGTGGATAACTTGTCTGATGATGGTCGCCGTGCGGCAACAGGTGCCGCACGGTCTGACCTGGGCAAACAGGGTGTTTCCGCAGGTCGCAGCTGCCGCGCTCCACCGTGGCACGGTCGAGCGCGGCACTATCCCTACGGGATATCAGACCTTCTTCCTCACTACGTTCGGAAGAAGAGTCTTTAGATCAGACCGGACCCGACCGCCGAGGGTGGCGTCGCCGGGCGCGGGCGCCGGCTCACGGTCGGGGGTCGGTCAGGCCAGGCCGGGCTCATGCTCGACGAGCGTCGCCGCCGGCCGGGCGCGGCGGGATGCCCTCGCCCGGCAGCGGCCACGTCCGGGCCCTGAGGAGACCGGTGGTGGCGTGTCCGGGTGGAGCCTGAGCCGGCCACGGAGTCGTCGAGGCCGCAGGAGCCTCGTGAGCGACTCATCGGAACCCTCGGCCGAGTGTGGATCGAGCGTGAAATCTTCTTCACGGCCTCGCAGGCGTCTTCTGGGGGTACCTCCGGGGGTGGGAGGGCCGCTGAGGGCGCGGAAGTTGAGGGGCGGGGCTGCCGCTGAGGCTTTGTAGGCCTGCTGGGGTCGTGTCTGCCGGCGAGCATGCTGAGGGTCGCTCTGGATCCGCAGGGCGCCTTGGAGGTGGCTGGGCTGCTGGGAGCGGGCTGAGGCTGCTGGAGGCCGGGTGAGATCTGTTCAGCGCTGGATGAGGACCTGCCTGAGCCGGTGGGGCACCTGTCGCGGCTTGTGGCCTGGCGGTTGAGGCACAAGGTGGATCCTGCTCTGGCTCCGGTGGCGCTGATTGCGGCGGGTGAGGGTGGCTGAGGCGCCCGGCGGGCGGTGAAGGTCGTTGAGCCGCCACGGACACGGGAGCAGGAGCTGGCTGAGCGGGCCTGGGAGCAGGTCAGGCGGGAGCATCCCTGATGGGGCGGGCCAGGCAGATGAGCCTGGCCGGCGAGCTGGTTGAGCAGTGGAGGCGCGAAGAGGTTCGGGAGGTGGCGTCGTGAGTGAGGAGACTCGGTGTCGTGGCCGGTGTGGGTGGAGTCGTTGAGGGGCTTAGCCGGCGGATACGGCTGTGGTGATGGAGCTGGCGCGGTTGGCTGACTGGCGTGGTGAGGTGATTGCATCGGTGGCTTGGTTGGCGGCTCGCGCGCACGTCTCGGAGCGGTCGGTGAAGCGGGCCTCGGGCCAGGATGGAGGATCGCGTTCTGGTTCGTCGGCTTTCGTCGTCGGGGCAGCGCCAGGGGGCGAAACCTGATACGTCTGCTGCCTGTGGAGACGGGGGCTGACAAGGATGTGGATGAGGACGTGCGGGTGTACCGGTTCGCGGTCCCGGATGTTGACCCGATGGGCCGTGGTGGCTACTGGGGACAACCTGGGCTGCGGGAGGCCGTCCTGAAAGCGATCTGCGAGGAGTGGGTGGGTGAGTCGATGGCTGTGGTGTCTCGGAGCCCTGGACAAGGCGGTGGAGAGTCAGTTTGCGGGGTCGGTGCATCAGGGGATGCGGTTTGGTGGATTGAGCTCGACGTGAGTCGAAGGCAGACACGATCGGTTGGGGCTGGGAGGTGATGCGCTTGAACGCCATGGGGCGATCGCGATCGCGGACTCGCCGTGGGCGATGTGGGACGCGGATCACAGGGACAGCGACGCTGGAGGGGCGTGACTCACCTGCTGCCCGAGGGGTGTCGGTGACGTCGGTGGAGCCGGGGCTGGTGCCGGAGGGCAGTGGCCTTCCAGGTGAGCTGGTGGTGTCATCGGTGGGCTTGGATGACTTCCAGGTGGTGATGTCTGCGCCAGTGAATGCTCTGGTGGACGCGGGGATGGCGGAGCCGTTGGCGTGGGCCGGGACGCGGAGGGTCACGGAGCTGGCTTTTGGCGTGGGGCGAGTCGAGGCGGCAGACGGCCGCGGCTAATGACTCTCGTCTGGCGGATCTGGGGGCGTCGTGCGTGTGCTCGGGCGTGATGACGTTGCTGATCGGGTCGCGTCGGGTACGAAGGCGCTGATTGTGGCGCTTGGGTCTGAGGAGCTGGGCGAAGCGGGCTCGGGAGGTGGTGGAGGTGTTCCAACCAACCACGTAGATGTGATAGTGGTTACACATAGTTTCAGGGTGACACCGTGTCACCCTGAAACTTTTTCTTCTGGTGGCGGGCTTTGTTTAGTGAGATGGTTGTAGAGCTGGTTGATGGCCTGGGTGGGGTCGATGTTGATGTCGTCGGGGTACCAGGGGGTGGAGGCGCTGGTCCTCGAGGGTGTACCAGAAGCGTATGCCGGTGGTGGGTTCTGGGTCGGGTGGACGACCTGTTGAGGTCTTTGGCGACGGTGAGGTAGCGGTCGCGGGCCTGGGCGTAGGTGGTGGGGTCCGTCGGCGTAGATGGGGCTTTACACAGATGTCGTCGACGCCGTCGTTGGGGTCGTCGGTCTCGGGAGGGTGACCGCCCAGGTGCCTTGGGTCTTGATGTTGATGAGGGTGGGGGTGGTGGTGATGGCTGGGCGGCCCTAGGACGCGGGGGTCAGCGTGTCTCCGCTGATGGTTGGGGTGGGGTGGGCTAGCAGCTCGGTGCGGGCCTTGGCAAGGATGGCGTCGAGGTCAGTGTCGTGGTCGACGGGGTCCAGGTGGCTTGAGCGAGGAGGAGAGCTGCAGAAGAAGCTGGCTTTGCTCGGGGATTACGACGGCGCATGTCGGCGAGGCGGGTCCAGTAGTCGGAGGCGTTGTCGGGGACGGGCTGGAGCAGACGCTGGTAGAGGGTGACCGCGGCGAAGTGGCGGGCCTCGTGGAGGGGCAGTAGTAGGCTTGGTGTCTGGGTTGTTTTCCTGTGACTGCCCAGTGGTGCTGGACCCCGCTACCGCCATGGCTTGTTTCCCTGTTTCTACTGTGTTCTGTGTGTGGTGAGCACCACGGTACTGGAGGGTGGTGGTGTCACCTTCTGTTGGAGACGGTGTCGCGCCCACGTCATACGAGCTGCATGAGTGCAGAATCCGTGGCTGAGTCAGCAGCAGGAGCCGGTTGAGGAGGGTCCTGCGCCTGTGGTGGAGGTTGCTCCTCGTGCGTGGGGCGCTGGGGGCTGTGTCTCCTGAGTGCCTGAGCCCGTGGGTGCGGTGGGACGTTGGCTGTGCGTGGTGCCCGGCGGTGGCTTGTGGGCGCTCATGGTGGCGCAGGCGTCTCTGACCCTGGCGAGGTTGCTGGGAGTGGGGAGACGCGGAGAAGTCCCTGGCCGGTCTGCAGCCTGGGAGGTGCTGGAGGTGGGTGGTAGGCCCGTACTTATGGTGCTGGGATCACGGCCGCGCAGGACGCTGCTGTGGCGTGGGCCAGCGGCCGTGTGCCTGGCGTGGAGCTGGGCGGGATCGTCTGGGTTCCTGACGCACCGAAGAAGCTCTCGCGCGTCTTGCGCGAGCGGAAGGCCCACGTCAGTGGGGCCTTCCCTACCAGCGTGACTCTTCCGTGGGTGGAGGGTGGCGGAGGAGCCGGCGGCGCAGCCGCAGGCGGCTCCTGGAAACGTGCGGCGGCACTGAAGCCGCTCGTCGCCGAGCGAAAGGATGACAAGTGACTAGCTCGATCATGGAAGCAGGCATCGTCAGCGCGATGAGGGTGATGCCGCTGATCGATCCGGCGCCGGTGGCGCCTCCGGGAGTTGAGGGCCCAGTGAACACCTTCTTCGGTTACCTGAAGGGGGGGCTGGGGATCATCTGCTTCCTGGTGCTGATGCTTCAGGCGATCTGGTTGATCCTGTCCTCCACAGGACGCACCAACCAGGGTGCTGAGGAGTTCGTCGACAAGTTTGGCCGCATCATCCTGGGTATCGGCTGGGTGCGGGTGCCTCATCACTGACGATGCAGTTCTGCGGGGTGTGATGACGATGAGCAGGAAGGAATCTGAGCAGGGCACGGAGACTGCGGAGCGGCAGTCTTTCGGCGAGTTGATGCAGTCCAAGACGTTCGTTGCCGCGCTGGTGTTCGTGCTGGGGCTGGCTGTCGGTCTTGCCTGGATCATCGGAGACCGTGGATTAACGGCCGGTCGTCGGCTGATGCGAGCCCGGCGGCAACCACCTCGCCGACGCCCGGTGGCGCGACGCCCACTGGTGCTGGTTCGGCCGGCGTGGGCGGTGACGCGCCGTCGGCGTGCTCTATGCAGGCCGGCGACCAGACCCTGCCATCGGGTGCTTTGGAGTTCCGGACCTTCAGGTGGGGAGCTCGTGGGGCGTGCCTGAGGTGGCGGGCGCGGGCCCGGGGATCACGACTGGTATCACGCGCTGCTTCGCGCACTCACCGACGGGCGCGCTGGTGTCCTCAGTGAATTTCATGCGCTGGTTCTCGTCCCAGGAGCGCCCTGCCGGAGGTTACCCGGGCACTGGTGGTTGATGACGGCAAACCGTCAGCGTCTGCTTAATCAGATCGATGCTGGGTGGGACGGGTCGACGACACAGCCGCAGACGATCCGGGGTACCGGCTCGAGTGCACAGCCCCTAATGAGGTGCTGGTAACGCTGGTGACGTCGCTGAATCCGAGCGATGACAGGTTCGTGTCGTGGCGGCTGGTGATGGTCTGGAGCGGTGGGGACTGGAAGGTGCAGTCCCCGAGCTCGGACTCCTGGGGCCAGGAGCCGCTGGAGTCGCTGTCCGGGTTCTCGACCTGGACTGTCAAGTAGCAGGCGCGCAGCGAGAGGCTAGGAAAGGAGGTGGGTGGTCTTGTCTGACCGCTGGTTCTTCAGGTGCAGTGCCAGGCGACGGAGGCGGCGAACAAGGTCGCTGAGAACGTGGTTATCACGTGGGGGCGTGCGCTCCTGGAGTCTTTGGAAAAGATCATGATCAAGGTCGGCACGTTCTGGATCGATAAGAACACCGGTTACGTCGGTGGTGAGGGCTCAGTGGCCTCGGACGTGCGGTACCTGACGGCATGGCTGTCGGGGATGGTGTTCTTCGGGTCGCTGATCGCGGCCGCGATGATGCTGATGATGAACTCCCGGGGTGATGACATCCGGAAGATCACGATGGGATCATCAAGATGGTGGTCGTCTCAGGTGCGGCGTTCAAGGTCATTGACCCTGATGATCGAGGCCAGTGACGCGTTCTCCAGTGGGTGATTGAGACCGCGATCGGGGCCGCTGACGGTAAGTTCGTGACGAAGCTGCTCGACGTCGCCTCGATCGAGCCCAGTGGGATCGGGTGGGCCCTGATCGTGCTGGGTTGTCTGGTGGGGATTCTGGCCAACCTGATCCAGTTCGCGATGATGGAGTGCAGGGAGGCGATCCTGCCTCTGGTGGCGGGGATTATCCCGTTGACGGCTGCCGCGGCTCTGACGGACTGGGGTCAGCAGTGGCTGCGAAGACCACTTCGTGGGTGATCTCATTCATCATGATGAAGCCGGCCGCGGCGATCATCTACGCGGTCGCGATCAAGATGGTCTCCGGAGCCAGCCTGGATCCCGCCCAGCGGCAGGCGAATCAGATCAATCAGGTGATTGGTACGACAGGCAGGCTCTTTCCTGGCTCTGGTTCTGTTGGAGGACCTGGGGACGTTTATCCGGGGCCTGATCGCGATGGTGCTGGCGTCGCGGCGCTGCCAGCGCTGATCCGTCTGATCACTCCTGCGGCTGAGGCCATGGGTGTGGGTGGTGAGGTGCTCTGGCAGCGACCGCTGGTGCCGTGTCGGTGGCGACCGGCGCGATCAGGGTGGCTCGTTCCCACCGGCGGCTCTGGTTCGGCGGGGCCGCCTGGGGGTAGCGGAGCCGCTGGCGCGCCTGGGGCCCCAGGATCAGGCGGAGCCAGAGGGGCCGTCTGGCAGCGGAGGTGCGACCGGCGCGTAGGGCCGGTGGTGCTACGGGTGCGGCCGGCGCGGCCGGCAGGCTGGTGCGGCCGGCGCAAGCGGTGCCGCCGGCGCGCGTGGTGCAGCTGGGGCTACCGGTGCCAGGTGCGGCCGCGCAGCGGTGCTGGTGCCTCTGGGCTGCTGCGGGCGCCGGGGCGGCGGCTGGGCCTGCGGCCGTGGTCATGGTCGGGGCGGAGGCCGCCCTGCAAGGGTGTCCAGGTTGCCCGGTCGACTGGTAATGCAGCCGCCGCCAGTGGCGGCCCGTCGGGAGGTGGTGCCTGATGAGCGTTCAGGCGCAGCAGGCTCAGCAGGAGCCCAAGGTTCCTCTTTACACGGGGTGGAGGCCTAATACCTCGGTTGAGCTGTTCGGCCTGACCACGATCCAGTCGTTGGTCGTGCTCGCGGCGATCGGGGTCGTGGTCGTCGTCGAGCTGACGGCCGGGGTGCTTAAGGCGGCGGTGCTGGGGGCGCTACTGGCACTGACCGTGGTCATCGTGTCGAAGCGTGACAAGCACGGACTGTGCATCTTGGACAGGATCGAGGAGAGAGCGAGGTTTCAGGTGGAGAAGAGACGCCGCAGGAACGTGTTCAGGGGCGGTGCCCTGAGCGTGGCGAAGCGATCAAGTGGCGCTGGAGCCTCTGGCTACCCTGGGCAGGCTCAGACTGGTGGATGCTCAGGACGCATGGCGCCGGCCGTTCACGATGGTGCGTCACCCTGGTGGTCAGCTCACGGTGGTAATGGCTCTGGCCCCGAGTGGTGCAGGCCTGGTGGATCAGGAGGAGATCAACAGAAGGTCGCTCTGTAGGGCGAGCACATCAAGGACGTTGCCAAGGAGACCGGAGTCGTGGCCACGACGCTGACGGTGGAGTCCTCCCCGGACCCGGGTTCCCGGCTGCGGCGCGAGGTGCTGTCACGTCGGTCGCCCAGCTCCCCGGACCTGGCTCAACGCGTCGCGGACCAGGGTGGTCGACGGCGCCGCCGGTATGGGGATCAAGGTGAGTACCTGGCTGACGATGACCTTCGACCCGAGAGCCATGGCTGGCGGTCGTGGGTCGAAGAACGAGAAGCGGGCGATCAGGGACCTGGAGACGCGCCTGCCTGGGCTGTACAACCAGATCACGGAGACCACCTCCAGCGCGGTCCACCTGATGACCGGCAGCGAGGTCATCCGGATGGTCAGGAGGCCTACGATCCTGCTTCTGCCGTGGTCTTCGAGCAGGCGGCCGACAGGGGCGAGGTGGTCGACCTGGCTGGGGCGACGCCGGACCGGTGAGCCACAACGCAGCAGAGGAGACGTCGTGCACGACAGTGGCCTGTCGTGCGTGTGGGTGGTCTCGCGCCCACCGCAGGGCTACGTGCAGTCCAACGTTCTCGAGCGTGTGCTCACGCCCAGCCGGGACGTGGAGCGCAAGCGCTTCACGGCGATCTACACGCCTTTGGACGTGGCCAAGGCCCCTGACGTGGTCGAGAGAGACGTCGACAAGACGCAGAACGCCGTCAAGCTCGAGGGCAGCGCCCCAAGCAACGTACTCCAGAACCGTGCCAGCCAGGCGCTTAAGACTCGCCCAGCAGGAGGCACGTGGGGCCGCGGTGGTGGACTTCTCGTTCATCATCACGGCGACAGTGTCTGCAGGTCCGGACGAGTTCGAGCGCCTGGCGGTGGCGAAGGCGGCGATGGAGTCCTCGTCGGCCTCCTCCCACCTGCTGGAGCGGGAGGCATTCGGGGCGATGGACTCGGCGTTCGTCATGGGGCTTCCTCTGGGGATGCTGCCTGACCAGCAGAAGCTGAATGCGAGGCTGTGAGATGGCGCGAAGCAGGCAACGAAACGGATCCCTCCAGGCTGGCGTGTCCAGGTCCCAGCGGGTGGCGAAGGCTTGGCGTTACGTGGGTCCCGGCAGCGGCGTGGGTGGTGGGCGGCCCAGTGTCAGGCCGTGGCGAGGAACGTCGGACGAGATCTGCGGGATGTGGCCGCTGATCCAGGCCGGCGCACCTCCGGAGATCGGGGCCCCGATGGGACCGCTGCTCAAGCAGGCCGGCTTCCTGTGCGCGGACAACATCTCCTGGTTCCGCAGGGGGCTGATCAGCGCGCCGTCGGCCATGGTTCTGGCTCTCAACGGGGTGGGAAAGTCGTCCCTGGTGCGTCGCATCATCCTGGGGACCGCCGACGAGGGGGTGCACTCGATGATCCTGGGTGATATCAAGCCCGACTACGTCAAGCTGATCACTCGTCTGGGCGGGCAGGTGATCACCATCGGTCACGGCAAGGGAGGCATCAACCCTCTCGACGCCGGGGACGTCGAGGGCGCCGCCAGACTCCTGGGCAGCTTCCCCGCCGAGCGGGCGGCGCTGCTGAAGAGCGCGCACCAGCGCAAAAAGCAGATGGTACTGACGCTGATGCATATTCAGCGAGGCCGCTTCCCCGGTGACCGGGAACAGACGCTGATCGATGAGGCGATCACGCTGCTGGAGTCCGGTGGCGGCAGACCAGCGCTGGTGGACCTGCTGGAGGTGGTGCGCAGGGCACCGCGCGAGCTGCGTGACGTCGCGCTCGACCGGGACAGCCTGGACCGGTACCGGCAGCTGACCGAGGAGCTGGAGGTCACGCTCCAGGCCCTTCTTCGCGGATCCATGGGTGAGATCTTCGCTGCCCGCCAGACCACGCCGATGATGATGGACCGTAGCGTCGTCTTCGACGTCTCGAGTCTTCAGAGCGACGCCAACGAGCTGCAGGCGGCCGTGCTCCTGGCCTGCTGGGGCTACGGCTTCTCCACGGTGGAGATCGCGCAGACCTTAGCGGATGTCGGTGTGATGCCCCGGCAGTTCTACAGCCTGATCATGGATGAGATCTGGCGCACGCTCCAGGTCTCGCCGGGGATGGTGGACCGTATCCAGGCCTTGACCAGGCTGAACCGGACCGTGGGGATCGGGCAGCTGATGGTTTCCCACTCGATGGCAGACTTTAACACGCTGCCTACTGAGGAGGACCGGATCAAGGCGACTGGCCTGGTCGAGCGTTCCAAGCTGCTGTTCCTGGGCGGGCTGCCGCGTAAGGAGATGCCTCTGCTGGAGGGGGTGATGCCCTTCAGCCAGGAGGAGAAGGACATGATGATCTCCTGGGGCGCCCAGGGAACCTACGACCAGTTCTCCCAGACGGTCACGCCGCCGGCGGGGATGGGCAAGTTCCTGCTGAAGTTCTCAGACTCCCGGGATACGCGTTCAGCCTTCAGCTGTCCCCTGAGGAGCTGGAGCTCTCGGAGGACTCGAACTCGAGGTGGGACCGAGCTGTCGTGGCGGCCTCGTCCGTGGAGAAGGCCGTGTGATGAGTCTGGGTGAGGAGATGCGCACCTGGAAGCCGTCCACGGTGCTGACGTTCTGGGGCATGGTGATCGGCACCTGGGCTGGCGTGTCACCGACTCTGGGGTGCGGGTCTGGTCGGGCCACCAGCACCCCCGCCCCGGGCAGCCCCATTGATCTGGTAGGGCGATTGCACGTGGCCGGCTGGTGGCACGACGGGCATGTGGGTGTGCGTGGGTGGTCGGTGCCCCGTCCTCGCCGTAGTACTGCTTCCCCGCTTGGTCTGCGCGTCGGCGGGCGCCGCGAGAGGGGGACGAGGCGGCCCGCCGTACGGGGCGCAGGCGCGACACCAGGGGCATCAACGAAGTCCGTTCGCGCCAAGGCCAAGCGCCTGGTCAAGACCGATATCGACGCCTTCGGGCCCCGATCGGTAAGGCGGTCAACGACCCGGCGCAGTCTGTGGTCGTCTTTGAGGACGTGTGCACGGTGATCGCGGGGCCTCGTGCCGGTAAGACGACGTGCTGGGTTGTCTCACGCATCCTGTGGGCCCCGGGGCTGGTGGTGGCCACGTCCAACAAGCGTGATGTCCTGGATGAGACCCGCCAGGCCAGGGGCCGGCGCGGGAACGTGTGGGTCTTTGACCCGCAGTCGATCGCGCTGGAGCCGCAGGTCTTCTGGTGGGACATCCTGTCCCACATCACCGACGCGCCCAAGGCCCTGGCGGCGACCAAGGCGCTGGCCCTGTCCCAGATCTTCATCGACACCACCCGGGACTCACGGGCGCAGACCAGCGCCTACTTCGATCGGGCCTCGAAGAACCTGGTCGCGGCGCTCCTGCTGGCGGCCGCGCGGGGAAGGAACAAGTCTCTGCGCGACGTCTACCAGTGGGTGACGAACCCGGCTGGGAGGGAGCCACTGGTCATCCTGCGTGAGTCGGGTGAGAGATGATGGCCTCGGCTCTGAGGAGGCCATGAACCTGGTGGCGGAGACCCGCTCGGGCGTGTACGGGGGCGCGGCCACGACGCTGTCCTTCGTCTTCAACGAGGAGGCGCTTCGGTGGGTGACTCCCCAGCCGCACCTGCCGGCCCTTGACCTGAGGTCCATGGTGCGCTCCACGGACACCCCTCACTGCCTGTCCCAGGAGGGGACGGGAGACGCCGGCCCGATCGTGACGGCACTGACGGTGGCCGTCACCGAGGCGGCCGTCGACCTGGCACGCTCCCAGCCTGACGGGCGCATGCCCGTCCCGGCACTCATCGAGCTCGATGAGGCCGCCAACGTGTGCCGCTGGGGGCAGCTGCCCAACATGTACTCGCACTTCGGCAGCCGGGGATCTTGTGACACGATCCTCCAGTCCTGGGCGCAGGGTGAGGGTGCCTGGGGCAAGGAGGGGATCATGAAGATCTGGAGCGCCTCCAACGTCAAGGTTTACGGAGGCTCGGACAACGAGAACGACTACCTGGCCGGCCTGAGAGGATCATCGGCGCCTACTGGCAGCACTCCAGGCAGACCACCCACTCCGCTGGTCAGGGGACGTCGACCACGACTGGGATGGATGCTCAGCAGCGCCAGATCGCCACGGTCGCTGAACTGGGCGCCCTGCCGGCAGGGACGGGCGGGTGCTCTCCTCAGGAAACCAGCCGGTCCTGGTGCCACCGTGCCGTACTGGAGCAGAAGCAGCTCAGCGGCCAGACCACGCTGGGTCAAGAGACTGTTCCGGGGCAAGAGCAACACCGTCGCGCCGCACGTGGTCGGTGACAACGTCCCTGACGGCTACCGCGGCCGTCCAGGCGCCCCCGCAGCCGCCGGCCGCGCGTCAGAAGTCAATCCATGGGTGAGAGCACAGAGAGGCAGATAGGTAGAAGATGGAAGAGATCAACCGGCAGGGTGGGCTAGGAGGTCCGCTATGGCCTTTTCAGACCAGCGTCCAGATCGCCCGGTTCTTCGCCGATATCCAGCGTCGGGTCCTGAGCACGCGCGCCGTGAGTCGTGGGAGCAGGAGCGTCTGATCCGCCAGACGATCAATGACCAGCGGCGCCTGGCCGATCCGGTCCTGCGGCAGGGGCTGGACGAGCGTTTCTGGGACAAGGCTCAGCCGAAGGACGCCGCTTACGTGTGGGGGGTGGCCGAGAGGTTCAAGAGAGTCGACCCGTTGGCGGCTCAGGCGGCGGATCGGTGCCGCAGGAGGCGTTCGAGCGGTGGAACATCGACCTGGATGCCCCGTCCGCCGGTGACGCCAGGTGAGGCTCGACGACGCCACGCTCGCTGAGGTCGCCCCCGTCGTTGAGGGCGAGGAGAACCGATCTGCGAGCCGACCTGGCCGCCTCAGCGCAAGCGGGCCTCCCCGGGAGGCTGAGAAGGTGGCCGGGCAGGTCTCGACCGATCCCCGAGCAGCTGCTCGCAGCTGAGGAGCAGACCGCCTGGGAGGCCCAGCGCCACTACGATGTCAAGTTCCTCTATCCCGGCATCGATGAGGCGGAGCGGCGCCAGGAGGCCCATGTCCCTGTACTCCTGCCTGGCCGCTGAAGGCTACGACCTCGATCACCCGCCGGCCCTGGACCAGCTGGACGGGGGAGCTGATGAGGCATACGCGATCGAGACGTCTGTCGGGGCGGTAGCGACTTCACCGCGCAGACCGGCATCGGCGCCTACGACTTCGAGCGCCGGGTTGGCTCCCACGACCACGCCGTGGCTCAGAGGGCCTGGGACGCTGAGCGTCAGGGGACGTTATCCCGACCTGCGGGCATGGCGGGAGAGCATCGTCCCGCAGGGTTCGGAGGCCGTCCGCGAGGTCAACCGCGTCCAGCTGACTGATGCCCCTCACCGTCGTGGTACCTACACCGAGCTGGCCAGGCGTTCAGCCGCCGGGGAGGCGGAGCGGGCCGGTATGCGCCCCGAGGAGTACCTCGACTATCTGGGCGCCCACCAGCGCCGCGCTGTGGTGTCGACGCGCGGCCAGATGGATGAGCAGCGGGCCGCGGGCATGGGTCGGATGGCGGCCTACCGCATCGCCTATGCCCGGGAGGCTGCCGCCAGGTGGCCCGGTCGGGAACGCGGCCAGGACCAGGGTCGGAAGAGTGCTCAGGACCAGGCCAGCCGGTCCCGGCAGGCGACGTCGGCTGAGACGGACAGGGCCAGCAGGTCGACCAGGGGCAGTCTGCTGCGGCCAGTGGGAACGGCGCGGACCTGGAGGCCCGGGCGAGGGCGAGCTGGGCGCAGGCCGACGCCGATGACGCCAGGGCTGCCCAGGTCGATGCCCAGCGTCGTGCTCAGGAAGCCCAGGCCGATGCGCAGCGTGCTCGCCAGGCCCGTGACGGGCAGGTCTCCGGCGTGGCGGACACCGTCGGTGAGGTGGTCACGCTGCTGGCCGTGGCCGGAACGGCCGCCGTCACGGCCACAGCTGTGTGGGACTCGCCTGAGGCGCGCGCCGTGTGGGCCGATGCTCATCTCGCTAACGGGCATGATCCCCAGGTCGTCAGGGCGGCTGTGCCGGCGACCGGGCGCTGCACGAGCCCGCCTCACAGGGCCACCGCGCCGTCGAAGGCGGCTTCGACCGAGGGACGCCGGCCCAAGAGCATCGAGGCGCACTCACGCGCGCAGAAGCAGCACATGTGACGGTCGCCCGTCCCTGCTGCTGGCGGCGCCGGTGGATGTAGTCACTCTCGTGGGGTGAACACGTCCACCGGCGCCGCTTCCACGGGCATACCGTCTGGGTGCTCGGGCTCGGCGTGCCCCTCTCTTGGCGAGCAGCCGTAGAACGGTCCCTCCGGGCCAGTGACCTCCCGCATGAGGGAGTAGAAGTAGTAGGTCTTCCACTTCACCAGCCAGCAGGGGCCGTCGTTGACGCGCATGTGCTCCCAGGACTGCCACAGCCCCATGAAGATCTCGACGGCCTCGGCGTGGTACCACCACATCGGGCACCAGTGCGTCCCGTGCTGCGTGGCTGGACGGTTGTAGACGCTGGCGATGTAGTCCTCGACGAACTCCGCGACCGTCTGGTACTGAAGAGGCGGGTTCTCAGCGGCGTCGGCTGTGCTTTCTGCGTGCGTGTGTGTACCCATACTTTCTCCGTTGCGTGTGCGCGCACGAGGACACCTCTGATCTACCGGATCTACTGGCGCCGGCCCTGCCTTCGCGCAGGATCGTGCTGCCTGGGCGGCGCCTGCTCGGGTGTGCCAGTGGCACGCCGCGTGGCGGGCGCCGTCGGGGGCGTCGGTGAGAGCGCGTTCTGGTAGATCCTGCGTACGCGCTCAATGTCGCGTCCACTGGCGGGATCCGAGCCTGCCGTGGCGGCCTGGGTGGTGCCGGCCTGGCCCCGGCTGTCGGGGCTGCTGGGGACAGGCTGCGGTGGCGGTGGTGCAGGGCGTCGGGGTGTGTCACCGGCCGGCATCGCCAGGGCGACCACGTTACGAATCCGCGCGATCTGGGTCGCGCTCATCCCGTGCGCCCCCTGCTCGCCGCTGCTTGCCGCGGCGCTGGTCTGGGCCCCTGCGGTGACGAGCTCTCGCTGCCGCACACTCGCCTCCGGCTGGGTGTGAGCAGCGGCTGCTGGGTGGTGGCCGGTCTGCACCTCACCGGCCGTGCCCGCCAGTGCCTGGTAGGCGGCCTCCGCGCGCAGCTGCTCGATGTCGCTCACCGTCGTGGGGGTGGAGATCGTCTCCAGGGCCGCATGTGAGCTGGCAAGCATCTCTGCGGCCGTGCGCGCCTGCCTGGCGGCGATGTAGCAGTCGGCCAGGGCCTCCACCAGTGCCAGGGCCTGGGCCACCAGCACGACGGGGTCGGCGTGCTTGCTGATCACAGCAGACAGAGCCAGCCGTGCCCCCAGTGACACACCTCGCTCGCGCCTGCTACCGATGCCGGTCGCTGGTGGGTCTGGCAGGCGCGCCCTGCGGTGCGTGCGGCGCGCGTGAGCATCTCGATCGCACGTGGGTCGGTAGCGGCCAGGGCGTGTGCGCTCAGCAGGCCGGCGACGTCGTGGGTGGCGTCAGACAGCGCCATCGGGTCAGTGACGTCGATGCCGCGCAGCGCCTGCGCGTAGGTGTCCAGGGCCTGTACGCGTGCGGCCATCTCGGCGCGCGAGGACACCTGTGTGGGTGGCATGCCGCGCCAGGCCTGCCTCCATGCGTCGACGGCCTGCTGCGCCGAGACCGGGGTGTCGGGCCAACGTGAGCGCAGACGCGGTAGCGACAGGTCACGCGCAAGCTTGCCGCCTGCGTACCACTGGGTGCGCTGGCCGGCCTTGGCGTGCAGGCCCACCCGGTAGCCGACGACGACGTCCTGGGTTCCTTGGCGAACCGTGGCAGTGCCTGACGCCGAGCTCACGCAGACGGATCAGGAAGTCGTGCTCGCTGGTGGAGGCTACCGCCGCTGCGCGCACGCGCTGCTCGAGGATCTCCCGGTTGGTGCGTTTGTGTCCCTGCCTGTTCGCGGCACGCAGGTCTGCTGCGGAGTCTGCGCGCGCGCCGCGCGCGTGCTCACGGGCCTCGACGACGTACAGGCCGTACTTGTGCTCGATCCTGTTGGCGGCCCGCATCGCCTTGGGCTGGTCCTGCCACCGGTTCCACCGTGTGCCGTCCTCGCGCACGATGTTGGCCATGATGTGTATGTGGTCACCACCGTTCTTGGCTGATCCGTGGTGGACGGCGACCCACCGGCACGGAGCCTTGCCGTCCTTGCCGGTGAAGCCCATCTCGTCCATGAAGTCCTGGGCGATCATCCGCCATCTCTCGTCGCCCTGCGCAGCCTCCTCGGGCTTGAGCGACAGGGAGCAGTGCCAGATATGACAGGGCACCTGTTCCTTGATGACCTCACGCTTGTTTGAGTCCTTGTTGAACGCGCGCCGGCTGCCTGTGGGCTTGACACCTGTCTCGGTCATGAACTGGTCCACGAACCGGGCGATCTCGTATCCCTGCGCTGGGCTCAGCTCGTCCCAGGCCCCCCATCGGCGCATGATCACGTCCGAGCCGGCCACCAGGTGAGCATTCTCGTGCTCGTTGGCCCGCCCCGGGCCAACGAGGTAGTTCATCAGCCTGTAGCCCGAGCCTCCCTCACTGATCGCAGCGATCATCTGCGCGCCCCGAGCAGGATGTCGTTGATGTCGTCGTGCAGCTCGCTGAATCTGCGCCACCACCGCCGCGAAGTCCGCGGGCACCCTCACTGGTCGTGTTCGCGTGGTAAGCGATCTGGTTGAGGTTCGTCGTCACACCCTACAAGCTGACGCTCGGTAGTCACGCAGCTGCGACACCAGCCGTGCGCCCCACCCGCGTCCAAACCGTCACCTGCGCTCACCGGGTGCAGCGCCGCATCCACCAGGATCTTCGCCATCGACTCCCCGACACCTCCGCACGCGCCTCCAGCAAAGCACGCTCCGCATCCGTGAGGTACACCGTCAGACGCCCACGACGCCCGCCCTGCGTGCGCGCGCTACGACGACGATCCAAACGCGGGCCCACGCGCCACGGCACCCGTATCGTCGGCGGTGCTCGTCACCGCAACCACCCCATCTCATGCCCAGCGCAGCGACCCGAAAGGACCACACGACAAGTGTGCCAAGCGAGACGAGACGTCGAGCGCAAAACTGCTTTAGCACATGTGCTGAGCACTATCTTGCTCCGCGTAAGCGGTACCAGGCCCTGTGGTTACGTTTCTGCGATTACGAAATGTCGCTGACGTTACCGGCCCGCCAAGGTGAGCACGTGTCAATGATCAATGGGTGCTAGGCGGCGTACGGAAGGTGAGCGGCTACGGACACCGGCCGCCGTGCCCATTGATTCCTCGACGCTTTCCCGGCCCCGGGACCCTACTCACCAACAACGTGACGTGAGCCCGGGCGGGTGGCTGGGTTCTGGTCTGGTCTGAGTTAGGGCGTCGAGCGCCTGGGGCGCTCGACTGCGGCAGGCGCCTGAGCCGCCGGGCTCACCCGGCGGCGAGACCAGACAGGTGCACGCGCGTGCACGTACTGCGCCCGGAGACGCTGTCAGTGCGTGTGCGCCCACGTTCTACGAGTGGGATAAGAGCCCGAGGCAGGCGCCGGGCCCACCCTGAGCTCGAAACAAGGGGACACATGAGCATCGACCCAATGGCTGCGCTGCTTCAGGACAACAACGACCGCATCTCAGCGGCTGAACGTCTCGCATCGCGCACGCCGCGCTGCTCGACTCTATCGAGGACTACCGCAGCGCATGGAAGGACGCACGGGAGGCCGGCTGGGCGATCACGGACCTCGAGCGAAAGGCCGGGCTGATCAACCCGGCCAGCTGCTGAGACCTAAGCGCACGACGCAGGCCGAGGCCAACGGCACACGTGTCAGCAACGAGCCGCTGAGCTGACCGCCGCACGAGCAAGACGCAAGAAATGAGCTGCTTTGAAAGGTAGAGACATGACACCCGCACCCGCTGCCACCAACACAGCGCCGATGCACGCCACCGTCGAGCTGCACGCCACCGGCCGCGGCACCCTACGCATGAACGGTAAGGTCCGCCCCATCGTCGCACCCGACATCGAGACCGCCCGGCACAACGTCATCGACCTCGTGGCACAGCGCGCCCAGGAGCACGGCACGCCCGTCATCCCTGCACGCCGCCGATCCAGACGGCGCTTCGCTGTCACCGTCAGCGTCGACGGCACCGTCACCGAGTTCGTCGACGCGCCCGCGCCACAGCCGGACGACGACAACCACACCGCTGCAACCCGTCCCACCAACGACGCCGGCGCCGACAACGACAACTCACGCCGCTCCCCTGTTCACCTCGTCGTACCACTCGCCCCTCGATACAGCTGCGAACCATGAACGGCCCGTCTCCGATGTCGGCAAGCACACCGCCCGAAGTCGATCCACGCACCGCGGCTGGGTCCCAGCTCGTTCAGGCGCCACCAACGCAGCAGACACCACTACTGGGAGACTGAGCCGGCGCCCGTACTGGTTACCGCGCCGGCGGTGCCGACGTCGATGAGTACCTCTTGCTGCCTGCCTCCGACGGTGCGCAGGAACGCACCATGACCCCGGCCGAGGTTAAGGCCCAGGCCCAGCAGGCCTCCCTGCTCGACGCCACCAGCAACGAGGCACCCTGCGCGCGACGGCGTGCGCGGCGTCCTCAATGGCCTCGGACTGCGGCTCGGTCCTCCAGGGTCGAGCAGCGCGTGCGCGCCGACGTCGCCGCCGTCGCCCAGCACTGGCCCCGCCCTGCTCGCCATCGCCGTCATCAACGGCGGGCGGGTCGACTAAAACACCCTCAACGATCCTGCTGGCCGCGACCTCGCCCGCTACGGCGGCGCCGGAGTTGTCGCCCTGGGACAACAACCCTTCCTGGGGCATCTCGGCTGGCGCACACAGAGGGCCCGCACGAGGCCACCATCGAGGACCTCCCGCCCGTCGTCGAGGACCTCCTCGGGCGAGACGCCCCTAGCCGCCTCCATGGCCCGCTACACACATCATCAACCAATTGACCGCCACGACGTCCTGCGCTCCAGACCCAAGTTCCTATCGACGGCCCAGCCCGTCGACGCCACCACCGTGAACTCCGTCCACCGCGTACTCGCTAAGTACTACAGGGTGATCTTCATCGACTCCGGAAACGATGAGTCAGCGGAGCAGTGGCAGGCCATGATCCGCAAGGCCGACGCCATCGTCGTACCCACGACGACGCGTCCCGAGCATACCGAGTCCGCGCGCCTGCTCCTGGCCGGGCCTCGCCGGCGCCGACCCGCACTGCGCCAACCTGGCCAGCAACGCGCTTGTCGTCGTCTCCTCAGGCCTCCCTGAGCCGAGGCCGCGCCAAACGAGGGCGTCGAAATCTTCAGTCAGATGACCCGCGCCGCCGTCGGCATCCCCTACGACCCGGCAATGACGGCCTCCCCGCTCCTGCTGGACTCCCTGGCGCCGGCGACGCGGCGGGCCTGGCTCGCCGCCGGCGCCGCCCTGACCGGCGCCTTCACCACCAACTAGCCCCAACAAGCAGTGCAACGGTTTAGGGGCTGCACCCACCGAAAGTGGGTGCAGCCCCGCAAGCTCGTTATGCACGTGCGTATCAGAGGCGCACGGCGTTGGGCATAAGCCCCTCATGGCGCACCTTCGTCTCCTTGACGGTCTGGCCGAAGGTAGGCGCCTCGATCATCTGGTCCCCGCCCAGGAACATCGCTACGTGATAGATGTTCGGCTGACTGCCGTCGTCGGACCAGAACAGTAGGTCCCCGGGCTGGGCCTGGTCCACGGGCACCTGAGTGCCTTTGCTCGGTACTGCTGACGTGAGTCGTGCGGCAGGCTCACACCCGCCGCCTCCCACGCGAGCTTCGTCAGCCCCGAGCAGTCCAGGCCGCTGCCGGACCTCGCCTCCCCACACGTAGGGCACCCCAGGTACCGGCGCGCTGCCGCGATAGCTGCCCTGACCACCCGCACTGCCACCGCCCCCACCCACCGATTTCGCGGCCGCGTACTTCGCCGCCAGCTCCATGATCTTGGGCACGTAGTTCTGGGTCTCCTTGTACGTGGGATACCGCCGGCGGCGTCGACAGCGCCCATACCAGCGTTGTATGCGGCCAGGGCCAGCTGGGCCACGTCACCGGTGAGCTTGCCGGCGCTGATGCGCCCTTGACCTCGCTGGCCAGGGAGCATGTAGACGCCCTGGGGAGTAGATCGCGTCCTGGGCGTTGTTGATCTCGGCCTTGCCGTCCCCGTCTCCGTCCTTACCGGCGCTGGCCCACGTCGCTGGCATGAACTGGTCATGCCCTTGAGCGCCCGCCTCGGACGCCGCGTTCGGGTTCCAGTTGACTCCGCCTCATCTGAGCGGCGATCAGCGGTGGGGTGATCTCCGGGCAGATCGAGCCGGCCTTGAGCACAACGCCTTGGTACTCGCCAGGCACGTTCGCCACTCCCTGGGCGGCACCCTTGACCTTGTCCTTCTTGTCGCTGTCATTGTCACCGCTCATCATCAGCGGCATCGCCACCAGCAGTACGGGGATCAGTAGGATGACAAGCGACTTGTGCTTCACCGTGTCTCACCCCGTACCTGGAGCTGCTGATCGATCCTGCTCGGAGGGCCTGGACGCTGGCGCGGTTGGCTGCCCTGTGGGGGCCGGCGCCGTCGGCGGTGTCGGTGACATCGCCTGGGCCGCGATCGCACGGATCTTGGCCGGGTTGAAGCCCGCAATACGCTCGTCGCCGAACTCGACCACCGGGGCGCTGCGCAGCCCCTCGGCCCTGAACTGCTCAACAAGGTCCGGCCGAGTCGTCAGGTCGACTCTCCGGTAGGCGGCACCGGCCTCGTCCAACTCACGCCCCGTCATCTTGCACCCGCAGTTCGGTGTCGTGTACACGGTGAGCTCTGGCGCCTGCGCCCTGGGATGCGTCCTGTCCCTGCTCGCTCGGCAGGCGTCGGGCAGCCGCGCTGAGGACGCCTGTGGTAGGTCAGGGCCAGGTGGCCCTGATCTGGTCCATCATCCCGGTGGTCGTCACGTCGGGACTTGCCTGCGGGGTGGTTACCGTGACCTGCCCCGGGCTGGTAGTGGTGACACGGCAGTCCATACCGCCTTTCTCGCATCTCGAGCAGCCGCCCAAAGGCGCGGCCTCGAGAGAGTCACCCGGGCTGGTCTCGACAACGGTGACGCGGGCATCGTCCCCGGCGAGGGTCGCCTGGGCTTGCGCCCAGCGCTCCAGGGCGGAGGCCTCCTCGGTCCTCCACCCCTGGGCACCGGCGGCACGCCATGTGGCCCAGGTGCGGCGGTGTGCCTCGTCGGCGTCACGCAGGACCGCGGAGTCGATGTCCCACCCGCCTTCTCCTCGCACCGGGTGGCGGCCCCGTAGCGCTCGGCGTCGCTCAGCGGTGTGGGGTCTACCCACGGGCCCACGGTGCCGGGCTCCACAGTCTGCCGGTCAACGACCTCCAGCAAGGGGCTGTCCGGGTCGACGGGGACGCCGATCGTGATGGGGCGGTGTGAGGCGTCCATGGCTGGGCTCCTGCCCCAGGTTACGCCCCGGTCCAGGTCGAAGCTGGTGGACGCGGTCTCGCGGGCGGCGTCCGGCAGCAGAGAGTCGACCCGGATCAGGTGCGTACGCAGGTCGTTGAAGATGCTGGTGGCCGGCCGGCGCGAAGCTGCTGCGTCACGGGCAGCTACAGCCCTCGCGAACGCTGCTCGCGGCGGCGTCGAACTCCTCCTGGGGCATCCCGAGAAGCGCTGCGGCCGCCTGAGCATCGGTCATCCATGTCCACGGCAGGTCCTCCTCAGCTGGCTCCAGCTCTCCGCTGCGCAGCTGCTGCACGGTCGACCCGCCGGCGCGGATCACGAGCTCGTCGCCGTCAAGTGAAAAGGACACGGCCTGCTCGCCGTAGATGCTCATCGGCCCAGAGCTGCTCTCTGTGCGGACCAGTACGCTGAGAGAGCCAGTCCTGCTGACGATGGGATCTCGACCACCAGCCCCTGGTCCCGGAACGCGCCGTGCGGGATGCACCCGCCTCCAGGCGGTGATTCCAGGGTCCCGTCTCGCGTCCCCGACGGCGTGGGAGAGCAGCTGGCGGGCGTGCTCATCAGTCAGGCTGCCTGTGGTGGGAGCGCCCTCGGAGCTGGAGCGCCTGTCTGGCCGGCTCTCGACGCGAGCTCCCCGCGCATTCCGGTAAGCACGTCATCGGGGTGAAGTCTGGCCCACCGTGATCTGGGCCGTGACGGTACGCCTGGTCGGGCTGAAGACGACCTCCATCTCCTCGGCGTCCAGTCCCGCCGGGGTGGTGATCGCACTCGCGCGCTCCAGCAGCTGGGTCTGCGGCGTCCACGTCCCGCCTGTAGTGGTCCCAGTCCCGGTCCAGTGTCTGGTTCAGGTCGTCGAGCGCCACCGTGCGCTCGGGTTGGCCACGGACGCCATAGGCGACCGCCTGCGCCTGGGTCGTCCCAGGCGACCGCGACGTCGACGTCGGGTGTTGCGGCCCGGGCCCACGCCATTCGACCCCAGGCCCCAGGCTCGGGGTCCCGTGAGTCCCTCGATCACCTGGCGCGACCGCGGGCAGGTCCTCGGTGGCCGCGTAGACCACTCCTGACGGCAGGTAATCAACCGTCAGTGTCTCGTCCCAGGATGGTGAGTGCTGTACTCGCTCATGCGTGCCACTTGTTGCGAGCTCGGGTGGTCCCGGCGCCTCGCCGCTCCTAGCCTCCTCGTAGGCGTGGGCGCACGCTGTTCAGACAAAACGTGCGCCAGCACAAGGGCTTTGGTAGCTGGCACCGGATCGTGGGGAATACTGTTGTGGTCGGTCCTGGTCGGGTGGTCAGCGTTGGCCGTGTGGATCCAGGTTGTAGGGAAGAACTGGTGGCGCGGTCTCGCGTGGACGCCTGCGCGGCTTCATGTACTTGTGACGTCGCCTGCACCGACGTCACGTGCAGGAGGACCCGCATCACCGCAGGGACCGCATGGTCATGCTGGGCTGCGACCTTCTCCCAGTCCTCGGCGTGGTGACCTCGTGCTTTGTGCCGGTCAGCGGCGTAGACGTGAACGACCATCCACCTGTCCTCGCCGTGGCTGCGGTGCAGTCAGCGTCGATAGCGAGGATCTGCCACCTGTCGGTCGTGATCGGGCCGGCCAGGCGTAGAGGTCGCCGCTGGTAGTGGCATGCGCTGATCTCTGCGCATGAGGTTCTCCAGTCGGGGTACGTTGTGCGAGCGTCAGGGGACTCTGGTCGGTTCGGTAGGTCTGATGCATCCGCGGCGGTAGCGATGGCTGGCCACGGCAGTGACACACGGGTTGCTGGCTGTTAAGACACTGCAACCAAGCCCGTAGCGGAGCGGTCGACGACTGCCCTGATCTGTGCGTTTCTCCATCCCGGCGGAGAGGAGGATCGACGGACGGGGTGAGCGGAAGGAGCGCGCTGGCGAGGTACTTCTCGACGGCGTCGCGGATGACGGCACTGCTGGTGATGCCGTGGGCTCACGACGTACTCGGCGACGCCGCGTCGGCGGCGGGGCTGAAGCGCACGTGGCGGGCCGAGCGGCCGGCACCAGTCGCGTGGTTCTCCCTAGGCTGCGCCCTCGGAAGCACCGCGTGTCGAGCCTCGTACGTCGCTGACGCGACTGCCCGGGCTGAAAGTGCGCACGGTGGTGCGCACGGGCTTCGATGGCGGCGACGATGTCCTCGTCGTGAGGCTGTCATAGTAGGCGCCGTCCATTGCGCTCGTTGATCCCGTCATGATCGACTGACCTCCTCTCCTGGTGGTTCAGCGATCGTCGCGGGACGCGAGATGCGTGCTGCCCGTTACTTCCATGGCGTGGAAGGTCTGCTGTTACCGCGTCCGCCGACGGCGAGCGCCGACCTCGATGTAGCGGCAGTGTATGGCATGCTGATGGGGCAGGCCAACGAACGTGAAAGCTCCTCTCCCTGGCCGCCTCGCCGGAAGGTCAGCGTATCCGGCGTGGTGTGCAGCACCGCGTATACGGCATCCCTCGCGGGAACTCCGTGCTTGAATCGCGGAGGGGGAGAACTCGAACGGCATGCCATTGTAGCACCATCACGGTGGTGAGGCAGCCTTTCGTCACTCTTTGCTGGTGCAGGTTCTCGTAGGCCGGCAACAGAAAGGTGACCGTCTGCACCTGTTCTTTCTCCGCTGTCCCACGCCGCGTGCTGGTCGCGTGAACCGACGTGGTGCAGGTCGGCGGAGCGGCCTGCTTTGGTACCGCATAGTGGTGACCAGAGCTGCACCTCGTGCGGGAGGCGTCAGCGCGGGACGCCGATCGGGGATGCTGCTGGTCAGCCGGCGTCGATGCGCACGAGCGCGGCGGCGTTGTGCGCAGGCTGCTGAGCGCCGCGCGCTGCTGGTCGGTGTTGACGGCTGGAATGCGTCCGGTAGTGAGCTGACTCGTGTGGCGCATGAGGCTGGACGAGCCGGCCGTCGATTGCCTGCGCGTAGGAGTGATGTCGCGAAGTAGTGCCTGAAGTGGTGGGCGGTTGCGGGGCGTGTCGGCGCAGTCGAACGCCTGTGAGATGACGGCACCGACGCTCCGCCTTTGACGGGCACGGCCGGATCCTGAGGGACGGGAACCAGACCACGACAGTAGGGACTCGCCCAAGCTGGAGGATGGTAGCGGTGCGGCGGGAGGGTGTGGTCGGTTCTGCCTCCTTTGCCCGGTGGTCGTGATGGTTACTGCCGGCGACGGGGCTGATGTCACTCTCCGCGGATCTTGGGCGATCTCGTGGACGCGCGTGCGGCCCAGGCTCCGAGGATGATCTTGGTCTCGGTGTCCTGCCCGGAGCGGGAGTGCGAGGACGGCGTCGAGCCTGGGCGTCAGTGACGCTGGTCGGGGGTGGCCGGCGTCTTGGGTCACGCAACGCGAGTGGTGATCGCCGGCGCGGGTGGTCCGGATCTGGACGAGCCACTTGGGCACCAGGCCCGCAACACCGCGTACGTACGTACCTGGTGGCTGCGCTGGGAGGGTGCCCAGCCAAGATGCTGATGGCTTGTGGAGTCAGTGCTGCAGTCGGTACCGGTGGCGGTGGCGACTTGGTTGATGACGCGGATACGTTCGGTGATGGTGCGCTGGGACGCCCCTGTCCCTGCATGGAGCTCCATGCCTCGACCAGGAGTGTGGGGCGTCATCGTCACCAACAATTCTGGCGGGTGTTGTCGTGCGTAATGATTGGTCCCTGGTGCTGCATTCCGCTGTTTGGGGCAGAGCGGTGCGGGTCCGTCCTCGTTGCATGTGAAGCGCGAGACGCCGGGCCCCGTGACAACGCGGGTGCACCGGCGTTCCTTCCACTCCGCGCCGTGACGCGGCGTGGCGGCATCACGTTACCAGGCGGGCAGCGCTGCGGACTCGGCCAGCAACGGCCGGATTTTTGGTGTGTGTGCTACATCCGCTAGGGTCCCCGGTCGACGACCTTGGCGAGCGGATGACGGGTGTCCTGGGTGTGCCCAGGGTGTGGAACCAAATGGCAGGTGCTGGGCGGGATGCTGAGGCTGTCGAGGATCTCGTGGACCTCGATGCCAGTGTGAAATCTCGTCCTTGTCAGTGAGCGCCTTCTCGATGGCGACAATGGCGTCCTGGATGCGCTCCAGAGCTTTTGTCGGTCTTGATGGCGTAGGCAATGAGGTGTCACCGGGTTGAGTGGGCGGTGTAGCCGTCAGGGAGTCCAGGCGGCTGCGGTGAGCATGGTGGCCTGATATTAGCCCTGTCGATGTCGTGTGCTGGAGCCGGCGTTGAGGATGCCGTCGAGGCGTCCTGGGCTGCGCCGGCGACGCCGCGATCTGGAGACGCACCACATGGTGTGCGTCGGGCCGGCAGACGGATCGGCGGAAAGGACTCAACACGCCCACCCACGTTGCCTCTATCCCGGACATCCCGGCGACATGACTGGTCCCACCCAGGACGTAAGTGATGACAGCGTGAGCGGCTTCGTGGCGCGTCGCTGCTGGATGGAGATGTCTCGTCGAGCTCGCGCTGATTCCAGAGCGGCTCCAGTCGTTTGACGGCGTCCTTGGTGGACTCGCCCTTGTTCTTGTGATCTCGCCCAGCGTTCCAGGTCACTCCTGGCGACAGCTCCCGGGTGAGCCAGCCGAGCGATACCCATCGGGACTACCGTGTGCGCGGTAGGTGCGCCACGGTCTCTCACCACACTGTCGCGAGGCCGTTCCAGGATCCGGTAGCAGCACCGTCACCGTGAGGGAGATGATCCTGCCGCCTGCTGACGCGGGGGCGCTGACAGAGCCTCTCCAGGAGCCGCCATCAGGCCAGCAGAATGGTAGAGAACGACGCCGAGGGGAGGATGACGGCGACGACCACCCGGCGCAGGTAGCACACCCGAGTGAACATGATCTCAGTTCCCTTCGGACGGGTATTTATGTGAGGACTAGTTTTGGACGCGGGTTCTGGACTACCAGTCGTCGGCATGTCGCGGGCGGCCTGGTGGTGTCCAAAAATCGGTCGGTTCCGGACGTTGAGTTATTCCTTACTGCGTCCACTTTGTGCTACACTCACAATCGATCAGTATACTAGGTTTCTTTCAAGTCGGTCAACCTCTTCGCGCAGCATGTACTACTTCACTCTGGCGTTTGAGGCTGCATCGATTTGATCTTGTTCTGGCATTCTCGTGAGTCGTTTCACCGTCCTAACCAGTTCCAGAACATGATGATTTACTTCGGCAATACGCACGGGTGGCCGTGTATCCTTAAATGTCCTCATCGTAGATTTGTCAAACCGCGATTCACTGATGGATGTTCCCCAACGATCCAAGCGATACCCATTGACCGCGAGACCCAGTCGAAACAGCGTCTGACGGTCTAGCTATCTCCGCATATTCTATTTCGGCAATAGATATTGCGTTCAAGTCGGCACTTAATAGCGACACCGTGTCACCCCGCTTGAGGGACAAAACATCCCGAATCAACGCATCTTTCCAAACGTAACAGTCTTCTAGGAGGGTGTATACACGTCTCATCAACATCCCTCGTCATTATAGGGTCAAGCGTACTGAACGAGCAGTATAGGTCACCCTAACCGCTGGACTCTAACCCGAGAGCGGCGCGCCATCGTTGTCTCTGACCTCGAAAGTAGGCAGGGTACTGCTGGATCGATCTCGTATTTAACCAACCCAGATTCAGGTGTGCGCTTTACAAATCTAGACAGAATAGCCTCTGGTGCTGTTTCTTCCGTTTCGCTACTAAATCTTCCACTTAATCTAAATCGGTCACTCGAACATCGCGGATCGGCGGTGAGGCGTGAGGGCTCTGTGTCGATTACGTCACCCGTTCCCTCACAAGTTGAACTGATGGGCCATGCTCGCTTGGATCGTGCGCATGAAAATGAGGTCGAGGTCAGATACTCTGTGCAAGTTATAGGGAATGGTTCCAATGAGAGACCTGCTTTCCATCAGCCAGGTAACCTTCCTGCCATACAGGAACGTCATAATATATCTCCAACTGTGTCAGAATCGGTCACTTCTGGGCATCGCCAGTATGACGCATCTTTTTAATCGCTCCCTGCCACCGACTGTCGGTAGGTTTACGATGAAATGCCGGTGACGCATAACTCATGAAGGCAGAAAGGCTGAGAGAGGATAGCCATCATGGTCCTGTCGTGCAGGAGATGCGGCCATGAGATCCTCAGCGAACTGAACCAAAATCCTCAAGGTGCGCAGTACGCACCATAGGCAAAGAAAATTTGCCTGAAGAATACCTGGAAGGATGTAGCGGATCAAATTACCTCACCTTGTTTCCCTCTTTCAAAGTGGTCATCAACGGTTTTCTGGCGTTCATTGCATCTTTCCTTCTTGTTCTCTATCGGCTCCTTCTGGACATCACTAGATTCCAGTAACTCGACTAATCTGTGTCACCCTCACTCATAAACGCCCACGCCGATGACGCTAAGCGCAACTCGCGAAAATCAACGAAAGACGCTGAGCGCCGATGATGGTCGGTTTGGGTCTCATCTTCTCCGGAGTCTTTGCGCATGGATACAGTACATTCTCAGGTGTATCACGGCTATCATGAGTATGGCCATGGCGCCAGCAATTTGCATCAGACTACTCCTTAATCTGTTTAATATCGGTCGATTTTGTTGTTATTGGCTGGGTTTTGGCGGCCTCGGGGTATCTGGCCGGCGGGTGTTGGGGGCGAGGGTCTGCCGTCGCTGAGTCGTTGTTCGGCTTTCGCAGTGACGCCGGCCTCGGATCGAGTCGGCGATGAGTTCGTGTAGAGCCGGACGAGAGCCGCTGAAGCGTTCTCTAGGCGCCGCTACGTTTCGATGCTCGGCCTGCGATGGTTCTCGATGGGGACGCGGACGGTGATCTTTTGAGGACTGGAGCACCGGTACCGTCACCTCCGCCGTCATTGCCGCTATTGCTGGATTTGTCGTCATTGCTGGCTGGTGCTGGCGTTACCGCTTGGCCGTGACGGTGAGTGCTGCAGGGTCAGAGCCGGTGGCTTTCGGGATGGAGAGACTTTCTCGGCGTTGTGCACTTCACTTTGGCCACCTCCGCGCTCTGGTTGCGAGGATGTGGCGTGCTACGGCCTCGATGGCGGCGACGTAGTCGTATGCCTCTCGCTTGGCGTGCGGGCATGGTTGCGTGGCTGCGACTGCTACGACCCTCGCGCCCGGGGAGGGGTGGTCGATCATGGCCGGCGCCGTAGATGGCTGCGAGCCTCTTGCGCTATACGGCGCGGTCGAGAGCGGTCAGGCGCCAGCGTTGATGAGGATGCCTGCGGTGGTGAGGTGGGCTGTAGTGGCGCTGGACGGTGCTGATGGTGAGTGGTGAATTTCGGCGACGCCGTCGACGGATGATGCGCGGGGTTGTGACGATGAGGACGTTTGTGGCGGCGGTGAGTGCGCTGAGGGTGAGTGCCCCCAGTGATGGTGGGCAGTCGATGATGACGGCGTCGTAGTCGTCGATGGCACCGTCCATGGCGGTGCGCTGAACTCCTTCCGGGGCTGTTGTCGGCTTCGCGTGAGGCGGTTCTCGCGCTGTGCTGGGATGACGTCGATGCTGCGTCACGCGGGGCCGGCGGGTGGATGGCGGCGCTAGGCGCCGGCGCCGGCTTGGCCGGTGGCCACGGCGGCGAGTACGTCGTGAGGGTTCGGTCTCGGTGACGCCCTCGACGTCGAGGATGCTGGTTGGCGTTGGCCTGAGGGGTCGGCGTCGATGACGGACGCGGTGCCCGTTGCGGGCGAGGGCGTCGGCCAGGTTGACGGTTGTAGTGGTCTTTCGCGACGCCTTCTGGTTGGCGACAGCGATAACGATGGGCTGTGGTTGCTCCTTGGTGTCGTGCTTGTGGGAACGGGGCAGCGTCGTCGCGGCTTTAGAACGGGGGCTCGTCACCGATGGCGGTGGAGCCGCCCGGTGGCCCTATGGGTCGTCCGCGAGCGCCGCCGGCGGGTGTTGCTACCGACTGGCCCTGGCCGCCGAAACCACCACCGCCGTTGTAGCCTGCCTCGCTGATCGCCCTGGTTCTGGTTGCCGAAGCTGCGCCTGGGGCTGCCCTGACTCCGCCGAAGTCACCCTGACCGCCGCCGCGCTGGCGCGGCCTGAGCAGCGCAGAGGGCCGATCTCATCGACCTGCATCTCGACGACCGTGCGGTTCTCGCCCTCACGAGTGGTGTAGGAGCGCTGAACCAGCCGGCCCTGGACGATGACGCGCTGCCCTGGGTCAGCGACTCGCACGTTCTCTGCGGCGTCGCGCCAGATCTGAGCAGCGCATGAACAGGGTCTCCCCGTCCTTCCACTCGCCGGCCTGGCGGTCGAAGGTACGTGGTGCGAGGCGACGGTGAAGGAGGTCACCGCTGCCCCGGAGGATGTGAAGCGGAGTTCGGGGTCTGCGGTGAGGTTCCCGATGATGGTGATGATGGTATCTCCGGCCATGAGGCTGGTCCTTTCTGAGGTTGTGGGTCGTTCTAGAGAAGTCGTAGATGGTGGTCTGCTGACCGTCGTTAGGGTCGGTGAGCTCTTTAAGGGCGCCGTGGTGGTCCTCGCGGGCACAGCAGCAGCGAGCGTCGTGCTGGACGCCGGCCTCCCAGAGTTGCCAGCTCTCAGTGCCGCCAAGGGTGGGGACCTGTTCACGGCGGTGGTGATCAGCCAGCGTGAACGTTGCTGAGACTGGCTGACCACTGGGCATTGGCCGGGTCGTTGTGGGCGCATGCTGCGTGGTTGCCGGACGCGCAGTGATCAGTGGTCCGTACTCGCATGGGCACGTGACTCAGTACCGCTGGTGTGGATCTGAGTCTTGGCATGGTCTGGGTCCATGCGGCGCTTTGGGGCAGCTCATGCTGCATGGTGTTGCCTCGGGTGCTGGGGCTCGACCTGGACGGCGACGACGTCTGCGACGAGTCGTGGAGGTTCTAGTGACCTCTAGGAACGCGCTTGTTGATGGGTTCGCGCCGGGGTTGCTCACCCTGCGAGGTTCTTGACCTGTTCCTCGATTGCGATGACGGCCTGCACCTGTCTGGAGGAGGGTCAGTTGGACTGGTCTGGAGGGCATTGGTGTCTCTATCGTGAGGTTCTGTGGTTGCTGTCATTGCTGGCCTGGCTGGCATTGCTGTCATTGCTGGCATTGCCAGCAAAGCAGGGGGAAGGCTGATCCTCGGGAGGTATTTTCGCGTCATTGCGGGTTCTCTGAGTGGAGCAGGGTGCCTGCCTCATCGGAGCACTCCCTTGCTGCTGCTATTGCCAGCATTGCCAGCAATCGTGCTATTGCTGGCAATAGCGGCGCACCGCCAGCCAGCTGCGGATGAGGACGTCGGTGCTGCGAGCCAGACGACGACTGGGACTGCTAGCTCTGCGGACCTTTAATCCGAAGGTCGGGTTCTGAGCCCACAGGGTACCACGATAGCCCTTACCCAAAACCTAGGGTCATGAGTAACACGGTCTGGGTTGGTTGATGAAGATACTGAAAGCGCTCACACCACGGTGAGCGCTTCGTCGTTACTGAACAGTGTTGGTGACTGGGCAGTCCGAGTTGGTTGTCCCGGTTTTCTTGCGGTTGTCTTGCAACAAGGTCGCACGGTGCTGTCGTGCGACACTTGCATCAGCGGCTGGTCAGCCGGTCGAAGGGCCGCCGCAGGTCGGCTGCAGGTTAGTGTGTCGCTGCGCGTCGGCCAGCAGGCGCGGTGCTGCGGCGTGCAATGGCCCATCGTCGCTCTCCCTACCGGGCGATCGCCAGGCGCCGCATCGGCCGCTTCCTGCCTCCGTCATCATTCGTTCCGCCTCCGGTAGAACCGGCGCTGTCTTCATCGACGAGTGGGTTCACTAGTACCCGCTCGAAGACGTCCTGGTTGAGCAAACCTTCAGATGCGGGTGGGGCGGCTTGGTAGAGGCGGTGGCAGTCCTCGAGGGAGGTCAAGGGCCTGAGCAAGGCGCCGCACGCATCGGTTATGTCAGCCTGGTAGGCGGTCGCTGGCGCTCAATATGGTCGATCTCGCTCGTGGTGCGTCTGTTCCTCTTTGAGGAGAGTTCTAGAGACGCTCCTTCGTGGTGGCGTGGCATCAGGCGGCGGCCTTTGTCTTCGATGTTCGTCCGCCGTGTCGTCAGGGAGCGGATTGTCCGATCTTTGTCACGCTCAGGCGCCAATAGCTCCTCCCGCACACACTGCTCCCCAGCGGCGCATCCTGGCTGCTGAGTTGGATCGTCCGGTACAGCGTGCTCATCCGCTCTTCGACGACGTCGATCAGGACGGCGCGGAAGGAGCAGTCGTGGGTTCGCTGCCGCCTGGCACAGATGAAGTAGGGGTAGAGGTCGCCTTTGCTGTTGCGCGTGTTCTGCACCAGGAGGCAGCACAGGCCGCAGTACACCGTCGTTTTGAGGTGGTGGTTGGTTGGCGCTCCCGCTCCCCGAAGCGATGGGAGTCCAGCACAGCCTGCACCTGGCTCCAGGTCTCTTTCATCCACCAAGGGCTCATGCGCCCCGGTACTCCACGCCTTGGAAGGAGATGACACCCTTGTAGTAGGGGTGGCGCAGCATGCGATGCAGCTGGGCGCCCGATACTGCTTTGGCTGGTTTATGGGCGGTTGGTACGGTCGTCAGCCCCCGATCGTGCAGGGTGCGCAGCGAGCCTCTGGTCGTCCACATCCGGTCGCATACTCCGTAAACGCCAGCCGGATGAGCGGTGTCCCGCTCCTCATCCAGGAGCGATGGTGCGGACTTCTCGCCCGTTCTCGTCCCTGGCGCGGACGTTCACGTACCCCAGCGGCGCCTTACCCAGCGTCCCACCATTCCTCGCCTTCTCTCCCATCCCCTTGATGACCTCATTGGCTAGGTTCCGGGAATAGAACTCAGCGATGGAACTCATAATGCCATGCAGCAACATCCCGCCAGGCGTCTGGTCGATGTTTTCACTCGTCGACACCAGCCGCACACCGGCCTCCTCAAACGCCCGGTTAATCTCCACATCGTCCGCTCGGTTGCGGGCGAGGCGGTCGAGTTTGTGGACGATGACGTAGTCGATCCCACCATCTTCCTTGAGGTAGGCCAGCATCTTCTGCAGCTCGGGCCGGTTGGCACTACGAGCGGACTCTCCCCGGTCGGCGAACTCCTTAACCACCAGTGCACCCATGGACTGGGCCTTGCGCTTATTCGCTTCACGCTGGGCCGGCAGGGAGAAGCCCTCCTCCGACCCGCCACGCTGAGCCTGCTCCCGAGTAGAGACGCGGATGTAGGAGACGGCCCGCTTCGGTGTCAATTGCGCCGCCATGGCGGTGAAGGGATCGGGGCAGTGCGTCAGGCATGGTGCACCTCCTGCTGGTTTCGATGGGTTCACTAGCGCGTTGACCGATTCGACTGCTGGTTGACCTGGCTATCCGCAACGGTTTCGTTTGTTTCGCGGGCATCTGTGCCATCGCCTGCTTCACCGGTCTGGTTGACGTCGCTGGGCTGGCCGGATTCCCCGACCTGATCGATCTCACCGGTTTCGCCAGGCTGGCTGCGTTCGCTGGTCTGTTCGCGCTGCCTGCGCTCTTCCTCTCGAGCGCGCGTCAAGCTTCGCATCCACGCGCCTTCTTCGTCGTTCCACCAGGCTGGTGGGGTGCCGTCGCCGGGGTGCCAGGCTGCTGAGGCAGACCAGGTGGGTGCCGACTTGGGCGAGCTGCTCGGCTACCGCGTCTGCTTCGGTCTGGTGAGGTTGGGTGGGCCAGCCTGCCGTGATGACGTACGCCACCCACCGCGTTGGCAGGCACCGAGCAGCATGCTCAGGCCGTACTGGCGCTGCTGTCGGTCGTGAACTCGGTGACCAGGTTGAGACCCACCGCGTCGGCGTAGTCCTCTACCAGCTCCCGTTGGCGGGCTAGCTCGAAGGGGTAGCGGGCGGCGCCGTAGAAGATGGCGATCGGCCCGGCGCCCGTATCACCGGCGCTCGTGCGGTGGCTGGCACGGCGTCAAGCACCGCCGGATGCTCATCTCGTGCGCTCGTTCTGGTCTGTGTTGTCATTTGCGTCCTCCTATCGTCATATATTGCTATTTCACTGGTTTGTGTTTCTTCTCTTTCTATTGACGCTCAGATGGACGGAAAAGTCCAGTCCGGTTTTTCGCTATCCTCTGGCAGCAATCCGCGAGTTTCCCGCACGGATCGCAGCTTGCTGGGTTGTCTGCTATGCGCAAGATTCATCTCACCCTCCCATATATTTCGCCCTCATCAGATGGGACACTGCCGCGTGTCTCCTTTCTCGGAGGGATATGCCTCTTTTGGTGTCAGCCCACCTGGTTGCTGACCCTGTGGGTGGGATGGTGGCGGGGCCGCCGTGGATCAGGGCGGGCAGCTGCTCGAGGCGGATGACTCGGAAGAGCTCGCGCAGCAGGCCGGTGCTGTGGGCGATGGCCTCGCTCCAGGCGGAGGCGTCTACGGTCGGTGGGGACGAGCCAGACCACCAGAGGGAAGACGCCGCCGTCGCCGACCTGGGCTTGGTGTTCCTGGTAGCGCCAGCAGGTGGCGATGACCCGGCCGGGTTCTCGGTAGCGCGGTCAACCCTCGATGAGGTAGCGGTCCTCGTAGGCCGGGCTGGTGATGGTCACGGCCAGGTCGGGGCGCAGCACCCTGGGAGTTGGCTGCTGGGGCTGAGCGCAGTGCGCCAGCAGTCCGGCTCCAGCGCCACCGTCGCTCGGTGTCCGTCTCCTGGCGGACGGCCTCCTCGATGCTGGTGCGCACCTCGTTATCGCGAGGCGGTGGTCCAGGAAGGTGGTCGACACCTCACGGGGCCGCTGCCGCCGCGGCACCTCCCTCCCTCGTCTGCAGCCACAAGCCGCTGGCCCCGAGTCGTGGCGGCCCAGATCGTCACGGCTGAGCCGCCTGCCAGCCGCCAACCCGGCGCTCCAGCCTCGTCAGCAGGCGCTGCTGAGCCAGGCTGGCCAGGTGGCGCTGGGTCCGGCGCAGGGCCGAGGCCGACGAGGCGTACCCACGGGCGGTCAGCCGGGCGAGCTGCGTGGTGGTAGCGAAGCGGTGGTCGCCACCAGGGCGAGCAAGCGCGCCTGCATCGGATGGATCGGCGCAGGCACCAGCGATGAGAACCGGGCCGCTGCAATGGTGGGTGACTCGGTTCATCGCTGGCCGCCTCCGCCGGGCCAGACGTGACCACACCAGGTGGGGCCGTCACCGCCACAAATCGACCGACGAAAAGGGCGGACTGCCGCCGCTCGCCGGACTGCCGTGAGTGCAGCGGTGCGTCGACCGACACGTCCACCGGAGACGACGCCCCCAGCTGGATGGTTCGCCCGGCCCATCGCTGCCATCACGGCACATACGTCGCCCGCAGCAGTGGTGCCAGATCGTGTGGTCGCGTACCAGTGGCGTCATGGTCGCCTCCTGCGGCCGATCGCGGGCGGCGGTGCCCAGACTCAGACCCGCCCTACTGCTGGATCCATCCGCCCCAGCCTCATCCGGTGACGCCAGGTTTCAGCACACCAGCCGCCTCATTCCAGCTCCCACCACCAGTAACGTCATCAGTGGTGGCAGCAGTGGCGTCTGTGGTCGTCGGGTTGCTGTCGCTCATTCGCGTCCACGGCGCTGGGCGCGGTGCCGCTGGTCAGGCGATGAGGTCGGCTTCGGTCTGCTTGGCTGGGATGCCGTAGCGGGCGTGGCTGGCGGCGTAGAGCAGGGGCTGGTTGCGCACGGCTGGTGGGGCAGGCCGGGTGGCCAGGGAGAACCAGTCCGAGCGGTGCCCGTGGTGCATGACGGTGGCGTAGGCCTGGTACTGGGCCAGCAGCTGGAAGTCGGCCGCCTCCAACTCCGGAGCCAGGCGAGCCGCCGCAGCCGCATCGGTCGCCGACAAGGCGAAGTACACCTTGAGCGCGTGTTGGTCTCCACCGCCTGGATCATCTCGGCTGCTGAGCTGGCCGCGGTACTGGTGCGCCAGGTGGAAGGCCGCGCCCAGTGAGCGGGCCTGGGCCAGGCGTCGGCCAGGCTACCCGGCAGTCCTGCCAGGAAGGCCTGGACCTCATCGATATACACGCTGACGATCTGCCGCCGCTGGGGCGGCTCTGCCTGGCGTGCCAGCAGGTGCTGCCACAGCTGAGAGACCAGCAGGGTCCCCAGCAAGCGGGCCGCTCCGGCTCCGAGCAGGCCCTGGTTGAGGTTGACCACCACGATGCGTCGGCGCTCCAGCAGATCCGTCAGCCCGAAGCGGGGCTGGGCCTGGCCCAGCATCGCCCGCAGGCCTGGGCGCAGCATCAGCTGGCGCAGCTTGTTGAGCACCGGGGCGACCTCCACCGCCTGGGTCCGCACCGGCTTGGCCTCATAGCCCCTGCCAGAAGACATCCGTCCCCAACGGATCAGGTGGGGCCAGTGCCAGTACCCGGCGCCGGAAGGCCGGGTTGGTCAGCAGCGGCACCAGCCACACCAGCGTCGCCTGCGGGAATACGCGCCAACGTCAACAGTGCGGCGGAGAGTACATCGGCGGTGCGATGCCCCCAGCTGTCGCGAAACAGCTCGGCCAGCACCCCCTCAGCACCGCCTCCGCCGTCACCACCGCCAGCTCCGGCGGCCCCTGCCAAGGGTTGAACCCCACCGGGCAGGGATTCGTCGGATCCAGCACCACCACATCACCCGCCCGCTCCTCGAGGCAAGCGCGCCACAAAGTCCGTCGCCAAGTCCCCTTGGGATCGAGCAGGAGCAGGCCCCGACCCTCAGCCGCATCAGCCAGCGCCAAGCGACAGCAGCACCGTCGACTTACCCACCCCAGTCGGCCCCAACAGATGCGTGTGGTACACGGCGTCGGTAATCGGCTGGCGACCAGCCCGGTCTCTCCTGGCACCGCACTCGTGCCAACGACGCGCTGGGACGAGCCAGACCCGACCTCCGGCGGCGGGGCACCCTGGCGGGTGCCCACTACCCCAGCAGCGGCAAGGGCAGCTCACCCACCGGGCCAACCCACCATCGCCACAATCTCTCCGGCACCAAGCTCCAACCCGCCCGCCACGGCCGCCGCACCCGCATCGAGCTTAGCGGGTTCTCATGCGAGCGCGCAGCCGCACCCCCGGCCCTTCCAGCAGGCGCAGTGCCCCGAGTAGCCCCCTCTGCAGCAGCGTCCGCTGACGCAGCGGCGAGCCGCCCGCACCCCCAGACGCAGACAGACTGCCGCCCGATGCCGCCCCACCTGCGCCCGCATCCGCCGACCCCTGCTCACCACTCACGGCGGCAGCGCACCAGGCCGAGCAGCTCCAGCCAGCCCTGCAGGCTCCACCTGCCCCAGTGCCTGCGGGTGAGAAGCGCCGCCCCAGCTGCAGCTGAACCACCAGCCTCCCCTCAGCCGTCACCGCCAAGGCAGCCAGAACAGCCCGCACCACCGCCACCAAACGCTCCGCCGCCAACGGCGTTCCCAGACGTCGGGCCGACACCACCACCGCCTGATCCACCGCCCGCCGCGAGAAGCCACGAGACACCCGGCAGCCCGGCACCAGCTCACGCACCACCGCGCCAACCGCTCACCAGCCCGCGAGCCCACCGCCCAGACCGCCTGACCCACCCGAGGCGCGCAGCTCCAGCACCACCCGACCCAGCGAACCATCCGCCAGAATGCGCTCCACCAACCCCACCGCCACGTCCTGGGCAAGCGGCAGAGCAAAGCGCAGCTGGTGCCACACCAGGGGTGAGTCGGGCGGGCCATCACGGGTGCCTCCCGGCGTGGATGAGGGAGCGGCGGCCCGCGAGGTGAGTGGTGAGCACCGTCATGACGCTGGCGAGAACACCGTCCTGCCGAGCCGCTCCCAGCCGATGCCGACACGGACTCATTCGCAGCGCAGCGCCCCACCGAGGCGACACCGCGAGCACTCTGCCCGCTGTGAGCGCCAGCCCACGGAACCGCAACATCATCACGAGCGGCAGCCGACCCATCGCTGGTACCAGGCTCATTCCTCGCGCAGACCTCGGCACCTGAGGGACACCACCTCGTCAACCGCCGCCGACTCCACAGCCTCATCTGCCGCCATCTGCCGCGCCAGAGCCAGCACGATCCGCGCCACCGCCCGGTGATCCATGCCGCTCTGCCGCACCGGCACCAGCGCACCCGCCGCGACGAGCCAGGGCGACCACCCAGCGTAGCGAGGCCATCATGGCTGCCTCCTGGGAGCATGAGGCCATCCCACCGTTCTTTCGGTGGCCTGCAGCCGTGGAGTGAGTGCGTCGCGTCCGGCTAGTTGTCTCAGCATCAAGCGCAGGGACCCGAGCTGCGACCATCCCCATTGCGACTGATGCCGCTGCTCAGTCCCGTTCCTGCGGCCGAGCTGCCGGTCAGACGGCTCCACTCACGACGCCCATCCGTCTGCCGCTCGCTTCTGAGCGGTTCCTCACCACTCCCGTCGGCTGCGCCACCAGCGCACTGCCAGCCAGGCGGCGGCGCTCACGGCGAGCAGCCCGACGAGCCAGGGCCAGCTGCTTTGCACAATGGCGACGATCCACCTCAGCCCCATCGCGATCAGGAGCAGGCCGACGCCGCATCGCAGCAGACTGCCAGCAAGCGAACGCCTCGAATCGCTCATCATCACCATCTCCTCGAAGACTGCGCAGTGGGGTACTTGTCTCGCCACGGCCGACTCATCGCTGAGCCCTCCTTACCGCTACCGTCATCTCTGTCGTCACCACGGGATGCACCAGCCACTGCCGTCTGCACCGACTCCGTCCGCTCCGCTGCTGTGGTCGTTGTCTCGGCTTCTGCCTCGTGCGCCCGCTCGCTGTAGCGCGGCACGGCAAAGCCGGGATGCGGATGTCGGAGTCCACTTGGTCTCCCCACACCGCCCAGGGCTGGTTCGACTCTGGCCTACGACGGGCAAACAGCTCCAGGTACGGCCCAGGGCTGACCCGCTCGATAATGGCGAACTGCTCGGCCGGCTTGCGTGAGTGCTCCGTGACGGGCGCGTTGAACCAGGTCGGCTGAGAGCGCGAACCCAGCGGGGCTCTCCCTCGGGTGCAGAACAGCAGCTGCTCGGTGGCATTACGCAGCTGGTAGCGACCACCCAGGCCAAGACGGAACTTCACCCAGGTCAGCGGGCTGCGCACCGTAAAGCCCCAGGCCTCAGCCACCTCATACGCCCTCGGCAGCAGAGGCATTCGTCGTCCACAGCCACAGGTGGGCATCGCGGGCCGCCAGCGCCCCCACCGGCAGCGCCATAATCCGCGCCAGACTCATCGTCCGGTAGTGCTTCTCACCGCTCTGCAGTGGCCAGGGCGGATCGACCAGGATGGTGGCGAAACCACCAGGCGGCAGACCCAGGATGGTAGGCGATGAGCCAGTGCCTCCCGTCGGCACACCGGCTTTCCTGCCGCTACCGGCGGCTTTGCCTGCACTGTCCTGGCTGAGCACCGCAGCGCCGCTGCCAGCGCTACCAGAGTTACTCCGACCGGCCGAGCCAGCCTCATCGCACAAAGCGCCGCCCGGTCGCAGCACACCAGCGCTGGGCTCACTGCTGCGCCTTCCTGCCTGGCCGCCGCACCGTGCCGAGAGGCCGCTCCCCCAGCGCACGCTCGTCTTGTCTGTTTCGTCTGCTGCATGATGTCCCTCCTTTTTTTCATACGTGCTATTTGCTCCGGGCTATCCCACTGCCAGCTTTTCGCGCATCGGCAGTCGACTGCCCTTATCCCATACATTCCACGAACACTGCGTGTTGCAAGGCCTCCCACTCAGATTGCCAAGCGACGCGACACGCACTGCTCTTGAGCCATTTCGTGGTGCCACCCCAGGAAACAAAATGGACACACGCGCCATTTAGTGGCCACGAAAGTCGGTGCTGTAGTTTTTGCAACAAGCGGACGAAATGACGTGGCATGTGGGTGAGGGAATGGAGCCGATTGCTCACGGCTGCCGCACGTTCCAGACCCCGCCAACGCGACCAGCCAGCAGGGCGACCTGCGGACGTCTTGTACCGCGCACTCAGTCCGGCAGGTGGGTAGTGCAGGCCGCCAGAGCCCGCTCAATCCCGACGCTCACGACTGCCGCTCGTCCGACCGAGCCGGTCGCTGCTGCGTGCACCGCCTGGGACGCGGCTGCGGCGGGCGACGCGAGGGCGAATGCGCCGGCCAGGTGGGACGGGATGTACCAGCCGCCGACTCATCACTGTTGCTGTCACCGTCCGCTCCGTCCGGCACCACCATCAGGTGCACATCACTGCCGTCGGTGCCGTGAGCTCTGTCGGTGGAGGCAGAGGCCGCCGCTCCCGCACCGCCTGCTCGTTGTCCTGCAGCACCTGGGCCATGGCTGCCTGCATGGCCCGGCCGGCTTTGGCGTTGCTGGCTCAGCTCGCTGCCCAGAGGCCAGGGCGGCTGCCCAGGATGAGCTGGCTGGTATGCCCGCTGCGCCCCCGCTCTGGCCGCCTGCGTGCGGAATGCCAGCCGGCTGCGACCTCACCGGCGAGCTGGCCGACCTGGTAGCTGCTCGGCAATGCGGCGGACAGCGACAGCGGCGGCTCACCGACGGGCACCGGCTGACTCGTTCCGCCTGGCGGTGCCTCCCGCCAGGCTGCCAGGCCGTCGCGCACCCCGTGGACGAATGCCCAGCCGATTGCGCCCACCACTGCCAGACCAATGAGGGCCAGGATCCCGACTACGACCGTCATGATGAAACCTCCGAAGATGAGAAGAGATGAGAGAAGAAGAGAAGGAAGCGAGAGAAGGAGCGTGAGGAGAAGGAAGGCGCGAGGCAGAGAGCTCACTACCGAGCTGGCGACGTTCCGGTACCGTCCCCGCCATACTGAGACCCACCGAGAGGCGACAGTCCCACCCAGCCGAGCAGCCAGTGCTGGTGCCGTCTGGTAGTTCAGAGTGTTTCCGCACCACCTGTCACCTAGGGCTCGATGAACGGCGCCCTCACCGTGTCGACACGGCTCCCAGTAGTGGCCTCACAGCGCACAGAGCGAGCGCGCTCGCCGTCGTCCTTGGCTACAGCTGCCCGATGCGCTGCCCAGCACCCAGCGCATACCCCGTGATGATCGCTTTGTAGAACTGGGCACCGCCCGGGGCGATGCGGGTCTGGGCCTCGGGCCTGGGTGACCAGCGTGGCGATATTGGTCAGCACCTGGGAGGTCAGGAAGGCCCGGGCCTGCTCGGCCCGAGCAGCCACTTCTGCCTGGGCGGCGACCTGCTCGATCTCCCGCCTGGTCACCTGGCTGGCCATTGCCCAGCACCACCCCCATCCGGGTGCGCTGGGGCGAGAAGAGACCGAGATTGGTAGCTCATGAGGAGTCCTTTCGGAGAGGAGAAGAGAGAAGACGACCAGCCGGGCTGGTCATCTCGCGTTGACGGCCCGTGCTGCCGCTCTGAATGGAGCAGGCCGCGCTAGCGTGCCACGAGCCGCGCCAAGCCGGGGTTTTCTGCCGGTCTGGCCCCGTTCGTGGCGTTGGTGAGACGGTAGGCAGGCCGTCACCGCAGTGCCGTCAAAGTTGGAAGAAAGTTGGAATAGAGGGCTCGCTCAGGCGTCCACCACTGGCACACAGCAGCACTGCCCATCCCCCACTGCGGTCAGCAGACCGTGACTGGGACAGAGCCAGTCCGCCAAACCAGGCACCGACGCCTCGCCTCTGTTCTTCAGCTCCCCGCTATATCTCCTGGTTTGTCCCGGCCGCTCGGTCTCAGGCTGGCTCGCGGCCCGTCCCCCGGGAGCACCGCGGTTGTCGCGCCTGGCGGGCGCTTCACTGCTCACCCAGCTGCCGCCCACGCCCTGCCCCTACCCCCAGGAGGCTTGTTTCACGTCCCGCGCTCATCCTCGATGCCGATGATGCGGCTTCCTTGCGGCGTGAGCTGGCGTGGCTGCGTAAGCGCAGTGGTTTTCACGGCGGCGCGGCTGGTGCAGGCCCCGATCGTCGATGAGGTGCTGCGCGGTAGCTTGAGGACTCTTTTGAGCGGCTACGGCATCGCTTTGTCTCGGCCATCCGCAGCCTGAGTGAGAGCGGGAGTGAGCAGGATGAGCCGCTGGTGGGTGTGCTGCTGGCGGCCTTCGCCCTCAGCCCTGAGACGGCCGGTAGTGGCAGCCTGCTGGAGCGGCGGCGACATGGCGAGCCGCTTGGGGTGCAGCATGGAGACGATCGCCTCGCGGAGGGGTCCCGTCGCGCTCCGCTGCACAGCCGCTTTGCGGCCGGGCGCTACGCTCAGGCGCCCTGGTGCTGGATGCCGGAGATGCACGGCGGGATTGTCTATGAGGAGACCACCACGCTCATCGTGGTCGAGCACCGTCTATGGCGCGGCACGGTAGAGCACTACCGACTGGCCAACATGGCCGGCGAGCTGGACTTCGTCACCATCTCCCGCTCCTACCCGGCTCTGCGTCACGGCGCAGCCAGGTGGGGAGTTCAGCGTCAACAGCCGCCCTGTCGAAGGGGCGGGGTGGAACGACCACTTCTGGCACATCGACCCGGCCACCGGCAGGCGCACGCCGATGCACGACGCGACGCGCTACGACCTCGCCTTCCGCCTTGAGCCCGTGCCGGGTGAGGAGCCCACCATCGCCGATCTCTTGGCCAGCCGGGCCTTCCACGCCCGCTCACTGCTGGCCACCATCCAGGTGCGCTTTGTTTGGGGAGGTGCCGTCCAGCATCTGGCAGTTCACAGCAAGCCCCTTCGCCCGCCCCCAAGCCGCCAACCAGTACAACCGCACTAGCCTGGACGCCCAGCAGCGCGCCACCCTCACCCAGCGCGACGTCCACGGCGGGCTGTTTGTGGGTCGGGTGGAGTGGTGAGGATAATTGTCTCCACCAGGCGAGACGGTCAACACCTGACGGAGCGATGGTGCCACTTAATATTAATTGTTACGACCAATAACATTACGACAATGGGTCCCAGTTATAGCGAGCGAGGTAGATTAATTACCGAAGAGACGACACGCTGAGCCAGATTGTTGCACAGTCCCCTAAGTTCGTAATGACACCCATCGATAGTCCAAGTTCCCGAATGCTCCAATATTGCGCGTCATTTGGCTGTTTCAGAGTTAGTCTGAGACGCACACAGTTTGAAGC
>BNJU01002151.1_pt1 | contig 45451 bp, 48 predicted proteins | sample 8539281 | NCBI WGS metagenome assembly BNJU01 (sample SAMD00202456, study PRJDB9452) | human saliva metagenome | isolation source: human saliva | place: Japan
ATCTCCGCCACAATCCTGAGGATCTCAGTGATTGTGGCGCTTTTCTTTTATTGTCGCAATGTGCGTGTGAATACGTGCGTGAATATACGCGTCCTGAATGAATCCAGAGTTCTTCGGAAAAGGGCATCAGAAAATCTGCTTCCCGTATGAAAACGTATGCAGATTACAATTTGGTGAAGCCTTTGGGAGACAAGTCCCTATTATTGACGAAATTGCCGCATATGCTGTACTCTCTCCGATGTGGAAACGTATCCACAACTCCGAACTGTGCATAGACAACATATTGCAACGGAAGGCTCAATGATGCGCGCACGCTATGCTGCTCTCCCAGCCGCACTCCTGGCACTCTCTCTCGCCGCCTGCTCTGCCCCCGAAGGTCAGAGCACCCAGGGAGGCTCCGCCTCGGCAGATACCCTGAACATTGCCTGCTCCCAGCAGGAAGATTTCTGCCAGGCGATCGTCTCCGCCTCACCAGGGAAACCGGTCAGAAGGCCACCTACGTTCGCCTGGGTGCCGGCGAAGTCCTCGCCCGCCTCGAAACCAACCCCGGTGAATTCGACGTCTGGTCCGGCGGCCAGGCCGAAAACCACCTCGTCGCCAACGACAAGGGCAAGATCGAAAAGTACGTCTCGAAGAACGCCTCCGCACTGCCCTCGCAGTACAACAACGCCGAAGGCATCTGGTCCGGCTTCTACACCGACTCCATTGCGTTCTGCTCCAACAAGAAGGAACTCGAACGCATCGGCGCACAGGCTCCCACCTCCTGGCAGGACCTGCTCAAGCCCGAATTCAAGGGGCGCATTGCCATGCCGCACCCTGCCACCGCAGGCGTTGGCTACATGGCCATGTACACCGTCGCCACGCTGAACAACGGCGACCAGGAGAAGACCGTTTCCTACTTCAAGGAACTGGTTCCCAACATCATGCAGTTCTCCAAGTCCGCAGCAACCGGTACCGAACAGGCCGGACGCGGTGAGGTGGCCGTTGCCATCGCCCTCGACTCCGACTGCGAAAAGGCCAACAAGGCCGGATATTCCGACCTGGTCACCACCTACCCCTCGGAAGGCACCGGCTACGAAGTGGGCGCAGTCTCCGTCCTCGCGGGTGCACGCAACCCCGAAGGCGCCAAGGCCTACATGGACTGGTTGCTGACCACCAAGGCTCAGGATCTCTACGCGGACGTCCCCTCCTTCGCAGCACCCACCCTGCCCGACGCCAAGGTCGGTCCGAACGTCCCTAAGCAGGACGTCGTGAAGCACGTGGACTGGGATGTACGCAAGGCAGCTGACTCTCGCGCCAACTACATCGGCATCTTCGAAAGCCAGATCGCCGGAGCAAGCTCCGCCAAGTGAGACCACGGGGTGCGCGAGAACCTACTGAGGAACTCGCGCACCCCCGTGTGCGTCTCTCCTGCCGTTTTCATTGGAGACAAGCTATGACCATTCCACAGCTGCGTAAAGGTCGGCAGCTCGACATCCCCGTCGCCCTCATCACCACGGTGACCGTTATCGGGCTGATTCTCCTCCTGGGAATCCCCGTTGCCAAACTCATCGGTATCGGCGTGTCCGCACGCGGGCTGGCAGCTATCACCCAATCCTTCGGCGCCAACGTCGACACCCTGGTGAACACCCTGGTGCTGGGACTGTGCGTCGGAATTGTCGGAACCTTCATCGGATTCGTCACCGCATTCGCCCAAGTGTTCCTCACCTTCCCCGGGAAGAAGCTCCTGCACTGGGTGACCCTTCTGCCCACGATTTCCCCGCCCTTTGCGACGGCCACCGCCATCATCACCCTGTTCGGTAAGCGCGGCATCATCACCTACGGAATCTTCGGCATCGAGAACAACATCTACGGCCTGGTGGGTCTGGTCATCGTGCTCTCCCTGACCTTCGCGCCCGTGGCCTACCTTAATATCCGCGGCATGATGGAAAACTTCGACAACTCCCTGTTCGAAGCATCCGCCACCCTCGGAGCGAAGCCGCTGAGTACCCTGGTGAAAGTCACCATCCCCATGGTGGTTCCCGCAATGCTGGCCTCCTTCCTTGTGCTTTTCGTTGAAGGCATCGCTGACCTGGCGAACCCCCTGGTACTGGGCGGTGACTTCCGAGTGCTGGCCAGTCAGATTTACTTTGCCGTCGCAGGAAGCGGTGACATCGCAAGTGCCGCAGGAGTTGCCCTGGTGCTGCTCCTGCCCGCACTCACGGTGTTCGCCGTTCAGAAATACTGGTCGAACCGTAAGTCTGTGATCACCGTGACCGGTAAGCCCGTGGGCTCCCTCAAAGAGGTCACTGCGTCCAGCGTCAAGATCCCCATGCTCATCCCCGTCTACGGGTGGATCGTCTTCGTCATCGTCGTCTACATGACGCTCTTCGTGGGAAGCTTCGTCAAGATCCTCGGCGTTGACAACACCTTCACGATGGAACACTTCTGGTACGTCCAGCGCCTGGGATCCTCCGCAATTGTCACAACGCTGTCGATGACCCTGGTCGCCGCTCCGATCGCAGCCGTCATGGCGCTGATTATTGCGTGGTTGGTCGTCCGCAAGTTCCCGAAGATCGGTAAAATCTTGGATTTCTGGGGCATGCTCGGTATAGCAATCCCCGGCACCGTCCTCGGTCTGGGATTCGCACTGGCCTACTCCAACCCCACGTGGCTGCTCGGCAAACAGATTCTGCCCACTCTGGCAGGTGGCTTGGCCGTCGGAAGCGGCGCCATCGCCATCATCCTGGTCTACATTGCGCGCGCCATCCCCACCGGCCAGCAGGCCTGTATTTCCGCGCTCAAACAGATCAACCCACAGGTGGAAGAAGCCGCGCGATCCCTGGGAGCCAGCCAGGTGTCCACCCTGGTGAAAGTGACACTTCCGCTGGTGCGTTCCGGCATCGTCACCGCCGTCACCTACGGCATCACCAAGTCCATGACCATGATCACCGCGATCATCTTCATTACGACGCCTCAAACCAAGGTGATGACCTCCCAGATCTTGGACGAGGTTGATGCCGGGCGTTTCGGCCACGCCTTCGCCTACTGCACTCTCCTCATCGGCCTCGTGCTCATCATCTTGATGATCGCCAACCTTCTTGTTAACCGACTGAATCGCTCCACCAGGACGGTAGTGAAATGACGACTGAACACCACACGCAGGCAGGCGCACTCCAGCTGCGCTCTGTCACCAAAATCTACGATGCCAAGCAGGGGCAGCACCGAGCTGTTGACAGCATAAACCTCGATATTGAGGCTGGAAAACTCGTGACCTTCCTGGGACCGTCCGGCTGTGGGAAGACCACGACCCTGCGTATGATCGCCGGATTCGAGGACGTTACGGAAGGCGAAATCACCCTGGACGGCCAGTCCCTGGTGTCTGTCCCGCCCGAAAAGCGCCCCATGTCGATGGTGTTCCAGTCTACGCGCTCTTCCCACACCTGACGGTGAAAGACAACGTGGGATTCGGTCTGAACTACCAGAAGCTCCCCGCCGCAGAACGTGAGCAGCGGATCGCTGACGGTCTGGCGCTCATGGGGATCGAACAGTACGCTCACCGCTACCCGCATCAGCTGTCCGGAGGCCAGCAGCAGCGCGTTGCCCTGGCGCGAGCACTCGTCATGGAACCGAAGATCATCCTCTTCGACGAACCCCTCTCGAACCTGGATGCGCGCCTGCGTCTGCGCATGCGCAGCGAAATCCGTGCACTCCAACAGCGTCTGGGACTTACCGCGATCTTCGTGACCCACGACCAGTCCGAGGCTCTCACCATGTCCGACATGATCGTGGTGATGAGCGCGGGCACCATCGAGCAGGTCGGGGAGCCGCGTGAAATCTACCATCGCCCGGTGAACCGCTTCGTGGCCTCCTTCATGGGAACTGCATCCTTTGTGGCCGGCACGGTCAGTGAGGTACGAGGCGACCGCTATCTGGTGGCCACCCCGCTGGGTGATCTGGACACCGCGGGAGTCCCCGGACTTGGTGTTGGCGATCACGTGGAGTTGGTCGTCCGAGCAGAAAACACCGCGGTCGGCCTGGATGCACCCGGGAACGAGCAGGCAGGGGAGGGCAGCGACGTGGTTCTGGAAGCCACAGTGCGCTCCGCAGCCTTCGACGGCTCGATCAACACCTACGTCCTGGACACCGAGGCGGGCACCCTCGAAGGCCGTTCTCACGGCATGAATGAACTTCATGCTGCCGGAGAGAAGGTCACCTGTGTGATTTCGCGCGAGTCCCTGTGGGTGATTCCCGCGGATTCCTCGGAGAAATAAAGGTCGGAACCATGCGACGCTTTTTTGATCGTGAGGATACGCGGTGGCGCCGAGGAAATGGTGCGCTCCACTTCTACCTCGCGCCCCCCGAGGATTCCCCCCTGTGGGACTTGGTGCGCGAGGCGGAAAAACCCCTGTCAGCGTTCCCACAGATCGGTATCCAACCGCCGGAGTGCATCCACGTGACGGTGCAACGCCTCGATCTGTATCGAGACGAGATCAGTGACGCCCAATGGGAGAAACTGCGCTCGCAGATGGATCGCCGCATGGCGCAGATCGACCCCTTCACGTTGACCTTCGCTCCGACGGCCGTCCAGGAATGGGCAGTGGAAGTGATTTCCCCAGAGAACCCCTCATTTACGAGGCTGATCGACGCTGTGCGTGACAGCATCGTTGACGCGGGGCTGGGGGAGGCGCTCACGGATCCGCCGTTCGGACCTCATTTCAGCCTGGCCTATGCGGTTGCAGGGACGAGTAGCGAAGAGGATCGGGCGCTTGCTGATACTCTTCACGCTTTGAAAACCGACAATTCGATGGAGTGCTCACAGATCGCTCTTGTCGAAGTCGATCAAGACCAAGAGGCCGGTATTTTTTCCTTCCGTCCTCTGTATACTTGGACGGTCGGAACCCCGCGCTGACGTCGGGGAATACCCACCACTCACTGAAAGACGGATGTTCGAGGATGCCCAGAAAGAAACGAGCCAGCATCATTGATGTGGCTCAAGCAGCGGGAGTGTCGCAGGCGACTGCCAGCCGCGCACTTTCTGGGCATCCCGCCGTCAGTTCCCAAGCGCGCGTCGCTGTGCGCCAAGCTGCCGCCCGCCTCGGATATGTGCGAAACCTCGGTGCTGCTGGGATCGCCAGTTCCAGCACCACCACTGTCGGCCTTTTGGTGCGCAACATTGGACACAGCTTCTATGGGAAAGTTGCAGAAGAACTCCAAGCGCACACCGACGAACTCGGGTTAGAACTGCTGATTACCGCCGGAGGTGACAGCGAAGAAGGCCAGATGCAGGCCATTAACAACCTCGTGGGACACGGGGTGGGCGTGGTTATCGTTGCTTCTGGTCGAGTATCGAACGAGGCCATGCAGTATGCGGCTTCCTTCGTCCCGCTCATTACTATCGGCTGTGGGGAAACCCGCCCTGAATTTGATTCTGTGCGCATCGATCCCGCGTATGAAGCGATGCTGGCGCAAAAAGTTGTGGCCTATGGACACCGGAAAGTTGCTGTCACCGCCACCAGCCACCCCCTCGCGGCCACCCTGCATGCCCGTACCGCAACCTTCATTACCCAGCTGGTTGTCGACGGCGTCCAGCCACATATCGTGACGTCTCACAGCGACTACGGTGAGGATCTTTTCGACGGCATTGACCGGGCGATTGATGCCGGGTGTACTGCGGTCATTGCGGGAAGTGATCTGATTGCGGTGAAAATTTTGGAACACTTGGCGTCGCGAGGGATTGCCTGCCCGGAGCAGGTGTCGGTGACGGGCTTTGACGCGACCGGTCCGTATTCTTCACCGCTTTTGAACCTGACGACGGTTGCACAACCGGTGCGTGAATTGGCGAGGCAGACCGTGCTGCTCGCGCAGGAACGCCTAGCCGGTTCCGAGGCGCGCAACGCCTCGATCCTGGTGCCCGGAGAGTTCATCGAAGGAGGAACTCTGGGGAGCCCTCCTGAGGTCAAATAAGGATCTTTTCTCGTGAAAACGGACTGTGGGTGGAGGGGGATCTATAGCTTTCTCCTCCACCCACAGACGTCGCTAGCGAACAATCACTCGATCAATATCAGGAGCCCATGGGGTGTTCCCTGAGATGGTCACAGTATTTGTACCGGAGTGGAGTTCGACTGGGATATCAACGGTTCGGACGATTTCCCATCCGCTGGGCTGCCCGTCATTTCCTTTTCCGGAACGTGGAGGTGTCACCACAATATTGCGGTCGTTGACGCGTAGCAGGAAAGAGCGAGGATCTTCAGAGAGGTATCCGACTGACAGTGTGTAAATTCCTGCCCGGTCTATCAAGATATTCGGAAAAGTGATTGCGCCGTTACTTCCCAGATTTCCTACTTTGCGACCGCCTGAACAGCCGGGGCACGGGGAGATCGATGCCTGCCCGGACGTATGAGACAACTCGGCTTCAAATAACGTTCCCGTGTGATCTTCGCAGGGGAGAGGAGTGCGGGAAATATGAATGCTGATACCGCCATGACGAAGCATGCGCAGATCAAGTGAGTCCCGTGAGGTTACTCGCGGGGTGTGTGATCATCCAGCGGTTTTTAGTATGGGAAAAGAGTTTAAACGCGCATGCGTGGCGATAAGAAGTCGTCACTGGGAGTAGTCGCTGAATAGAGCGGAGGGAGTCGGATTCGAATCCGACTCCCCTCAAACTGTAGGTGAGCGACGCTCAGTGCACGTCGAGTGCTTCCTCAGCCGCTGCCTCGTCAGTGGCAGGAGCACTATCTGTGCGCGAAACCATGCCGCTTGTCCAACGGTACAGCGCGAAGATTGAACCGAAGAAGAAGAGCGCACCGATGATGGTCGCTGGCGTTGCGAAGGAATCGCCCAGAACGGCAAGCGGTTCTTCGCTTCCTGTGGCGCCAACAATGCCTGCGTAGATCACGCCAAAGAGGCTTTCGCCGACGATCAGACCGGTCGCCAAGAGCGTACCCATTCGACGTGCGCGCTCGGGATCCTTGCGCTTTGCGGACCAACGGTCGTAGAAGAAACCGATGACGCCGCCAACGGGGATCATAATCGTCAAAGAAGCGGGGGAGGTACATGCCCATGCCGACCGCGAGAGGCGGAAGAGCAAAGCGGCCCTTCGAGCTCAGCTTGAGAAGCTCATCGACGATGATGATACCCACGCCGATGATTGCACCCAGACCCAAGAGACTCCAGTCTTGAGTGCCGCCCACAACTCCTTGAGCCAGCGAAGAAATCAGAGAGGCCTGCGGGGCTGCAAGTGCATCTTGACCTGCTCCAGGAGCTCCCTGGAAACCGAAAGCGTTCTGCATGAGGTTCAAGACCGGAGGAATGATGAGAGCACCGAAAACAACACCGATGACCAGCGCGACCTGCTGCTTCCAGGGAGTTGCACCCACGAGCTGACCAGTCTTGAGGTCTTGCAAATTATCGTTCGAAATCGTTGCGATACAGAAGACAATCGCGGCGGTAAAGAGGGTGTAGGCGATGAGGGCAGTGGTTTCCGCGCCGGAAGAACCGTGTCCGTGAACGGCAACGATTGCCAGAGCGGTCAAGACTACGACCAAAATACCCACGCCTGAAACGGGACTATTTGACGAGCCGATGAGGCCGGCCATGTAACCGCAAACTGCGGCGACCAAGAGTCCTGCGAGCAGAGTGAAGATCACAGAAACAGCGATGAGCATCGCTGTATTGTGAGCAATCTCGGTGCCGTGGGTGAAGATCCACAGCAAACCGCCCACGGGAATCATCGACAGAACAATCACCAGCGCGACGATCGTAATCGGAATATCGCGTTCAGTCTGGTCGAGTTCGCCGCCCGCGTGACGGGTGCGAGAAGAACGCATGGCATCACGGATTCCCTTGATGATGGGGGAGATGATCTTGACAAGAGTCCAGATTGCCGCGACGGCCATGACGCCGGCGCCGATGTAACGCACCTGGCTAGAAAAGACCGTGTCGACAATGTCAGACAGTGGTGAACCGTCAAGCTGCCCGACACTGAAGTAAGGAATCAAGATGAAGAAACTGACGAACATGCCGATGAGCATGGCAATGCCGACAGTCAATCCCACCAGGTGACCGACGCCGATCAGCGCCAGCGAGAGCGAGGTACCAATCGAGGTTGCACCTGCACCTACACGGAAGGTTGCTGACAGCGACGAGGCCGCAACCTTCATGTAGGACAGCAAGGACATTGCGGCAGAGCAGATTGCCCCCCAAATAATTGCGCGCAAACCAAGGCTGTTGTCGGCTGACTTCTCGTGGGAGTCGCCAACCTTGAGGATTTCTGCTCCGGCAACACCTTCGGGGTAGGGAAGGTCCGAACCTGTAACCAATGCGCGGCGCAAGGGGATCGAGTACATAACACCCAAGATGCCGCCGACCGCGCAGACGGCCATTGTCGTCCAGTAGGGGAATCCGCTCCACCAGCCGACAATCACCAGACCGGGGAGGATGAAGATTACTGCGGAAAGCGTTCCGGCAGCGGAAGCAATTGTTTTGGACAATGTTGTTTTTCTTGGATAGTGTGATCCGAGAAAAATCGTAGAATTGCCATGGAAATGACGGCTGCCGGGATGGAGGTCGCGAAAGTCAATCCAACTTTCAATCCCAGGTAGACGTTCGCGGCGGTGAAAACCAAAGTAATAATTCCACCGATGACAATTCCTCGGAAGGTCAATTCCTTAAGTGACGAGCGTGAGCTCGTTGCGGGCGTAGACACGTGAATCCTTTCCGTGTGCTGACGCATCGGCCGCACCCTGCGGTCATATGTGTCGGTCCTTGTAGTGATTGACAGTCTAAGCGCCTTATGAAAATCCCGTTCAATGTATGGTCGCAATTTGGGAAAATCTGCTGACCAGAGTCGAAAATGAAGTGAAGAACACAGAAAAATAATGACAGCGCAGCAAAAACATATTCACGTGCCGCGGTTTCAACTTCCCTGGCATTCGTCGGCATTCTCGCCATGAGTTTCACTATGCGCTCTGGGGCGACCTCGACCGGGCCGCTTCTGTCTACGATCTCTCAGGCCTATTCGGCTCGAGAGGGGGCCCTTGGAGTCCTCTCTGCTCTTCCCTGCCTTGTCTTTGCTGGTGTTGGACTTCTCGCTGTTCCCCTCTCAAAGCGTTGGGGGATGAGCGCTGTGCTGACTACGGGCACTGCACTCAGTGGCCTCGGCTTGCTTGTGCGTCCCTGGGCGGGCAACTTTACGCTCTTTTGTCTTCTGAGCGTCGTTGCACTCATCGGCCCAGCCCTTGCGAACGTCCTTGTCCCTGCCTGGATTAAATTCCACGAGGCCGGACGGCGAACGCTGCTCGTCACCACATACGGAACGGTCCTGCTGATCGGAGGAGCGGCAGGTTCTGCGTTCGCCGTGCCGCTTTCTGGTCATGATGGCCAGCTCTGGCGGTCTTCACTGGCGAGTTGGGCGATTTTTGCTGTTATCGCAGGGGCAATTTGGATCAAGATCAGCGGTCTTGTTCGTCGAGATTCTCCCGATGGAGGCACCCGAAGCGCGGAAACTTCCTCCTCTAATGCGACCAAGCGGCGCCCGATCTATCACTCGAGGACTGCAATTGCCTTGGTCCTCGGATTCGGACTTCAAGCATTGAACGCTTATGTTCAATTTGCATTTCTCCCGCAAATTTTGATGAATGCCGGCTACTCTGCTGGATTTGCGTCCATCATGACAGCTCTTGTGAATTTGTGGGCAGTCCTTGGTGGCCTGGTCATTCCTTCATGATTGACCACATGGGGACGCATATCCCATGGCTTTCCATTATTTTTCGGTCTGCTGACATTCGTCGGCTGGATCGGTTTGGTGCTGGTGCCCGGGTCTTTCGCATTTCTCTGGGTGTCCTTGTTGGCAATCGGGGGATTCACCTTTCCCCTCATCATCGCCCTCATTCCTGCCCGGTCTCGCGACGCAGCTGTGACGGCCGAACTTTCAGCCTTGGTGCAACCCATTGGCTACGTGATTGCTGCCCTTGGCCCTATCGGTTTCGGTATTCTCCTCCAATCCCTCGGAAGTGAGACTATTCCTTTGGTGGCGATGGCGCTCACGGGCCTACTCATGGGAGTGACGACCTACGTCGGATCTGGAACGGGAATAATCGATGATGAACTTGCCGTAGTCGGCGAGTAGATTCACTTCACGAAGAAAGAGTGGGCGTCGTCGTCGCCTGTGAATACAAAAATTGGGGGCTGCCGAAGTGGCAGCCCCCAACTGATGAATCCTGTGATCAGGCGTCAGCCGCCTGAGCGCCGAGCATGCGCTCGGTGGTTGAAATCTGCTCGCGCAGGAGTCGAATCAAGGCCGCGGAGGCATCCTGGTGCGACTGAATCCAACGCGTTCCCTGCGCAACTAGATCAAGGCCTTCCACGTAGCCGGCGAGGGCCTTCGGGAACATCAAAGTGACGATGTCCTCTGCAATGTGGAAGGTGTGATCTCTCCAGATCTGCTGGAGGGAGTCGAAGTAATCGGCAACGACCGGGACGTACATCTCGGGAGTTGTACGAGCTTGCGCCCAGAAACCGGAAACCATCGCCCAGCGAGTATCGTTCGGGATCGAGGTATCACGAAGAACCGCGTCCCAGACCTGCTGCTTCACAGCAATGTCGGCAACTGCAGCGCGGGCAGCAGCTGCCTTCTGATGTCCGGTCATCGTGTCGTCTTCGGCCTCAAGAGCCGCGATCTCAGCTTCGCCAGCAACCCCGCCGCGGACAAGTGCCGTGAGCAGTGTCCAACGCAGGTCGACGTCGAGGTCGAGTCCCATGAGGGTTTCGGTGCCCTCGTACAGGCCACGCACCGCCTCGAAGTGCTCGGGGAGAATTGCGCAGTGCGCGAGCTCGCGGACGAAGAGTTGTTGTTCGTCGGAGTGAGCGCTAGCAGTGCGAGCCATGATGAGTAGCGCCGAGGCAACACGCTCTTGCAGTGCACGACGACGCGCGGGTGCAACATAGGTTTCAAGCGCCTGCTCGAGGTGGCGCAAGTACAGCCGCAGCATGGTTGCGTTGCGCTCTGCGGGTAGCGCGCTGAGCAGAAGCAGCAGGTAGTCGCGCGCGGGCATTTCACCATCGCGGGTCATATCCCACGCGGAAGCCAAGATCACGCCTCGGGTCAAAGAATCCTCAAAGCGAGCGATGTTGCGGATCGCAAAGTCCAAGGACTGCGGATCCAAGCGAACCTTCGCGTATGCCAAGTCCTGATCGTTAATCAGAATAAGGTCGGGGCGTGCGATGCCAGTTGCCTCGGAGACAACGGTGGAGGAACCATCGACGTCAAGCTCTTGGCTGAAGACGCGTTCGATAGATCCATCCTCTGCCTGGCTGTAACCCGAAACAATGAGGCGGTGGGGACGCAGTGACGACCCTTCGGAGAAGGGCTCCTGAATCACCTTGAGCTGGGTGATCGCACCGTTGTCATAGACGTCGATCTGTGGGCGCAGCAGGGTGATTCCGGCTTCTTCAAGCCAGACGCGCGACCACTGCTTGAGATCGCGGCCCGATGCCTTTTCTAGCTCGCCCAAGAGGTCTGCCAGTGTTGCGTTCGAGTAGGAGTGCTTCGTCAGGTACTCGTGCAGACCAGCAAAGAAGTGTTCGCGGCCGACGTAAGTGACCAACTGACGCAGGACCGAGGCGCCCTTCGCGTAGGTAATTCCATCGAAGTTCACTTCGACATCGGCGAGATCGCGGATCTCAGCGGTGATCGGGTGAGTGGTCGGAAGCTGATCTTGGTTCATACCCCAGTCCTTGCGGAGCATGAATCCAGTCCAGCCTTCGGTGTATTCGGTGGCCTCTGCAAGAGCCAAGTGGCTCATGAACTCAGCGAAGGACTCGTTGAGCCACAGGTCATTCCACCACTTCATGGTGACCAAGTCACCGAACCACATGTGAGCGAGCTCGTGGAGAATCGTATTCGCGCGAGCTTCGAGGTCAGCGGTCGTGGGACGAGTGCGGAAAATGTATTGATCGCGGAAAGTCACGCAGCCCGCGTTTTCCATTGCGCCCGCGTTGTACTCGGGAACGAAAATCTGATCGTAGGTCTTGAAGGGATAAGGAATCCCGTAAGCATCCTCGAAGAAAGTGAATCCCGCACGCGTGATATCCAAGATCCGATCGGAATCCAGAGAATCAAGCAATGATGCGCGGCACCAAACACCCAGAGGAATCGTGCGACCATCGCTGGAAACCAGCGAGTCAGTCACGCCCTGGTAGGGACCGGCGATAATCGCGGTGATGTAGGTCGAGATGCGTTCGGTCTCTTCGAAACGGTAGGTCCACGAAGACTCGTTCATCTCAGGTTCAGGAGTCGCCGAGTTCGAGAAGACCTTCCATCCGGCGGGCACCGTTACCGTGAAGGTGAAGGTCGCCTTCAGATCGGGCTGCTCGAATGTCGTGAACACGCGACGAGCATCCGGAACTTCGAACTGGGAGTAGCAGTAGGCCTGCGAGTCAGCGGGGTCGACGAAGCGGTGGAGGCCCTCACCGGTGTGCATGTACTGGCAGTCAGCCTCGACCGTCAGGGTATTGTGTGCAGCGAGTTGCGGAAGGGCAATGCGGTGATCTTGGTGGATGAGCGGATCCAGGTGCTCACCGTTGAGGACAATCGAGTGAACATTGTTCGACACCAAGTCCGCGAAGGTTGTTTCTCCTTCGGTCGCGCTGAATGTCACGGTTGTGCGCGAAAAGAAGTCCTTGTCTCCGCGCGTGAGGTCGAGTTCGACGTCATAGTGATCTACGCAGATCACGTCTGCGCGCTGGATGGCTTCCTCGCGCGTCAGGTTCAGGCCAGGCATTGCTCACCTTCCGATTGTGTTGACGATCAGGACGCGCGGATGCGCGTAAACGTCTTAATTTTTGACATGTTTGCCCTTGTGGCGCGAACCTTGCCGCGCCACAAGGGCAATTGTTGTATCGAATTGAAACCTTGGTTGTCCTGGCTACCAGATATGGACGCGCTCTTCGGGGGCGATCCACAGAGCATCACCGGGGGCTACATCGTAGGCCTCGGCGAAGGGGTCCATATTCGCAACGATCTGATTGCAGCGGAATTCTGCGGGGGAGTGAGGATCGATACTCAGGAGCTGTTTGGCGTACTCGCGGCGGATCGCCGTCCTCCATCCGCGAGCCCACGCGGTGAAGAAACGCTGAGCTGCGTTTTGCCCGTCGATTTCAGGGGCAGATTGCGGGTGAGTCCCTTCTGCGCAAGGCGAGCAACATAGGCCTGCCATGCGATGGAAAGCCCGGCCAAATCACCGATGTTCTCGCCCAGAGTGAGTGCTCCGTTGACATGGAGCGGGGGTTCTTCCCCTTGGAGATCTCGTGGGGTAAGCGCGTCGTACTGATCAACGAGGCGCTTGGTGCGTTCCTCGAAACGCTCCCGATCCTCATCGGTCCACCAATTCTCCAAGTTACCTTCCGCATCGAAGCGTGAGCCTTGGTCGTCAAAACCGTGTCCGATCTCGTGCCCGATCACTGCGCCGATTGCGCCGAAGTTCGAAGCATCATCTGCATCCGGATCAAAGAATGGCGCTTGCAGGATTGCAGCAGGGAAGACGATTTCGTTCATCGTCGGGTCGTAGTAGGCATTGACAGTCTGAGGCGTCATGTGCCATTCGCTTCGATCGACGGGGCCACCGAGTTTATTCCCAGCGGCGCTGAACGTGGAAGCGGGTTGCTGCCTCGACGGCATCGACCAGAGAGTCTGAATCGAAGTGCAAGGATGAGTAGTCAATCCATTGGTCGGGGTAGCCGATCTTGGGAGTAAAGGTACTGAGCTTCTTTAATGCTTGAGCGCGGGTTTCTTCGCCCATCCACTCGCAGCGGGTGAGTGCTTGCTCATAAGCGTCGAGAAGGCTGCGGACGAGGCCGTCCATGATTTCTTTATTGGCGGGCGGGAAATGGCGGGAGACCCAAATTTCGCCCATGGCCTCGCCAGGAGGGAAGAAACCAAGGAAAGGCCGCGCTTCCAGCGAGGGCGCAGTTCCTGGGTTCCTGAAAGAGTTCGTCCGTGGAATTCGAAGGAGGCATTGACGAAATCTTCGGAGAGCAAGGAGGCATACTCGTCGATGAGGGAGTGCTCCATCCACATCTTGAGGACTTCAAGATCGGTGTTATGCCACAGCTGAGTCGCACCCTCAAAAAACTCCGGATGCGACACGTTGAGTGTCTCGATCTTTTCCAAGGGAAGCTTGGCGGCCTTCGCCCACAGGTCCCACGGGAACAAGGGGTAATTCTCACGCAGGTCATTCCACGTCATGGGGTGGTCAGCTAAGAGCGGATCGCGGTTTGACACTGCATCGCGGTGGAAAGAGGCAACTTGTGTTTCGAACTCGCGCACAGCACGCGCGTGAGACATGGCGTCTTCTTCACTGGTCCCGACCAGAGTAAAAAGCTTGGCGACGTAGGCCTCCCAGGCTTCGAGAACTTCGCGATGCTGTTCTTCGCGGTAGTAGGCCTCGTCTGGCAGAGAGATACCGCCCTGGTACAAGTCGAGCATGTGCTGACTTGAATTGTGTGCGTCGGTGCCGACGTAGCTTCCGAAGAGGCCAGCGATTCCCTCGTAGCGGAAGGTTCCCATAAGCGCAGCGAGTTCGTCATGGCTCGTTACTGCTCGCAGACGTGTGAGCTTGTCAGCGATGGGGGGAGAATCCTGCTTGGTTGGCAGCGTCTTCATCCATAAATATTCCGTATAAATGGGCGATAAGTTCCCCGTTGTGACCGGGAACTTTACCGGCAGCTGCTTCCTCTGCGATTGCTTTTTCCCACAGCTCAGATTGATCAAGGAGCTCATGGAAGGTTCCATGTATGGGGCGATCGGCCGGAATTTCGTGGGTCGCGAGCCACTTGCCGTTGGTGTAGCGGTAGAAATCGTCCTGTGGACGGTAGGTCTGCTCTTCAGTCATAAAGACACTGTACGTTGCGGCTCCTATGCGGCGCACGCCCGATTTCTTAGGAAGACCTAAGTTTGTTGTGAATGATTACAGGCTTCAATGAGTAATGTGCACATATGTGCAACATGCCTTGGGAAGATGTGCAGAGGCCTCAAAAGGGTCATGATTAATAAGGAAACAATCAGAAACTCTCTAAGGAACAACGTAACACTATGAGGACGATGGAGACTGATGTCGTAGTCATCGGTGGCGGCTCGACCGGTGCCGGCGTTGTCCGCGATGTCGCAATGCGCGGATTCCGTGCCATTCTTCTTGACCGGGCCGATATGGCTCAAGGAACTTCTGGCCGCTACCACGGATTGCTCCACTCAGGCGCACGCTACATTGCCTCCGACCCTGAATCGGCAACCGAATGCGCGGAAGAAAATGCAATCGTTTCCCGCATCAATGCTGATGCCGTGGAGAAGACTGGCGGTCTCTTCGTGACAACCTCTGTCGACGATGAAGACTACGCCGATCAGTTCATCGCTCGCGCCATAGCCGCTCATGTTCCTGCAGAAGAGATTTCTCCCGCCGAGGCACTTCGTCGCGAGCCTCGACTTGATCCGGGACTCAAGCGCGCATTCGCAGTACAAGACGGAACCGTCGACGGCTGGCGTATGGTCTGGGGCGCAGCGCGCTCGGCCATTGCCTATGGAGCGGAGATCCTCACCTACACCCGTGCAACCGGAATTCAACGCAGCCAAGACCGTATCGAAGCGGTCTACGCGCGCGATGAACGATCGGGCGAAGACATCCGAATTGACTGTTCCTTTGTCTTGAACTGTGGTGGTCCCTGGGCCGGACAAATTGCGGCCCTCGCAGACTGCCATGGAGTGGAAGTTGTCCCCGGTGCGGGAATCATGATTGCCATGAATCATCGTCTTTCGCACAATGTCATCAACCGCTGCATTTGGCCAGCTGACGGCGACATCTTGGTTCCCGTCCACCCGGTCTGCATTATCGGAACCACCGACTTGCGCGCGGAAGACCCCGACAAGCTGCCCATTCTTGCCGACCAAGTCCAGCAGATGCTCGACGCGGGAGAAACCCTGATTCCTGGCTTCCGTAAGTCCCGTGCTCTCCACGCCTGGGCAGGAGCTCGCCCGCTCATCAAAGACACTCGCGTCTCCGAATCAGATACCCGTCACATGGCCCGAGGAATGCACATCGTCGATCACCTGAGTCGCGATGGCGTTGATGGTATCTTGACCATTGCCGGCGGTAAGCTCACGACCTACCGCCTCATGGCAGAACGCATCGTCGACATCATGTGTCAGCAGATGGGGGAGGAGCGGCCCTGCCGCACTGCCGACGAAGTTGTTCCCGAGGCAGAAGGACACTCCAACTACTACATCGGTCACCGCCTCGACGATGTTGAACACCACGGCGAGTCTCCCTCCAGCCAAGAGATCATCTGCGAATGCGAACTGGTCACCCGTGAAATGCTCGAACGCACAATGGACGTTCTTCCCGGCGGCCAACTCGATGACGTGCGCCGTCAAGTTCGCCTCGGAATGGGACCATGCCAGGGGAGGTTTTTGCTCCCAGCGCAGTGCGGGAATTGCACATGAACGCGGTGACATCGACGCGCCTCGGACAAATGAACTGCTTCGCCTCTTCCTTAAGAACCGCTGGATCGGACTGTGGCCCATTCTCTTCGGTAAACAAGCCCGCCAGGCTGCTCTGGACAACTGGATCCACGAAGGAACCCTAGACGTCGAGCACCTGCCCACCGCTCCCGACGCCATTCCTCATGAATGCGCGTACTGGGATGCTGTCGAAAGTGGGGAAGAAGCCCAGGAAGCTGGAGAAGAAAAGGAAGGACTCACCCATGCGTGACGCAGTCGTTATCGGAGCAGGCCTTGCCGGTCTTGCTGCCAGCATCCGACTGGCGCAGCGCGGGGCTCAGGTCACTCTTGTCACCAAGGGAATCGGTGGACTCCAACTGGGGCAGGGGACAATCGATGCTTTGGGCTACGCCCCGGAACTCGTTGAACGTCCACTAGACGCAATCACGCAGCTCGCAGCCGATCACCCTACTCACCCCTACGCGCGCCTTGGGGCATCATGCGTTGAACAATCGCTTGAGTGGATTCGTGAGCTTCTTGGACCCGAGCGCCTCCTTGGCTCGGCCGATACGAATGTCCGTATTCCAACAGCGCTTGGCGCACTGCGTCCGACCGCCTTGTACCAGCCTTCGATGCAAGCCGGTATCCCCGTCGGGCAAAGCTATGTGATCGTTGGTTTCAAGCGTCTGAAGGACTTCTACCCCTCCCTTGCCGCCGAGAACATGCGTCTCCAAAAAGACGCCAACGGGCAAGCGATTGTGGCGCGTTCGGCCTATGTTGATCTTGATATTCGCGGGCAAGAACGAGACACAACCGGCACGAACTTTGCGCGCGCGTTGGACCATAAGGAGACCCGCGAACGCCTTGTCGCACTTTTGAAAGAAGTCGTGCGACCTGGCGAAACCGTTGGCCTTCCTGCCGTTCTTGGTCTGAACGATCCGGGCGCTTGGCGCGACATCCAAGACATGCTCGGCCAGCCCGTGTTTGAGATTGTTCTTCAGCCGCCGTCGGTCCCCGGCATGCGCCTGAACCAAGAACTTACCGAGATCGCTAAAAGCAAACTGCCGCGTGATGCTGGGATCGTCCCTGGTTTCATACGAGGTCGAAGACCAGCAGGTGCAATCCGTGACCATCTCGACCGCTGGGCACGCTCGCACGATCCCGACCAAGTCCGTGATCCTCGCTGCGGGAGGGTTCGAATCGGGAGCACTTGAGATCGATTCTTACGGCCACGTGAGGGACACGGTCATGGGTCTTCCACTGACAGGTGTTGATACGAGCTTGCTCAATGGTGACTTCTGGGGCAGTGAACAGCCTCTCTTCAAGGTTGGCTTTGAGGTCGACGACAAGATGCGCGTGTGCACTCCGGGAGCGGGGCCTGTCTACTCCAATGTCTATGCGGCTGGGGGGAATCTGGCCGGTTCGACGCGTTGGAAGGAAAAGTCAGGCGATGGTATCGCTCTGGCAAGTGCGCTGCGCGCAGCCGATTCGATTGTGGAGGTTCTTCAATGAGTCTGGAAATTGTCCCCGGCATCGAAGAAGCCGATGTTTTGGGGCTCGAGGGTGATGACTTCGGTCTTCGTGCTTCCCTTGACGCCTGCGTGAAGTGCACGATCTGTGAAACGCAATGCCCTGTTATGCGCGTGACTGATCTTTTCGCTGGCCCGAAGTACTCCGGTCCACAGGCAGAACGCTACCGTCAAGAAGGCCAGTTCGTTGATCATTCGATCGACTACTGCTCCTCGTGTGGAACATGCTCTTTGGTGTGTCCTCAGGGCGTGAAGGTCACCGAAATGATCCACCATGCACGAACCGACATGAAGAAGAAGCAGGGAATCCCGCTTCGCGACCAACTCATTGGACGCACAGGCCTGATCGGTAGCGTCATGACACCCTTCGCTCCCATCGCCAACTGGGCGCTGGATGTTAAGCCGATTCGCGTTGCTATGGAAAAGATCATTGGCGTTCACCGCAATGCCCCCATGCCTCGTGCCTATGGCCGCACCTTCGAAAGCTGGTTCAAGAAGCACACTCCGCTTCCCAACTCCGGCACGAAGGGACAAGTGATCTTCTTCCACGGTTGCGCGGGACAGTACTTTGAGGTCGAAACCTCCATCCACTCCGTGCTGGTACTTGAGCACTTGGGCTACGAAGTCCTTGTTCCGCCGCATGGATGCTGTGGCTTGGCTCTGCAGTCAAACGGTCTTTACGACGAATCGCGTAAGTATGTCTCGCGTCTGACCCATGACCTGCGTAAGGCGAATCGGGACGCACCGATTATCTCTTCTTCTGGTTCGTGTGGTGGAATGCTTCGCCATGAGGCTCACGACATCTTGGAAATGGATACCCCTGAACTTGAAGATGTTGCTTCGCGTACCTGGGACATTTGTGAGTTCCTCATCGACCTCTACGATCGCGGCGAGCTCGACATGAACATGGAACGCATCGACGTGACCATTCCCTACCACGCGCCCTGCCAGCTCAAATCGCAAGGTTTGGGGATGCCTGCGGTAGAACTCATGAGTTTGATCCCCGGGGTGACGGTGAAGGAATCCCAGCAGCCCTGCTGTGGCATTGCCGGAACCTACGGAATGAAGAAAGAAAAGTACGCGATCGCACAGGCTGTGGGAGCTCCGGTTTTCGACTTCGTCAAGCAGGTTAATGTTGAACTCGCGGCCTGTGACACCGAAACCTGTCGCTGGCAGATTCGCACGGCAACCGGTGCGAATGTTGTTCACCCGATCTGGCTGATTCACAAGGCCTACGGTCTACCCGAAGGCTGAAATGAAAGAGAATATCCCCGGATGCGCAGATGACGACGCGCGCCCGGGGATATTACTGTTGCACCATGAGTATCTCTCGTCGCGTCGTTGTCACCGGAGCTTCCAGCGGAATTGGAGAAGCCACCGCCCGTCTTTTGGCAAAGCGGGGCTGGAACGTCGTTGCTGTGGCCCGGCGTCGCGAACGCCTCGAGGCCCTCTCCGGCGAGATTGGTTGTGAGTATTGGGCGGCGGACCTCACCGACCAAGCGCAGGTGGAGGAAATGGCCGCGCATGTCCTAGAGGGCGGCCCCATCGATGCTCTCGTGAACAATGCGGGTGGAGCCATTGGCGTTGATCGGGTCGCAGATGCAGATCCTTCCAGGTGGAGCGCGATGTTCGAGCGCAATGTCCTCACGGCCTTGCACTGCACGCGTGCATTTCTCCCGTCGATGCGCGAGCGGGGAGGCGACCTTGTCTTCCTGACGTCAACAGCCGCCCACGACACGTACCCGGGAGGTGGCGGCTACGTTGCCGCCAAGCACGCCGAGCGCATCATCGCGAATACCTTGCGTCAGGAGCTGGTGGGTGAACCCGTTCGTGTGATCGAAATTGCCCCGGGTATGGTGCGCACTGAAGAGTTTTCTCTCAACCGCCTAGGCTCTCAGGAAGCTGCCGACCGCGTGTATGAGGGGGTTGCTGAGCCCCTCGTCGCCGAGGATATCGCCGAGGCGATCGTGTGGACCCTGGAACGGCCGCGTCACGTCAACATCGATTCGATGATCGTGCGCCCGGTTGCGCAGGCGACGAATACTCTTGTGTCTAGAACTTCGCCCGAGGTTTAGGACAGACGCGCCGGTAGCGATTGTTCCCTTGACTTTTGGTTATGCGCGAAGCGTGGCGTAAGCACTCACGCTTGCAACTCCGATCAGGAGAACAATAAACGCCCATGCGAGTGCGGTAGAACTTACCCGATGGGTAAGCTTTGCCCCGAGGATGCCTCCGCACATCGAGGCCGCAGCGAAGCAAGCGACCATCGCCCCGGCCTCGGCGCTGATATCCTAAAGTTCCCCCCAGCGCACGCGAAGCCAAGCCGAAAAGCGCTGTGATGAGCATGATCAACAGAGATGTCGCTGATGCTTTCTTCATCGGGTAACGCAGAACAAGGTGAAGCGCAGGAACGATAGCGAAACCTCCGCCCACGCCAAAGAAACCGGTGAGAAAACCGGTCACGCTGGCTAAAAGAACCACTAAGGCTGCCTTCTTCAGTGTCGAAGCAAGCGAGCGTGGGGAATTCCCAGGCGCGGCCTCGTCAATCGATGAAGGGGAAGGGGAAACGTCGGCGCGTGCACGCAACTGTCTATGCACCATAAAGATCGCAACAAACGCCAGAAGAACGCAAAACTCCAGCATAAGCGTTCGCGCTGATACCAGGGGGTTGAGCGCGGATCCGCCCCAGGTGCCGACGATTCCAGCGAAGGCGAAAAGGCTTCCTTGCTTCCAATCAACGTGACCACTGGAGGCACGAGTAATGAGAGAAACACAAGCGGTTGCGCCCACGATGATCAGGGATAATGTCGCAGCTTGATGGGGGTTTTGACCCAGGAGATATACCAAGACGGGGACCGACAAAATGCCGCCGCCCGCGCCGAGTGCTCCGACAACGATGCCGATCAACACGCCAATGAGCGTGGCTTCAATGAGCACGATGTTCCTCCTTGGGTGGGATATGGACTCCCAATGACTGAGCGATCAGGGGATTCATAATTTCTTGAGCGCCTCGTCCACGCGAAATCAAGAAGGCCATTGCGCGAAGTGCGGGCAGCGCGTGCGCGTAAAAGGTCTTATACCCCTCACACAGGTAGTTGTGGTCCGGGCCATTGTCTTGAGCAATAAAACGATCCTTGGGACAGCCTCCCCAGCACAGGCGAAGGAAGGGACAGCTCCAGCATTCATCATCCAGATCTTGCTTCTTCGTATCAAAAGCACGCATCTTTTCCGAAGTTGCAAGGGTCGCGAAATCCTGTGAATCAATATTCCCGACAAGCCACTCCGGCTCGACCCAGTGATCACAGGCGTAGACATCGCCATTAAACTCCATTGCCATATTCGCGCCGCATGAAGGCGCATGAACGCATACACTCGCGGAACCAAAAAGCGCAGAGAGCGAAGAATCAAAGTCTTGGACAAAGACCTGTCCAACGTCACGAACAATCCACTCGTCGAAAATATCGGACAGGAAACGACCATACGACGAAGGAATGGTCGATCGTGAGGTCACGCAGTCTCCATCTTGACGATACAGGAGCGCAGAGCTTCCACTTCGCCACCCAAGTTCGGCTTGGCGCAGGTGTTCGCGGGGAACGCGCTCGACGATGGGGATAAATTGCATGTACTGCGCCCCGAGTTCATCGCGGAAATAGCGGTAGACCTCAAGGCCGTGGTCTTCGTTAGCAGCGTGGACCGTGCACAAGATGTTGGTGTCGACTTCGGCGTTGCGAAGCTGCTCCCACCCGCGGATCACCATCGAGTGAGTTCCGTGCCCGCCGCGGTTGAGACGGTAGGCGTCATGGAGTTCTTTCGGGCCATCGATCGAGATTCCGACCAGCACGTCATTGTCTTTGAAGAAACGCGCCCACTGCTCGGTAATCAAGGTGCCGTTGGTTTGGACAGCGTGGTGGACCACTTGTGTGGGGCGTCGATACTTCTCGCATAGTTCAATGAGGCGTTCAAAGAAGGGGAGTCCTCGCAAGGTTGGCTCGCCGCCCTGCCAGAGCATCGTGACATCCCCATCGGGGCTTGCCGCTAGGAAGTTCTTGACGTAGGTCTCAAGGGTTTCTTCGCTCATCGACTGGCGTTTTTGGTCGTAGAGGAGTTCTTTCGACAGGAAAAAACAGTACTGACAGTCCAGATTGCAGGCGGCGCCCGTTGGCTTTGCGACAACCGAGAAGGGGATAGGGCGAGCGGGGGAGAGCGTCATCGGGTTCCCTCGTGTTCCTTCTTGATTGACGAGGCCGTAGTTGTCGCCGCATAGGCAGCTGCTTGCGCGGCGGCAAGGGGGCCAAGTTCAGCGCGAACGACGTCGATATTCCATTTCATTGCGGGGATTAATTCTCTTTCGAGGCCGTGGGCAAGCATATCGGAGACCTGGGGGATCGCCTCGGGAAGTTCCCCAGCCACGATGATCGCACGGGGATTGATGAGAAGAGCAGCGTTTGCGCAGCAAGCGCCGACGGCATCCATCGCATGTTCGAGGATTGACAGAGTTCTGGAATCTCGATTGCTGACTTTCATTGCCAATTCGCTCAAAGAGGAGACATCGCATTGAGAGCAGAGCGAGGGAATAGAGGCGAGGGTTTCTAGGCACCCCTCTTTTCCGCATGCGCATGGGGTATGAACGTCGGGAACACGCATATGTCCCAGTTCTCCTGTGAACCCGAGGTCTCCACCAGAGAGGTGGTATGAAACCACCAAGCTGGCGCCGATGCCGTTGGAGAGTCGAACGTAGAGGATTGATGGGTAACCCTGTCCTGCTCCCCATAATGCCTCGCTCAGGGCACAAAGGCGCGCAGTTGTGTCGATGAGAATGCTTCCCTTCCAACGACGCGAAATGATATCGGTGACGCTCTCGCGGCTGGGGTAGGGAGAATGCGGCGAGTGAGAAACATTTGAGCCCATGGGGACGGGGAGACCAACACCAATGGTGTGTACATAGTCGGTAATGACGCCGCGGGTGCGTGCACGCTCAAGGAGTAGCGCCCCTGTGGCGTCGAGCGCCTCAAGATAGTTGATGGGATGCGAGGCGGGTATTGATTGGGCGATCAGGACATCGCCGCCGCGGTTGAGTAGAACTCCAGCGAAAGACGCTCGGCTAATGACAATGCCGAGCGAGTATGCACATGAACGTGCTGATGTGAAGAGAGTTGAAGGGCGGCCTGCTCCAGTCTTTTCTTCTCCTTTGAGGGAAATAACAGCGTGTGCATCGATAAGCTTTGTGATCGCACGCCCCAGCGTTGTTCTCGAAACCCCAAGGGCCTCGCATAGTTCTGCACGTGACGCGGGGGGATTTTCGCCGAGATAACTGGTGATCTGATCTTCCAAAGAGGGCACGGCGGCGTGAAGATCGTAGTCCATGTCCTCTCCTTTGATGCAGTGTGGTGTGGGCCTCCCGCACGCCCCGGAAGGCCCACACCGAAGGTGTGTTACCTACCCATGACCTCGTCAAGATCGCTTCGGGCGGTGTTGACCAGCGGAATATCGAAGTCCGTCATGGCCGCCATCCACTTTGCGAAGGAGTGATCCCCGCGCTCGCGGAGTTGGAGGTATAGGTTCGTTGCGAGTTCACGGCGAATGTCGTCGTAGACAGGCACCGTGTATACATTGTTCATCTCTGCGGGATCAACTCTCAAATCGTAGAGCTCATTGATGGACTCCGGTGAGATGACGAGTTTGAATTCCTTGGTGCGCAGCATTCGCTGTTGCAGCGGGAAGTGATGTCCGTGGAACTCACAAACGATGTCTTCACGCCAGCCGGGCACGTCTTCACCTCGCGTCAGGTCAACGATCGAGCGTCCGTCTTCGACCAGCGCTGGGTCGAGGCCAGCGATATCGAGGACGGTTGCAGGAAGATCGATCAAAGACACGAAGGCGTCCGATTGGCCGACCGCAGAAACCCCGGGGATGTGTGCGATGAAGGGGACGTTGTAGATGTCGTCGTACATCATCGGGCCCTTATCGTTGAGCCGGTGAGAGCCGGTGAATTCACCGTGGTCAGCGCAGAAGAAGACTGCGGTGTCATCGAGAATTCCCAGTTCACGCGCCACATCCATGATTCGACCGATTTCGAAGTCAATCATGGCGACGTATCCCCAGTAGACAGCGATGAGCTTCTTCCACTGATCGTTATCGAAGGACGATGTCGACCAGTAGGTCGCGTAGTTCTGCTGGATCTGCGGTTTACCGACGAGCGAGTCACCGAAGTTTTCGGGCAAGGTGACATCGTTCGGATCGATCAGGTCGAACCACTCGTCGGGGAGGAAGTAGGGAAGGTGCGGGCCAAAGAAGTGAACGTCCAAGCTGAAGGGCTGTCCGTTTTCCTTCCAATCGGCTGCATATTCGCGAAGCTTCTCAATGGCGCGATCGGCCAAGAAACGCTCGAAGGTTGCTTCTTCTGGTTGATCGAGGCGTGCTGCGATGATGTGTCCATCGCGGCCCCCCGGGAGCTTTCCTCGCCAGAAGTCGTGTGCCCGAACTGGCGGAAGGCCATGTTCGTTGAGCCATGCGACGTACTTTTCATTGGCGACGGGGTTTTCCGCTCCCCAGTAGGTATCGTCGTCGGCGCCGAACTTGTCGGGGAGGTTCGCCCCGCAGTGATACTTTCCGACGATGCCAACGTTGTAGCCCGCGTCCCGAAGTGCCTGAGTGTAGGTCCAGGTTCCAAGGGGAATCATCGTCTGGTAGGCGATGTTCCACTCAGGGTTGGCCAGTACCAGGTGCTTTCCTGGGCGCTTTCCTGTCAGAAGTGATGCGCGTGCGGGTGTGCAGATCGCGGTGGGAGTGAAACAGTTGGTGAAGGCGAAACCGTTGCGTCCCATCTCGTCAATGACGGGAGTTTGGGCGTGTGGGTTACCAAGGCAGCCGATCGTATCCGTGCGATGCTGGTCAGTCATGATCACCAGGACATTGCGGACATTGTCTGGGATGTCACTGGAGCGTTCGTATGTGTCAGACATGATGGTCCTTTCACTTCTCGGAAGCAGCGAGTTTGTCCATGTCTTCGAGTTCAGTACCGGTGGTTTCCTTCAGGTACTTCGCGGTGAAGATGACGGCGAGGATGCCGAATGCGCAGTAGATCCAGTAGGTGCCTGCCGGCGACCAGGAGATCAGGAATGGGAAGAGCAACACGACAAGGAAGTTGACGAAGAAGTCTGCTCCCGAGGCCATGGACATTGCGCCACCGCGAATTGAGTTGGGGAACATTTCGCCCATGACGATTGAGAAGATCGGTCCCCACGAGGAAGTGAAGCCCAGTAGGAAGGTGCACAGCGCTGCGACGGCGAGGAATGCCAAGACAGGGTTGTCTGCAACGTCGGGCTTCCCATCGACAACGGGTGCCAGCGTGAAGACGGTCGCAACAACGCCAAGGGAGACAAAGATCAGCGTACCTCCGTAGATGAGCATCCTCTTACGTCCCACGTGATCGACAAGGAGAATGCCGGAGACAACACCGACGATCTTGAATCCTGTGATGAGCAGGGTTTGTTGCAGTGCCATTGATTCGTTGAATCCAACTGCCGCGAAGAGCGAGTTTGAGTAGAAGAAGACGCCGTTGATACCGGTGAGCTGCTGGAATGCGGCGATCATCATGCCAACAAGAACCAGTCCGCGCCACTTCGAGGAGAAGATTTCACCAATGCTGAGCTTGCGTCCGCCAGTTTCTGCCATTGAAGCGGAAATTGCTTTGACGCGTGCTGCCGGGTCGTCTTCACCGCTGACCTTTGCAAGGACAGCTTCAGCTTCCTTGGTTTTCCCGACCGACACCAGGTAACGAGGCGACTCGGGGATTTGGGCGGTAAAGATCACGAAGAGGAGAGCGGGAATGATGAGGCATGCGAAAAGAACTTGCCAGGTCTGCAGTCCCCAGAATGCGGGCTTCGCAGCGCCGCCGGTCAGGCGTACGACACCCATGTTGATGAGGCCGGCGAAGAAAAGACCGAGGATGATGGCCAGCTGACGGAAGCCGATCAGGCGGCCTCGGATGTCAGCAGGTGCAATTTCTGCGACGTATCCGGGTGCAACGGTGGTTGCGGCACCGAAACCAATGCCGCCGACAATGCGGGTGAGGAGGAGGAAGGGATATCCGAAGCTTCCCAGAATTGGTGAGAGCGGACCAAGGAGTGCTTCGAAGAGAAGGAAAGGACCAACCCACATCAGGGTTGTTTTACGTCCGATCTTGTCAGAGATACGTCCTGCTCCAAGTGCGCCGATGAGGCCGCCGATTACGCCCGCTGCGCCGGCAACGCCTTGGAGGAATGGGCCGAGGTGGAAGGTGGTGCCGACCGCTTTAATTGCGGCGTTGAGGACCATTCCTTCGAATCCGTAGAAGAATGGGCCCAAAGTAGCAATGAGTGCCAGGAAAGTGGCGTATTTCCGCGCCCGACGCTGGGTTTCGGTCAGCGGAGCTGCCGTACGTGAGGTTGACATGAGGTCCGTCCTAAAGGGGAGAGGAATGAACTCATCGGATTGATCCGTGATGCCTCATCTTTGAGGCACTTACACGCTATATCCGAGTGAATTTTGGGCGTTGACGTGGACAAAATTATTTTTGTGATGCGCGTCATATAAGTTGCTTTTCTCTTCACAGGAAAACCTTAGGTGCGACATAAAACAGGCATAGAGGTGGCCCGTAGCTTGATGACCAAGACGACAGGGCAGACGCCCCAGAGGAAAGGAACGCACATGAGTGCAGAAGATATGAACAAGGACCACCTGGACGAGACCCGAGTCATCGACGCTCAAGCTCATGACTCGCAGGAGCAGGATGCGCATGCTGATAAGACGACCTACGTGAATGTTGCCTACCAGAAGGAAGACGGAACCTACGAAGGTGCTTGGCTTCCCGCTGATGAGGTTGTTCCTCACGAGGCCGCGGCAAAGCCCTCGTGGAAGAAGAAGGCTGCAGCCGCCGGCGCAGCAGCAGCTTTCTTGGTTGCAGGTTTTGGCGCGGGTTGGGCAACGAGCTCGGTTGCATCTCCCGCTCCCGCGCAGCAATCGCAGGCCGCGCCCGGACAGCCCGGTCAGGGTGGTCCTGGTGGTCAGCAAGGCCAGGGCGGTCCCGGTGGACAGGGGATGCCTGGCGGTCAGCAGGGTCCGAATGGCCAGCAGGGTATGCCTGGCGGTCAGGGTGGCCCCGGCGGACAGCAGGGTCAGGGTGGTCCGGGCTCTCAGAACGGATCCTCCAAGAAGGGATCCGAGAATTCAACTGCAAAGAAGAAGGCCGCAGAGAACTCTTCTCAAAGCTCTGACTCCCAAAACTCTGATTCCTCTTCTAAGTAATGAGGGACTCCCGGTAGGGGTGCTCGACGCTACCATTGCGCCTGGGCGCCCCTACTTCTTTTCGTAGACGAAGGGGGTATCGGGCGGATTAACGGGAGTAATGTTCGTTGCCTTCAGATAGAGGGCTTTTGAATTGCGAACTTCCAAGGTTCCTTGGACGCGAACCCATTGATCTGCCTGCGGCACGAACGAGGTTGTGTTATTCACGGCAAAACCTAAGGCATAAGCGTCGGCCGCGCAGCACCACATGGTCATTCGGGATAAGCCGAAGCTGTCATCTGGACCGAAAGGAGGCATCCCTGCCTCTGAAGAGGCTTTATCTTTTGGCAAGACGAAACCGGTCACCTCGATTGTTTTCCCATCCCACTGATCGGGGTGAGTCACCATATCGATGACGCTCTCGTAGTAATTATTTGTGTCGATCACGTGGTCGGCGTGGAACTGTGCTGCGGAAGAAAAATCTGAAGATGAGGGGACAGGCACCTGTGAAATAGCGGTCGTTGAGTTCGTTGACCCAAGGAAGCTTGAAGGGGCCAGAGAAAAAGGCAGAGACCAGGCAACGAGTGGAATCAGAAGATAAGCCGCATTCGCGCGTGTTCGGTGAGTGTGTTTTTCCTGCCTGCGTGCAAGAAGATCCACGATGGCCCACACGGTGAAGACGACACACAAGAAAATGATGAGCGGAAGGAAACGAGGCGGGAAGAAATAGACCCATCGCCTCGAAAGGAAGAGGAACCCTAAGCTTGCCGCGGCAAGCACAAACACCAAAGCGCGTGTCCTCACAATGCACCTCCCAAACCCCACCAGGTCAAGATAAGCCCTGCCAGCGCAACAACTGTGGTGATGGTTGCGCAGATGCGAAGAGTAAAGCGCGTCGAGAAAACCGCTGACAACATGAAGACGTTTTTCACATCAAGCATGGGACCCATGAGCATGAAGGTCATGAGCGCTCCTGGGGGAAGCAGACTTGTCATGCTCCGCGCGACGATCGCATCAGATGATGAGCACTGAGAGAGAATGAACGCCATCAACATTGCGACGGCAATGGACACATATGAGGAAGTATGTCCCGTCATAAACCCAGTTGGGAGAAGCCCCTGGATGACGCTGGAAAGCGCGGCGCCAATCAACATATAGGGCACGACGCGTAGGAAGGCCGAGGCCGACGCGGAAGAAAATGAAGAAAAGCGTCCTCGCGTAGCGTGCGCCGCGTGAGCGCCGCATCCATCTGAACAATCACAGGAGTCATCCGACTCGCTCTGACGTAAAACGGCTGTTAAAGATGGCATGCGGATGCTGAGCAAAGTAGCAATTAACGCGGTGCAGATGATGGCTGCCGCCACGCGGAGCGATACCGCTTTCAGTGAAGGGCCAAAGGCATACCACGTTGAAAACAGGACAAGCGGGTTGATGGACGGCGCCGCAAAAAGAATGATGAAAACAGTGCGCGGGGGAACGCCTCGGCGGAGCAGGGTGCGAACAAGAGGAACGGTTGAACAATCGCAGACGGGAAGAAGCGCGGAGTAGACGAAAGCAATGAGGCAACCGCAACGCGGCCTCGTGGGAAAAAAAGCGTGCAAGTTGGCGAGGGAAAGAAAAACCTCGATCGCAGCGGCAATGAGGGAACTGATCGCCAAGAAAGGTAAAGACTGAAGGGTGATCCCCGAAAAGATTGCAATCATGCGAGAAATTGGGATACCCGCAGCAGTCAATGCCTCTTGAAAGCGGTAAGCGCACACCAAAGCAAGGCACACGAGTGCTGTGAGGGCAGTCGAGGGACGGGAAATGTCCATGTACTTTCATCCTGCTTTCTAAGATGGCATGCACCGTTAACTCTATCGCGATGCTGATCTCATTTTTGTGCTTGTGGCGAGATAGAAGTGCCTTGGGAGCGCGCTTTGCGTAGACTAGGACAGGCGTTGATCCGGCTACGTCTGTAGGAATCACCGGGGAGCATTCGGAAGAACGAGCGAAAGCTCTAGTAGAACCGAACGGGTAAGCCCGTCACAGCTGTTAGCATGAGCGGCTACGCAGCGCGTAGCAAGCGGGGTGGTACCGCGGGAATCGGCAACGCTGATCCTCGTCCCTGTGGACCTGCGACACAAGGACGAAACATGACGAAGCACGGCTTCTACCCGCGCCATCGCGATGAGCAAGTGGATCCAAGCCCGTCCTTCCCTCAGATGGAAGGACAGACCCCTGGCTTTCTGGGCCGCTGATGACACCTTCCGTAAATCCATTACCCGCCGTCCCGCCGGTAAGGGCGGTCAGAACGAATTCGTGTTCTACGACGGCCCGCCTTTTGCAAACGGCCTCCCGCACTACGGTCACCTCTTGACCGGCTACATCAAGGACGTTGTCGGTCGCTACCAGACCATGCTCGGACACCACGTTGAGCGCCGTTTCGGTTGGGATACCCACGGTCTGCCCGCAGAGCTTGAAGCGCAGCGTCAGCTGGGAATCGAAGACGTCACCGAAATCACGCGTCCCGGCGGAATCGGTATCGAGGCCTTCAATGCTGCCTGCCGCTCCTCCGTGCTTCGCTACACCAAGGAATGGGAAGAGTACGTTACTCGCCAGGCCCGCTGGGTCGATTTCGACAACGACTACAAGACCTTGGATATGTCTTACACAGAATCGGTCTTGTGGGCATTCAAGCAGCTTTACGATAAGGGGCTTGCCTACCAGGGTTACCGCGTTTTGCCGTACTGCTGGCATGACCGCACTCCCTTGAGCAACCATGAGCTCAAGATGGACGACGATGTGTATCAGGATCGCACTGATAACACCGTTACCGTCGGCCTGCGCTTGGAAAAGAAGCTGCGCGAAGATTCTGAGCGTCCCGAACTGGCACTGATCTGGACGACCACGCCGTGGACCCTTCCTTCGAACTCGGCGATCGCTGTGGGACCGCAGATCGACTACGCCTTGGTTCAGGTTGCACCAGATCATGAGGGTGTCCTTGCTGGCGAGCGTGTCCTGATCGCCTCGGACCTGATCAGCGCTTACGCCAAGGAACTGGGTGAAGATCCGCAGGTCGTCGCCACCTATAAGGGTTCGGAACTGGTTGGTCTGCACTACCACCCGATCTACGATTTCTTTGATACCCCCGAGCGCCGTGCAGAGGGCGGCGCGCCCGGCCCCAACGGCTGGTCGATCATCGCCGCTGACTACGTGACGACCACGGATGGTACCGGCCTTGTCCACCAGGCTCCGCATTCGGTGAAGACGATATGTGGACCTGCATGGAATACGGTATCGGCGTGGTGCTGCCCATCGACGAGGGCGGTGTTTTCACCTCGGAGGTCCCCGATTATGAGGGCATGCAGATCTTCGATGCGAACCGCTACGTCGTGGCTGACCTGCGCGAGCAGGGGGGACCGATCGCGCGTCGCGCGCCCGAAATTCGCGCCGTGCTGGTTCGCGAAAAGTCCTACGTGCACTCCTACCCGCACTGCTGGCGCTGCCGCAAGCCGCTCATGTATAAGGCAGTGTCCTCGTGGTTCGTGCGCGTGACCGAGATCCGTGACCGCATGGTCGAACTCAACCAAGAGATCACGTGGACCCCCGCGCACATCAAGGACGGTATCTTCGGCAAGTGGCTGGAGGGCGCTCGCGACTGGTCGATTTCGCGTAACCGCTTCTGGGGCGCACCGATCCCCGTGTGGGTATCGGACGATCCGCAATACCCACGTACCGACGTTTACGGCTCGGTTGCAGAGCTGGAAGCCGACTTCGGCGTGAAGGTCACGGACTTCCACCGTCCCTTCATTGATCAGCTCACCCGCCCGAACCCGGACGACCCGACAGGCAAGTCGACGATGCGTCGTATTTCCGACGTCTTCGACTGCTGGTTTGAGTCCGGCTCCATGCCCTTCGCGCAGGTTCACTACCCGTTTGAGAACCAGGAGTGGTTCGAAAACCACTACCCGGGCGACTTCATTGTCGAGTACATCGGTCAGACGCGCGGCTGGTTCTATACGCTGCACGTCTAGCGACTGCGCTCTTTGATCGCCCGGCCTTCCGTTCGTGCGTCTCCCACGGTATTGTTCTGGGTGACGACGGCCTGAAGATGAGCAAGTCCCTGCGCAACTACCCGGATGTGGCCGAGGTCTTCAACAAGTACGGTTCCGACGCGATGCGTTGGTTCCTTATGTCCAGCCCGGTCGTGCGCGGCGGAAACCTCATGGTCAAGGAAGAGTCGATCCGCGATACGGTTCGCCAGGTGCTCCTGCCCATTTGGAACACCTACTACTTCTTTACCCTGTACGCCGGTGCGTGCAACGGGGGAGCGGGCTACGAGGCCAAGCGCCTTGACCTATCGGATCAGGCAGTTGTCGATGCTCTGCCTCAGATGGATCGCTACCTGCTTGCTCACACGCGCTCCTTGGCTGAGGACGCTCGCGGCGCATTGGACGCCTATGACGTTGCCGGTGCCTGCGACGCGATCCGCGACTACCTGGATGTGCTGACCAACTGGTACGTGCGTACTCAGCGCCAGCGTTTCTGGGACGAGGACAGTGCAGCATTCGACGCCCTCTACACCGCCTTGGTCACCCTCATGGAGCTGGCAGCCCCCTTGCTGCCGCTGCTTTCCGAGGAGATCTGGCGCGGCCTGACGGGTGGGGAATCCGTGCACTTGGTGGACTTCCCCGTGATTTCCGAGGCCGTGGCTGACTCTGCGCTTGTCGAGGCCATGGACGAGGTTCGTTCCGTCGTCTCCGCTGCTCACGCCCTGCGTAAGACCCACCAGCTGCGCGTGCGTCAGCCTTTGGCTTCCTTGCAGGTTGTCTCTGAGCACCACAAGGAGCTGGAGCCCTTCGCGGATCTTATTGCATCCGAGGTCAACGTTAAGTCTGTGGTGTTTGCTTCTCCGGAGACGTCGGGCCTGAGCGTGCGCACCGAGCTTTCGCTCAACCCGCGTGCTTTCGATCCCTCGGTTCGTAAGCTGACGAGCCAGCTGTTTAAGGCTCAGAAGTCCGGTGAGTGGGAGGTTGTGGATGGTGAGTGCCGTTTCGCTTCTGTTGAGCTGGATGGGAAGCCGCTGGTGCTGACCGGTGACATGTTCTCCGTGTCCACCTCTGTGGACGCCGCTGAGGGCCAGGTTGCAGATGTTCTGGCGTCGGGTACCTTCGTGGTTCTCGATACGGAGCTGACCCCCGAGCTCGAGGCCGAGGGCTACGCCCGAGACGTTGTGCGCGCCGTTCAGGATGAGCGTAAGAATGCCGGCCTGCACATTGCGGACCGCATCGACCTGACGCTGACGGTTCCCGCCGATCACGTGGGCGATGTCGAGACCTGGAAGGACATGATTGCCTCCGAGACTCTGGCATTGTCCGTGTCGGTTGAGGCCGGGGAGAAGCTGGCTGTGAGCGTCTCCAAGCACTAAGTCTGAGTGCTTTAAGTACTGAAGACCGCGGGGCGGGCCACACGGATGTGTGGCCCGCCCCTTTGCGCATCATTGCGTGTGCTTTATCCGACCGCGTCAACAGCTTCTTTTGCTGTCTTTAGGCCGACGCCGGTGCGATCTCTGTAGGCCTTGACGGCTTCGAGCTTGCGTCCATCGAGCACCAGTGCGCGTTCGGATGGACTCAGTGCTAAATCGATGGATTCTCCGGAGGCGTTTAAGAGTCGTTCGAGATGTGCAACTCGCTGCTTCAAACGCTCATTTTCTTCGCGCAGCTCTTCGAACTCGCGTGCATCCCCAATCCAGATACTCATATGTGCCCTCCTTTGGGCTGTGCCTTCGTGATACGGGTGATTCTATCAAGGAGCTTATCCGCGAGGAAGGCATTATTGTGTGCCAGATAACAGAGTTATAACGTTTTATGAAAACGTTTTAACTCGCCTCGGTGCACGCGCTACAGTATCGACATGGCCTCACGGGTCCGACTTGTCGACGTTGCGCGAAACGCTGGAGTTTCACCGACTACCGCTTCACTCATCCTCAGCGGTAGTCGCGCTGACGCGTTTGCTTCCGCGACCCAGAAGAAGGTTCACGACGCCGCTCGACGCCTTGGCTACACTCGTTCAATCCTTGGCTCTTCCCTGAAATCCGGGGCCACACGCACAATCTGCTTTTTCTACACCCCTCCGATGGACCGCTTCGTCGAGCGATTCCAACTGCACGCGAGCGCGCGCCTCGAAGAAGAAAACCTCCATCTAGTGTCGATCCCCGTGCGCATCGGCGAAGAACAACAGATCGTCAACGCCCTGTCGTGCGGCCTCTACGACAGTGCCTGCCTCGCCTGCAATCCCACCAGTGCCAAGGCCCTCATGGAGTTCCTTCCAACCCCGCCAATCCCCACCATGATCTTTGGCACCCTCCCGCCAAACCCCTCCTACATCGGGGTAACCATTGACGAAACCGCGGGGATTACGCAGGCTCTGAGTGGCCTCGTCAATGGGGGAGCGAAGAAGATCGCCTATCTCACCCAGCGCCGTAGCGCCGAAGAACTTGAAAACGAACCGCGCTGGCACGCGTACACGAAATTCCTCAGCGATTCACACCTGGGTGCCCCCGAAGTTTTGGCGTACACAGAGGGGAGCATCCCATCCTCTTTCCAGTGTGCCACCACGATTTTCACCGGTCGAGATCCCCTTCCCGATGCGGTGTATTGCGATTCTGACCGAGTTGCCATTGGCGCAGTCCTTGCAGCAACTCACTGTGGAATCGCGATCCCCGATGATCTCCAAATCATCGGCACAGGCGCCTCCGTCGATGGCGGCGACCTTCACCCCGCACTGTCCACAATCGGCCTCGACAACCGAGACCTGGACAGCGCGGTCACTCTACTGTCCACACTCAGCGGTGAAGAACCGGAGTCGACAACGCTGACCCTTCGGTGGCACTACATGCCCCGAGGGACGACGCACTAAACGAGAAAGAACATAAGGAGCGCAACGATGCGACACAGCTCTTCTAAGCGGCTCAGCCGCACTCTGTCGGTATGCGCGGCTTTTGCCATGGCCGCTTCTCTTGCCGCGTGTTCAACGCCTGGTGGAGTTGGACAACAGTCCTCTGATTCCTCGAGCGAATCCTCGCAGTCGCTGGGAATCCAGGGCGATCGCACCGGTAAGGAAATCCTGATCTACATGTCGGCTGGCCGCGATTACAAGGCCTACACCGACACCTTCGCGGCCTTCGAGAAGGAACACAACGTTAAGATCAATGTCCAGTACTACCAGTGGGGCGACCTGCAGCAAAAGCTCACCGCTGACTTCCTCTCGGGCCAGACCCCTGACCTCGTCGAAGAAAACGGCGGCTGGTGGTCCACTCGCTGGGGCGCAGACGGCAACATCATGTCCCTGGATCCCTTCCTCCAGAAGGAATCCGGATTCCTCGATGACTTCGTCGAATCTGGCCTTGCAAACCGTCAGGCCGACGGCAAGACCTACGGCATTCCTCTCCACGTGACCATGGGCGGCCTCGTCTTCGGTAACAAGGAAATGATGGACAAGGCCGGTGTGACCATGCCCAAGACCTGGGAAGAACTGCGCGAAGCCTCGAAGAAGATCCAGGAATCCGGCGTTGAGTATGGTCTGGCACTCAACAATGACGCCTCCTACACCGTTCCATTCCTCATGCAGGCCGGGGTCACCTTCACCAAGGATGGCAACGAGCCCATGACTCCCGCAGCCAAGGCAACCGAAGCCATGCAGTTCCAGTACGACCTGATCTACAAGGACAAGCTCGCCCCGGTTCCTGTCGCCTCGAATGACTACGCCGCACCGCGTAAGGTTTTCACCTCCAAGCGAGCAGGCTTCATCCTCACCGGTCCCTGGGATATCGCAGCAGTGCGCAAGGAAGACCCGAACTTCCCGCTGACCGTTGGTGAACCCCTCAAGGGTGATGTCCAGAAGACCTACCTGGCAGGCTCTGGCATGATGATCCCTTCGAAGTCGCAGAACGCAGAGCTCGCATGGCAGCTCATCAAGGACATGACCAGCCTCAAGGTCCAAGAAGCCGTTACCGCGGAGACCGGAATGGCAATGTCGCGTAAGTCCTGGGCGAACTCTGACGTTGTGAAGAACGATCCGATTCTCTCCGTCGTCGCTAAGTCGCGTGAATTTGCCGCGACCCCCGACAAGGCATTCTGGGGTAACGAAAATGCTGCAAAGATCTCGGACGCCCGCAAGGTGATGTACGAAGAGATCATCCTCAATGGAAAGGACCCGGCTGCTCAGGTCCAGACCTACGAGACCACGGTTGCAGGACTCCTGAAGCAGTAACTCATGTCCGTCTCGTCTCGGAGCCGGGGGCGTCGGGGAGGGATGCGCGCACGCCAGGCGCGTACCGCGTATCTCTTCCTGACCCCCGCGGTCATCTACTTCGTTCTCTTCATGTTCTGGCCGCTGATCCAGGAATTTCAGCTGTCCTTCACGCGCGGTTTTACAACGCTGCGCCCCGTGGGATGGAAGAACTATTCCTCGATCATCCGTGACCCCGAAGTGCAGCACGCCTTCGGAATCACCCTGATCTACGCGGCCTCCGCACTGATTTTGGGTGCCTGCGTGGGCTTGCTCCTGGCTCTCATCCTCAACCAGAAATTCCGTGGGCGCACCCTTGCACGCACGATGATTCTGACCCCCTACATGACCTCGGTAGCCATCGTTGGCTTGATGTGGCGCAATATCTTGGACCCGACGACGGGTATCTTGAACTCGGTGCTCTCCAGCCTGCACCTTCCTACCCAGCAGTGGCTCACCACCGCACCCTTGGCAACCCTCGTTGGGATTACCGTGTGGCAAGAAGCCGGCTACTTCATGCTGCTTTTTCCTGGCTGGCTTACAGGGATCGATCCTCAGATTTACGAGGCCGCGCGCCTCGATGGTGCATCCCTGCAGCGCTTCTGGTCCTGACCCTTCCTCTCCTTGCCCCGACGACGCTCTTCGTCGGTCTGGTTGGAATGATTTCAACCCTCCAGCAGTTCGGCCTGCCGTACTTGGTGACCAATGGCGGGCCTGGAAACGCCACGAGCTTGTACGTCTACCAGGTGTACCGTGAGACCTTCCAGAGTGGAAACTTGGGCTACGCCTCTGCCATGAGCTTCGCCTTCTTGGCAGTCATTATGGTTTTGTCCCTGATCCAGATTCGGACGGGACGAAGGAAAGAGGCACTATGATGTGCGTACCTACCCCGCCCCGGCCTCGGCAGTCATCAAAAAGAAGAAGAGCATCGCTGAGGATGAACTCTTCCCGGGAGCACGCCTGATTTCGCTGATCTTCATTTGGATTGCCGCGGCGATCGCTGTTGCCCCGCTGCTGTACATGATCTCCTTGGCTTTCCAATCCGACGCGGAAGTTTCCGGTGGATCAGCGGTGTTGATCCCTGCGAAATGGCAATGGGAGAATATCGGGAGGCTCTTTGCTGCCGCGCCTTTCGGCCGTTTCCTCTTCAACTCGATCTTGGTCGCCGGACTGATCACCTGTTCGCACATCGTTTTCGCCCCGTTGGTCGGATACGTTTTCGCGAAGTTTGATTTCCCGGGCAAACAGGTCTTCTTCATTGCGATCTTGTCGACCATGATGATCCCGCTCTTCGTGCGTATGATCCCGCTCTATGTGTGGTTCTCGCAGATCGGATGGCTTGATACCTATCAGGGCCTGGTCATGCCATTCCTCATGAGCGCTTTCTCGATCTTCCTCATGCGCCAGTTTATTGCGGGCGTGCCCGACTCTTTGATTGAGGCCGCTCGCGTCGACGGGGCCAATGAGCTGCGGATCTACCGCTCGATTGTTCTCCCGCAGTGCAAACCCGCACTGACGGTCCTGGGATTGTTCACCTTCGTTTTCCAGATGAATGAATTCTTGTGGCCTTTGATTGCGACCAGCTCGCTGGAGATGCGAACAATTACTATTGGACTATCAATCTTTAAGAGTGAATCTTTCACCGCTTGGAACCTGACGGCAATGGGATCTCTCATGCTGTTTATCCCCGTGTGCTTGCTCTTCGTCCTCACGCAGAAGCACATTGTTCAGGGCATCGCGATGACGGGTATCAAGTAGGAGTTACCGTGAGTGAGAACCATCCGAATATCGTCCTCATTGCCGTTGATCAATGGAGGGGGGATTGCCTATCGATTCTCGGACACCCCGATGTGCGCACCCCCTATCTTGATCAGCTAGCTGGGGGAGGGGCTCAGATGACGCAGGCCTATGCGGCTTGCCCCACCTGTGTTCCTTCTCGGATGGGACTCATGACCGGAACCGCCCCAACCACGCACCGCCGGATCGGCTATCAGGATGGAATTACTTTCGATATGCCGGTTACGCTCCCCGGGGCGCTTCGCGATGCTGGGTACCAGACTCAAGCAATCGGCAAGATGCACTACTGGCCAGAGCGCGGTCGCATTGGTTTTGATGATGTGATCTTGCACGATGGCTATCTTCACTACTCGCGTCACCGCGAGCGCGATTGCCGGATGTACGACGACTACCTGACGTGGCTGCGTGAGCAAGAAGGCGCGGGTGCCGCAGAGGATTACATCGATAATGGCCTCGAGTGTAATTCGATGGTTGCGCGTCCTTGGGATAAGGCGGAAAAACTGCACCCGACGAATTGGGTCGTCACCGAGGCAACGCAGTGGCTCTACCGGCGCGACCCCACCTGTCCTTTCTTCCTTTACCTGTCCTTCCATCGTCCGCACGCTCCGCTTGACCCGCCGCAGTGGGCTTTCGATAGCTACGAACAGGACGAACTCACTCTTCCGGGCGAGGACAATTGGTCGGATGAATTGATGAGTGAAGAGAGACGGGGATTGGGATCCGACCGCACTCGCTGCTCACTATCGTGAGAGGGACGTGCGGCTCGCGCGCGCCGGCTACTACGGGCACATGACGCACATCGATTCCCAGATTTCCAGGTTTATCCAGACGCTCGGGGAGTTCGGACTAGCCGAGAACACGGTGATCGCTTTTGTTTCCGACCATGGAGACATGATGGGCGATCACGGACTGTGGCGAAAAGGTTACCCTTACGAGGCTTCCTCACACGTTCCCTTCATCTTGTACGGTGCGGGGATCACCCCCGGTGCATGCGTAGACAGTGTGGTTGAGATCCGTGACGTGATGCCCACCCTGCTCGACGTTGCCGGTGTGGAGATTCCTGAGGAAGTTGAGGGCCGCTCTGTCCTTCCCTTGATTGCCGAGGCCGATGGTGAAGTTCCGTGGAGAGAGTACCTTCACGGGGAGCATTACTTATTCGATCAATCGATTCAGTGGATTCGTTTCGGATCTTATAAGTACGTGTGGTTCTCCGGTTGGGGAGTCGAACAGCTCTTTAACATCGATGAAGACCCCGAGGAATTGGTCGATCTGTGCAAACTTTCCGCTGATGCGCGAAGCGCTGAAGATACTGAGGCACTTACTCGCGGAAGAAACTACCTGATCGCCGAACTCGAAGGACGCGAAGAAGGATATGTGTCTGAGGGACATTTAGTTTCCGGACGCGAGGCCGTGAAGGTTCTGACGCATTCCTATCCGCTTCGCGAAGAAGCACGTTAGGACTACAACCAACCCGCTGCCCGCGCCAAGGATGCGGCCTCTGCGCGGGTACGTGCCTCCATCTTGAGCATCGCTGAGGAGACATGGTTACGCACGGTTCCTTGACTCAGTCCCAGCGCGTGGGCGATGTCGGAGATCGTACCGCCGCGCTCAACTTCGCGTAGAACGTCTGCCTCACGCGGGGTGAGTGATGATGAACCGCTTGAGAGTGCCTCCACTGCAAGACTCTGGTCAATCGCACGACCGCCTGCTGCGACTGTGCGTACGCCCTCGGCCAAAGCCTCGACCGGCGCGTTCTTCACCATGAAACCCGTAGCCCCCGCATCGAGGGCACGTTGCAAGTAACCCGGCCGACCGAATGTCGTGACAATCAGTACGCGTACCCCGGGGAAACGGGCGCGAATTGCTTCGGTTGTCGTGATGCCGTCCATGTGAGGCATTTCGATGTCGATAATTGCGACGTCCGCGGGAGAGACTGAGCGTGCAGAACTCGTCGCTTTTGCGTCGAGCGAAGCGTCTTGCGTTGCTAGACGAGTCAGTTCCTCAAGAGCCTGCACTCCATCGGCGGCCTGAGCGACTACCTCGATGTCACGCTCCAAATTGAGCAGCCCCGCCAAAGCTCCGCGAATCATTGCCTGATCGTCGGCCACAAGCACACGAATTGTCACGCTCACCTCCTGCGTAGCCATCTGGGCTACTAGGTTAGCGCAGTTGGGGGCGCTATTCCTTGCGCTGGTTGAGCGCATCTGGAAATGGGCTCTCTTCGTTGAGTGGTGCCGCGGGAAAAGTGAGGGAAATCGTCCAGGTGTTTCCCGATGCGCCCCAGGCCAAACTGCCCTCGTCACCAACGAGCTCGGATAGCCCAACGAGGCCTGATCCCGATCCCGCCGTCGAGGCCGCGTAGGAGGCGGAATACCCGTCGTTTGAGACGACCACCCGGTGGGAGACATGCGAATGCGCACCCTCGAGGGGCGTGCATGCAGGAGCGCGTTCGTGACCCCCTCGCGGATCACGTGGGCGGCCGCGGCCGAACGAGGACCCGAGGCCGGCTCGCCCTCGTTCGTGATGTCAGCGTCGATGCGCGCGACCTCCAGAAGTGAGCGGGCCTCGTCGAGCTCCTCGATGGGGGACAGGGCCCGCGTGGCCGCCACGATGCGGCGAATATCAGCCAAGGCCTCGTTCGACTGAGCGGTGATGGCGCGGATCTGCTCGCGCGCCTCCTCCGCGCGCCCCGTGTCCAGCAGACGCCCCGACAGCTCCGAGACCATCGCGATCCCCGTCAGTGAGTGCCCGAGGATGTCGTGCAGGTCCGTGCTCAGGCGCGCCCGCTCGGCGGCCTTCGCCCGCTGAATCGCGTCCTGGCGGCGCAGGCGCTCGCGGGCCGAGCGCTCCATGCTCCAGCGCGCAAAACCCACGAAACCGCCGAGCAACGCCAAGTACCAGATCATCCGCATCGACTCCCCCTGCGCGTAGGCGGACACGCCCGCGATTGCCGCAATCGGCACGACGCCCGCGATGAGGAAGCGGCTCGGCGCCTGGAAGACCCACGCGACCAGCAGATACGAGACCATCATGAACGCAAACGGGAGGCCGATGGAAGCCGCGTACACCAGGTAGATGACCGTCGCCGCCGCCAGAGCTGCGTGGGAGAGGATGAACGGCCTCGTGAATGAGTTGCGCGCGGGCGGGGGATTGGTCAGCCACGTCACCGAGTTCGTCACCGCGAGGAGGGCGCACAGCCCGATGATGCCCGCGCGCTGGGTCGCATCCGTCGACTCCAGGGCGGAGGCCAGGGGGAATCCCATGAACAGCATCCACGGGGCCGCCCACGCCAGGGAGATCAAGCGCTCCTTCATGACACTAGCCCTAGCGATCCGTGTCGTGAGACGCGCCCCACCAGGCGATGCCCGCCGTGACGACCGCCCACCCGGCGATGTTGAGCCACGCGGCGGTCGGCATCGTCACGGTTCCGGCGACCGCGTAGATCGCCTGGACGGCACCGTACAGGGGCGTGAACGGCGCGATCTGCGCGACGAAGGGCGGCAGCTGGTCCAGCGGGATGAACATGCCGGACACGAAGGCGCCCATCAGCATGACGAACGCGGAGGCGCTGAAGGCGTTCTCGCCCTTGATCGTGTAGCCGCACGCCAGGCCGATGAGCGCGCCCAGAGCCGAGAGAGCGACGACGACCGCTGCGCTGGCCACCCATGCTCCCGGCGTCATCTGCGCGCCGGTCGCCAGGCCGAAGCTGAAGGTGATGAGCGTGATGAATGCGCTCAGTGCCACGAGGGCGGTCAGCCGCACAACCAGGATCACCCACGGCTGGATGGGGGTTAGCGCGTACATGCGCGAGATGCCGGTCGTGCGCTCGACGGACAGCGTCGCACCGAGCGAGCCTCCGACCAGGATGACGCCGTACGTCGTCATCATGACGATCATTGCGCCGGCCACGTTCCCGCGCCCGGTCTGGGTCGTGCGCGCGATATCCGTCATGCCGAACATCGCATACATAAACATGGGGAGCAGCAGGGCAAACGCCATGTTCCACGGGTTAAGGATGTGCGAGCGGAACGTCGAGAGCCACAGCTTGCCTGCACCCGTGAAGGGGGAAGGGATCGGTCGGTCGGTGGGTCGCGCGGGTGCGTGGGTGGTCATGATGCCTTCTTCGTATGGTGTATCTGCGTTCGTGGGCGAGGCTTACTCTGCGTCCGCGTGGGAGGTGATGCGCTCGAAAACGTCTTCAAGGTCTTCGTTGTCGGCCACGACTTGCTCGGTCGGTGCGTCGAGGAGCACACGTCCCTCATCGATAATGACGATGCGGTCTGCGTCCTTGCGGGCCTCCGTGAGGTAGTGCGTGGCGAAGAGGAGGGTGCGACCTTCTGCGGCTTCGGCGCGCATCGTCTCCCAGAATGCGCGGCGGGCGAGCGCGTCCATTCCCGCGGTCGGCTCATCGAGGATCAGGAAGTCCGGGTTGCCCGCCAGTGCCAGGGCAAGGCGTACACGCTGGCGCTCACCTCCAGAGAGCTTGTCGATTGGACGTTTGGCCAACTTAGTGAGCTTTGTGCGTTCGAGGAGCTCGTCGGTGGGGATCGGGTTGGCATGCATTCCGGCGACAAGGTCGATCGTGTTGCGAACCTTCCCATCGCGTGGCATCGAGCCGGTCTGGAGCATCGCGCTCACGAGGGAACGGCGCACGGCTTCGCGCGGGCTCATGCCGTAGACGCTAATCTCGCCCTGCGTGGGAGTAGCCAAGCCAAGGACGATGTCGATGAAAGTGCTCTTGCCTGCGCCGTTGACGCCGAGGATCGCAACGATTTCGCCGGGCATCAGGGTGAGGTTGACCTCGCAACACCCTCGTTGGGGCCGAAAGACTGGTGGATGTTGGTCGCCTGCAAGGCAGGGGCTGCTTCTGTATTCATGGCTCAGTGTGTGCGCCGATGAATGAGGCCAGAAGTGTCTTTGATGCAGGAGTCCCCATGACAAATGTCATGGGGACTCCTGCGCGGATAACACGCCTACTAGGGATGCTCAGAGCTCGTCGGGTCTTTGGATGAATATCCTAGGGCTGAGGTTTTTCGTCGAAGATGATCTCTTCTGTTATCCAGACATCGCTCCAGCGAGGGTGAGTTATTTTGCACTGCGCGTAGTACTTTTGGTTTCCTTCGAAAACATTCATGTACACGCTGTAGTAAGCCATTCCCTTATCGTCTGCGGTCTTTCTGATGGAACGTTTAGAGGTAAGGCTAATATTTCGTTGGAGGTTCTCTTTAAGTGCACGACTGCACTGTTGCTCGACAATCGCTTCTTCGTCTGCATCAGTGCTTTCGTAATGAGGCTGAGTCGCGGAAACTGACGGTGCCACAGAATTTGAGGGCGTTGGTCTTGATGTTTCTTGCACAGAAGGTGATGGGGCAAATGGAAAGCTACGCCACAAGAAAAAGACAGCGGTTATCGCGATGATGACGAGTGCAACCCAGATTATGACAGGCTTCTTTGTCGGGGACTTTGCCGGTTCTGGATGCGGAGATTGTTGTGCTTGGCCGTATCTTTTGAGCGGAGCGTAAGTTTCGACATGTGGAAGATGTGGAGATGCCTGAGGAACGGGGGAGTCGGCGGAAGGCATGAGACTAGGCATGGGTGATCCTGACAACAGGAGTAGGTGTCGGTGAAGAACTATCCGAGATTGTTGGAGTCGGCAAAGGAGTGGGGTCAATTTTCACGTTGGTCGTGTCAAACGAAAAACTGATGCTTTGGACTTCTTTACTCAACACGGCTGTGCAAGTCACGTCATAGGTTTGCACAGCTTCTGTTCCAATGGATCCTGAGACTATTCCGGTCATCATGTATTGAGTGCCGGCTGAGCCATATGGTCCGAGCTTCGTAATGTTCAGTGCTCGGATGCCTACCAGTGAGAAGCCGGGAGTATTCTTGATCTCCATGCTGCACCGGCTAACAACTTGTCTCCCAATCGATTCTCCTACTGGTTGTTCAGGGGAGGAAGACGGTGAGGAAGTTGCGCTCAATGAGCTTGGTCCCGGTGTTGGAACCGGTGAGGCTCCCCGCGTGGAGGAATGCCACAGGAAGAAGCCAATAATCAGTGCAAGCACTATCGCAACTGCAATCCACACAATTGCTTTTACCTTGGGGGTTTCGCGGTTTTAGCTGCGTAGAGTGAGGCGTCTGCTGCTCCGTATACTGCCCATGCAGTAGTATCGGTCTGCTACCCTGCGGGAGCGGTGAAGCTTCTGCCCAGCCGGGTATCCGGATTGCACGGTGGAATCAGGCATGCGTCCCTCGTTCATTGCTGCGGATTCGGGTCGACAAAGGCTTTGATCTCATATGAGTCACTTGCCTTCACGTGAGTAGCTGTGCACTTCATGTGGAAAAGGGCCGACGAAAAATCGGTATCTTCCTTGTACTTTCGTTCTGCATGTACCGTTCCGTCAACCTCGTATTCTTCATCGCCGTTGTCGCGTGTTCCGGTTTTCTTGAGATAATCCGTAGAGACAGCCTTGGATTGGTAATCATCGCGGAGAGACTGAGCGGCTGCACTCGAACACTTGAAAGTAATCATCAGCCATGTCTTTTCATCGATACCGTCATCTCGGTTCTTCGTCGTTGGTGTCGGGGTGGGGAAGAATGATTGAGACGCGGCGGGAAGCAGGGTGAGATCGACTGCCCCGTCAACGTTGAAAGTATCGCTGGCCTCGACATAAGTGACAGGGCAGGTGATTTCGTACCTGCTTTGGACTGAGGATCCCTTGGCATAGCCCGTCACCGTGGCGGTGTAGGTGTACTTCACCTTCCCGGCGGTATTTTTATCGGTAATTCTGAGCGTCTTGGTTTTGATCTGGAGGAGGAGGTCCATCTTTCCGGATGTCTGTGACGCATTGGCGCATTTACTTTGGACCTTCTCAATAGTGTCTTCATCGATGCCATCGTCAATAGGATGGGGTGGAATCCAGTCGGGGAGAGACGCTGACGGTAATGGAACCGATGATGACGTGCTTGGAGTCGGTGCTGGTTGAACCTTCTGAGTGGAACTATTGCGCCACATGAAGAAGACAACAATCAACGCCAAAATGGTGAGAGCTGCGATCCACGTAACGATTGGTCCCTTAGCGATGTTTTCTCTTTGGAAGCTCATCGTGAGGAGGCATTGGCAGCTGCTGCTCGTCCTCGGATGTCCGATATTCTCCATCCTGAGGAACAAATGGAGTTCCTTGGGGAGCGGAATCTCCCGAATTTGGGGTGAAATCAGACATGCGCTCTCCTTTCTGTGAGCAGGATGCAAATTGACAGCGCCGATGTCCTTCCTAGCAAGATCACTTCTCGCCGTGGGCCGAAAAATGCCCCTCACTCAATCGGATCTGTCCCAATCGATGAATCCTCTGTCTTCCACAGGTCATCATCTTTTACATGGACGACCGTGCAGCGAGCCTCATACTTAGTTTGTCCTTCGAAGGCATGGCCCTTGACGTTATATTGCTGGTCACCATTCGAACGCGTTTCGCCGATCTGAATTTCGTCGACAAAGACGACGTTAATGGGGCGAGTGCTGTTCAGTTTGGCAGTGATCGAACAAGATTTTTCAATGAGCATCGCAGTTTTGTCATCGATTCCCTCGTGGCGAGTTTTAGATGGGCTTGGTGAGGAAGATTTTGCCGTGGGAGATTTTGACGCAGTCGTTGAAGTCTTGGGTTTGGGTGAAGGAGAAGTCGGCTTGGGTGTCGGCGTGGAAGAAGTGGGAACGGGTGTGGGGGAAGAAATAGACGGAGTGGGCGCGGGCGAAACGCTCGTGCTCGAAGACCTCCACAGGAAGAAGGCAAGAAGGAGTACAAGAACCGCAACTACTGCGATCCACACGTATAGAGGGCCTTTGTTGAATGATGAGCGAGGCGCAGGCGGATATGGTCCTTGTTGAGGCTGGAAACCTCCCTGTGGTGCCTGATACTGGCCTTGAGGATATGGAGCTTGGGGATAAGAACCTTGGGGAGTGTACCCGCCGCCGTAGGGTTGGGGGCTTGGGGATCCTGGTGCCGGAGTGAAGTTAGACATCGAATAATTCTCTTTTACTACTACAGATGGCGGACATAGCTTTATCTAGTTACTCCTTGCAGATCCTAGGGGAGTAACTAGAACAAGCTCCTATTTGACGGGATTT
>BNJU01004114.1_pt1 | contig 45446 bp, 48 predicted proteins | sample 8539281 | NCBI WGS metagenome assembly BNJU01 (sample SAMD00202456, study PRJDB9452) | human saliva metagenome | isolation source: human saliva | place: Japan
CAATCAATTGACGCAAAACGGAATGCCGTAATCCCAAGTCGATCAAGACGATACTCTTCCCAAATCCTGGTGCAGCATAGGGGGTTTTGGTCGACACCTAGCGGACTTGGTCAAAAGGCAAGACGGTCGCCCGTAGCTGGTCCAAAATATGCTCGATCGCATCCCCTTCATTAACCACTGTAGCCTTCATACTCCCATACTTAGAAACAATTTTAGCCAGCCTTCTGGTATCGACTCCTTGAATCCCTGGAATGTTGTGTTTCTTCAGATAAGCATTCAAGGATAACTGTTTGCGCCAATTACTGGGATGGCTCGCTAATTGGTTCACTACCACAGCTAGACAACCTGGAAAAATCGATTCGTAATCATCTCTATTGATTCCTGTTGTTCCAATAACTGGAAAAGTAAAGCCTAATATTTGACCCTTATAGGATTGATCGGTAATCAATTCTTGATAACCCGTCATGGCAGAATTTAAGACCAATTCCCCACTGACATAGGTATCAGCTCCAAAACCAGTTCCTTCAAAAACCGTCCCATCTTCTAATACTAAGAGACGTTTTACCATAAATTCTCCTTACAGACTCCAAAAAGAAAAGTGAGAAAAGACTACCTTTTTGTAGACTCTCTCACTTCTCCTTTCTATTTTCTAACTCTATTATTTCCGTCCAGCTAAAACCGCTTCGATGATCGCCATGCGGACAAAGACACCGTTGGTCATTTGCTCCACGATGCGTGATTTAGGAGCTTCTACCAAGTGGTCAGCAATCTCCACATCACGGTTTACTGGAGCTGGGTGCATCAAGATAGCTGTGTCTTTCATACGATCATAGCGTTCTTGTGTCAACCCATGCAAACGATGGTAGTTCTCTTTTGAGAAGAGAGACTCATAGTCATGACGCTCGTGTTGCACACGGAGGAACATCATAACATCGACCTCTTCGATGACTTCATCAATCGTCACAAAGGTTCCATATTCTTCGAACTCCGCACTTCTCCACTCGTCTGGACCAGCAAAGTAGAGGGTTGCGCCCAAGCGTTTCAAGATTTGCATATTGGATTTTGCCACTCGTGAGTGATCCAAGTCACCAGCGATACAAACCTTGAGTCCATCAAAGTGACCAAACTCTTGATAGATGGTCATCAAGTCTAGCAAACTTTGGCTTGGGTGTTGACCAGATCCATCTCCCCCGTTGACAATAGAGGCTGTGATGGTTGGGCTTTCAATCAATTGCTTGTAGTAGTCTACTTCTGGGTGACGGATGACGCAGATATCAACTCCGAGAGCTGACATGGTCAAAATGGTATCGTACAGAGTTTCACCCTTGTTTACAGAGCTCGTTTTCACATCAAAGTCAAGGAGATCACAACCCAATTTCAACTCAGCCACTTCAAATGCTTTGTGCGTACGTGTTGATGACTCAAAGAAGAGGTTAGCCACGATATGTTGCTCATCATAATGAGCTTTTGCTCCATTTTTAAACTCAATACCACGCTTAATCAAGGCCATAACTTCTTCGTTTGATAAAGCTTCCATTGAGACAAGGTTTAAGTGCGATTTGATTTGTAGACATGTTGTAACTCCATTCCAAAGATATGCATATGTGAAAACGATACAGGAAGCTTCCTCAGTCACTCCTGTATATAGCGACGATTTGAAAACTACCTTATTCACTCACCTCGATCAAGATGCGATCTTGACCATCTAGCTCAGTCATCTCGACAATGATTTCCTCTGATCGACTTGTTGGAATGTTCTTTCCAACATAATCTGGTCGGATCGGCAATTCTCTATGACCACGATCCACTAGGACTGCCAGGCTGACACGCGATGGACGTCCACGACTGACAAGATTATCGATGGCTGCTCGAATGGTCCGACCTGTATAAAGGACATCATCAATCAGGATGACATCTTTGCCAGTAATATCTACTGGTAAAACGGTTGAATCTTCTGTTACTTTGATATCATCACGGAAAGGCTTGGTATCCAATTCACAGACTGGAACTTCTATTTGTTCTAGCTGTGCTAACCTTTCTTTGATGCGATTGGCAATGAAAACGCCACGAGTTTTGATCCCTACCAAAACAATTTGGCTCAGATCCTTATTCCGTTCGATGATTTCATAAGTGATGCGAGTAATCGCTCGCTTCATGGTCAAATCATCAACGACTTCTTTGATCTTCATCTTTTCCTCCTAATTGATAGAAAAAAGCCTCCCTTTTCAAGGAGGCTTCAGAAAAATATCAAGAGATAAGACCTAGAACGCATCTAGTTCACCCCTTATTTTGATCAGACTCCTTGCCTGCCTCACGGGACAGGATTAAAGGACTATTTAATTATCCATACTATATCACAGTTTATAGTGGGATGCAAGAAAAAACTCATTATTTTCTACGAATGTTCGGATTTAAATCCACAAATCTTCTATTTAATGATGATCTGTTCCTTTTTTCCCAATCTTCTTCAAGGCAAACAAGCCACATCCAGCTAGTAAATAAGCGACAAAAATGATGGTCGCCATCTTAACCACATAAAGCCAACCAAAACGATTGACATTGATAAAGAAATAAGGGAAAGGACTGTCTTTTGCCCCTGGAACTGGCCACTTAAGAACCAAACCGTTGAGAAGAGCAAAGACCATATAGAGTACGGGAAGCACGGTCCAAGCCAATGGATCCGACTTACGGTATTGTTTCGGTTTATCAATCACCAGGGTGTCAAAGAAGAACATCAAGGGAACAATGTAGTGACAGAGGAAGTTTTCCAAGCGGTAAAACTTCTCAGGTGTCGCGATGGGTGCTAGCATAAAGTGGTAGATGACACAGGTGATCATGATAGACATGGTGACACCACCTTTTAAACGAAGATAGCCCTGTGTCTGGGTCGAACGACCACGAAGCATGCGCCAGACCATGTCCCCCATAAAGAACATGACTAACATGTTGGACAAAATGGTGTAATAGAGCATCATCCCAAAGCCACCATGCTTGGTCAGTTGCAGATAAACGCCGATTACACTCAAGATAAACAATAGAAAACGATAGCTAAACAATAGTTTGAATTTCATAGTATCCTCCTGAAAGAAAAGGGCTAGGCCCTTCTTCTTATATTTAGATTTTCTTGACAAATTCTGATTTGAGTTTCATGGCGCCAAATCCATCAATCTTACAATCGATGTTGTGGTCGCCTTCGACGATACGGATGTTTTTCACTCGCGTTCCTTGTTTCAAATCTTTTGGTGCACCCTTCACTTTTAAGTCTTTGATCAAGGTGACAGTATCGCCATCAGCCAATTTATTTCCATTTGCGTCGATGGCTACAACACCCTCTTCTTCTACAACCTCAGCTGGGTTCCATTCATAAGCACACTCTGGACAAACCAAGAGGGCACCATCTTCATAGACGTATTCAGAGTTACATTTTGGACAGTTTGGTAAGTTATTCATTTCAATCTCCTTAGCAAAATTAACTCCCATAGTATACCATGAAAGGCAAATTTTGACAAATTCTGTTTAACTGTAGCATTGTCAATAAAAGAAGAGGCAACTTGGCCTCCTAAAATTGATGATCACCTTTATCTTCTTGCAATTCCTGAATGTCTCGAATCACGCGCACGCCTGCTTGGCTCCTATTCTGTAATTCTTCGTCCGAGTAGGGGAAGGTATTGATCAAGATACTTTGCATGCCGATGCTTTTCGCTACAGCCACATCTGTACTGAAGTCATTCCCTACCATGACTGTTTTATCAGGATTCAACTGGTGTTCTTTGATGACTTTCATGAGAAATTCGCGCTGAGGTTTGCGAATCCCTGAATCAGACGACAGATAAATGTCGTGGAAAATCTCTCTCAAGCCAACCAGATCAATTTCTGGGTTGGTAAAGTCCGCTTGCGCATTGGATAAGAGATAGATCCGACACCCTGCAGCTTTCATATCTTCTAAGACTTCTTTCGTGTGAGGATAGAGCTCCAAGAGTTTGCGAGAGAGAACACGGAAAGTCCGAGCAATCAATCGTCCCCACTCTTTGAGATGATGGACACTGGCTCCTGTTGGATGACTCTCTAGATAGAGTTGAACGAAAATAACGGTCAAGTCAATCTCCGGATATGTAACCTGTTTTTCCTTAGCGATACTTTGCTCAGCTTGCTGCACCAACTCCTTATAGCGGACTTGCAAACTTTCTCCTGTATAATGAGCTCCATAGGACTGGTAGATCTGGGCCATGGTCTCCCACAAGACTGGACTCGACTCATCGGTTTCGATGTCAACCAAGGTTCCATAAAAATCAAAAATATAGTTTTTAAATACGTACTTTTGCTGATTCATCTCTTTCTCCCGTTACAAACATGGTAAAGGTTGCCTTACAGACATTGGCACCTTCCTGATTGGTAATATCGACATCCACAACTCGAGTAGTCCGCCCACTATGGACACACTCCCCGTGAATCGTTAGGACATCTCCTAGACGCCCTGCTTTCAAATAATTGATAGATGACTGCAAGGTCACACCATCTACTCCCTGTGAAATCACGACCAAACCACTGATCTGGTCACACAGAGTAAAGAGATATCCTCCATGCGCGTTTCCATAATAATTAAGAGAGGATTCGACCACCTTGGTTGTCACCACCACATGGCCATCTCTCATGGTTTCGATCTCGTAATTTTCAAATGCTGCAATGGCATCAAAGTGAAAATCCTTCATATATAATAAATCCCCCTAGATCAGGTATTCCTAAACTCTTCCATCATACTATTTTTTTCCACTTCTTACAAGAATAAGAAAAGAGCTAGTTTACCCAACTCCTTAATAGCGAAATTTTTCCCAATCATCGTCTGTCTGTTTACGATAATAGTACTCGGACAAATCCGGGTCTTCCATCACTTCCAGCAGAGGAAGCATGTCGTAGGACAAGTCCAACTTCTCTAATTGGTCCTTCTCAACCCAAGAAACTTCTCCTTCATCAGACGATCTTAGCTGGCCTGTAAATTCTGTCGCTTTGTAGCAAAAGACGATGTAGCGGCCGCCCTCATCTTGTGGCCAGTCTTTGACTGCGACCAGTTTTGGATTTGTAATTGTAAGTCCTGTCTCTTCGTATATTTCACGAATGACGGATTCTACAAGGCTTTCTCCTTCTTCGATATGGCCACCTGGAAAAGCATAGCCAGCCCAGTGAGTCTTTTCAGGTGAGCGGTATTGAAGGACGACTTTCCCATTTTCAAGATCTTCGACCATGCAAAGATTGCACAGTATAGTAGGCGTTGTACGTGACATATATTTCCTTCCTATGATATTAACAATTAATCAATATAAACTTTTTTCTTTATCTCTTTTTTCATGACAAAGGGATTTACTAGCTCATGGTATTCATCGAAGGCATCTAAAAGGAAACCTCTCTGAAAGACAATTGACTTCTCTTTAAAATAATATTCCGAGTGAATCGTTACCGAACCATGACCATCAAAACTAAAGAAAAACACAATGAATAATACTAGGATCAGGCTAGCAAAGAAACTAAACAGTAGACCCACTACATTCTTCCAATTGACTGTGTGAGTTCGATAAAAGCGATACCAGATATGACAAAAAGCTGTCACAGCTCCTAGATACAAGCAAGGATTCCACAGGAGCGGAGTAAAGGCGTAACCATTGTAGCCTAATACAAAGTTAGCAAAAACAAAAAGTAAAAGAATTAGATACAGGATCCTAAACAGATTCAAATGCTTTCCCATGATTGAACTCTCCTATGTAAACATTGGTTTGAGTTTAAGATAAAACGAATAGCGTGCTCCCCTTAAATAATGATCAATAGAATATGGACTGCCAACCGTAGCCAATGATCAATTGGAGGCGTATCCGGATCACTATTTTTACTATCTAAGAATAGGCTGAGCGATAATAAAAGCAAAAGAAGGGCAATGATCAATCTCAGAGAGAGCATCACGCCACCAATAGCAAGAGTAGCTAGAAAGCCAAATAATGGCAACGGGCTAAATAAAAATGACAAAAAACTGAAATAGAACATAAACAAAGAGAGTATCAATAAGCCGTAAACAATCAACTTAGTGAAAATTGAGACTCTTTTTCCTTCTCTTTTCATTTTTGATAGTGAATAAATGACATAGATCATATAGATAAAAAGTAGCATATTGAATCATTCCTATTTTTTATAGAGTATGTTAATAGTTTAACCAAAAGCCAATCAAAATACAACTAAAGACACTAACTTATTAGTAGTACCACATCTCTGATCAAAGTTTCTTCACTTCTGCTGCCACCTTTTGGAGATGCTGTTCCCGTATGCTAGCGGTGTTCACATCCCGCCCGACTTCTCCCAAAATGCAGACACGCTTGGTTTTGATCCCACAGTGGTTCAAGACGGCATTCTTCAAGACAGAGATGCCATAACTATCTGGAATGTTGAGAGGGCCTGAAAAGATCTTGTACCACCAAGTGGGTGCCATCGAAGTCGCATAAATACTAGCCGTTTTGCCTTTGAGCAACTTCTTAAATTGCTTGCCTCTCAGGTAATTCCAGATAAAGCTTCCCTGATCATTGGCCGAGTAGGCAATCCCAGGTGTGAAGACCCGATCAATCCAACCTTTCATGAGACTCGGCATACTACTCCACCAGATAGGATAAACAAAAATGAAATGATCTGCCCATTGGATTAATTCCTGAGAACGAAGGATAAAGGAATCTTCCTCCATTCGCTTTCGATAACCATAGCGAAGGACCGGATCAAAGTCCTCTTCATTGAGATTGATCACTTTAAGTTCGTGGCGATTTGAGTCAATAATTTCGACAATGGTTTGAAAAATAGCCTGACAGTAACTTTCTTGATCAGGATGTCCATTGATGACTAGAATTTTCATTCTTCCCTCCTTTTAATCCAATGCCTTGACTTCCAACATCATATCACGGATTTGTGCCGCCAACTCAAAGTCAAGCACTTCGACAGCTTCTTGCATCTGGCCTTGCAGTTTCTTGACCAGTTCCTTGCGCTCTTGGCGATTGAGACTAGTGATATCCACTTCCTTGTCCTCTTCCTTGGCCACCGCCTTGGTAACAGAGATGAGGTCACGGATTTCCTTCTTGATGGTTTGTGGCACAATGCCATGCTCTTCATTATAAGCCATCTGAATCTGACGACGACGGGCTGTTTCATCGATGGCTTTTTGCATAGACTGAGTCATGGTGTCTGCATACATGATCACGTGCCCCTCACTATTACGGGCAGCACGACCGATGGTCTGGATGAGTCCCCGCTCGTTACGGAGGAAACCTTCCTTATCCGCATCGAGGATGGCAACTAGACCCACTTCCGGTACGTCAATCCCTTCCCGAAGGAGGTTGATCCCGACCAAGACATCAAAGACACCCAGACGCAAATCACGGATAATTTCTGTCCGCTCCAAAGTCTTAATATCCGAATGCATGTATTTGACCTTGACACCCATTTCTTTGAAGTAGTCGGTCAAGTCCTCTGCCATCTTCTTGGTCAGGGTGGTGACAAATGTCCGCTCTCCCCGTTCTACACGCGCATTGATCTCACCCAAGAGATCGTCCATTTGTCCCATGGTAGGGCGCACTTCCACCTCGGGATCGAGTAGACCTGTCGGACGAATGATCTGTTCGATGACAGTATCGGTTTGTTCCATCTCATAATCACCCGGTGTCGCTGACACATAGACAATCTGGTGGACATGGCTTTCAAACTCCTCCCGACGCAGTGGCCGGTTATCCAAGGCAGACGGCAAACGGAAACCATAGTTGACCAGCATTTCCTTACGAGAACGGTCACCATTGTACATTCCCTTGATCTGTCCCATGGTCATGTGGCTTTCATCGATCATGATGAGAAAATCTTCTGGGAAGAAGTCAAGAAGGGTGTAAGGCGGCTCTCCTTCACTCCGGCCATCCATATGCCGGGAGTAGTTTTCGACCCCGTTGGTGTAGCCCATCTCCCTCAACATTTCGATGTCATACTCGGTCCGTTGTTTCAGGCGCTGGGCTTCTAAGAGCTTGCCTTCTTTTTCGAAGACCTTCAACTGCTCTTCTAATTCCGCCTGAATCTTGGCAATGGCTACTTCCATATGATCGTCATTGGTCACGAAGTGGGTAGCTGGGAAAATGGCCAAGTGGTCCACATTTCCCAGAACCTGGCCCGTCAGAGCTTCAACCTCACGGATGCGGTCAATCTCGTCCCCAAAGAACTCAACGCGAAAGGCATGCTCATCACGCGAAGCTGGGAAAATCTCGACCACATCTCCCCGAACACGGAATTTCCCCCCGTTGAAAGTCGATGTCATTGCGCTCAAACTGGATGTCCACCAAATCATTGAGCAGTTTATCACGAGAAATCTCCAGACCTGGACGCAGACTCACCACGCTATCGGCATATTCCTTAGGCGAACCCAAACCGTAAATACATGAAACAGATGCGACAACGATGACATCGTTACGCTCTAACAATGCTGAAGTTGCGGAGTGACGAAGCTTGTCAATCTCATCATTGACCGAGCTATCTTTTTCGATATAGGTATCGCTCGATGGCACATAGGCTTCTGGCTGGTAGTAATCGTAGTAAGATACGAAGTACTCGACCGCATTTTCAGGGAAAAATTCCTTGAACTCTCCATAGAGCTGACCTGCTAGGGTTTTATTGTGGGCGATGACCAAGGTCGGTTTATTGACTTGGGCAATGACCTGACTCATGGTATAGGTCTTCCCCGTACCAGTCGCTCCCATCAGGATTTGCGCCTTCTCACCACCCTCGATGTTATCCACCAACTGTTCAATGGCCTGCGGTTGATCCCCAGACGGTTGGTATTTGGATACTAGTTTAAATTTGTTATCTGTTACTCGATTAATCATCTCTTTGACCTCACATATATAGACCTTATTTTACCATAAATCACTAGAATTCTCTGAGATGAGGAATGAAAGGGAAAACAACATATTACAAAATAATTAATTGGACACGCATTAGAGTGAAAACTAAACAAGACTCTCGCAATTACTTCGAAAGTCTTGTCTTTTATTCTAAAACAATGCAATACGTAATAAACATAAGTTCCATAATGTACAAAATTAGCAAGGTTTGCTCATCAGTATTGTTTTTACGTGATCAATTTACTACTTAACTTCTTGATTTCTTACCAAGAGGTAGAGAGTTGCTCCCAAGTGAGCATACAAGTCCAATAACGTACGTACAGAGTTGCAAAGAGGAAACTCTCCCTAATATTGTTTCAGCAACAATATTATAAAATAGATAACTAGTCAATGGTTCCACTACTCTTTCTATGAATGGTTGTACCAAAATAGGAAATAGCAGCAAAAATAGCTAAACTCCCCATTGGACTTTTTGAAAAAAATAACTTAAGAAGTAAGAAATTAAAAAAATATTGGATGGAGCCAATCAAATAGAAACTGAAAATTTCTAAACTGACACCATTTTTCGCTACTAAAAAAATGAAACCATATAAGTAGTACAATGAAATTTAAGGTTGATTGAGTACTACATCACATAACTCTACGAACAGGATCCGAATTGAACTTAAGATCCTTTTTCCACTTACCAAATAAACTAGTTTTGTTTCGTGTGATTGTAACTCAACAAATGCATTAACACACCCAATACCAACAGAGAGCATTGATGCAAAAACAAGAGCTTGCTTTAAAGATAATTCTACAATTGTACCATTGATTGCAACTGGTAAAATACTTAAGAGACACACAAAACCTATCAAAAATGACTGTATGGTTATCTGGTACTTCACGGGTTTTAAACTATATTTTTTGACGATAAGACTGAAAAATACTTTTGCCATTCTTCCTCCCCATTCGAATCTTTTCTACAACCATTATGAACACCAAGAACAAGATCCCTTCTACTACTAAAAGTGTAAATCCATACAATTGGCTCGTTTGAGTCCCTTCAATTCGGCCAAAAGCAAATGACTTTGCTCCAATCAAAGGCAATAGATTTTCTATTTTAGAGGAAATTCCTCTTAGAATACCTGATAAACTGATTACCAATAATAAAACATCTGCAATTAATGAAGTCATTGATTTTTTTCGTTACTATTACGAAAAGTAAAGCTAATAAAGTAAGAACGATTGCAAATATCATAACTCTTACCGTAACATCTAAGAACAAAGTCAATTCTAAATAATTCTTTAAAGTTGAATCTAGAAAAATGAGTAAAATAACAGCATTTACTATAGAAAATTATTAAAGTAGAAAGTAACGATAAGACAATCGAACTTGCCATAAACCCAGTAAGACGAACTTTCCAGTTTGGGATCAATAACTGAGTAAAATTATCATCACCAAATTGGTAATGGGTTGAATAAACAAGTGAAACCAAGATTGGCAAGAAAATAACACTTGCTTGGTAGGGGGAGGATAAGAGAGCATCCCTGACTGTATAGACTGGATTCGATGATAACATAGACGGATCAAGGTTAACTGCTTGGCCATTTCCTTCTACTAAGGCATTTATCACCTGGATATTTTGAATTGTAAAAAATATGCTGACTCCCAAAATAAGAAAAAAAGTGAATTTAAAAGTAGCTAAACTACAATATTTATAGAGGTCACTAAAAAAGGAACGTTTCAACATATTATTCACCTTCTTTCCCTTCGAGCGCCTTAAAATATGCTTCCTCAAAAGATCCAAACTGTTTCAAAATATCTTTTGTAGGAGCATCAATAACAATTTTCCCATTAGAAATACCAACTAGATGATCTACAGTTAATTCTAACTCACTCATATAATGACTGGTCATTAAGACAGTTTTACCTTCATTGACAAAAGACTGCAAAAAATTGCGTACCCAGCGTATACCCTCTGGATCTAGTCCATTGATTGGTTCATCTAAAATTAAGATATCAGGATTTGCTAATAAGGCTGTTGCTAACCCAAGACGTTGCTTCATTCCTAACGAATAATCTTTTACTTTTTTATTTTTAGCTTCACTTAACCCCACCAACTCTAAACATTCGTTGCACCTATTTCTGTCAACGCCACAAGCCAAGCCAATCCACCGAAGATGCTGAAATCCTGTTCTTGTTGGATAAGGTTGGCAACTATCGAGGAATGATCCAACAATACCAAAAGGATTATCTCCCAATTGAGAGTATTTTTTGCCATTGATCAACGCTATCCCCATTTGACTATTTTCTAAACCAAGTAAAATTCTGATTAAAGTTGATTTTCCGGATCCATTCGGTCCAATCAATCCAGTAATCTCACCTTTTTTGGCTTTGAAAGACACGTTTTGAAGTACAATTTTATTATTATATTCCTTATGTAGCTTTTTTTGAATTGTTATCATTCATTCTTTTTTTCCCTTCTGACTTTTAGTGAAATTCCACCTTCACTTGGAGCAAGTATAACAGGAGAAAATCAGGAAATTATCAGAATAATTATTTTCTTCATTTCTAACAAATTGCATTTTATATTTGCTATAATATGCTCATATAATTGGAGGGACTATGAAGTATAAAATTTTAGCCATTGACGATGATGAAAAAATCTTACGATTAATAGCGAATGCATTAAAAGCGAATAACTTTCACGTGGAAACTCGTAAATATATAGAGGAGATCAATATCTGCGACTTTACTGGATTCGATCTAATTCTACTTGATGTCATGATGCCCATTTCTGGTTTAGAAATCTGTCGTTCCATTCGTTCACAAATTACTACTCCAATTCTATTTCTAACCGCTAAAGATTTTGAAGAAGATTTACTAAAAGGAATTCAAGCTGGTGCAGATGATTACATCACAAAACCATTCAGCATTAAAGAATTAATTGCAAGAATTCAAATGCATCTTCGTAGAGAAGAAAGATCACATCATGCCTCTAAAGAAGAGATGGATTCAAATATAACTTTTTATCGAGATAGTAAAGAAGTATATTATCAATCAAAGAGAATTTCATTAACTAAGCGAGAGTTTGATTTACTTTATCTTTTAGCAAAAAATGAGAACCGAATATTTAGCATAGAAGAACTTTACAATTACCTCTATCCTGTAGACTCTGATGCACAACTACGATCCATTACTGAATACATCTATCAAATCAGACAAAAATTTAAGATCCATCAAATTGACCCCATCAAAACAATATGGGGAGGAGGATACAAATGGAAAAAGAATTGACAATCAAGCAACTCATTAAGCGTACCTACCTTAAAATCATTTGGCAATTTCTTCTATGTCTGATACTTTTTTACATAGTTCCAGCTCTTCTATCTTCTGTATCTGGAATTAATGAGAAAAATGCCAATCGCTTTGCTTTATTTTTTAGCGTCAGTTCTTGGATTTATCTTTGCATCATTTTAATTTTTATCATTGTAATAAATATTAGACAATTATTAACCAAGATTCAAAAAGAAATGAACATGGTTTATCATAGTGGTCTATATTTCACCAAAAAAATGAACATCACCATTTGCAGATTAAAGAATTCATTGAAACAAACGATCTGATCGAAAAAAATGCAATCTGAAATAAAAAAATAGAATTCAAAAATGAAAAAGATCAAAAAAAAGAACTCATGTTTCAAGTATCTAGCGCTGCACATGATCTTCGTAGCCCTCTAACTGTTATCAGAGGAAATGCTGAATTCTTACAATCCACTGAGCAAACACCCTCAAGTAATGGAATGTCTAAAAGATCTGGAGCAAGCAAGTATTCAATTAAACGATTATTTTCAACCACTTCATCCAATACTCCAAAAACCTTTTTACGACCATGATATTCAACTTGAAATATATCAATTAAACAAGTAACTCATCAATTGAAGGAACACATCACTCCGTTACTCCCTAGAAGTACACAATTTGTTTTTTCAAATACAGTAACTCCATCAACACAAATTGCCATTCATTCCAATCTATTTTTTCGAGCAATCACCAATATTATTAATAATGCAATACAACATCAAAAAGAAAATGATGCAAAGATTCAGCTAACAATGTCACAAGAAAATAATCGATTAGTTCTAACCATATGGAATAATCAATCTACTTTTTCAAAAAATGTTTTACAACATGCTGGAAATCTTTTCTATAAAGAGGACCAAGCAAGAACACCCTCTCAAGAAAGTCACTTTGGACTTGGTTTATCTTCGTGAAACGCGTCATGAAACTTCATAATGGAACTATGCATTTAGAAAATATTCATAATGGTGCACAAGTCAAGCTAATCATTCCCATTATTATATAGAAAAAGCCGAACTCATCAATATGTGTTCGACTCAGAATGCAGACAAACGTCATTTTTGGTGTTTGTCTTTTTCATATATGACTTTCAGACATTACACAGAGGTTAGTCATCAAACTTTTCTTTCCTCTCCCCTAAACGATAAACAACCACTAGGGATACAAGAAGAACCAGAGTTGTGATGATCGATCCTTCTGCACCAAATGCCCCTCCGGTCAACCAGTCGGGACCAGATCCCATGGTAAAACTAAAAATCGAAGCATCTGCGCCCGTCCCACTGACTTGAAAACCAAGGAGATTTCCTTGTACATAGTTCCAAGTACCATGTTGGGCGACCACTAGCCAGATACTATCGGTATAGATAAGGAGAAGACCAGCTAGCACTCCATCGAGGATGATATTCAGTACGGATAAGAAGGTCACTCCTGAATTTCCCAGATGAAGAAAGCCAAAGAGACTACTAGAAATCGCGATCGCTAAAGGCAAATTAGTTCTTGCAGCAATCCGAGTTAGGAGCCAACCCCGCGTCGCCACTTCTTCCGTTCCTCCTTGAAGGAGCCAAAATGGGAATAAGCCTAGAATAAAGAGGATGGGTTCTAAACTTAATTCATTAAGCTCAAAAGACCCAATTCCACCCAACTGGTAGACAAGGGCAATCACACCCATTTGAAGCAGTGAAAGCAAGATCCCCCAACCTAGATACTTGAGCCAATTCTTTTTTACAAAACCTAAAGTCGATAGAGGATTCTTCTCAATAAACTTCACCCAAAAAATAAATAGTAAGAGAATGAATACAAAACTGAAAAGCTCATAATAAAGAAAATAATGGTAGAAAAATTCTTGGACACTCGCTCCTCCATTGCCTGGTGAAAAGAGCTCTGTTAAGAACTCTATGACTAGAGAAAATGGTCCTACAAACTCACTCCCAAACCAAAGCCCACCTTCAACAAATAGGAAGGTTAAAAACACATAGAATAGTGTAGAAACAAGTACTGGCCATGAGGTGTTAGTTTTTATATCTTGAATAATGTTACCTTTCTTCATTATCTTCCTCCTTTTATCTTATAGTTTCATTGTAGCAAAGAAAATCAGAGACTGCAACATTTAATGATGTTAGAAAACCTAACATAGATTGGTTAAAATTCTTGATTTTTAGGTTTCATTTGTGGTATGATAAACCTTGTAAAAAAATAAATGATTGAAATTCATACTTGTTTTTCAGTATGAATTCTTTGTTTTTTAAAGCCCTCTTAGGGTATCCCTTCCATTGCTCTTCTCGAGACCAGTGGATTAGATATAAAGGAGAACGAAATGAAGAAAAAAACTAGTAGCATGTTTGCTTTTTTCTTATTTCCACTATTCGCCTTTGCGAGTCAAGCACAGGCTGAAACTGTAAAAGTCGTTTTCGATACAGCATATGCGCCCTTCGAATTTAAAGACTCAGACCAAGTTTATAAAGGAATTGATGTTGAAATCTTGGATAAGGTCGCTGAAATCAACGGTTGGACCTTAGAAAAAGTCATTCCCAGGCTTTGACGCTGCCGTCAACATGGTCCAATCCGGCCAAGCCGATGCCATTATGGCAGGGATGACCAAAACCAAGGAACGTGAGCAAGTTTTTTTGCTATGTCTGATACCTACTATGATACAAAAGTCGTGATTGCGACTAAGAAAGCAAATAAATTCACTTCCTATGACCAGCTCAAAGGAAAAACGGTCGGAGTCAAAAACGGAACAGCTGCTCAACGCTTCCTTCAGAAGAACAAAGATCAGTACGGTTATACGATCAAGACATTCGATACCAGTGATTTGATGAACAATAGTTTATCAACCGGTGCAGTGGATGCCATAATGGACGACCAACCTGTTATAGAATATGCCATTAAGCAAGGCCAAGATCTTTCTATTAATATGGAAGGAGAAGCTGTTGGAAGCTTTGCTTTTGGGGTCAAAAAAAGATGGGTCCCATGAAAACCTTATTAAACAATTCAATACTGCCCTTGCTCAAATGAAGAAAGATGGTACTCTAGACCAAATTATTGAAAAATGGACTGGAAGCAGCCAATCATCATCTTCAACAACGACTACCGCCAGCACTTCTGCTGTTCCTGAAACGAGCACAAAAGCTGGCCAAAAGGCGACTCCTAAGAAGAAAACTTACAAAATTTCTAGTGATTCTTCTTTTGCTCCCTTCGTCTTCCAAAATGATCAAAGTAAATACACTGGGATTGATATGGAATTGATTAAGGCCATTGCCAAAGACCAAGGCTTTACTCTAGAAATTAGCAATCCAGGTTTTGATGCTGCTGTCAGTGATGTCCAGAATGGTAATGCCGATGGAATGATTGCCGGGATGACTGTTACTGATGCGCGTAAGGCGACTTTTGACTTCTCAGATCCATACTACACAACGAATTCAATCCTAGCAGTTCAAGAAAGTAGTAACATTGCTTCCTACGAAGACCTAAAAGGAAAAACGGTAGGTGTCAAAAATGGGACTGCTTCTCAAACTTTCCTCGAGGAAAACAAGAGTAAGTATGGCTATAAAATCAAAACCTTCTCAGATGGGGCTTCTATGTATGACAGCTTAAACTCTGGTTCTGTAGCTGCTATCATGGATGACGAACCTGTGATCAAATACGCCATTAAACAAGGACGTAAATTCAAAACACCTATCGAAGGAACTCCAAGTGGTCAGATTGCCTTTGCTGTTCAAAAAGATTCTAATCCTGAGTTGATTGAAATGTTTAACAACGGTTTAGCCAACTTAAAAGAAAGTGGCGAATACCAAAAAATCTTGGATAAGTACCTTTCTAGCGATAGCGAAGAATCCACAGAATCTACTGCAGTAGATGAAACGACTATCTGGGGCTTGCTCCAAAACAACTACAAACAATTGTTAAGTGGACTTGGTGTCACTATTGCACTAGCACTTCTATCATTTGCGATCGCTATTGTGATTGGGATCATCTTTGGAATGTTCAGTGTCAGTCCTTATAAATGGCTTCGTTGGACAGCTGAGATCTTCGTCGATGTCATCCGTGGTATCCCACTGATGATCCTTGCTGCCTTCATCTTCTGGGGAATTCCCAATTTGATCGAGTCCATGACGGGTCACCAATCCCCAATCAATGACTTCCTTGCAGGTACCATCGCTCTCTCCCTCAATGCTGCTGCTTATATCGCTGAGATTGTTCGAGGTGGGATTCAAGCAGTCCCTGCTGGTCAAATGGAAGCGAGTCGAAGCCTCGGGATCTCTTATGGTAAGACTATGCGCAAGATCATATTGCCTCAAGCGACTAAACTCATGCTTCCAAACTTTGTCAACCAATTCGTTATTGCACTGAAAGATACGACTATTGTGTCTGCGATCGGTTTGGTCGAGCTCTTCCAGACTGGTAAGATTATCATCGCTCGAAACTACCAAAGTTTCAAGATGTATGCGATCCTTGCCGTCTTCTACCTCGTCATCATTACCTTATTGACACGCTTTGCAAACAATTAGAAAAGAGGGCTAACTAATGGCTAAATTAAAAATTGATGTCCATGACCTCCACAAATATTACGGTGAAAATGAGGTCCTAAAAGGCATCTCAACAAAATTCTACGAAGGAGATGTTGTTTGTATCATCGGACCATCTGGTTCAGGTAAATCCACCTTCCTTCGCAGTCTCAACCTTCTCGAAGAAGTAACCAAGGGACAGATTACCGTGAACGGCTATGATCTTACTGATCCAAAAACAAACATTGATCTCGTTCGTGAAAATGTCGGGATGGTCTTCCAGCACTTCAACCTCTTCCCTCATATGAGTGTTATCGAAAACATTATGTTTGCTCCTTTAGAGCACAAACGCATGAGTCGTGAAGAAGCTAAGGAATTAGCGATGGAACTCTTGGAAAAGGTGGGACTGGCAGACAAAGCAGATGTCTCTCCTGATAGCCTCTCCGGTGGTCAGAAACAGCGGGTGGCCATTGCGCGTGGTTTGGCAATGAAGCCAGACGTCATGCTCTTTGACGAACCGACTTCTGCCCTTGACCCTGAGATGGTCGGAGATGTACTAAACGTTATGAAGGACTTGGCTAAACAAGGCATGACCATGATTATCGTTACCCACGAGATGGGATTTGCTCGTCAAGTGGCCAATCGTGTCATCTTTACGGCTGATGGAGAATTCCTCGAAGATGGCAAACCAGACCAAATCTTCGACAATCCACAACACCCACGTTTGAAAGAATTCTTGGATAAAGTCTTAAACGTTTAATAGAAATAAAAACTGGAGGTAAACCTCCAGTTTTTTGAATGTATACAAACGATTCTGTTACATAAAACGGCTAGATGATTTTTCAAAAAAATGATTATTTTTTTATAGATATTTAAGTAGATGAAAAACTTTCCGCCGTAAGAAAAGTGATAGAGACACTAGTGTCACTATCACTCGGGAGTTTTGAGAGTAAAACAGTTTGGGAAACTGTTTTAGCCTGAGCCCAGAGATTAAAGAGCGAAGGGGTTCAATACGAATTGAACACGGGCTGCGGATTGTGTCAAAAGATAAGTTCTCCTAGAATCGAAAGATTCTGCGTCAAACTTCCTATTTTGACTTTATCCGTAGACGCCCTTTGTATCTTAATAAGTCATGGAACTTCTTCGAAGTTCGCTGACGTCCGTACTCACCTAAGGAAAGTTTTAAAATCACTTTGGCTTCAATCTGAAACTGGAATAAACAGCCAGTTTTTTTCTTTTTCCAATTATAAAAAATATTGAAAGATTTCATTTAAATAACTTGCTAAATGAAGCAAAAAACTATACCATAGTAGAGTGTCTTTTGACCAAATATGTGACTGAAGGATGATTATGAAAAAATTATTAGAAAAGGTTAGTATCCTTTCTTTATCTCTTGTATTAACGACGTCTTTTTCGATTTCGAGTGCACTTCCCTATATGTTTGAATACTATAAGGATCTCCCTAAAAGTCAGATCGAACTCTTGGTATCCCTTCCATCCGCTGGGATTATGCTCACCCTCTTCCTCAACACCTTTATCGAACGCTTCTTGGATGAGAGAAAGATGATTATCACTGGTCTGTTAATCCTCTCAATCTTCGGAATGGTCCCTTTCATTAACCAAGCTTATACTATCCTCTTCATCTCTCGTTTCATCTTTGGAATGGGTGTCGGTTTGATCAATGCTAAGGCTATTTCAATTATCAGCGAACGCTATCATGGACGTGAACGAGTCCAAACTCTTGGATTTCGTGGTTCTGCCGAGGTCGTAGGGACAGCCCTCGTCACTTTATTGGTCGGCTTCCTTCTCCAATTCGGCTGGACTTCTAGCTTCCTAGCCTACGGGGCCGGTTTAATCGTTCTCTTTCTCTTCATGACCTTTGTCCCTTACCACCAGCAAGAAGAAAGTCAGCATACACAAGCCAATCAGAAAGAACCACTCCAAAAAGAAGAATGGAAGTTAACTATTATTTTGGCCATTGTAGCCGCAATGATTGTCCTATGCAACGTCGGAGTAACTCTTCGCATTCCAAGTATTGTCGCCTACACGTTCAAGGATCAGCATAATTCAGCTAGCTTCATTCTAAGTGCTATGCAACTAATCGGAATTCTAGCTGGTCTCACCTTCTCTGGCCTTGTTCATTTGTTCAAGAGCAAATTGATTACTTATGCTGGGATTGCTTATGGATTTTCCATGATGGCTGTAGCCCTTTCGCCAAGTATCCCTCTTCTTGCTCTATCCGCCCTATTCTCTGGCTATACGTATAGCACTGCCCTCACCATGGTTTTCCAAATCTTGTCAGCCAAGATTCCTGCCAAACGATTAAACCAAGTGACCTCTGTAGCCGTCTTGGGTTGTAGCTTTGGAGCGGCCATTACACCTTTCGCCCTCAATACCATCGGTCTCATCTCCGACAGCAACACTTTTATCTTTACCGTATTAGGTATTGCTATGGCTCTCCTAGCCTTCTCTCTTCTCTATCTTTTAAAAGATCAGCAGGATTAAACACAAAAGACTGGAAAAACATCCAGTCTTTTTTGAATGTAGACAAACTATTATTTTACATAAAACAGCTAGATACTTTTCAAAAGATGACTTATTTTGCCATTTAAGAAGATTTAAAACTTTCCGCTGTGAGAAAAGTGCCTGAAACACAATAGTTTCAGGCACTCGGGAGTTTTGAGAGTAAAACAGTTTGGGAAACTGTTTTAGCCCGAGTCCAGAAATTAAAGAGCTAGGGGGCTCAAAACGAATTGAACACGGGCTGCGGATTGTGTCAAAAAGATAAGTTTTCCTAGAATCTAAAGATTCTGCATCAAACTTCCTATTTTGACTTTATCCGCAGACGCCCTTTGTATCTTGATTTAGTCATGGAACTTCTTCGAAGTTCGCTGACGTCCGCGCTGACCTTAAGAAAATTTTTCGGAAGACTTTATCTTTAATCTGACAAGACTGGATTACCATCCAGTCTTGTTTTGTCTTACTAATTCGAAAGTTGGGCAGTTTGCATTTTGTAATAAACACCTTTTCGTGCCATCAACTCCGTATGATTCCCATGTTCGACAATATTTCCATCTACCATGACTAGGATGAGATCCGCATTTTCAATTGTAGACAGGCGGTGGGCGATTACAAAGCTGGTCCGACCGACCATTAACTTATTAAAGGCATCCTGAATGAGCAACTCTGTCCGCGTGTCAATGGAAGAGGTCGCCTCATCTAGGATCAGGATCTTAGGTACTGCAAGAAAGACCCGAGCAATAGTCAGAAGCTGTCTTTGTCCTTGAGAGAGGGAGTCTCCCGCATCCGCTAGATAGGTATCATAACCTTCTGGAAGCTGTTGAATAAAGAAATCAGCATTGGCAGCTTTCGCTGCTTGGACCACTTCTTCCCGACTAGCATCTGGTCGACCAAATGCGATATTCTCATGAACCGTTCCAACTTTGAGCCAAGTCTCTTGGAGCACCATCCCAAACTGCTTGCGGTAGCTTGCTAGACTATAGCTATCTACAGCTTCATGATCTAAGCGCAACTGCCCCTGATCCACATCATAGAAGCGCATGAGAAGGTTAATCAGTGTAGATTTCCCAGCTCCAGTTGGACCAACAATGGCTACCTTACTAGCCGGCGGGATGGAAATGGAGAGATCCTTTATGAGGGTCTGATCAGGGCGATAACCAAAGCTAACATGATCAAATTGGACAGCTCCTTCGACAGCGTCTTCTTGCAAGTCTCTCTTACCACTTTCTTTCACTTCCTCTTGGTCTAGGATACTATAGAGACGCTCTGCACAAGCTAAGGCGCTCTGCAGTTCAGCAAGGACAGAGGAGATGTCATTGAAGGGTTTAGTATACTGATTGACATAGTTGAGAAAGGTCACCAACTGGCCAACTGTAAAGCCAGTTCCAGATAGGATACGGAAGGCACCAAATCCCGTCACGAGGGCATAGATTAGGGCATTGACAAAGCGCGTCGCAGGATTAACGGTGGAGGAGTAAAAAATCGCTTCTTGAGAGTAACCAGCATAGTCGCCATTTATCTCGATAAACTTCCTATGAAATGCATCCTGAGCATTGAAGGCTTGAAGCAAGCTTTCTTGACTGAGAGATTCTTCAATCATCTGCGTCTGAGCCCCACGCGCCTGGGTCTGCATCCTGAAGAGATGGTAAGAACGCTTGGCAATAAAGCGGGCGATAAAGAGTGATAAGGGTGTCAAGATTAAGACCATCCCCATCATCATCCAATCCAATCGGGCCATACTAGCTATGGTCACTAAAATCGTAAGAAGACCAACAAAGAACTGACTGAAGACCATGAATAAACCATTGTTTAGTTGTTCAACGTCCGTGGTCAAGCGACTGACCAAATCCCCAGTACCTTGACGATCCAGGTAAGATAAAGGAAGAACATACACTTTCTGGATGACCTTCTCCCTTAAATCCTTACTGTAGCGATAAATCATCTGATTGTAAATTAAAGGATTCAACCATTGGATCAGCGTTGCAAAGAGGATCACTAGACCCATTTGCAGGATAAGTGGGAGTATGAGGTGAGCTGCATCAGGGAGGACCACTAAGTCTATTGCCCGCCCGATCAGGATAGGGATATAGACGGTTAACAAGACTTGCATGATGGCTCCCAGACTGGCTAAGATTAGCCAGATGGGCTGCTTGGCTATATCAGCAAGCAAGCGCCGTAAATAAGTCTTCTGTTTCATTCTGCTCCCTCCTCTCTCTCTTCTGTTGGGAGAAATGAATCTCTTGGTATAAAGGATTGGTTGCCACCAAGTCTTCATGACTTCCTAGGCCGACTTGACGACCTTTATCTAAGACGAGAATTTGCTCAGCACTTCTCAGACTATTGGTCCGCTGCGAGATGAGGATGAGGCTTGTCTCCGTCAACTCCTCTTTTAGAGCCTGTAAAAGTCTTGCTTCTGTCAAATAGTCCAAGGCAGATGTAGAATCATCCAATACCAAAAATGGAGCTTGGCGAAGGATAGCACGTGCTATGGTCAGACGTTGCCGTTGACCACCGGAAAAATTCCGTCCAAAAGCTTCTACGGGAGCCTCTAGTCCTCCCTCTTTCTCACGGACGAAGTCAGCTGCTTGCGCAACTCCCAAGGCCCACCACAACTGCTCTTCGTTCGGTTCCTCATTTAATCCTAAAGTTAGGTTTGAACGAATACTCCCTTTAAAGAGCTCTGCTTTTTGAGGAACTACTGCTACCCAGTCACGCCACTGACGAAGGGACTTGGGACTCTGTCCATCTTTAAAAATAGTCAGACTTCCTTTACTTGCTTCATACAGATGACTAACAATTGAACCAAAGTAGATTTACCAGCTCCTGTCCCTCCTATGATTCCCAAAGTTTGGCCCTTCTTTAGTGATAAATCAAGACCCTCTAAGGATGGTTTTGCAGCTAAAGGATAGGTAAAGACAAGGTCTTGCATCTGGAGGGCCAGTTGAGGATCAGAAACAGATACATCATCCAACTCTTGATCCAGCTCTTCACTTTTCTCATCAAAGACCTGGACTATCCGACCAGCAGCAATATAGCTTTGGTTGAGCGATGTCACCAACATGGCCAGCTTCAATAATTCTGTTAAGATTTGAAGCAGGTAATTGACCAAAGCGACCAACATTCCTTGACTGAGGGTCCCCATTTGAATAGAGGCTTGTCCTTGCCAAAGAATACAAATCAAGGTTCCATTCACGACGAGGAAAGTCAAGGGACTGATTAAACTAGACCATTTAGAGACCACTAATTGCCATTTGGTATAGTCTTGGTTGACCTCATTAAACTCTGCTTCTTCGTGAGCTGCCTGCCCAAAGGCGCGGATAACCCTCATCCCTTGTAACTGCTGACGCGTAATGGTAACCATTCGATCCGTAATTTTCCTTATGCGCGCATAAAGAGGATTGACCAAACGAGACATAAGGACAATGATGAGGGTTAAGAGAGCAACCATACCAATAAACCACAGGGTCAGTTGCGGACTAATGGTGAAGGCCATAAAAATCGATCCGAAAACGACAATTGGCGCTCGGAGAAATAGACGTAAAAATAGATTAATCCCCGTTTGAATTTGATAAGTATCACTGGTTAAGCGCGTTACTAGACTTGAAGTGGTTAAACGGTCTCTTTGCTCCTTAGACAAGCTGAGAATCTTCTCATATAGGTCATTGGTCAATTCCTTGGTATAGCCTACCGCTGCCTTCGAAGAAAAATATTGGGCCGTTATCGCTACAAGAACCCCAAAACCAGCAAAAACAAATAAGAGACCAACCAGTCCAAATATCCCCCCTTGATCCTGACGGGGGATGAGCTGATCGACCAGATGGGCAATTAAAAGTGGAACCAGTAATTCAAAAGTTGCTTCTAACAACTTGAAAAACGGTCCCAGTATGGTTTCTTTTTTATAATTCCTGAAGTATTTCAATAAGTCTTTCATACTAGTCATTTTTCTTTCTAATGGATGTACTTATTTTACCACAATTTAGAAAGATAAAAAAACTCTCCCTGCAAAGCAGAGAGAGTCGAATAATGACCTGATGAAGGCCAGGAATTTTATTCCGTCTTTGTCCCCTCGTTTAAGATCTTGCCCATTTTCCCTAATCCAATCACTAAGAGTGGGAAAGAAAGGAGTGTTATCAGGCCTAGTACAAGAAAAACAGCTACAAATCCACTAGTATCAATCAACCAACCAGTCAGTGGGAAGATCACGATCATGGAAAGACTAAACATCATGGAGTTGATACTCAGCATGGTTGCTCGTACACTAGAAGGTAAATAAGATTGTAACTCATTGTAGTAAATGGGTTGATAAACTGCATATAGTGCATTAGTCAAAAGATAGACACTTAGATAAGCGAAAGGAGTCTTTACACCTACCAAAAGTAAGGCCAATCCAGTCAGTGCAACTAGAATTGGAAAGACTTGATTACTATTCCATTTTTTTCCGATTTGACTAGCCAGATAAACCGCTAGGAGATTGAATCCACTACCAATCAACATGATAAGCGAAACTTGCCAACTGGCTAAGTCACTGATTTTCTGTTGGTAGTAAAAATAAAACATACACATGATGGTTCCTACCAACTGATAGGTGAGCATCCAGTAAAAGAGTACTGGTTTCTCCTGCCATTCTTGTTTCACTACTACCAATATCCGCTTTAAGGTCAAGTGACTTCTTTCATCACTCTTGCTCTCTGGCTCTTTCATCAGAAAAATCAAGAGAATGGAAAGCAAGGAAAGTCCAATAGCAATATAATAGGTCCAAGCCAATGCTCCGTGAATAAAGAAGCCTGCCACAACTGTACCTAAGGTTCGGGTGACTTCTGCCACACCAGATAAAAAGCTAGAAATCTGAAGATATCGGTCCTTTTGATCAGCTTCAACAGCAGAATCATATAAGAAAGCGGTACTGGTCCCTGAGTCAAAATTGTAGGACCAAGCATTGACCATCATAGCAATCGCATAAATCCAAAAATTCCCCTGACCAAACAAAATCAAGATAGAGGACACAATACTGGCCAAGCGAGCCAAATAGAGATTGGTCTTGTAGCTAAATCGATCGGCCAACATACCAGATGGGATTTCACATAAGAGACTTGTCCCATGAAAGATACTCTCTAATAGACCGATTTGAAGCAAGGAAAGACCATTTTGGATAAAAAATAAAATCCAAAAACTAGTAATTCCAAAATAAGATGTAAATTCCAGACCTGCTAGGAGTGGAATATTGCGTTTGTAAGTTCTTTTAAACATTGTTTTCTCTCTTTCAATAGATATTTTTTGTGTTTCTAAAAGACTTACTTAGAGTTGCCTACATTTTCTCCACCTCTTTCATTTAAAGTAGAGGCTGGGACAAAAGTCCTAGCCTCTCAATTATCTTTGAATTGTCGAGCAAGACGCAGTGGTTGAGTGGGCTCTACTACGCTGATTTCATCAGCTTTTACAGCCCAACTCAACTGTGCGGAGGTGGGACGACGAAATCGAATTCTAACGAATTACCGATTTCTGTCCCACTCTCTTATAGTTATTAAGGTTTGATACGGTGCAACATACGTGGGAATGGAATGGCTTCACGGATGTGTTTTGTACCTGCTGCAAAAGTCACCATACGCTCGATACCAATACCAAATCCACCGTGTGGGACTGTACCGTATTTACGAAGGTCAAGATAGAATTCATATTCTGTACGATCCATACCAAGTGATTCCATCTTAGCGACAAGGGCATCGTAGTCTTCCTCACGCATGGAACCACCGATGATTTCTCCATAACCTTCTGGCGCAAGCAAGTCTGCACAAAGCACGCGATCTGGGTTACCAGGAACTGGTTTCATGTAGAAGGCCTTGATGTCTGCTGGATAGTTGATCACGAAGGTTGGTACACCAAAGTGGTTTGAAATCCAAGTTTCGTGTGGAGAACCGAAGTCATCTCCATGCTCGAGATGTTCGTAGTCCGCATCTTCATCGTTTTCATGCTCTTGCAAGAGATCAATCGCTTCATCATAAGTAATGCGTTTGAACGGCTCTGCAATGTAGCGTTTCAAAAGCTCAGTATCACGTTCCAAAGTTTCCAAGGCTTGAGGAGCACGATCTAGAACACCTTGAAGCAAAGCTTTAACATAAGCTTCTTGCAAGTCAAGTGACTCATCATGTGTCAAGTATGAGTATTCCGCATCCATCATCCAGAACTCAGTCAAGTGACGGCGAGTTTTTGATTTCTCCGCACGGAATACTGGACCAAAGTCAAAGACACGACCAAGGGCCATAGCTCCAGCTTCAAGGTAAAGCTGTCCTGATTGACTCAAGTAAGCTGGTGTCCCAAAGTAATCTGTTTCGAAAAGTTCTGTAGAATCTTCTGCCGCATTTCCTGAAAGAATTGGGCTATCAAACTTCATGAAGCCATTCTTGTCAAAGAACTCATAAGTTGCATAGATAATAGCGTTACGGATTTGCATCACCGCTACTTGTTTGCGTGAACGCAACCACAAGTGGCGGTTATCCATCAAGAAATCTGTTCCGTGTTCTTTTGGAGTAATTGGGTAGTCTTGCGATTCACCGATCACTTCGATGTCTGTAATATCCAATTCGTAACCAAATTTAGAACGCTCGTCTTCTTTAACAACACCCGTTACAAAGACAGATGTTTCTTGGCTCAAGCGTTTGATGGTATCAAATTTTTCAAGACCTACTTCTTCTCCAAATTTTTCGATAAAGTTTGGTTTGAAAGCAACACCTTGGAAGAAGGCCGTTCCGTCACGCAATTGCAAGAAGGCAATTTTCCCTTTTCCTGATTTATTCGCCACCCAAGCACCGATGGTCACTTCTTGACCGACATAGTCTTTTACTTCGATGATGGTAATCCGTTTTGTCATAATACATCTTCCTTTTCTCATTGTACTTGTCCGAAGACATGGTCACCTTTCATTTTACCACAATTAGGACTTGATAGCTATCTCTCACAAGCTAAAATGCGTCTTTTTTAACGAAAGCTGACTTTTTTTAAAGAAAAAGTCAATCAACTTTTTCAAATTCTTGAACCGATATAAAAATTTTTTTCCTATATTTTGATTTTTTTCAAAGGGAATTCCAGTCTTTTTTAGTCTTTCTAGCAACCGTTTTTGACAAGTAAAAAGCTTACAAGTTATACTAACAGTATGTATAAGGAGGAAAAAATGAAAAAGAAAATTCAACTCACTACGGGATTGTGTGCAGCTGTTTTAGCCCTCAGTCTCGCAACAACCACTTTTGCTGATGAGCAGACAGGCCCTGTCACTGAACGACAAGATAGGCTTGCTCCTGTTTCAGGAAGTTCAGAGAGTTCAGCTACTACAGCTACAAACGAAGAAACAGCACCACTTCCTAGCGAAGAAACAGCTATCCCAACAGTTGAGGAACCAACCCCAGCTCCTGCTGAAACACCAGTAGATCCACGAATCTCCGAAATTCGTGTCATCCATCGTCGTCGGACTTTGAAACCAGACTTTTCTCCAATTGCATCTTCTACAGATGTCGTCTACAAGACAGTTGAAGCTCGTGCTTTCACCAAATATGACGTTTCTGGAAATGGGCCAGCAACCGTTACAGACGAAAATGGAAAAACATGGTATCGAGTACGATATTCTGAGCTTGATATTAAAGATGGCTTCCATTACAAGAGCGCTCCTGAAAAAGGAACTGCAAACGCGCCCGTCATTGAAGTCATTCATCTCTATGACGATATCGATTTGAATCCTGAAGTTGTAAAACGTGCTCGTTTTGTAGACGATAAGGGACAAGAAATTGTTCCTTCCCAAGAAATAGCGTCGAGCGGAGCCTTGATTTGGCTTATGAAGCTGGTCTCCCAACAGCACCCGCACAGATTCAAGCCAATGGAAAAACTTATACCTTCCAATCTGCTGACAAAGGAGAATTGACCTCTCATAAACTCCACATTTCTAACCTAGTTACTGTAACCTATTTCTATAAAGAAGTGACAAGCCCAGTTGTTGAAAAACCTGTGATTCCTTCTACTCCAGAAAAACCTGTTCAGAAACTTCGTCTTCCAAAAGGAAATAATGGAGCCAAAACACGCGTACCTGTTAGCAAGAAGGCTCCAGCAAAACCATCTAGTCCAGAAGTGAAAAAATTCCGCCTTCCAAAAGGAAACAATGGGGCTAAGACCCGTGTCCCTGTGAAAAAGGCGAATACTATTCTATCTGTCGATTACTTATAATTCTATAGAAAAGAGGCTAAGACAAAAGTCCTAGCCTCTCAATTATTTTTGGATTGTCGAGCAAGACGCAGTGGTTGAGTGGGCTCTACTACGCTGATTTCATCAGCTTTTACAGCCCTACTCAACTGTGCGGAGGGTGGGACGACGAAATCGAATTCTAACGAATTACCGATTTCTGTCCCACTCTCTTATTTTAATTCTCCATAAATTGATGCAAGCGGCGAACAGCTTCTTTCAACGTTTCCAGGTCAGTAGCATAGCTAAGACGGACATTTTCTGGGGCTCCAAATCCAGCACCTGTAATAAGGGCAACTCCCACTTCTTCCAGGATGGCAGTTGCAAACTCTGTCACATCCGTATAACCTTTCATCTCCATGGCTTTTTTGACATTTGGGAAGAGATAGAAAGCTCCCTGTGGCTTGATGACATCAAAACCTGGAACTTCGCACAAAAGAGGATAGATGGTATTCAAACGCTCCTCAAAGGCTTGACGCATCACCTCTACCGAGTCTTGTGGACCTGTCAAGGCTTCAATCGTAGCATACTGCGATACGGCCGTCAGGTTGGAAGTTGTTTGACCAGTCAGTTTACTCATAGCTGCGATGATTTCGGGATCACCAACCGCATAACCAACCCGCCAACCTGTCATAGCATAGGCTTTTGAAACACCGTTAATGACAACCGTTTGTTTGCGGATAGCTTCCGATAAGCTTGAAATCGGAACAAACTCATTGCCGTTATAGACCAGACGACCATAGATATCATCCGCTAAAATAATAATGTCATGTTCGACAGCCCAATTTCCAATGGCTAGGAGTTCGTCCTTGCTATAAATCATCCCCGTCGGATTAGAAGGAGAGTTTAAGACCAAGACCTTAGTTTTCTCCGTCCGAGCTTCTTCCAATTGCTCAACGGATACCTTAAAATCATTGGCTTGGTGTCCTTTGACATAGACGGGAACCCCTTCTGCCATCAGGACCTGGTCTCCATAGCTGACCCAGTATGGTGTCGGGATAATAACCTCATCACCTGGATTGAGCACAGCCATAAAGAAGGTATAGAGCGAAAACTTGGCACCTGTCGCAAAGGTGACTTGATTTGGTGAAACGGAATATCCATAGTAGCGTTCGAAATAGGTATTGACGGCAGCCTTTAATGCTGGAAGGCCAGAAGCAACCGTATAAAAGGAAGCCCGTCCATCCCGAATAGCCTGAACTGCAGCATCTTGAATATTCTCAGGAGTGTGAAAATCAGGCTGGCCCAAGGTTAGAAAGAGGATATCTTTTCCTTCTGCCTTTAGTTTTTTTGCTTTGGCATCACTTGCCAGGGTGACACTTTCTTCCATCTTTAATACACGATCAGAAATTTTCATACCTTACCTACTTTCTATCTGGGACCAGCTACAGACGAACCAATTTAGACTAAGATTCAAGCAAAACTGGCTACAACACCTATATTATACACCATCTATCTGACTTGGAGCAAGATTTTACTAAGGATTGCCCAGAAACTTTACCCCTTCTTACTATTCGACAAGTAAATAATTTGAAATCAAAGTTAACAGACCTATTTCTTGTGTTGATAATTCCATTATCTTGTCACCCGCCTGTAATCTATTTGATATTAAGGCTTAATAGCGTCTAAATACTATTTATTGATAAAATAATAGTATGAAGAATTTAGAAAAAAACTATTTGAAGAAGCCCAAACAGAATTAAAAAAACCATGATTATCTTTCACAAGGCGGAACGGACTTTTCGTGCAGCAGAGTCTCATGTCTTTAAGGATCATCAGCTGACCCCTACTCAGTTTTCCGTTTTGGAAACCTTGTATAGTAAGGGGGATCTGCGGATTCAGAACCTGATTGACAGTATTTTAGCGACCTCTGGAAATATGACTGTCGTCATTCGAAATATGGTGCGTGATGGATGGATCAAACGCGAAACGGATCCAGACGACCGTCGTGCCTGCATTGTTTCTTTGACAGAAAAGGGCCGTAAAAAAATTATCGAAGTTCTTCCTGATCATATACGAAAATGTTCAAAAAAAGTTATGAGTGTCTTTAGCGAAGAAGAGCAAAAACAACTGCAAACTCTTCTGAAAAAATTAAAAGGCTCCCACTAAATTCTAATCATTCAATCAGTCGTGTTCATGGCTAACTATGAACGCATTTTTTTTATTCTCAAGAACAAAATGTACTAGTAGTTGCTGACTAGTACATTTTATTTACTCATATTTCACAAAGACTAATTGTTTGTCAGTCGATAAATCATCCTGGTAGGCAAAGCCATTAAAGCTTAACTGCTTCATCTCTTCGACCTTCGTGATCTGCTTCTCTAGTAAGGCTGTCACAAAAGCCCCACGCGCTTTCTTAGAAATGGTCGAGTGCACCTTCAACTGACCATTTTTCTCTTCTAGAAATTTAAAGGTCACCATCCGATCTTGGATCTCCTTAGAAAAGACGGTTTCAAACTCACTGGAAAGCAATGAAATAATCAGTTCTTCCTCCTGAAGAGCTTGATCATAGCAGCCTTCCAAAATGTCTTTAAGGATTTCCCCTGGACCTTGAGCTTCATGAGAAAGTCCAAACGATGGGGAGCAATCGGAGTATGGGCTGGAATCACTCCATAAAGAGCTGAGGTAATCAAGAGATGGTCTTGCACATAAGCAGCTTCTGCTTTCTGTCCAGTCCGTACGGCGGATATTCCGATACATGAGGCCGTCGAAGAGATTCAAAGCTGGATAGGTCTTAGCTGTACTAGACTTGAGCGCTTGGATCCGTTGCTCTTCTTCACTTGCTCGCTCTTCAGAAATCTTATAAAGCGAAGCTAACTCTTCTAGAGATAATGAAGCTAAGGCATCTATGACTGCTTGTGTCTTATTTGATACAGGATGACCCGTTTTTTCTGGGGTATCCAGATTCATTTCTTTTGCTGTTGGAATTAATAGTTTCATAGATTTATTGTACCATATTTCATTTTCGCTTGACATAAAATCAGCATCATGTTATCATCTAGTTATTAAAACTAGATGATAAAGAGGTAATAACTATTTTATTCAACTACAGTTATCCCAAGTGGGAAGAAATTCCTGATATTGATCTTTATTTGGACCAAGTCCTCCTCTATGTCAATAAGGTTTGTGCGCCTTTTATCTCAGAAACAGACAAGGGCTTGACGGCTTCCATGGTCAATAATTACGTTAAACACGGCTACCTGTCAAAACCAGATAAGAAGAAATATAAGCGACAGCAGGTTGCCCGTCTCATTGCTATTACGACCTTAAAGACGGTTTTTCGATTCAAGAGATCGCAGCTACCTTGAACCTCTTGCAGAGTCAAGCCAACTCCGCAGACCTCTATAATAGTTTTGTGGACTTTCTTCATGAAGAGAAAGAACCTTTAGCACCCATTATCGAATCTGCCTGTCGTACCGTGCTACTCTACAAAGAAACCTTATCCTATATCCATGTTCATTCTGAGGAGGAAAAATAAAAGTGAATTATGCTAGTAAATTAAGTAAACGATTATCCTTTGGGGAAGAAATCGCTAATAGCGTCACCCATGCAGTCGGGGCTGTTTTGATGCTCTTTCTCTTACCAACTTCTGCTATTTATAGTTATGAAACACATGGGACTTTAGCAGCTGTCGGGACTTCGATTTTTGTCATCAGTCTCTTTCTCATGTTTCTCTCATCGACTATCTACCATGCCATGGCCTATGACTCACCTCAGAAGTATGTCCTTCGGATCATTGATCACTCCATGATTTATATTGCCATTGCAGGTAGCTACACACCCGTCGTCCTTTCTCTCATGAACAACTGGTTCGGCTATGCCATTATTCTGATTCAATGGGGGACGACCATCTTCGGAATTCTTTATAAGATTTTTGCTAAGAAGGTAAATGAAAAATTCAGCTTGGCCCTCTATTTGATTATGGGATGGTTGGTGATTTTCATTATCCCTCAGATCATCAGCCAGACAAGTCCAACCTTCTGGGGGTTGATGCTGATGGGTGGCCTATGTTACACAGTTGGAGCTGGATTTTACGCCAAAAAGAAACCTTATTTCCATATGATTTGGCATCTCTTCATCTTAGCCGCTTCTGCTCTCCAATATATCGCGATTGTTTATGTCATGTAAGACAGTGACTCTCTTATAGGGAGTCACTTTTTAGTTGCTTTTTTACACCATATTGACTACAATAAAGAAAAATTGTACGGGGACAGTTATGACGACCAAATACCAAAAGATTTTTACAACATTGAAAAACCAGATTGACCAGGGAATTCTAAAAACTGGGGACCGCCTGCCTTCCGTTCGCCAACTAGCCAGTCAGTACGCCTGCAGCAAGGATACCGTCCAACGGGCCCTGCTTGAGCTCAGCTACAAGAACTATATCTATGCCAAGCCCCAAAGCGGCTATTATGTCCTGGAGGAAGAGACTGGAAAGCACACCGACCTGCCTCTTCGCCTCAAGGAAGATCGCTTCCAGGCCTTTGAAGACTTTCGGACTTGTATCAACGAAACCCTAGTTGGTCGTGATAATTACCTCTTCAACTACTATGAAAAGCAGGAAGGTCTAGTCGATCTCCGTCAATCTATTGCTTCTCTCCTGCGAGAAGATGCCATATACACCCAGGAGCAACAAATCGTTATCACCTCAGGAACTCAGCAAGCCCTCTACCTCCTAAGCCAGGTCGCCTTTCCGAACCAAAAAGAAGAAATCCTTGTAGAGCAACCAACCTATTACCGCATCAATAAATTAATTCAGGAGCAAGACTTACCTTATCAAAGCATCAATCGCTTGCCTCAAGGAATTGACTTTGAGCAACTGGAAGCTATTTTCAAAAGTGGCAAGATCAAATTTTTCTATACCATTCCACGCTACCATTACCCGCTGGGACATAGTTATAGCAAACAAGAGAAGGAACAGATATTGGCCTTAGCAGACCTCTATGATGTCTATATTGTCGAGGACGATTACTTGGGAGACTATGATCCACATTTTTCTCCTAGCTTTCATTATCTGGATGCATCTGACCGGGTCATCTACATCAAGTCTTTTTCTACCAGCCTCTTTTCTGCCCTCCGCATCACTTCTATGGTCCTCCCCCAAGCTCTTCTTGCCCCTGTCTTAAAACTCAAGGGAACACTCGACTACGAAAGTAACTTGGTCATGCAGAAGGCCTTGAGCCTCTATATTGACAATGGCATGTTTGCAAAAAATAAAGGGCTCCTTCACCAACAACAAGTCATCCAAAAAGAGCAAGCTGCTTCCCTACTCCAGCAACATTCCCTGTCCGTTCCCGTATGGCCGGTCATTGGAGGTGTTTTACTAGATTTAAGACAGGTCCCTTCGGTCGCTCGACTGAAACATAGCGGTCTCCCTCTCCACTTCTTCGAATCTGCCTATATTAAAAGCTGTCCCTATGCCTTTGCCCGTATCAATCAGGACAAATTGGAAGAGGTTTTACCCCAAATTAACGCTTATCTATGATTCAATCCCATCCTTCTATTCTTGAGTTATTTTTATATATAAAACTATGTTACAAAAACATTACATTTATTACAAATCACTTGACATCTGTAACAATAAGAGTATAATCTAAGTCAGAAAGATAAAGAGGTGATCTTATGAAACGATCTTTGATTCGTTGGACTGCAGCCTCTCTTGTGGCTGCATCACTTGGACTTGCTTTGGGAGGGTGTGGCTCAAAAGATAAAACAACTTCCTCATCCGTAAAAGCTTCTAGCTCGAAAGTTGAGAAAAAGCCAAAAGCTAGCTTGAATAAAAAAGCTACAGCTTCTTCTTCTCAAGCAAAAGTAGGAACTGAATCTTCAAGTCAGGCAAGTAACCCACCAGCTTCAACTGAACCGAACAAGGCAGAAAATACATCTTCAACTGATCAAGCAGCTGTTCCTGCAGATCTTGTCGGCACATGGATAGGATCTAGCCCTCAGGCGGATAGCATCAAAATGACTATTGAAGCCAATGGAGATATTACAACTGTCGTTAGCTTAAAAATGATAGTGAACCAACACGCACAGCTACCTATACTGCAAGAGCTATTCAAGCATCTGGTAATGTCTATTACTGGGAGTCAGAAGGTCTTAATGGCGCAGATGCACTACTTCCTGGTATTACTGGATTAGGAGTAGCAAATTTCCGCTTCAAACCAGGATTTATCCTTGAGGAAGGTCATTATACTCCGATAGCCTTTACAACAGATATCAATACAGAGTTTGACTATAGCAATTACAGAGATTTCCACTTCTCATTGACCAAAGAGCAATAAGGCCAGGAAATTTACCACTCAAAAAGAATGTTGACCCCTCAACATTCTTTTTTATGTTTCATTCACTCTTACGAATCTATTGGGTGAAACCCTTACTTCTTGGTCAAAGCCCAACTCTTGGCCACAAGCTCAAAAAGATGATCATCCTCAACTCGTTCATCCAAGGGAATGCTGATCCAGTACTTCTTGTTCATATGGTAGGCCGGATAGAAAGGAGGCTCTTCTATGAGTTGGCTGACCTGGTCCAGTTTAAGATTTAAGACCTCAATCTTCCCTTCCTGTCTCGCATCTAGCTTGGTCCAGTCAATCTTCATAAGAACGCCAAACCATTTAAGATCTTTTTGATGACGAAAGACACCCGAGTCCGGTGAACGGTCCCAGAGATATTCGAGGGGACGATCATACTGCTGGCTGATCCAATCCACCAAGCGCTTGGTCTGTGGATACATAAAATCTTTGACAGCAAAACAGGAGCTTCTGATATCTTCCAAAGCCTTCTGACAGGCTTCTCTGACTTGACCCACATATTGACCCACCATCTGGTCCATATGGAGTTGCACATAGTCGTCGCCTGTCTCTTGATCTACTAAGCAGAAATGCACTTCTTTACCTTGAACAGTCACATAGAGCTTGAAGTCTCCATCCAGGATTAGTTGCTCATAGCGAAACACCTCTCCCTGCTTTGAAAACCCATAAGCCAGGGCTTTTTCTTTATCTATACTATATTTCTCAAAATAATCTGGTAAAAACACTGGTCTACTCCTTCTCCTCCAGTATACCAAAAAGAAGCAAAAAATGAGTTGAGAATGGTCCTCAACTCATTTAGATTTAAAAGACAACGCGGGTCCCATGGACCTGATCCACTCCTGAAACATCAAGGAAAAGCTGACGATTCTCCAAGGAGATACCGCCACCTGCCAAGATTTCTACTTGACCATCCGCTAACTTGGCATACTCTTCGTAGCGTTCCAACCGTTGTTCTAAGTCTGTTTCTGGACTGCCGGCTCTTGTTAATAGTCGGGTCACACCCACTTCCTTCATCCACTCGATCGTCGACGCTTGATCTTCTAGAGGAATCTGGTCAAATGCCATATGCATGGTCAATTCAAATCCTTGGCTAGCTTGGATGAAACGAAGCATGGCGTCTTTATCCAGCTGATTGTCAGTAGTCAAGACCCAACTGCCAAGCCATCAACACCCAGATCACGGGCAACTTTCCAGTCTTCTAACATAATGTCTAACTCTTGCTCAGAGTAAACAAAATCTCCCCCTCGTGGACGAATCATAACGATAACCTTGGCCTGGTACTCCTTAGCAAGCTTCACAGCTTCTTTGATCACAGCATAGCTAGGAGTCGTACCTCCTACCGCTAAGTTATCACATAATTCTACACGACGCGCTCCTGCTTGAAAAGCTTTTTCTAAAAGTGTCATGTTTTCTGCACAAAATTCATATAGTGGCATCTTAAATCTCCCTGTTTCTGAAATCGTTTTCTCGTTCTACCATACTCTTTTTTCTGGGCTTTGTCAAACAGAAAAACCATCGGCCTCGTCAGAAACCAATGGTTGATGCTTAATAGGAAATTGGAACGATGATTTGTAGAACCATGTTCCCTTTTTCGACCTTCGCAGAATGGATTTGATAGCCACTTGTCGGCAAGGTCAATTGGATTTGATTGCCTGTCATGGTAGCTCCGGTTCCCTCTTGGTTAACTTTTTCAGCAATTTTCGAAGCAACCAAGGCACATGGAATTGGGAGATGGCCAAGACGGGCCCGTTCCCAGGTTTAAGGTCAATTGTTGATCCGTCACACTCGCTGAAAAGTCCATGCTCACCATGGTTTCCACCGGTCCCAGTTCAATCGGAACCTGAACATTGATATGGTCTCCATTCATAGAGACAGCTGTATTGAGGAGTGTTTCATCCGACACCTCTCCGAGCATTCCTTTGATGACTTGGCGCAATTGAGGAGAATTCAGCTGAAGCTCTGTTTGCAGGCCAGATGCTGTTACGTCTGCTGTAGAAAGACCTTCTTGGGCCAAATCTACCAGCGTAGAATTCACTGTTACATTCTTAAATTGTTCTTGAGTCGAAACTTTTGCCGGTATCAAGAAAATTGCTAGGACAATCACTAGGAGGAAGGTCAGTCCGATGAGTCGTTTGATCCATTTCCACATATGGTCACCTCTTTTCGTTTAGTTGGATAGAAGAGAAATCATCTCTATCACTATTGATCTATTCTTTTTAAAATATGACTTCTATTCTACCCTAATTTTTCAAAAAAAGCGACTCGGAGGAGCATGATCTAAACAAGAAAAGAGGCCGGCCAAGGTCCCATCCCCTATTTGAATGTTAATGGAATTGCATCCCCCATTCGTCATCTTTACTAGCGTTCTTATCAACTTCATGAGCGATTATAAATTTAATAAGATGACTGGTGAATAACTAGGAGTATTATTTTAACAAAAACACCCATATTGCCTATTGTTTTGGGCCTTTTTTCATGCTACACTAATCCTAAGAGAATCAAACAATAAGGAGATCAAACAATGAAAGAATTCATGGATAAATTGAATAACCTACCTAAACCAGTTCAATACATTATTGCCATCATTATTTTCTTTATCGCGTTTTACATTTCTTATAGCTTGTTTTAAGTTAGAACGTACAAAGCACTCTTTAGCTGATACAGTATTTTAAAAGAGGCTGGGACAAAAGTCCTAGCCTCTAAATTGTCTTTGGATTATCGAGCAAGACGCAGTGGTTGAGTGGGCTCTACTACGCTGATTTTATCAGCTTTTACAGCCCTACTCAACTGTGCGGAGGTGGGACGACGGAATCGAATTCTAACGAATTACCGATTTCTGTCCCACTCTCTTTCTTTTTTTAAAACATTTTAAAGACTGCTACTGCTAGTACTGCTCCAATGATTGGTCCAACTACTGGGATCCAAGCGTAACCCCAGTCGCCATCTCCTTTGTTAGGAATAGGAAGGAGGCTGTGCATGATACGAGGACCTAAGTCACGAGCTGGATTGAGAGCGGAACCTGTGGTTCCACCGAGAGACAAACCAATCCCTGCAATCAAGGTACCAACGGCAAAAGTACCAAGTCCTGCTTGAAGGTCATAAAGACCAAGTGCAAAGATAGTCAGTAGCAAGACAAAGGTTCCAAGGATTTCACTGATGAGGTTTGAAGTAGTGTCCTTAATTGCTGGACCTGTACTAAAGGTTCCAAGGATATTTCCAGGATTTTCTTCTGCTAAGTAATGCGGTTTGAACTGTAACCAGACAAGGACTTGCCCGACCATGGCTCCAGCAAATTGAGCAAGGATATAAGGAATGACTGATGCCCAAGCTAGGCCACCATTAAGGGCAACCCCAATTGTCACCGCTGGATTCAAATGGGCCGGACTTAACTTGCCAGAGATAAAGGCTGCGACTGCAACTGCAATCCCCCAACCAAGGGTAATGACGATCCAACCTGAGTTATGGCTCTTCGTTTTCGGAAGAACCACTCCTGCTACAACCCCATTTCCCAAAAGAATCAGGATTAAGGTCCCTAAAAATTCACCAAATAATTCTTTCATATGATTTAATTCTCCATTATAAAGAGGGGACGGTTAGATAGTCTTCTTTCCAACCCCTTTTTGTTTTTCTTAGATTTTTTAATGCTGCCAAGTCATTGTTTTCCAAAGCGACTTTCAAGTCTTTGCGGTAGCAAGCTTTTTCTTCTTCTGACCATTCATAGAAGCGTCCCATTTCATCCAAAACAGGTTCGATAATCGCATCTAAGCTATCCCGCATGAAGAGCATGTGGTTGGTACGACGAAGGAGGAAATCAACTGGGCTGAGTGCCAATTCATTGCGCATTGCATAGTGAAGTGACAAGGTATCAGCCAAACTCAATCCAGGTGCCTGTTCCACGCTATGAGCAAGGGCGAAGACCTTAGGTGCATTGGAACCATATAGGTTAGCTAAGTAGTGAGCTTCCTTGCTGTCCAAGCCACGAGATACGCCAAGTTGAGCAAAAGCTTCAATTTCAGAATCCACGTTTGTTGGGTTAATTTCGCCACCAGATACTGGGTAGGTCTTAGAGTTGATTAACTTTAAACTGACGGTCAAACTCTTCCTTAAGAATGTTCAAGACACGCTCCATAGCCCCTTCAGCCATTTTGCGGTAGTCTGTAATCTTCCCACCAGCAAGGGTCAAAAGACCATTGTCATCGCGGTCAAGGCTTGATCCACGTGAGACAGCAGATGGATCCAAGTGTTTTTCAGAAGTGCTACCTTCCAAGTGGCTGATTGCTGATTCAACATCTTCACGAGATTTTTCTTTAGAAAGATAGCCTTCAACTGTTGCAATCAAAGTATTAAAGCTTTCATCACTGATGGTTCCGTTGTTTCCACCATTGTAGTCAGAAGCACTATTTCCTGAGATCAAAGGACGGAGACCAGCCCAGCTACTTTCGATGTCATCGATGGTGATGTGAGCTTCTGGGAAGCGGTTATTTACGATACCTAACAAGTAGTCGACATCTTCTTGGGTCACTTTTGGATGCTCTAAGTCACCAGTGTAGTCTGTATCAGTCGTTCCAAAGTAGGTTTTGTTCTCCCGTGGCAAGACGAAGACCATCCGACCGTCTCCAAGACCAGTGTCGAAGTATACAGGTTGAGAAACCTTGATCTTGCTTGAGTCTACGACCAAGTGAACACCCTTGGTTGGACGCATTTGTGAATGTTGCTCTCCATTATTTGAGAGATTACGCACTTTATCGCTCCAAGGACCAGTTGTATTAATCACCAAACGAGCCTTGATTTCAAAGACCTCATCTGTCAAGAGATCACGCGCCACTACACCTGTGATCTTACCAGATTCATCAAAGAGGAATCCTTCTGCTTTTACGTGGTTGGCAATAAGTGCACCATCTTGGTTGGCACGTTTGATATTTTCAATCACCAAACGAGCATCATTGTTGCGGAAGTCTAGGTAAACCCCACCACCGACAAGACCTTCTTGTTTCAACTCAGGCTCCCGAGCCAACACTTCCTCCTTGGTCAAAACCTTGTTGGCAGCTGGTGTATTGCTGACACCTGCCAAGAGGTCATAGAGGTCCATAGCTACCTTGAGACGGAAGAGGCTGAAAGTTGCCCCATCTTCATCATAGACAGGTAAGAGCATTGGGTCTGGTTTTGGAATATGAGGAGCAATTTGTTGCACCACTGCACGTTCTGAAACCGTATCTGATACCACTTCTACGTCAAATTGTTTGAGGTAACGAAGTCCACCGTGGACTAATTTTGTAGAACGGCTGGAGGTTCCTTCCGCAAAGTCCTGCATTTCGATCAAACCTGTTTCAAGACCACTGGCTGCTGCCTGCAGGCTACACCAGCACCCGTGATCCCACCCCCGATGATCAAAAGATCAAGGGTGCGTTCTTGCATTTTCTTAATCGATAATTCACGTGTTTTCTTTGAAAATTCCATAATTCTTCACTTTCTATCCTTCTGGAGGCTGGACTAGTCTTCTGTTTCTGCAAAGACTTGGGTTGCTTTAACAGCTTTCTTCCATCCCTTGTAGAGTTGTTCTTTACGAGATTCGTTCATAGAAGGCTCAAATAGTTCACCAGTTGCATTGAGTTCTTTCAATTCATCTAGGTCTTTCCAGTAGCCGACTGATAGACCTGCAAGGAAGGCTGCCCCCAAAGCTGTTGTTTCCAAGTTTTTAGCACGAGCGATATCAATACCAAGAATATCCGCTTGGAACTGCATCAAGAAGTTATTCATAGCTGCTCCACCGTCCACCTTCAGGACTTGAATAGCCGTCTTAGCATCAACCTGCATAGTATCAATGATATCACGTACTTGGTAAGCAATGGATTGAAGAGTCGCCTTAATAAAGTCTTCTTTGGTTGTTCCACGAGTCAAGCCAAAGACAGAACCACGAGCATTTTGATTCCAGTATGGTGCCCCTAGACCTGTGAAGGCCGGTACCACATAAACTTCATCGTTGTTGTGAGAATCACGTGCATATTGTTCAGATTCAGGTGAGCTTTCCACCATGCGTAGACCATCACGAAGCCATTGAATGGCACTACCTGCGATAAAGATGGAACCTTCCAAAGCGTAGTAGACTTTACCATTGATTCCATATCCAATGGTAGTCAACAAGTTATTTTCAGATAACTGCATCTCTTCACCAGTATTCATGATGATGAAAGATCCAGTACCGTAAGTATTTTTAACCATACCAGGTTCAAAGGCCAACTGTCCAAAAAGAGCCGCTTGTTGGTCACCCGCCATACCAGAGATAGGCACTTCTCCACCGTAGAAATGGAAAGGAGCTGTTTTTCCATAGATTTCAGAGTTAGAACGAACTTCTGGAAGCATAGCCTTCGGAATATTGAGGATTTCCAAAATCTCATCATCCCATTTTAGGTCTTTGATATTGTAGAGCATGGTACGAGCAGCATTTGAATAGTCTGTTACGTGAGAAGCTCCGTCTGTCAACTTCCAAACCAACCAAGTATCGATGGTTCCAAAGAGCAATTCTCCTTTTTCAGCACGTTCTTGAGCTCCTTCTACATGGTCCAAAATCCAGCGAATCTTAGTTGCTGAGAAGTAGGCATCAATGACCAAACCTGTTTTTTGGTGGAATTTTTCGACATAGCCTTGGCTCTTAAGTTGTTCAGCTAAAGGAGCTGTTTGGCGAGACTGCCAAACAATGGCATTGTAGATTGGAAGGCCAGTATTCTTATCCCAAACAACAGTTGTTTCCCGTTGATTGGTAATTCCGATAGCTTCGATTTGTCCTGGTTTGATGCCACTTTCGATAAAGGCACCAGCGATAACAGACTGAACAGAGTTCCAGATTTCATTTGGATTGTGTTCAACCCAACCAGCTTGAGGAAAAATTTGAGTGAACTCTTTTTGGCTAGAGCTTACTTTTTCTCCTTTTTTATTAAAAATGATGGCTCTAGAACTAGTTGTTCCTTGGTCAATGGCCATAATGTATTTTTCTTGTGACATGAACTGTCCTCCTGGAAAAAGAAATATTCTTTAGGAGACGTACTCCTTACATTGTCTAGTATACAAAATAAACCGCTTTCATGTTCATCAATTTTTTTTTAATTTTTAAAAAATATGAGGGGCGTCTCTTGAATCGCTTGAGACAGAAGAGATTTCCACACTTCTGTTCTATTAAATTTTCAGACAAATCTAAGCATTTTCCAGCAAAAAAAGAAGACACAAGTCTTCTTTGTAATCTACTAAGAATTGGCATCCCCATAAATCATCTGACGAATATTGGCTAAATCTGTCAGATCCAAGTCATATTTCAAATAATAGACAGGGATTCGCTTGCTATGGCTAATAGGATTGTTGGTCACAATCAAATCATAATCCGTAGCTGGATCAAAGGCTTCAATGGTAATAAAACGATTGTACTCCAAGTAGCGCTTGAGGACCTCTGTCATCCGTGTATAGCCTAGATAGCCCACTGTTAAGTCCAGGCCAATCTTAATTTGACGCCCACTATTCTCCACGATATAATCCATTAATTGAAGCCACTCCCACCTGATTTTTTTATCCAGGGCAGTCGCTTGCGAAAAGAGAGGCAGTTTGCTAAAGATCGAATCTGCTACTTCTCTATAGTCATGGCTACTAAATCCATAGGGAGGATGCGTTTCAAGCTGGTATTTATGCTTGTCTTGTAGCAGATAGCCAGAAAATAGATAAACTTGGCCACAAATTTGACTCAATTCATAGGTCACTGGGCCCTCTATATACTCTCCTAAAAGCTTCTGCGTTTTCATCTCTTGAATGAGCTGCGTAGTCAAAGCCCCAATCTCCCCTCCAAATCCTAAGATATACTCCATGGTATGAAGGGGGAGGATCCGATGGGTGACTAGAAAAGCAAAGAGGATCAACATCTCTCCATCCTCATAGCTAAGAGCAATGTGTTTCCCTGAAAAGAGCTGGTCTACCCTATGAAACAAACGTTGATAAAATATATTGTCCGTATAGCCCTTCATCTTCTGTTCAATTTCTCGGAACTGACAGGCATTAACCTTGAGTCGTTGCTGGGTAATATGGGACCAGAGAACAAAATCCAAGCGTTGTCCTTGAGACAATTTTGCTCCACAGAGCTCTTCTAAGGTTGCAATTTCGGTTTGTCTTTCTTTCTTGTCCAGTTCTTGTTTCCAGTCTGCACTAGCCCAGACCTTTCGTAGCAAGCCAAAATAAAAATAGCGAATCTTATGTTCAGGCCCTTTCAAGCGCCCATTGTGGATGGAAAATTGAAACTCAGCTAATAATTTGTTTAAGCCCGAAATATGACGCCCTAATGTCGCTTCACTAATCAAGAGTTCCTGAGCTAGTTGCTGAGCTTGAAACTGGCCATGATAAAGCAAATAGATCAATAGTTGGTACTTGATGGCATTGTCCAAAAAAACCCGCCGAATGTCCCGCCCCTTGGTATCCGAACCCACAAGAAGGCGAAGATTTTCATCTACTACCTCAATGGAAAGGGCCAGCTGATTTTCTTGGGCCTTGTCATTGATCAGTGCAAGATATTTGTTCAAGGTTGCTTTGGAAAATTCCGTCTCAGCCATCACTTCTGACAGACTGCTTGGAGAATGCTTTTGCAGATGAGACAGGATTAAAAACTGCCCACCCTCACTTTTTTCCATTAAATCAGCTAAATGCATTTTCAGAAAACCCTTCCATGATATTAGTTTTAGCATAACACAAAACTTATGAAAGTCGAAATATAATGCTTACCAGCTCCTATCTATATATTGCCAATCACTAAATGATAAAACCTCCCACCAAAATTTAGTGAGAGGTACAACTCTATTTCTATGATTTTCGTATAGCCACTATCCAAGAGGCTACCAGGATTTTGAAAATAATTTGCTCATTTTACCTCCGTAACAGGATGATAAATCAGATAGATTCCCCCTAATCCGCATCAACCCACAGATGGTATTGTTCACAATGGAGACATCGAAAGAGATAGCCACACATAGAACCATCCTTGACTAAGTATTCAGCTACATCCTGAAATTCATTACGTGCCTCGTATTCTGCTAAGACTTGCTCAGCAATGCCCATTTCTTCCAATTCACGAGTGCCAACTGTCCCCAGATAGGCACAGTAGTCTTGGCAACAAGAGAGCCAATGTTCCCCCTGCCAACTACTATAGCCTGGAGTTTGACAAAATAGGACCTGGTCTTTTTCCTTATCCATGACTCCTTGCCAATCAGCATCTTGGATAAACTCTGCTTCAAACTTCTGGGCAGCACGACCTGTAGCAATACAAGTCGGACAGAGATGACTTAGCTCCTCTTCACAATAGGGTCTCAAAGCATAATAGATGGTGTGGTCTTCCCCACATGACGGACAGGTCTTGGTCTCCCCTTCCTTAAAGGCACCAGTCGCTAGTGGGTCCGGATGATAACGAAAGGTTGGCAAGTCACTGATTTTCTCTTTATGAGCCTCTTTTTCTTTTTCAGTCAAGGGACGAGGGAGAGCAAAGCGATCTCCATGACTGAGACTCATCTTTTCTAAGGTGAAAAGTTTCTTAACTTGCTTACGATCAGACTTGTCTACTAGCCCTGAGAAGAGAGCAAAGGCACTGGCATACAAGCCCAACTCTTGGTAAACATCCACCAAGACCTGCTTGGCTTCTGGAGTTTCCAGTAAAGCTAGACGATCTGCAAATTCATAAAGAGCTAGCACGCTGGATGAATCCTTCTCTTGCGCTTGGAACTGCTTTTAAGGCGGATATATATCTCTTTTCATCGAATCGTTTACAGCAAGGGACTACTCGCTTTCACTTGAAAGCGAAATCAAATCGTGGATCTACTGTCACAGATGATTGTTATATCGACCTGGATCATTCCACTTTCAAACCCATACTCGCCAGCATGTCGGGTTTGAGCTCTGCACCAGCTCTTCATTCGTCTGCTTGCTTTCCCAGAAGAGGAGTGGTCTACCATTTCTTGAGCTCGATATAGAGTGTATAGCGAGCCCCTGCCAAGATCGTCCACGAAAAATGCATAGGTGATTTGTGATCTTTCAGTGGGATGAAGCGACATTCCATATGAAGATTCCACGGAAAAAGGAGGCAAAGAAAGGGACCTCCACTGCGTTCACGTTGTCCTTCTTCCGGAAAAGGAAGACGAAAAACGAAAAAAACGCATATAGAATCGGAGCATGAGTCCATTATCTTTCCTAGTCTAACGCAATCGCTTCATACTCTACTTCATCTCAGCAGTTTGCCATTATCCGCAGTGAGCTTGGCCAATAACTTCGCCGGTCTTGGTGCGCGGTCCTCCAGTAATTGTGAGCATCTTCATAGTCATAAACAATAGCTTGTTGGGAAGCTCTTCAGGTTAACTTTTCATTTAAGTAGCCAGGTCAGGCACCGAACACCGACGACGCCCGACAACGTGTTGCCATCTGGGTTATCTGGTGATGACGGCGTGCAGGGCATTTTCATTAATTTGGTAGAAAATACTTTCTTCCATCTTCCAGCATGGACTTGACATCTGTTGTCATATAGTAAGAACCGATGAATACAGAATGTTAAAACTTCCTTGTCTGCCTTATCAAAGAACTTTCCCTTTGTCCATGCGTCGTGTCCTGACAAGGTTCCTTATCCTTTTCGTCTTAGAGATCTCAGTGCGGTGCCCGAAGAGTAACTGTTGATCCCGGCGAAAAATTCAGTCCCGACGAATCGCCATGCTGGCAGAATCCCTAAGTCACTAGTTGCACTACCATTGGTCCTGTTTCATGAACTTTGCGCAGAAGTCTCGCCGCAATAAGCCGACCGGACAAACAATGCTATCTGGTCGTTGCTGAGCTGGCTTTTGTCTACCGCGCTTTCTGAATCCAAGTAAACGAACAAAACGTCCGAACTTCTTCACGACACTCGCTGCTATTGAGGTTGCTGTATGTTCCCTTGATGGCTCGCCGTCACCGAACTGGGTACCTACCACGCAATGGAGTTTCCTTCTTTCATGGATTGCTTTGATTGATCCCACTAAGCTGCCGGCAATGCAACTAGTAAGAACATGATTTTTTTGAATGGTTTCTCTTCGGTTTCTTTTCTATACTAGTGTTTGTAACATTGAATGATGTTTTATGTATCGATATTTCTTTTCTATCAGTCTCCTTCTCTATATTATGATTAAAAAACCGGACGCTCCAATATTTTACGCGAAATGATGAGAAACATGGTAGCAAAAAAGGCACAGCAGACTATCCCGGCTCTTTCAATATCTAAAATCAAAATTAAGTGTTGTTTAATTCGACCAATCTGTTTTTATATTCTGTAGTACTCAACTATTAACAGTAAATTTTCATATACAACAAGTTTTCTAATAACTTTTTATAACTACGTAATCTGCCGTTTGCTCCGTTCACTTCTTTCACAGCGTTCTCAGCGCAATCAGTACACAACGTTCTGTAACATAGTAACCTCTTCTTGAGTAAGACACTAATATATTTGGTTCTTTCAACTAATTTTTCTTTCGATAATAAAAAGCCTCTTGATATGATTTTTTTGCTTTTAAAGTGCTTTATGTCCAGTCAATATTAGCTGACTACGCGTACTGGCATCCTCTAGACCTTGTCCTTGTAGTAGATCTTTTAATTTACTTTGCTTCATTCCA
>BNJU01002052.1_pt1 | contig 45426 bp, 51 predicted proteins | sample 8539281 | NCBI WGS metagenome assembly BNJU01 (sample SAMD00202456, study PRJDB9452) | human saliva metagenome | isolation source: human saliva | place: Japan
AGGAGAATAATGTAAAGGATGATATGATACGGAAAATGAAAATCAATTAGTAGTTTAAAAAGATATACTTTGTGGTATAATAATCTTCGGTAATTAGTGTTAAATCTTCAATATTCTTCCATAGAATTTGAATATTTTCTGTACAAAGGAGGCTTTTATGAAGCGTTTGAGAAGATGCGTGCACCATTAAAGTATGTTCAAGGAGGGAGCTTTGCTTCAGTTCCACAAGAAATGGAATCACATGGGAAAAGAGATGGCTGTTTGTATGTTCAAACAGTGGATAAATCCCGCTATGATGATTTGGAGAAGGGTTTTGACGGTAAAGATGATTATCGCAGATGCAGGATTTTAGCGGATTATCCAGTGTCAGTGAGATAAAGAAAATGCAGAATATCGTTGAAAGCGACAAGATTGATGTTGTTGTTGCGGTGAGTGGAGGTTCTGCCGTAGATGCTGACCAAGGCAACAGCATACTACACAGGCAAAAGTATAGTAATAATACCTACAGTTGCAGCTACCGATGCACCATGTACAGGACTGTCCGTTATCTATAATGATGACGGAAGTTTCAATCAATATCTTTTCTATCCACATAATCCGGATGCAATACTTGTAGACAGCGATGTAATAGCAAAGGCACCGGTTAAGTTCTTGATTGCCGGAATGGGAGACGCACTGGAACATACTTTGAAGGCAGAGCTTCACTTCGTACAGAATCACCGAGTCTTGAAGGCGGAGGAATAACCAGAGCAGGTATGGCTATTGCAAAGGCTTGTTATGATACTCTAAGAAGTTATGGAAAAGCGGCAGTAACAGCCTGTGAAAATAATGTTGTAACTCCTGCACTTGATGCGGTTATTGAGGCGGTGGTTTACATAGTCGGGTGTGAAATTGCCGACAATGTAGACTGTCTTTGCTCATTCATTCTACAATGGAGTTACATCTCTTGGAGGTCTCGACATACCATGGTAACTGTGTAGCATTCGGTACATTAATTCAACTCTCACTTGAATGTGCGGATAAGTCGAATTTGAAGATATACAGGATTTTTGCTTAGAGATCGGACTGCCTATCACCCTATCTGAGCTTGGTAATTTTACAGATGAGGGATTTCATACAATATCTAAAAATGCCTGTGCAAAGGGTGAGACCATACATAATCTTGCAGGTAGATGTAACTCCTGATGAACTCTACATGTGCTATAATAGCAACAGATGCACTTGGAAGAAAAGAGACTGAATAAAGAAAACAGAGCATAAGAGTTATATAACCGGACGGTATTTATTCCTTGTATACCTTTATCGGCTATGCTAAAATAGACTATGTACTTTAGTATGTGGTCTGTTTTTATGTGACAGTGCACATATTTTAGATGATTTTACATGGATTGAGGATTCATATGAGTGAGTTGAGCGGAGAGTGGAAGGCTGTGCTTGAGCCTGAGTTTAAAAAGCCGTACTATAGAGACTTGTACAATTTTGTAAAAAAGGAGTATGCTACGCATATTATATATCCGCCTTCAGATAAGCTGTTTGAGGCTTTGCATCTTACACCTTTGTCAGAAATCAAGGTGGTTATTTTGGGACAGGACCCTTACCATAACGAAAATCAGGCACATGGACTGTCAGTTTTCCGTTCCCACCTCACAGAGAAAGATTCCGCCTTCACTTGTGAATATATATAAAGAACTTCATGATGATGTGGGTACATATATACCAAACAACGGCAATCTTATAAAATGGGCAAAGCAAGGTGTTCTTATGCTGAATACAATACTTACAGTCAGAGCTCATGCGGCGTTTTCACATCAGGGTAAGGGATGGGAGCAGTTTACAGATGCTATAATAAAGACGATAAACGACACCGACAGACCGATAGTTTTCATGTTGTGGGGCAGTGCCGCAATAGCAAAGAAAAAGATGCTTAATAATCCCAAGCACTTGATTTTGACTACGGTACATCCCAGTCCGCTCTCGGCATACAGAGGTTTTTTCGGATGTAAGCATTTTTCAAAGGCAAATAAATTTTTGACGGATAATAATATCTCGCCGATTGACTGGCAGATAGAGAATATATAATCATAGAAAGGGATAGTATGAATATACTGGAGATACTGAAGGTTATAATTATTGGTATTGTAGAGGGTATTACGGAGTGGCTGCCTATAAGCTCCACAGGACATATGATTTTGGTGGACGAGCTGATAAAGCTGAATGCAAGTGAAGAGTTCAAATCAATGTTTATGGTTGTTATACAGCTGGGTGCCATTTTGGCGGTGGTAGTACTGTATTTTAGAAAGTTGAATCCTTTCAGCAGAAGCAAGAGTTCAAAGATGAGGTATCTTACAATTGAACTTTGGAAGAAGATAATCGTCGCTTGTTTACCTGCTGCAATGCTCGGCGTATTGATAGACGACTGGTTGGACGCACATCTTTACAACGGATTTATAGTGGCGATGGCACTTATTGTATACGGCGTGCTGTTCATACTTATAGAAAACTCAAATAAAAAGAGGGTGGACAGTATTACAAAGGTATATTCTATAGACTATCAGACGGCACTTTTTATCGGAGCGTTTCAGGTTCTGGCACTTATTCCCGGAACTTCAAGGTCCGGAGCGACTATTATAGGCGGAATGATTTTAGGTGCGTCAAGGTCTGTGGCGGCTGAGTTTTCATTCTTTTTGAGTATTCCGATAATGTTCGGGGCAAGTCTTTTAAAGCTTGTAAAGTTCGGATTCCACTACAGTATGGCTGAGATTGTCTATCTGCTTTTAGGAATGATTGTCGCGTTCCTTGTATCTATTTTCTCCATAAGCTTCTTGCTCAGTTGGATAAAGAAAAACGATTTCAAGTTCTTCGGATACTACAGAATAGTACTTGGGCTTATAGTGCTTGTGTGGTATTTTGTATCTTCTTTGATGAAATAATTAAGGGCATATATTTACATATGAAGTTTTTTCAATGTAAATATATGCCTTTTTCTTTACAATAATATAAAAAAGCATTATCATAAAGAAATTGTATGCAGTTTGATAGGAGGAGTATGCTTAGATTAGCTCGTTATTTGAAGGAATATAAATTGGAATCGGCTCTTGCGCCTTTATTTAAGCTTTTGGAAGCGGCGTTTGAACTTTTGGTGCCGATAGTTATAGCAAGAATAATTGATGTAGGTATTGCAAATAAGGATTCAAACTACATTATAAAGATGGGTATATTGCTTGTAACTTTGGCGGTAATAGGACTTACCTCTGCGATTGTAGCGCAGTATTTCAGCGCAAAGGCTGCAACAGGATTCGGAACTAAGCTGAGAGATGATTTGTTTGCTCATATTTTGAGCTTTTCACATGCAGAGATAGATGTACTTGGAAGAGATACATTGGTAACCAGAGTTACAAATGACAGCGACCAGGTACAAAACGGTGTGAACAGATTTTTCAGACTTGTGCTCAGGTCGCCTTTTATAGTGGCAGGCGCATTTATAATGTCTTTTCATATAGACCCGAAGATGTCAATGATTGCACTTACAGTAATAATAATACTTGCAATAATAGTTGCTCTTATAATGTCAAAAAGCATCGGACTTTACAGAAATGTGCAAAGAAAGCTTGACAAAGTACTTGGAAAAACAGGAGAGAACCTTACAGGTATCAGAGTTATCCGTGCTTTTTCAAAGGAAAACAGTGAGGTAGACGAGTACGATAAGGCAACAAAGGATCTGTATAACGATCAGGTTTCGGTAGGTAATATATCTGCGCTTTTAAACCCGCTCACATATGTAGTGGTAAACTTAGGTATTGTGGCAATACTTAAGGCAGGTGCGGTGCAGGTAAATATAGGAAATCTTACTACAGGTCAGGTTGTGGCCTTGATCAACTATATGTCACAAATCTTGGTTGAACTTGTAAAGTTTGCAAATCTGATTATTCTTTTGGCCAAAGCAAGTGCCTGTGCAAAGAGAATAAATGAGATTTTTGATATTAAGTCTTCTATAACAGGCGGAAGCAGTGAACTTGATTTGGCAGGATATGACGGAGATATAATTACGTTTGAAAATGTAGGATTTGCATATCCGAAGGCCAAGGAAGAAGCACTTTCAGACATTTCTCTTTCTATAAAAAAGGGTGAGACTGTAGGAATTATAGGAGGTACAGGTTCAGGCAAGAGTTCACTTATAAATCTGATACCCAGATTTTATGATATAAGCAGAGGCAGTATAAAACTTGCAGGTAAAGATATAAAAGAGTACAGCTTGGATTCTATAAGAAAAAATGTTGCTTTGGTGGAACAAAAATCCAGGCTCATTTAGAGGAGATATAAGAGATAACCTGCTTTGGGGAGATGAAAATGCAAGCGATAGTGAACTTTTTGAAGCTGCCGATATCGCTCAGGCAACCGATGTTATAAATTCAAAAGAAAAAAGACTTGATTCCGAGGTTGCAATGTACGGCAATAATTTCTCAGGAGGTCAAAAGCAGAGACTTTCCATTGCAAGAAGCTTAGTTAAAAAGGCAGGTATATTGATACTTGACGACTCGTCATCGGCACTTGATTATGCTACAGACTCAAGACTTAGAAAAGCGATAAGGCAGATAAAAGATATTACTACGATTATCGTAAGTCAGAGAATAGTTTCTATAAAGAATGCGGACAGAATAGTGGTACTTGATGACGGTAAGATAGTAGGAATAGGAACTCATGATGAGCTTTTGGAGAACAGTCCTATATATAAAGAAATATATAATTCACAGGTTATGTCTTAAGGAGGATTCAAATGAAAAGCAATAAAAATACATTAAAAAGAATTTTGAATCTTTTAAGCCCGTACAAACTGAGAATGGTAGTCAGTCTTTTATTGGCGGTTGTTATTGTACTTACTACACTTTATTTGCCGATACTTACAGGTAGAGCCGTGGATACCATAGTTTCAAAGGGAAATGTTGATTTCATAAAACTTTCAAAAATAGTAATATTGATGGTTATAATGATGGCTGTTACGGCAGTTTCACAGTGGTGTATGACTGCTATAAACAACGGTGTTGCCTATCATATGGTAAGAGATATAAGAAATCAGGCTTTTAAAAAGCTTATGAAGCTGCCTATATCATATGTTGATTCAAACAGCCATGGAGAGATTATAAATAAGATAATCAATGATGTGGATCAGTTTTCAGAAGGACTCTTGATGGGATTTGCACAGTTTTTTACCGGTGCGTTGACTATAGTACTTACTATCATAATACTGTTTACAATAAATGTGTATGTAACTTTGGTTGTACTGCTTGTCACACCGCTTGCAGTACTTGTGGCAGGCTTTATTGCAAAGAATACTTATAAGCATTTCAAGTCACAGTCCGAAAGAAGGGCGAGGATGACGGGAATAGTGGATGAAATGATTGCAGGATTAAGTACTGTAAAGAACTTCACTATGGAGAGCAGGGTAGAAGATAATTTCAAGGAATCAGATGAGGCGCTTAGAGTGGCAAGTCAAAATGCCATTTTTATTTCCGCTATAGCTTTTCCGGCAACCAGATTTGTAAATGCGCTTGTATATGCAGGTGTGGCTATTGCAGGAGCGCTGCTTTCCATAACAGGAAAGATGAGTGTAGGACAGCTGGCTTCTGTACTCAGTTATGCTACACAGTATACAAAGCCTTTTAATGAGATATCAGGTGTGGTAACGGAGCTTCAAAATTCATTTGCCTGTGCAGCAAGAGTATTTGCACTGATAGATGAAGATGAGATATTGCCTGACAAGGATTCCAATAATTTCTTAAAGGATGTGGACGGAAATGTGGAGATTTCACATGTTTACTTCTCATATGACAAGTCAAAGAAACTTATAGAGGATCTTAACTTGGATGTGAAGGCGGGACAAAGAATTGCCATAGTGGGACCTACAGGAAGCGGAAAGTCAACTATTATAAATCTTTTGATGCGCTTTTATGATGTGGATATCGGCAGTATAAAGATAGAGGGCAAGAATATATATGATGTGACAAGAAAATCCATCAGAGAGAACTTCGGTATGGTTTTACAGGAGACGTGGTTAAAGAATGCCACAATCAGAGAAAATATAGCTTTCGGAAAGCCTGATGCAAGCTTTGAAGAGGTGGAAAAGGCCGCCAAGGAAGCATATGCGGACAGTTTTATAAAGAGATTGCCTGACGGCTATGATACTGTAGTCAGTGAGGGAGGAGAAAATCTGTCGGCAGGTCAAAGACAGCTTTTATGTATTGCCAGAATAATGCTTGCAATACCTCCGATGCTGATACTTGATGAGGCTACATCAAGTATTGATACTATGACCGAAGCCAGAATCAGTAAGGCATTTGATAAGATGATGATTGGAAGAACAAGCTTTGTAGTGGCACACAGACTTTCCACAATAAGAAATGCGGATATGATACTGGTGCTTAAAGACGGACATATAATAGAACAGGGTAACCATAGGAACTTATGGATATGAAGGGATTCTATTTTGAACTTAACAATGCGGTTTAAAGAAAGAGGAATATATGAGAAAATTGGCACTAAGCGACGATATACTGCTTAGCGTTGACAAGCCGGCAAGATATATAGGCGGCGAGCTCAATTCAAGAGATAAAAATTTAGATGATGTGGATATAAGATTTGTGATGTGTTTTCCCGATGTATACGAGATCGGAATGAGCCATATCGGAATGCAGATTTTATACGATATGTTAAACAGGAGAGAAGATACATTCTGTGAGAGACTTTTTTCACCTTGGGTTGACCTTGATAAGATACTCAGAGAAAAGAACATACCGCTTTTTTCACTGGAGAGTCAGGAAAATGTAAAGGATGCGGATTTTCTCGGAATCACATTGCAGTATGAGATGTGCTATACCAATATATTGCAAATACTTGAACTCTCACATATACCGATGTATGCGAAGGATCGAGGTGAAGAGTATCCGATAGTGATAGGCGGAGGTCCGTGTGCTTATAATCCTGAGCCTTTGGCGCCTTTCTTTGATATATTCTATATAGGAGAGGGGGAAGTGGTATATGATAAACTGCTTGACCTTTACAAGGAATGTAAGAAAAACAAGCTGTCAAAGCATGAGTTTTTATTAAAGGCGGCACAGATTGAGGGAATGTATATTCCTGAGTTTTATGATGTGACATATAAGCCTGACGGCACAATAGATAAATTCACACCTAAGTATGAGAATGTTCCAAGTGTTGTGCACAGAGTGGTTGTCCAAAATATGGATACCGTTTCATATTTGTCAAAACCTGTAGTACCTTTTATCAAGGTCACTCAGGACAGAGTGGTACTTGAGATAATGAGAGGCTGTATCAGAGGTTGCAGGTTCTGTCAGGCGGGAAATGTATACAGACCTCAGAGAGAGCATTCACTTGACTACCTTATAAACTATGCAAAGACAATGCTTGATATCACGGGGGCGGAAGAAATATCACTCAGCTCACTGAGTTCAAGTGATTACAGCAACCTAGGAAAACTTTTAGACTTTTTGCTTGAATATACAAAGGAGAGAGGTATAAATATTTCATTGCCTTCACTCAGAATAGATGCATTTTCACTTGATGTGATGAGTAAGGTACAGGATGTAAAGAAGAGTTCACTTACATTTGCACCTGAAGCAGGTACACAGAGACTGCGAGATGTTATAAATAAGGGTATTACTGAAGAAGATATATTAAACGGGTCTATGGAAGCGTTTAAGGGCGGTTGGAATAAGGTAAAGCTTTATTTTATGCTTGGACTTCCTACAGAAACGGATGAAGATATAAAGGGTATCCCTGAACTTTGTGAGAAAATAGCAAAGAATTACTATTCAATACCGAAAGATCAAAGAATAGGTAAGGTTTCAATTACTGCAAGTTCATCATTTTTTGTACCTAAGCCTTTTACACCTTTCCAGTGGGCAAAGATGGAGACAAGAGATGAATACCTAAGAAGAGCGCACTTGGTCAAGGATACAATGAGAGAACAGCTCAATCAAAGAAGTATGAAATATCAGTACCACGACGCGGAGGTTACATTGCTTGAGGGACTTATGGCAAGAGGTGACAGAAAGATTGCCGATGTTATAGTAAGCGCATATAAAAACGGCGCAATGTATGACTCGTGGTCGGATCAGTTCAATATGGAATATTGGGATCAAGGCATATGAAGAAACAGGAATCGACCCTGATTTTTATACACTCAGAGAAAGAAGTATTGATGAGGTATTCCCTTGGGATTTTATAGACTCGGGAGTTACAAAGAACTTTCTTATCAGAGAGTGGAAAACGGCACATGAGGATAAGATTTCACCGAACTGCAGACAGCAGTGTTTGGGATGCGGTGCAAGAAAGTATAACGGAGGTGTTTGTCTTGAAAGTGCGAATTAAGTTTGAAAAGACGGATCAGATGCGTTTTATCGGACATCTTGATTTGATGAGATATTTTCAAAAGGCTATGAGAAGAGCGGATATTCCGATAAAGTACAGTGAAGGATTTTCACCTCATCAAATAATGTCTTTCGGTGCTCCTTTAAGTATGGGAGTGTCGGGACTTGGCGAATATATGGATATTGAGTTAAAAGAAGCAAGCCATATCTCTTCAAAAGAGGCACTGGAAAGATTGAATGCCGTGATGTGTACAGGCATGAAGGTTAAAAAGTTCCTACAAATACCTGATGACTCAAAAGCCTGCTATGGCACTTATGGACACTGCCGATTTTTAAGGCGGAGTTTAAAGAGATGTATCACAGGATGAGATAAAGAAAGCCATAGATAAATTGCTTTCAAGAGAATCAATTTTACTTACAAAAATCTCAAAGAAGAAAAAGAAAAATGAGTACGGTAAGTTTGTTGAGGTTGAGACTACAAGCGTAACGGATATAAAGCCGTATATATATAAGCTTGAGGCTTTAGAAAACGGAGTATTCATGCATTTATCTCAGGGAAGTACCAACAATATCAAGCCTGCATTTGTAATGGATTTTTTGGCGGAGGAAGGTCTTGAAAAGTGCAAAGAGAAATGAATACTATCTGTACAGGCTTGATATGTATACAGATGAAGGGAAGGCCTTAGATGAGTACGGATGTGAAATTATCTAAAGCTTCTTATTACAGAGATATAAGGATAAACTTTTTGCAATATCATATGACACAAATACGGCCAATGAGATAGAATATATTGAAAATAACTCTTTACTTGGCAGCATACATATAGGAAGAGTAAAGAAGATATCAAAGAATATAAATGCCGCATTTGTGGAGATTGAATACAATAAAGAGCGTCAGACGGTGTACTTTGATATGCCGGATGTAAAATATATTATATTTGCCGATGAAAAAGAGCATAATGTATTGCATGAGGGCGACGATATTGTAATAAAGATTTCAAAGCTTCCTATAAAGAATAAGCTTGCAGGTGCTACAGCCAATATTTCAGGTGTAAGTACAGAAGTGCTTGATAATATAAAGGCACGAAAAAATTATATAAAATCACTGAGTATGCTTTATGCAGGGGAAAGTGACTATATTGAGATAATAAAAGACAGATTGAAATATACTACATTTGATATAGTCACCGATATTAAGGAAGTTTATGAAAAAATACTAAGTTTTTTAAAAGAAAATCACAGCGAGCTTGCAGACAGAGTCAGACTTTATGAAGATCCGATGATTACAATGAATAAGCTCTACTCTATAGACACATTGTTTGAGAGTGCACTTGATAAAAAGAGTCTGGTTAAAAGGACGGTGGGTATCTTTTTATAGAGCCCACCGAGGCACTGACAGTTATTGATGTAAACACCGGAAAGAATGTGCAGAAAAAAAGGATGCGGCGGCTGTCAAGTTAAAAGACAAATCTTGAAGCCATAAAAAGAGAGTGCAAGGCAGATGCGTCTAAGGAATATTTTCAGGTATTATAGTCATTGACCTTATAAATACTGCCGATAAGTCTGAGGTGGACCTTTTATATCACACTATGAAAGATTATTTAAAAGAGGACAGGCTCAATACCGTGGCTATAGATATAACGAAGCTTTGCCTTTTTGAGATAACCAGAAGAAAAAAAGAAAACCGAGTCTGCTTGAGGTAATGAGAACCGGAGGAGACTGTAGTTGACGAAATATACTTTCTGTAATATTATTTAAAAGTTGACGGTTATATTGACCTAACTAAAATATATGAAAAGGCCGGGAGATTATTTTGAAGAATTTTAATAAGAAGACTCTTATAGCTGTACTTGCCATAGTGGTGATACTTGCAATTATAGCAATAGCGGGTAAAAACAGCAGTATGAAGTCTGTTGCCAATAACTTTGACTTATCACTTGATAAAAAAAGCGATGAACCTTTGACAGATACCACTTTTGCACTTGATACATTTATTACGGTGACTATATACCATGGCGGTGATGAAAATGTACTGAAAGATTCACTTGATTTTATAAGAAAGTATGAGATGGTTTTTTCAGCAACCAATCCTGATGCGGAGCTTTATAAGCTCAATCATAGGGGTAAGGGTGTGATGAGTGTTAAAGCAAGTGAGGACCTCGCCTATTTAATAGATAAGGCATTATATTACAGTAAGGTATCAAACGGAGCTTTTGATATTACTACACAGCCGCTTAAAGAACTTTGGGATTTTAATACTGACGATCCGAAGCTTCCAAGTGAGGAGAGCATAAAAGAAGCTTTGCCTAAGGTGGACTATACAAGAGTAAGTGTGGAGGGAGATACTATAAATTTCACCTCGGATGATACACAGATTGATCTTGGAGCTATTGCCAAGGGATATATTGCGGACAAGACAAAGGATTTTTTAAAAAGTAAGGGTGTGGACAGTGCCATAATAAATCTTGGCGGAAATGTACTTTGTATAGGTAAGAAACCTGACGGTCAAAACTTCACTATAGGACTTCAAAAGCCTTATGCCGACAGGAATGAGACTGTGGCGTTGCTTACAGTGGATGATGAGTCGGTAGTGTCGTCAGGAGTGTATGAGAGACATTTTGTGATAGACGGTAAAAACTATCACCATATCTTAAATCCGAAGACCGGATATCCTTATGACAACGGACTTGTAGAGGTAAGTATACTTACAAAGTCATCTACAGATGCAGACGCACTTTCAACCACCTGTTTTTCACTGGGAGTACAAGAAGGGGTAAAACTGTTAAATTCAATACCCGACACCTACGGATACTTTATTTTGTCGGACTACAGTATAGTGTATTCTGACGGAGCAAAGGAGCAACTTGCCGAGTAGGTATTGTAAAGATATTGTAAATTTGACTTTGATAAAGCAAAAAGTATATATTAGTGTCAAGAAATATATTTTTGGAGATAAAAAAATGGACAGAAGAGAAGTACTTTCAAGTATACCTAAGGCAGTCAATCTGTATATGATTCATTCAGAGTTTACAAGATTGCCACATATTGAGTGTGACGATAAGACCTTTGATGATGTAGCATTCTTCTTTGATATAAAAAGAAAATGCGGACAAGAAAATCACAGGAGTTGCTTGAAAAAAACAAAAGAATGTTGTGGTAGAGCTTACTCAGGAGGGAATACTAAGAGCGTTCACACATCTTGTTATAGCGGGAGTGAATGCAATCAAGTACAACTGTCAAGGTGAGGATTATATAATTCAGCTTGATGAGATTATAAAGCTTTCAGATTTCAGTGAGCTTCCACCTGAGAAAAGACCTATAGAGAACAGAACATTGCAGCTTACAATGCTTTATTTTGCTCAGGAAATCAGAGCAAATATTGACAATCCTAATACTCCGGTTATACATGATATGGAAGAGGAGATGATGGTCAATATCCTTAAGGCAAGATTTTTGGTTCCTGTAAGAGAGACTGAGGTTGACGGAAAGACTCAGATGCAGATGCTTATGATAAAGCTTGGTGAAGACGGCGGCAGTATGATACCTGTATTTACAGACAATATAGAGTTTGACAAGATGCCGAATGACGAAACTGTCAAAAAGACCATTATTGATGCAAAGAATCTTATCAACTTCCCGCTTACACCTGAGTGTGACGGATTCCTTATCAACCCTATGGGAGTGAGCCTGCCGCTTAATGCAGGTATAGTAAATAATTTAAAGAATATGGAGATAGCACCTGCAGATAAAGAATAGCTTAGTAGAGGTGTTGTTTTAAAAATTTGGTTCTATATCAAAGTGTTTGGGTGGGTTGATTTTTTTCAGCCCACTTTTTATATTTGGAATCTGTTTTCACATATTTTACTTCAATCCTGTTGTTTCTTGGCTGCTTTTTGTGCTTACAACTATAGTTTATCACAACAGGGATACATATGGAGAAGATTGCCTGATTGATATAAATTACTTATTAAAGGATTAAGTAGAATTTAAATAATAAAACACAGAATAAACACATTTTATTTTTAAGATGAGACTATACAGGAGGTAAGCTTATGGATAAGATGGTTCAAAAAGTACAAACATGGTTAATGGAGCACTACAACGGTAAAGACAGATTTGAAACAATAATAGAAAATGAAAAATAGTAAAAACAAACCTATAAAAATAGCTTTAATCTACAATATTATCTCTTTAACTATCTTTATAATGGCACTTGCCGATTGGAAAGAAGGTGATTTTTGGGATAAAAATAAATAATTTTTTAGGGACTTCAATACTGCAAACAATATGTATGTTGGTTAGCAGTATGCGTTTTAATTGTTGCTTTATTTGCACCATTCAGCGTATATTTTGTGTTCATACGTTTAATGGCTTATTTTCAATTTATTTCGGGACAATGGTAATGAAATATGCTCGAAGATAAAACGATTGGTTTTTATATTATCAAAAATATATTGCTGTATTTTAATGTATATAGTATAAACGCTTTGTTATCAAAACTTTGCTTTATAGACGGGTGGGAAGTTTTTACGGACTAAAAGATGTTTATGACTCCTATGTGCTTTTTGCAAATGAAAGGTGAACAGGATAGCGATGCTTATAGGCATTACTGGGGAGTATATATGGAGAAGACTGTCGGATTGATTTAACAGCATACATAGTGTGAGAACAAAGAAAACTAAATTGACTTTTAAAAGTCCTGATGGCGACAGTTATCAAGTGTTACCCTCAGGACTTTTTTAGGCAATTTTTTATTTTCTGTCTTTCATTTCAACATATTCTTCATGCTCTTTTACAGCCATATATGCAGGTCTTATAATCTTGTCGGTATTTATAAGCTCTTCAATTCTGTGAGCGCTCCAACCCACTATCCTTGAGCAGGCAAATATCGGAGTATACAGTTCGGTAGGTAAGTCAAGCATACCGTAGACAAAGCCGCTGTAAAAATCAATGTTTGCACTGACACCCTTGTAAATATGTCTTTCGGCTCCGATAACTTCAGGGGCAAGCCTCTCAACGGCGCTGTAAAGCTTGAAATCATTGTCTCTGTGCTTTGCATGGGCAAGCTGTTTTACATACTGCTTGAAAATATTTGCACGAGGATCCGAGAGTGAGTATACGGCGTGACCCATACCGTAGATAAGTCCGGATTTGTCAAAGGCCTCTTTTCTAAGCAATTTTAAAAGATATGATTTTATTTCTTCTTCATCATTTATATCATGGATATTCTTTTTCATATCCTTGAACATCTCCACAACCTTTATATTGGCTCCTCCGTGCTTAGGTCCCTTCAATGATCCAAGTGCGGCGGCGATAGCCGAGTAGGTGTCGGTACCTGATGAAGTGACCACATGAGTTGTGAAGGTGGAGTTGTTACCGCCTCCATGCTCCATATGCAAAACCATTGCCAGATCAAGTACTCTTGCCTCAAGATTTGTATACTTTCTGTCCTCTCTAAGCATCATAAGAATGTTTTCAGCTGTAGAAAGTTCATTTGAAGGTCGATGTATATACATACTTTTATCTCTTATATAGTGATTGTATGCATGGTAGCCGTATACACACATCATCGGAAAAGTAGCTATAAGATTGATACACTGTCTGAGAACATTTGCAAGTGAAGTATCATCAGCCTTTGTATCATAAGCATACAGTGTAAGTACCGATCTTGAGAGAGTATTCATCATATCCTTGCTTGGGAGCTTTCATTATTACATCCCTTGTAAAGTTCTTCGGCAATGTCCTTTGCTCGCCAAGTAGGGTCCTGAAAGCTTTTAATTGTGCTTCAGTTGGAAGACTTCCGAAAAGCATCAGGTATGCCACTTCTTCGAATCCGAATCTTTCTTCTTTAAGAAAGCCGTCTGTAATCTCATGTATATCAATACCCTGATATCTCAGCTCGCCGTCACAAGGAATTTTTTCTCCGTTTACCTTTTTGAATGAAGTAATCTCGGAAATTCTTGTAAGGCCTGCTCTTACACCTTCTCCCTGCAGATTCCTAAGTCCTCTCTGTACATCGTATTCTTTGTACAAAGCTTGGTTGATGGACAGATTAGAGAGACATTTGGCTGTCAAGTCCTCTATTTCCTTTGTTATCTTTTGATTGTATCCCATAGTTGCCTCCTTCTATATAAGTATACGATGATTTTTTTATTATCACCGTTTGTCTATAATTATACAACTTTTTGAATATAATTAAATCTGAAATTATTAGGAATCATTTCTGATATAGCAAAAAAATTTAATAAAAAAACCGTAAAAAAATCTATGTAAAAATAATCGTAATCAATATTAAAAATAAAGCTTACAAATTAAACGAACCGAATATAAGGGAGGAAAAACAATGAGATTGTTTAAAAAAGTATTAGCGGTATCAGTAGCATCTATGTGTGCTCTTTCATTAGCTGCATGTGGCGGAAGCAAGAGTGCCGAGACAACAGCGGCAGCAAGCAGTGAGTCAAAGGAAGAGACTAAAAGCCGGTGAGAGCGTTTCAGAGGCTGTAGCTGCTACAGGTAAGGATGCAAAGGACATCAAAGTAGGCATTTCAATTTACAAGTTTGATGACAACTTTATGACACTTTATCGTAACGAGCTGGTTAGATATCTTACAGAAGACTGCGGTATTCCGAAAGATAATATAGTAGTTCAGGACGGTAAGAACGATCAGGCTGAGCAGACAAACCAGATCAACAACTTTATCGCAACAAAGGTTGACGTTATGATTCTTAACCTTGTACAGTCATCTTCAGCTCCTACAGTTACAGATCTTGCAAAAGAAGCAGGAATTCCTGTAGTTTATATCAACCGTGAGCCGGATGAGACAGAGGAGTCAAGATGGGCCTCAGACGGTATCAAGGCTACATATGTAGGTGCTGATGCTCGTCAGTCAGGAACATTCCAGGGTGAAGAAATCGCAGAACTTGACAACAAGGGTGATATCAACGGTGACGGAACAGTTAAGTACATCATGATCCAGGGTGACCCTGAGAACATTGACGCACAGTACAGAACAGAGTATTCAGTTAAGGCACTTACAGAGAAGAGCGGATTAAAGGCTGAAGAGCTTCTTATCCAAAGAGGTGATTGGGATCAGGCTAAGGGACAGCAGATCGCACAGGACGCACTTACACAGTATGGAAAAGACATCGAAGTTATCTTCTGTAACAATGATGCAATGGCACTCGGTGCACTTCAGGCTATCAATGCGGCAGGCAGAAAAGTCGGCGAAGACATCTATATCGTAGGTGTTGATGCACTTGCAGAGGCTGTACAAAACGTATCTGAAGGCAAGATGACAGGTACAGTATTTAACGACTTTATCAGCCAGGCACAGGCGGCAGCAAAGGCGGCTATATCATTTACAAACGATGAGAAGGTTGACACAAAGATTCCTGTAGACTACGTAAAGGTTACAAAAGACAATGCTGCAGATATTTTAAAACTTGTAAAATAATGAATTAATTTATGTAAACATCTTTCGGGTGTGCAGGTGCACACCCGATTTTTGAAAGGAGCAAGGGATGTCAGAGTACAGATTGGAAATGAGAGGGGTCTCAAAAAGTTTCCCGGGTGTAAAAGCACTTGATAATATCCATCTTAATGTAAGACCGGGCAGCGTACATGCTCTTATGGGTGAAAACGGAGCAGGCAAATCCACACTTATGAAATGTCTGTTCGGAATATATACAATGGATACCGGAGAGGTCTATGTAGACGGCGAAAAAATGAATATACTAAATCCCGATGATGCACTTCATAAGGGACTTGCAATGGTTCATCAGGAGTTACAGCCTGTACCGGCAAGATCAATTGCTGAAAATATGTTTTTGGGAAGATATCCTACAATCAATTTCGGACCGCTTAAAGTAATAGACCATAAGAAGATGGAAAGTGAAGCCTCTAAATGGCTTAAAGAAGTAAAACTTAATGTAAATCCCAATGAATTACTTCAGACATTGTCTATTTCACAGATGCAGTCTGTAGAAATAGCAAAGGCTGTTTCAATGGGAGCAAAAATCATCATTTTGGATGAGCCGACATCATCACTTACAGAAAATGAGGTAAGTGGATTATTTAAGATAATAAGAGAATTAAGACAAAAGGGCGTATCTCTCATATATATTTCACATAAGATGGCGGAAATAAGAGAGATTGCAGATGATATAACTATCATGAGAGACGGTACCTATGTGGGAACATGGGAAGTAAAGGATATAAGTGACGGTGAAATCATAAAACAGATGGTAGGTAGAGAACTTTCAAATATCTATCCGCCGAAAAATGACGTAGAAAAAGGTGAAGTTATACTTAAGGTGGATAACCTTACAAGTATACATGAAAATATATTCAGAAACTGCTCGTTTGAACTTAGAAGAGGTGAGATACTCGGATTCGGAGGGCTTGTAGGCGCAGGCAGAAGCGAGCTTATGGAAGCCGTATTCGGACTCAGAAGTATTAAATCCGGAAAAGTATATATGAAGGGAAAAGAGCAGACCATTGCAAGGCCGAAAGATGCTATAAAGGACGGACTTGGAATGATTACAGAGGACAGAAGAGGTACCGGAATACTTGGTTGCCTTTCAATAGCCGATAATGTAGCTATTTCCTCACTCAATAACTATCTTATAGCAGGTATTGCTTTGGATGACGGTAAGATAAAAAGGGTAGTTGATGAGAATGTAAGCAAGCTCAGTATAAAGACTCCAAGCAATAAGACTCTTATACAGTCATTGTCAGGAGGAAACCAGCAAAAGGTAATTATTGCAAGATGGCTTGCAAATAATCCGGATGTGCTTATAATGGATGAGCCTACAAGAGGTATAGATATAGGTGCAAAGTATGAAATATATCAGATAATGATAAATTTAGCAAAACAGGGGAAAGGCATCATAATGATTTCTTCCGAGATGCCTGAACTTATCGGAATGTCAGATAGAATAATTGTTATGTGCAATGGCGAAATCACAGGTGAAGTTTCAGAATCTGAAGCAACACAGGAAAATATCATGTCACTTGCAACAAAGTTTTAGGAGGAGTACTGATGAATACAAAATCTTTAGATATAAAGAAATTGTTGCTTGATAACGGTATAATAATAGTTCTACTTTTGCTTGTATTATTCACGGGTATTATGAAGGACAATTTCTTTTTCAGCAAATAACTTGAAAAAAATGTTTTGGTAAATGTGGCACCGAGAGTCATAATAGCCTTTGGCGTATCAGCCTGTCTTATAACAAAGGGTACAGACCTTTCGGCAGGTCGTCTTGTAGGACTTTCGGCTTGTATCGCAGGTACTCTTTTACAGAACAAGGACTATGCAAACAAGATGTTCCCGAATCTTGGCGATATGAATATCTTTTTGGTACTTTTGATTTCAGTTGCAATATGTGCTGTATTCGGATTTATCAACGGTGTAGTTGTGGCACATCTTAATGTTCCTGCATTTATCGGAACTTTGGGAATGCAGCTTATAGTATACGGTGTATGTCTTGTTTATACAAAGGCCGAGCCTATCGGAGGATATAGAACAGCTTATACTACAGTTGCTACAGGTAATTTCCTTAAAATACCTTATCTTTTCATCTATGCACTTATAATCGGCTTTATTATGTGGTTTGTATTTAATAAAACCAGACATGGTAAGTATATGTATGCAATCGGTGGAAACGAAGCTGCGGCAGAGGTTTCAGGTGTTAATGTTAAGAAGACAAAGATTATCATCTATACATCCGCAGCAGTTCTATATGCAGTGGCAGGTTTCTTACTTGGTGCAAAATCAGGCGGTTCATCTGTAAACATGGGTGCTTCATACGAGCTTGAGGCAATCGCGGCTTGTACAATCGGCGGCGTATCCGTAAACGGCGGTATCGGTAGAATATCAGGTTGTGTAATCGGTGTTTTGGTGTTCGAGCTTTTGAAATCATCAATGCAGTTCCTAGGAATCAAGCCTGACTTCCAGTTCATAGTACAGGGTATCATCATAGTTGTGGCTATCGCACTTGATATCAGAAAATATATACAGAAGAAGTAATTGATTAAATATAAAACTATTGACACCTCTTATATGTACGCTATAATGTACATATAAGAGGTGTTTTTATGATTAATACAAATATTACAAATTTTAGAAAAGATATTTTTTTGGAATGTTGGAGCAGACTGTAAAATATAATGAGCCTATAAATGTAAAACACTAAGGATGGAAATGCTGTAATTATAAGTGAGGAAGACTATAACGGATTGATGGAAACATTATACTTGTCATCAATTCCCGGTATGAAAGAAAAGATTGTTGAAGGGTTGAAAACTCCCATAGAGGATTGCATACCTGAGGACCAGGGTGGAGTGGTAATGTACTCTATTGTTTATACTAAAAAGCGGGTGGAAGTTTGCAAATCAGGTTGTAATAATCATGTAAGTTTTCCTATAAAGGCTCTTGCTTTACGAGTTGCTAAAAATGGTTGCAGATTCTCAGCTACGAGAAGATTAGCTTTTAAGCAATATGATTATATATTATTAGATACAGAATAATATTTTATATAATATAATAAGTTTTGCAGAAGAAGAGGAATTATGCTATACACATTAATATTAAAAATATGAAATCAAAGTATAAAGATTATATATTCTATCTTGGTAAGTTCAGTGATAGCAGTAGCAGGATATATCATTATATCAAGTTATTTGAGATGCTATGGAGAAGTTGTAAAAATAGAAAATATTAAGATTATGAACAGTGAGATTAGCACACTCAAATGGATTTCTTATATCTTCCTGCTTATTTCGTTAGCTTTATTATTTATACATTTTAAACTACACAAAAAGAAAAGCAGAGATTATGCTATTTTTATTATTTTAGGACAGAAAAATCAAATTTATTCAAATGTATAATAATTGAACTTTTTGCCACATATATTGTATCCATGATTTTGGGGAGCATGAGTTGAGGCGTCTTTTTACCATGGAAGTATATACTTTTTGAAAAGTGTTTTTTATATGAATTTCCGATGGTTATATATCCAATAAAAAGCTATATTTTTCACTTTATATGATATATTTTTGCTTTATATTTTATATCTGCTCTTTGTATTTATATTAAGATAAGAAAAATGAAATTAAATGATTTGCTTATAGAGGAACAAAGAGCAGATACATTAACTAAAAAGGCTGGTATAGATTTGTATTTGGAATTATTTTGTCTATACTTTCTTTGTATGTTATTTTAATTCAAAAGGAGATATAATTTTACGAGACATTTTCTTCCATATTGTTAATTTCTATAGGGCTATATTTTTATTTTTGTATCTATGGCATTTCCTATACTACAATTATTAAGAGGAGAAACAAGTTATATTATAAAAAATTTTTATTTATAAATAATTTTTGTCTTTCGATTCAATAAATTTAGTAAAAATTATATATTTTTCATTATTAAGTGGAATAATCCTACTCATTTTCATAGGAGCAAATATTTATATCAATATATGATACAGTGAGAAGCTATCAAATGATGTACCCAAATGACTTTGTTATAGAGAGCTATTCTGTGCCCGATACCTTGATTGAAAGCCTGAAAATTTCAAAAATTCCTATGGATATATCTACACTGGAGGTTTCGGAAAATAAAAATAACCAAAATATAGGTATATATAAGATGTGTAGATATTGAACGCTATAATACCTTTCGCAATAAAAATTGGACTCTAAAAGAGTGGAGAGATAATAGAGTTGAATTGAAATTGGAGGAAGATTTTGAGGCGTTAAATGGAGACAGTTTTATATCAATTTATACTGTAAACGGACAACAATTTGACTATAGTATTAAAAGCAGATATTAGGAAAATATATTTGGAGTATTTGAAATTATGGAAATGAATATATGTTTTTGATGAATCACAGAGACTATGAGGATATCAGCAGACATGGACAGAATAAACATATTATATTTGTAAATGCAAAAACATGGAGATCAAAATCGTATTAAACAAGTACTGAATGATTACGAACAACAAGATGAAACGAAAGTAAGAATATATGAAAAGGATAAATATGTAGAAATAAATAGAAATGTAATACTTTGTATGCTTATTGTCTTTGTATTGGTAGCCATTGTAATCACCATCTTTTAAGAATGAGTGCAATCTATATAAATACATTTAGTCAGATGGATTATTTATCGGAAAAAATACAAGGCGTATTATATTATGAGCATGAACAAGAAGACTATTGCTAATACTGCCACAAGAGAACTTCAATTGCCTTTTCTGATTCCTGTGATATTAGCATGTATATTATCCTCAGTGATATCTTTATATACTATCTGGTGTTGGTGTCAATATGGTAGAGCAGAAGTCAGATTTACTTTTTGCAATATTTATAGGTGGATATTTAATATTGGAATATATTTACTATAAAAATACTTAAAAACAATTTATTTCTTATATTTTTAAGGCGATTAGGATAGGTGGGATATATGAATGAAGTTATAAAGGCTGTTGATTTAACCAAAATATATAATAAAGAGATAAGGAAAAAAGGAAAAATATCTGTTAATTTTAAATCAGAGTCTTAAATGGTGTCAGTTTAGAGGTATATCAGGGGACTTTATTAGCATTATGGGAAAATCAGGTTTGTGGAAAAACTACTTTATTAAAAATACTGGAGGATTGAAGAGGCAAACTACCGGAAGAGCAATTGTCGGAGATATTAATTTAAGTAGTTGTTCTGATGAAATATTATCGGATGTTAGACAAAAAAATAGTGGGATTTGTGTTTCAAGAATTTTTATCTGGTAGATAGTCTGACTTTTAAAAGAGAATATTCTATTACCTTTATATATAAGTAATAAGCCATATAGAGATTGAATCATTAATATTAGAGATGCAAAAAGGTTTGAGATTGATAAAATTTTTGAGACAAATATCCAACAGAAGTATCAGGTGGTGAAAAACAAAGAACTGCAATATGTAGGGCAATTATAAAACGAACCTAAGATAATATTCAGATGAACCTACCGGGAATTTAGATAGCATCAATTCTGAAATTGTAATAAAATATTTTTGAAAGATTAAACTTAGAAGAAAATCGCACTATTTTTAATGGTAACATATGATCCGACAATAGCAAGATTATAGTAAAAAGTGTTTATTAATGAAAGATGGGGCTATAGTAAAACAAATTGAAAAGAAGATGGAAGATATTTTATACAGAGAATTGTAGAGATAATGGACTATTGATGATATTGTAATTTAATATTACTTTGGTGATGAATAAACCGGGATGTAGTTAAATTTGATGAAATAGATTTAGAGTGAAAAAATTAGTTAAGATATCAGATTATCTAGTATAAAAAGTTGCTAAATAACTCGATTAAATAAGTGTTCAATGATATAATATTCATATGGTACATATGGAGGAAAAATCATGGGTAGAAAAAGCAACCGTAATAATATTAACGTCAGAGGAACGAGAATATCTCAAATCACAAACACGTTCACGAACTATTCAGGCTCAAACCGTTTGTCGAGCAAGAATATTGCTCCTTAAGGCAGAAGGTGTAGCTATTGATGTAATCGCAGATAAAGTAGGCATCAACAGGTGTAGCGTTATGCTTTGTCTTAAAAATTCAAAAGAAGGTGGTGTTGAAAATGCCCCTTTTGGATGCTCCCGGTCGCGGTCGCAACGCAGAGATTACTGATGATGAAAAAGATGGATTATAAATATCGCTTGCCAAAAACCTGTAGAACTTGGATATTCAGCCGAAGTATGGACAAGGGCTCTTCTGACGAAACACATAAATAAGGTTGCCGAAGAGTCCGGTCACATAAGACTTTCCACTATAAGTCAGTCAAAGAGTTCGGACGATACTTGAAGAGGCAGATATTAAGCCTAACAAGATAAAGTATTACTGCCGGAAGCGAGATCCTGACTTTGATCAGAAGATGCACAATGTTCTCTTGGTCTATAAGCAGTTATCAATGCAGTTCGATGAAGATGGTCAGCTGCTACCCTTTGTCAAAGATGGTCAAATCGTTCATGTTCTCTCATATGATGAGAAGCCGGGTATACAGGCTACAGCAAATACTTCTGAGGATCTTCCACCGGATGAGAATCATAAAACCTTCAGCAGAGATTATGAATACAAACGTTTAGGAACGATTTCGTTACTTGCCGGTATAGATCTTCAAACCGGAGAAGCAATTCCGCTTGTCAAAGATCGTCATACAAGTAAAGAATACATAGAGTTTCTTAAACTGCTTGACTCGAAATATTGCAAAGAGGACAAGATTCGCTTGGTGATTGGATAATCTCAAAGGTTCATACTTTTGAAGAAACAAAAAAATATCTTGCTTCAATTCCCGGAAGATTTGAATTTGTATTTACTCCAAAAACACGGTTCATCGTTGAACCTTGTTGAAGGATCTTTAGTAAGCTACTCGACAGTCCTCAAAAGGGTATTCAGTATTAATGCAAAGAGGAACTGGTGGAGCGAATATATAAGTATTTTGAGAAGTCAACGCCGACCCGGTAGTATATCACTGGAAATATCGTCTCGAAGAGATTGATTTAGGTGAGCAGGTTCAGGTTGATACATTACCTCTTAAAAAGTCAGAGTTAACTATTGACAGTTATAGTAGTTGAGAAACAATGGGAAACTATAATGATTTTATGTCAAAAAGTAAGGATATATAAAGTAATGAAAGCATTTAGATATTCAATAGTATGTATTGTTTGCTATTTAGGTTTGACCTTGAGTTCTTGCAGAGATACAAGTTTTTCAGAGTACAGAAAATACAGGAGTATATCCGGTGAGATAGACGACCTCAGATTATGTACAATCAACAAGTATACTATTATTATGCAACAGGTTTTTAATGATGTTTTGCTGGAAAGATTATTTAAAAGTTGGAGAAGTTAAGGCTGTAAATAATAAAGAAAAACCAACAGAAGATTTTGTAGCTTGTAGATTAGATATTGGGCAAGCTATTTATGCTAATGTAGAACAAGATATTAGTAATCCCATTTATCTACAATATGAAGATGGATATGCACAGTTTTATCTTAAATCAGAATAGTGGATAATATTAAATAATCATAGCAAAATTATACTAACAGAAAGGGGCTGTCGGGAAATAAGTAAATCTAATCCTTACAGCGCAAAAATAAAAGTATCTCATAGAGTACAAGGCTTTTTGGCTTTGCTGACTTGCTCTAGGATACTTCTATTTTCTATAATGTTGTCTATTTTTTTGGGCACAAAAAACCCCTTGTTTGAAATTTGGCATTTGCCTCTTTTCTAAGCTGTTTTTCTCCAGAAGTTTTTCCCTCGAATTTTTAGTTTTGCACTGAGAAAACGATGATATTTATTTATATTTCTTCCAATTGCAAAACAGCATAAACTCTTTATATGCTTTATCCTTGGAACGATAATTAAAAACGCCTGAAATCTTCGTTTTCTTTGATATCTCCAAAATGCCCTTCTGTTTGAATGGAACGGATCTGACGGTTACGAATTCCTCTCTCACTCTGAATATTCATATGTGATTTTTCTCGCAGTTCTTCCCACACTTCATTGATTTTCATTACTTTATTCTTATCAGCATCTTTATCAGGATTATATTTGTACAAGCACTTAGCTTTATGTTCACATCCGCTACAGTCTGAACATCCGTATACTTCATATGTTTGGGTATAACCATCCTGTTCTCTTTTCTCTGTTCTTAGATGCCTCAATTCACGACCGTCATGGCAGATATAGACTTGTTCATCTTCAAAGATTACTGTCTTCATGTTGTAATATTTACCTATAGCTTCCCTGTATGCTCGTGTTTTTCTCTTTTCATGATCCTGTAGCTTTATATAGCTGTTAATATCATTTTTCTTTAAATATAAAAGATTTTTCACTACAATAGCCGCTATCTGCTGTTACTTCTTCCAGCTCTATTTCAAATGCTTTCTTGTGTTTCTCAAGAACAGGAATTAATGTATTATAATCTGTACGATCATTGCTTATATATCCATGCACAATAAAATAATTCTCTACTCCAATCTGTACATTGTATGCAGGCTTTAACTGTCCGTTAAGCATATGATCTTCCTTCATTCTCATAAAGGTTGCTTCTAAATCTGTTTTGGAATAGCTGTTACGATCTTTTCCCATAATTTCAAAAACATTCTTTATAGGCCATTAATCGTTTACCACAACTCTCAAGTTCTTCATATAGTTGCTGAACTTCAGATTTTTCTTTTACCTTTTCCACTGACGAATACAATACCTTCTCCTTCAGCAATTATCATAAGGTTCTTTTTGAAGCTTCAACATCTCAAGCGGAGCAGTTATCAATCTCTATAATTTGATTATTAGAGAGTTTTTTATGTTTTGTAAGCTGTCTTTTTCTGTTTTTTTCAATAACTTCTCTGACCTTATCTATTCCCTCAATTACAAACATTTGGGCATTAGAAAGCTCATATTTCTCTCCAAATCTATAGTCCTGCAAAAGGGTATTATATTTGGTGTAAAGTTTATCAATAGTATCTAAAAGGCCTGCAAGATGATAATTAATGCTTCCACGCCAAACAAAAGTATAGCGATTGGCATTAGCTTCTATCTTTGTCCCATCAATAAAAAGCTCTTTTAATGTAACAAGCCCTTCTTTTTGCAGGCGTCGCATAAACTGATAGTTTAGATCATCTAAGATATCTGAAGTCAGCTTTTTACCTTTAAATTCATAAAAAGCATCTCTTTTTGGCTTTTGCCCTTGAGTCAGCCATATAAAAGCAAGATCTCTTTTACATAAATCAACAATACGATCGACAGAGCGTATTCCTCGCATATTTGCATAAGTAACTACAGCATACATCATGATGGGGTTGTACCCGGTTCTTCCCTTATCTGAACAATTGGCTAACAAGCCGGAAAAGTTTAAATCCTCCATTACTTTTTTTAGGGTATAGACTGGATCGTCATCAGGCAACCTCAATTCATAGAAGTTAAAGTTAATTTTCTGTTGACCTATTTCAAAAAAGTCATTATAATAATCAGATGTTCGCATAGTTACATTATAACATGTAACGGAAAAAAAGATGGTTATCTTTAGCCATCTTTTTTTCTGTTTTTATCAAAAAATTTAGGGGTGACATATTTAAAAATTAGTCATGTCACCCCTGTCTTAAAACTATCTATTTCCCGACAGCCCTTTATATATAAAACATCGATATACCATTGTACAAAAATAATGTTTCAAAAATCATCTTAAATGATCATTTGCTTCATATATATAAACAAATATATATAGAGCAAGTAGAAGACTTGATATTTTCCAAAAATAAACTATCAACAATTATTCCTATTATACATACTGCCATTGAGCAGACTATTCCAAAAAGTAGATAGATAGTAGTTTAGAAATCTTATTATAATTATAATATCCTGCTTTCATATTTGCCAAGGCTCTGGATATATTATTATCTTTGCAAAATAAAAAAATATAAGCCCTAATACAAATGGAAATTATTAAAATTATTATACATTTAAACATTGCATGACCAACCCACAACATCCCAAACACTATAAGAAAACATTTCATTGTGAAACCATACTGCACCAGTGCTTGAGTTTTCCATTCTTTAGGAGATAACCTTCATAATATATTTTATTTTTGCTTTCGATTTTTATCTGTTATAAAAATACTTAAATCCAGATACATTTTTTTCATATGTGACGAATTAGTTGTATCCACTAAATTCCATTTGTATTCTGTTACTCTTGCACTAACTGTATCACTAACAGCCTTTTTAACATATCCACCAAACCACATATATACCAAGTCCAAACAATAATGTAGTAACATATTGACTTATAATTAATTTGGGATTGAAATAGCGCAACTAATAGTGAAATTAAATCAACTACAGTTCCTAAATAATTATTTATTGTATATGTAGATGAATATATACTAGTATTATAAGAGCATCTAATACCATAAAACATAGGACCACTATTAGTAATTGTTCTGTATTTAATTGTTCCAAGTGTCCGTTGTGCAACCTCCATCTGTTCTTTCAGGTTATCCACTCCATCAATTCCATTGAGTTGTTTCCAATGTCAGATAATCATCTACATTAATAGTATCTTTTGAGTAATCCGAATACATATCTGAGTCTAAATTTGATTGTGAGCTTTCAAAAACTCTCTTTCAATACTAGAGTAACCATATTTTACAGTATTTCTTTGTGTAAGTTTTCCATTAACATATTGCTCTAAAATAGTATTTCCTAAATCATCTTCGTAACTATCTATACGAGTATCATTAACCTCAAAAAATTGTAATGTGCTCATTAGAGTAATTAGTGCTGTCATAGGGGTTATAAGCAAATACATTAACAATAGTACTGTTAAAATAAAAAACTAAAAGATAAAAATGGCAAACAGTCTTTTATAACTTTTTCATATGAACCTCCACTTGAATTATAGTATTGTAGTACAATCTTTAGTAAAAACATTTTTACAATATACTTTTTAAGGTAGTTATAGACTGTCGCTCGTTCTTATACCATAGGATTAACCTTCTTCATATATTATCCTTCCCTTTCTTGATTTTTATAATCATTCCTTCTATATGGCTATAACTTTTGATAAAGCCACCACCATAATATTTCAAGATATTAATATCGTGCATAAGAGTATGCCGTATCACTTTCACTGCCGTTAGCAGTTACTACACACTCTATACGATACCTGCCCCTATCGCTTAACGAATATTTTTTCATATACTTTTACTCTTTTTGTCCAACTATTTGAAAATGTTTCTATGGTATTCCAAGAACCGCTCTCATACTTTTGCAGGTTGACTGTAACATCTAATTCCGTATCTTTTTCTGCCTAGAGCTACACAATTTATTACATCTGTTCCCCTAGAAATTCTTATACCACGTCTTATACTTTGTGTACTCTTATATACAGGCATAATTATATTTTCTTCAAATGCTATTCCTGTATCCTGTGCATAAATATTTGCTGATATACTTACCACTGATAATGCTAAAGCAAATGCTGTGGAAACCTTGTATAAATCAGGAGAAGCAAAACCGCTATCACCACGAAGATAAAGAGGGAGCGATGGATATTTTGCACGGTATTCCTGTAACAGTGGAATCATGAATTTATCAGCATCATTACTACAATACTGTGTGCTGTTACGAAGTTCAGCCTTTAAAAGATCACCTGTAATTCCGTCATAGCAAAGTAGTGGATGATAACCGTGAGCCTGATAATGAAAGTTAAAACCTTCGCCTTCCTGCTTGCCGTAGGTGTTAAGCAGTGTAGAATCAAGGTCAAACAACTATATGCTCCAGAGCCTTAATAGAATAGACAATATCACGCATTTTTGCATTTATAGAATCAAGCTGTGTAAGAGTGTCGTTGTCCATTCTATTCCAAAAACGAGATAGTGTGGGTTGAGAAGCCAAGGCTTCTTTTTCCAAAATAGATGTTAATACCGGGTCATTAGTCAGTTCATCTGCACAATCATCCTCAAAATAGAAATTTTGCTATAATTTGGTAGAGCATCTGCATAAGGTTATCAGAATCTGTATGAATACTGGCTGTTTGTATGGTCATTGGTTTTGAAGAGCTTTTCTCACAAGCTTTTATAAGACCTACCTTTGCAGTAAATTCTTTGATGAGGAGTAGCCCTCCATCAGAAGAGATTTCCACCGTTAAAATTTATTTTTAATTTTCTTGTTGCTTTCAGAGTGAAATAGTGTTTTAAAATTGACATAAGAGGACTTCCTTTCCTTGGCATTGTTTTTGATTTGACACCTTAATTTTTACCAAGAAAGAGGTCCTTTTTCTATTCACTTTTTAGGGTGAAAGTAAGAAAGTTTTGTAAATGTAGTAATTATGTGGCTTTCAGCCGCAGATATAGCTATGCTATGAATAATTTAGAGCTTATTTATTTTGGGAGGAATTATTCTCCATAATCTCATTTAATCTGCTTGCATACCTATCAAAAATCATTATCTTTCATCATACCTACCTCCACTTTCATATTCTGTTATCAGTTTTCTTTAATGATTTTTAGCCCATAACAGCCTTTTCCTTGCATTGTCATAATTTATGTCAAGTATTTCCGCTATTTCCTTAGGGCTGTCATCCGTCGATTTTAATGCTAAAATATTAGCATAGTCAACAGTAATCTTTTAAGTATTATCCATATCCTGCTTTGTTTCAATATCATAAAAATCATCTAAGGAACTTTCATTTTCAACATCTATCTCCGTAAAGTCAACTAAAGCCTCTCGTTTCCTTCGATTATAGATATTCTTTGAGATGTTCTCTGCTATAATAACCATTAATAACCATTAACTTGCGTGTTTTTGGGACAGTCTAATTCATTAATTTTTCAATTATTTTTATTACCCTTAAAAACTTCTGAAACTGCGTCTTCTGAAGTCGATATATCCTTTAATATATAATAGGCATCATTGTAGCATTAAATCAGAATATAGATTAAATAATTGCTCTATCTTTTCATTATTATTTATGAAAACATAAGTCCTCCCTCTTGTAGTTTAATAATTACTTTTATCTTAACATAATATGGGTTAAAATAAAGTACATATTATTTAATAATTATCCAGTTATTCTCCTTAAGCAAAACCAGCTCATACTGGAATACCTGTATCATCTTAGTATTCTTATCAAGGTGCTTTTACTGCAAGGCTTACACTTATATTCCTGTTTCCTCGTGATAGAAGACAGGGTTTATAAGTTCAGAAAGATATAATCTTTATCTATCGGTTTGAGTACATTTTCCTTTACATAGTAGCAGCTCCTTATCTGTAGCCTTTAGGTATAAGGTAAAAAGGCTTACAAAAATTCAAAGGATTTCAGCCTGTTTGTCATTATCTATGGCTATATTCTCCTTTGGCTTTGGCTCATAGGCTGATTTTGTAAAAGCCTGCACTCATAGTCGGATTTTTAGTTATTACCATATTTTTATTGCCGTCCACATAGATTTCAATACTGTAAGTAGAATTTATAAGCTTTTCTCTGTTTGGTTGCTCCGTTTTCGTACCACCTGTATTTTTCTAAATTAGCTTGACTGTCAGAACTTTCAACTTGGTTTGTTCTTGCAGGCTGTTTGAAACTACTTTCGATATTGTTTCAGAAGCAGTGCTGTCAGCTCCACTTTCTGCAATAACTTCATCAGTCGTCTCATTTACTGAACTGCTTTCTGTCAGCTGAATGTCCGTATCAGTTATCAGTTGCTCGATACCAAAAATCAGATTATAAGTTTTTTCCCTGCTCGTTTTCTTTTGTGATGTCCTTTACTTCCCATATTTTTATATCTGTCAGCTTGGAGGCTTGTGGGTATATCGCTTCTTATGGTATCGGCATTTGATTCTATAAGTTCCTCAGTCAAGAAAACTTTTTAGCTTCTCGCTTCGTTTTAACAGATATTCCTGTTATTTTCCCAAGTGTAATAGGTTTTAATAAAGTCCGTGGCAAGCTTTGTATGTCAGGTATCGACGACTTCCCTCTTTATTATCGCTTTTTCGTGTACGGTATGTATGTTTATGGCTGTAAGTTTTGTATACCGCAAATATAAAGCCTACCATAAATATTATCCATAAAATAACGGTTCTCTTTTTATGTGTTTCCCAGCTTTATAATGGGAAGCTTATTATCTACTTGTTTTTATGGTTACTCTTTGTAAAGCCTGTCTTCAATCCAATTTTTCATAAAAAGTTTTAGGAAGATAAAAATATTAAAATTATCAGTTTGTGGGTCATTATAATTTTTAAAAATACTTGAAAGTAATAAATGTGAAATAAAGTAATATTAAATGTACAGGATAGAACAAATACATCAAATATTTAAATATTTTTGCTTATATGAGTCTTCTTATTATTAAAGAAGAAAGTGAGGAATACTCCGACATATACACCAACTGTATTTGTCTCTCATTGTAGGCAATGCTCTCATAATATCATTATTTATTTTGCAACAAATGGAATAAGAGAAGCCTACATATGATTATAATAAATATCCAAATAAATGCTTTTTCTTAATATACTTAAATCCCTTAGTAAATAGAACATAAAAATATATTATGTATACATAACCTCCTTCTGTATTCAGTATATAGGAGATTAATGATGCAGACTATTATGGGAGTTAGCCTTATTATTTTATTTTTATCTTTTAACTTTTTCATAAAAATAAAGTGCAATAAGACCGAGCCCTAATGTAAACATAATATTTAAGTCAATTTTTATAAAAGGAGTTACCTCAAGTTTACTAAATCCTGAAGCATATTCTTCAGATTGCATAAAAAAAGTATATATGGTATCTGTGAAATCAATGCAAATGTAAATATCTAAAAATATACTTTTTTTATATCCTTTTGTATACCTGAAACCAACAGTGATACAGAACATAAAAAAATGAAAGTGCCGCTAATCGTCCTATGTATCCCATAATACCTGGAATTATGTCTATAACAATATCACTTATAAGTTCTTCTTTGCCGGGAAATAAAATTGCCAAACTATCAGCAATTGCAGCCCCACATTTGCCAAGGTATAATTCTTGGGAATATGGTCGATAAACATTGAAATGATTGCAATAATTTTTAATCTTTTAGTATTCATAATAATTCCTCAAAAATCATTCTCTCAAATTTTCCTTATAATAACTTTTCAAGCACCGACATAAACTTACTTTTGCGGTACATGTGTCTGCACCGTCATATAGGAGTTGGTCTGTAAAGGGAAGTTCAATCTTACCATATTTTTCTGTATTCTTGTAAATCCATTTCCCATCTTTTCTTTAAACATTCTATTTAAGTAGCTGCTGTCGGAAAATCCTGTTTCACAGCAAATATCATTTATCCTAAGATTGGTCTTAGTAATTAATGAAAATGCATGGTCAAATCTGATACTGTTTAAGTATGCGAGTAAATGTCATTCCGGTCATCTTTCTTTATAAAATGTGATACATAATAAGTGGACATAAGGGACACTAAATCAGCTATATCTGTCAGTGATATATTTTTCAACATGAGTGTTCAGAAAATAAAATCAGTAATTTTTGAAGATGCTTTGCCTTTTGATTTACTTTGCTTTGTACTTTGTTCATCAATAAAAGGATTGGCCACTTTAGTAAGTTGATATATGAGATCCAGCTACCTTTGCAGAAGCACCGATTTCAGTAAAATCAGTGTCACTTGTATAACATCATGCACATTCAAAACAGTTTTATACAGTGAACTGTATGTTTTCATCATATTTTATATGGTTTGTCTTATAAATGATATCAGGAGCCGATATTTTTATATAAAGCGTGATTTATCAAAAATATAACTATTTTTATTGTGGTTTTTATGACTGTAGAATGAATGCGGCTGATATCTGTTGACTATATAGATATCATTTTTCTTTAGTGAAAAATACTTCATTATCAATCACAAGATCGATCTCTGCCGTCAAGAAGCATACCGATTTCCAAATCAGAATGACAGTGTACACATCTTGAAAGTATCTCAATCATTAACATAGCAAGTGAATTTGTTTTGTATGTCTGATAATCTCATATTCTGTTTTTATACTTTTGTTGAAGTCAAAATCCATAAAAATCCTTATATTATAAAATCCGGCATTTTAAAAACCAAGTAAAAATTTTTGTTTCTTGGATGCCAATTCAAGTATATTTCAAACTATATATTATAGCAATATAAAAATAGTAATATTAACATCAATACATAACAAGATTACCAACATTTACATATAAAAAGCGGTTATTATAGTCGATATGGAAAGAAGAGTGTGGAGTAAAAACAACATTATATTTATTATTTTTAAAGGAGAGATATTTATGAAAGAATTTTTCCAAGTATACCAACTATAAAAGTTTGAAGGTGAAGACAGTAAAAATCCGCTTAGTTTCAAATATTATGATGCCAAAAGGGTGATAATGGGTAAAACAATGGAGGAACATTTATCATTTGCTGTATGCATGGTGGCATAATCTTTGTGCCTGTGGTGTAGAATATGTTCGGTCAGTGTACTGTAGATAAAAAGTTTTGGTAAGCTCCCGGTAGCTATGGAGCATCACAAGGGCCAAAAGTGGATGCAGGCATTAGTTATGAAAAAGCTTGGTATAAAGTATTATTGTTTCCATGATACAGATGTGTACCTGAGGATCAGGAAGACATCAATGTTACCAATGCACGTTTGGATGAGGATTACAGACTATATCTTAGAAAAGACAAAGGATACCGATATTAAATGTCTTTGGACAACCTGTAATATGTTCAGTAATCCAAGATTTATGAACGGTGCAGGAAGCTCAAACAGTGCGGACGTGTTCTGCTGCGCCGGCACAGAGCAAAGAAAGGTCTTGAAAATGCGTAAAAACTTGGAGCAAAGGGATTTGTATTCTGGGAGGTCGTGAGGGATATGAAACACTTCAAATACAGATATGAAGCTTGAAGGAAAATATAGCAACACTATTTACAATGTGCAGAGATTATGGACGCAGTATAGGCTTTATGGGAGATTTTATATTGAGCCTAAGCCGAAGGAGCCTATGAAGCATCAGTATGATTTTGATGCAGCAACTGCAATCGGTTTTTAAGAAAATATGGACTTGACAAAGATTTCAAACTAAATATTGAGGACAAATCACGCTACACTTGCAGGTCATACCTTTCAGCATAGAGTTAGAGTATGTGCAGTCAACGGTATGATAGGGGTCAGTAGATGCCAATCAGGAGATACATTACTTGGATGGGACACTGATCAATTCCTACAAATGTCTATGATACTACATTGGCTATGTATGAAATATTAAAGGCAGCGCGGACTTCGTGGAGGTCTGAACTTTTGATTCAAAGAATCACAGACCAAAGTAATACAGCCGATGATATGTTCTATAGCTTTTATAGCGGGTATGGACACATTTGCACTTGGACTTATTAAGGCGGCGAAATTATAGAAGACGGAAGAATAGATGATTTTGTTAAAGAAAGATATGCAAGTTATAATTCAGAATAGGTAGAAGATAAGAAAAAGAAAGTGACACTGATAGAGTGTGCCAGTATGCCATGCAAAGCTTAAAAAGCCTGAAATACCGGAATCAGGAAGACAGGAATATCTTGAGGCGTAGTGAATAATATATTATTTAGATAGTAATAGAAAAATTGAGTGTTCTCATTTTTATAAAGGAGGAAGTTATGAAATTGGAAGGAAGTATTTGCATTTGTGATTGCCGGTATGATGGCTATGTCATTGGCAGCATCTTGCAGACGGAAACGGACCTGAGCCGTCAAAGACTGAACAGTCACAGTCTGAGAGTTCCAAGTCGGAGAGCGGTTCACAAAGACTGATGCAAGGGCGGAAAGATGGGCATATCAATGCCTACAAAATCACTTGAAAGATGGAACAGAGACGGTTCATACCTGGAAAAAGAGTTTGAAAAAGGCGGGATATAATGTATCTTTGACATACTCTGATAATAAGATTGACCAACAGGTAAAAGGACATAGAAGGACTTATTGCAGATAAGGTGGATTTGCTGTAGTAGCCGCAATAGACGGTGAATCACTTGCACAGGTTTTGACTGAAGCAAGAATCAGAATATTCCTGTTATCGCCTACGACAGACTTATTATGAACACAGATGCAATATCATACTATGTATCATTTGATAATTATACTGTAGGGAAAACTTCAAGGGAGTTTGTAGCAGATAAGCTTGGACTTGCAAATGCAGGAGATAAAAAGTTTAATGTAGAATTTACCGGTGGTGATCCGGCTGACAATAATGCGACATTTTTTTCTTCAACGGAGCAATGGACGTTATAAAGCCTTATATGAATAAAGGAACCGTAGTGGTACCGTCAGGTCAGACAACATTTGAGCAGGTCGGAACGGCACAGTGGGATACTTCAAAAAGCTTTATCAAGATTCCAAAATATTTTAGGCTCTTATTATTCAAGACGGAACACAACTTGATCTATGATATGTTCAAATGATTCAACAGCTTGGAGTCACTCAGGCTATTCAATCAGATTATGCCGGAAATAATGAAATAATCATTACAGGTCAGGACGGTGATGAGGCAAATCTTGCAAATATTATAGACGGCAAGCAGACAATGACTGTATACAAAGGCTGTTTACAAATGAAGCAGTTACTACGCTTAACTTAGGAGAGTCTATATTAAAAGGAGAAAAGCCTGACAGAATCATTGATAAAAAATCAGGATGGAACTTTGATTGTACATATGATACATCATCATATAATAACGGATCTGCTGTAATACCGTCATATTTATTAGTTCCAGTAACAGTTACAAAGACAATATTCAAAAAGAATTGAGTGGATACGAGGATATTATACAATGGGAAGTGACGGATATCCGCATCGGTACAGTAAATATTGATACTCAGATTTTATTGGCAGTACACTATTGAGCAAAAGCATTTGCCTCCAATATCCTCTTGATTAGCATATTTACGAAAGGCGGATATATTGAAAGACTATATTTTGGAAATGAAAAATATTACAAAGGAATATCCCGGAGTGAAGGCTTTAGATAATGTCAATCTACAAATCAAAGAGCCGGTATACATGCTTTGGTAGGAGAAAACGGAGCCGGAAAATCGACACTTATGAATATTCTTTCCGGTACCCATACCATATAATGAATATTCGGTCAGATTTTTATAATAATCAAAGTGTAAATTTCAAAAGATACATGACATGATGAGAACCTCGGTATTGTAATAATACATCAAGAGCTTGCACTGATTCCGGAACTTACAATAGCTGAAAACATGTTTCTTGGTAATGAAGACAAATTCGGTATTATAGACTGGAATGAAACATTTCATCAGAGCAGCTGTTGCTATAAGAGGCGGTGGGATTAAATGAAAGTACACAATCTTTGATAAAGGACATAGGAACCGGAAAACAGCGACTTGTAGAGATTGCAAGGCGATATCAAAAGAATGTGAAAGCTACTGATATTGGATGAACCTACTTCATCATTGAATGATGAGGATTCAAAGATGCTACTTGATATGCTTATTCGTTTTAAAAAAGGAAAAGAATAACATCAATAATTATCACTCATAAATTGCAGGAAGTGGCATATGTAGCTGATGAGATAACAGTTATAAGAGACAGGATGACTATAGAGACTATAGATAATTCCAATCATTCTATAAATGAAGAACGAATAATAAAGGGTATGGTAGGACGTGAGGCTTGAGACAGATGTCCGAAAGAAATCATATAATAAGTGATGAGATAATGTTTGAAGCTAAAGAATTGGACTGTATATCATCCTATATATACTGAGAAATGCGTTGTAGATAATATAAGTTTTCATGTTAAGAGGGTGAGGGTTGTCGGGTTTTCAGGATTACAGGGGCAGGAAGAGACAGAGCTTGCAAAATCACTTTTTGGAAAAAGCTATGGAAGCCATATTTCAGGAAAAGAATTTATAGCAAATAAAAGTTTTCTAAACAGTGCCAGAGATGCTATTGTAAACAGTCTGGCATATGTTACGAGGATAGAAAAACGACGGTCTTATACTTTCCGAATCAATTGCAAAAGAACACTACTCTTGCACGAATGGAAGATAGCTGATAAAGAGGTGTTGTGGACGTATCAAAGGAAAATATGGTTGCAAAAGAATATACACAAAAGTATATGAAAACCAAGACACCGTCAATACAGCAAAAGGTGAGCAACTTATCAGGTGAAATCAACAAAAGTATTACTGTCAAAGTGGATGTTTGCAGGGCCAGAGGTTTTTATTCCTGGATGAACCTACAAAGAGGTATAGATGTCGGAGCAAAATATGAAATCTATTCCATTATAAATGACATATGGTAAAGGAAGGTAAATCGGTTGTAATGATTTCATCAGATCTTACGAGCTTTTGGGTATGTGTGACAGGATATATAGTTATGAATGCCGGCAAGATAACAGGGGAGTTCAGTGCAGAAGAAAGCCACACAGGAAAAAGATAATGAGTACAATACTAAAGTCTGATTGTGCTGTGGTTAAATAGGAGGTTAAAGGTGAATGCAAATAAATTTGTAAAATATACTATGGTACTTAGCACTTTTTAGTTGTGTTTTATATTCTTTACATATCTGACAGGCGGAAGACTTCTTCTTACAGAATATATCAAATCTGCTTTTACAAAAATGCATAGTGCTTATAATGGCTTGTGGTATGCTTCTTTGTATACTTACAGGCGGTAATGGATTTATCTGTAGGCTCAACACTTTGTCTTTCAGCTGCACTTTCAACAAAATTATTAAGTATCGGAACAAATCCTTTTATTGCCATATTATTGTCACTTGCAGTTGACATGCTTATTATAGGTATATGGAGGGTTGGCTTATTGGATATATACCTATACCTCCTTTTTATATATACATTGGCAGGTATGTTCTTATTCGAGGGGTATAGCCAGAGTTATTTTTGGATTCAAAGACCGTTGCCGTAATGGATAAGAAGTTTCTAAGTCTCTTTTACATCATATATACAAATACCGGGACTTGATGTAAATCGAGAGTTATTTCATCAATGGCGGTAGGAATACTTGTAGCTATAGCTATTACAGCCTATACCTTTATTTCAGAGCGAAATAAGATGAAAAAGGTTGTAGAAGATGCAAGTATAAAGGCAACAGCAATAAAAGTAGCTATATTTGATCTTGTAATATTATTTTATGCATATAAGCTTATGAGCTATAAGGGCATACCTATAATGCTTATATGGATACTTTGTTGTAGTAGCGATATTTGCATTTATTACAAGTTCAACAGTTTTGGAAGATATTTTTATGCGGTGGGAGGCAATGAAAAAGCAACTATGGACTGTCAGGAATTGATCCGAGAAAAAGTCTACTTTTGGGCGTACTTTTTGATGAGTCTTTTTGGCAGGATTATCAGGACTTTTGGTAGGAGCTCGTATCAGTTCTGTTGACGGAAATATGGGAAATTCATATGAGATGGATGCAATTGCTTCATGTTTTATAGGCGGTGCATCAGCGTATGGAGGTTCAGGGAACGATACAAGGTATAATGATCGGAGCTATACTTTTAGGTGTAATCAATCAGGGAATGTCGATACTTGGATTACCGGATCAGTTTCCAATATATTGTAAAAAGGTGCTGTGCTTTTTAGGAGCGGTGGTCTTTGATGTGGTTTCAAATCATAAAAACAGGAAAGTCATAATCTATGTGTATAAGTAACTTTTATACACTTAGCTATAAATAATAAAGTTATAGATAGGGGGAGCAATTGTTTGACAATATAGTTTCAAGAAGATATACAAACTGTGCAAAATGGGATGAAATAATTGATGAATATGGAATTGAGATCTGATACCGTTAACAATGGCTGATATGGATTATAGGGATAGCACTAAGATTGTAAATGCGGTTATAGATCGCTGCAAATCATGGGATTTACGGGTATACAAATGTAAGTGAAAAGTATATAGAACTGTCAAAGATATGGGCAAAAAAATAATTACGGTTTTTGTCCGGAAAATGAATGGATAGTATATTGTCCAAGAATCATTCAGGCTATATCCTTAATAATACAAAAATTATACAGAGAAAAATGATAAAAATACTTGTTTTTACACCTCTATATGATCCGATTCAAAATGCGGTAAGAATAAATGACAGAGAGCTTGTAGAATGTCCTTTGATATTGGACAGCGGACATTATGAGATAGATTTTGAGGATTTTTGAGATAAAAGGCGGAGTAAAAAATTTTTATTTCAGTATCTCCACATAATCCTGTAGGAAGAGTGTGGAGTGAGGAAGAAATAAGAAAAACTGTGAAAAGTTTGTAAACGATATGGTGTTCTTATAATATCAGATGAGAACATGTCACGAGTTTTATTTGGAAAAATAAATTTATAAGTTATAGCTTCATATTATGATATATATGACAATATAATAATAGGACTATCAACATCTAAAATTTTAATATTGCAGGTTAGAGGCAAGTAATATAATTATAAAGAATGAAAACTCAAGAAAATCATTTAAACATTTATTAAAACAGGCAGGGATACATAATCCAAGTTATTTTTTTGCATACCGGCAGTGACAGCGACTTATGAATACAGTAGAGAGTGGCTTGAACTTGCAAAAGAAAAATAAAAGAAAATATAGACTTTGCAAAAGAATTTTTGAAACACAAAAATGAGGGTTTAAAGTAATAGATATTGAGGAACATATCTATTATGGGTGGATTACAAGTACCGGAATTTCTGAGAAATGTTAAAGGACTTAATGTTATATAAAGCACATATTGCATTCTCATTAGGCGATGGTTGGTGAAAGGCGGTGAAGGATTTTTAGAGTAAATGTTGCTCTTCAAAAGGCGAAATTGGAAGAAGCTTTATTAAGATTTAAAAAATAATATAAATTAGGGTGAAATTTATGAGTGATACAAAAAGAAAACCTACAATATTTCAGGCAATATTTCCAATATTGGCAATACTTATAATTCTAGGTGTCGGAATAGGATTTTTAGGCTTGCCGGCAGACCTTTTGATTGTCTTTAGCAGTAGTATCCGGTATTCAAGCCCGGAATATTAGGATATTCATATGATGAGATAATGAAAGAAATAGCAACAAAAAAATAGCTAGGTATGGGGTGCTGTTAATTTTAGTTATAGTTGGATTTATGATAGGCTCCATGGATGCTTGGGGCACAATACCTATGCTTATATATTTTCGGATTGAGTTAATAAGCCCTAGATATCTTGCACTTACAGCATTTTTGCTTTCAGCTATAGTGTCAGTGCTTACAGGAACTTCATGGGGCTCTGCCGGAACTATAGGCGTGGCATTTATGGGTGTTGCTATAGGAATGGATGCAAACCTTGCATTGGTTGCAGGTGCGGTGGTTTCAGGAGCATATTTCGGAGATAAACTTTCACCTCTGTCTGATACTACAATCTATCTTCAGCAGTATGTGGAGTTGATTTGTATGAACATCTATATAATCAGTTGTGGACAACAAGCGGCTCCGCAATTTTGGCTAATATTTTGTTTTATAATGGGTCAGGTTGGAGCTAAAAACAATATAGTAGTACCGGAAACTATAAATATTCTTACAGATACACTTGATAATATGTTTAAATGGAATATTCTCTACTGATTCCACTTGCAATAGTGCTTATAGGATCTATTACAAAAACCTACAATACCTGTGATGTTGTTAGCATCATTAATAGCACTTATAAATGCGGCTGTTTTTCCAGAGAGCGGATCTGAAGAGTATTGTGAGGTTACATTAAACGGATTTAATGTCGGAATGGTGGGAATGAGTGAAGAGAATGTAGCACCTGAACTTATCAGACTGCTTCATAGAGGCGGTATGATGTCAATGATGAATACTCTTCTTATTGCAGTATGTGCGATTTCATTTTGCAGGAACTATGACGGTCACAGGGCTCTCTTGATGTTGTAATTTCAAAGATGCTTGAAAAATAAACTCTACGTTTAAACTTGTTGCATCAACAATAGCTACGTCTTATAATAAGGAGTTACAAGTAACGGACAGGTATCTATATTGATGCCGGGTGAAACATTTAAAGCATATCTTAAGATGGGATTACATCCGAAAGTATTATCAAGAACATTGGAAGATTCTGTGACATGTTGCAGGTGCCTTATTCCATGGACGAGGCGCTCATGCATGTTGAGAATCTTCAGCTGTTCTTGACTCACTCGAGACTATGCTCACCCGGCCTCATGAATACTGTCCGTTACTGTAACTCTGACAGGAACATGTAGCAAACATGGGCTGGCTGAAACCCGTCAATTCCGCAATAATCACTACTACAGCAAAAAGGCAGTCATCGTGTTTATCATACCTCTGCGGCTGATCTGACAGTTCAGGTCCTTCATTCTCACTCATTCCATTCCGATAATCCGTTATCTCTGTACTCTTCGAATCACTGAAAACAGCCGCATTATAGTGCTGTGTGTGCTGCTGAGTGACCAGGTTTTGTAATAGATATAGCACCTTATTACCCAGAGTAGATCGTGAAATATTCGTTTCAAACTGTGTTATCGATTAATAATCTTAACGGAGATGTTTATGGTTTCGTGCTACTATGTTGGCGATAAAGATATTGGTGAGGTGCGAAGACACTGTTGATCATGACTGGGTGCTCATGTTCATCCAGATCGCATGCTGCTGAGATGGTTATTGGTGATCGACGAGCCGATATTTTGTCTTCACCACTTTCTGGGTTCCGTCATTCAGCGACGCCATGAAATGCTGCGCTGGACGAACCCGTGAGGACAGGCACTGGGCATGCTGTTGTGTTTGAGCCATAGTGAGATGCTGTGGAGACTGATGACTCGGTCGAGGCTCCTGGCAGACCGTTGGGCCTCCCGTCCGTGAGGCCCTGGTCAGCGGGAATCGGCTGTGACTGGTGGCAAACGCCTGCTGTTGTTGCTGTTCTTTTCGTTATCTCGTCGTGAGATCCTGTGTTCAGGCGGGCCGCCGGATGCTGCCGCTGGTGCAATCGAGGCTCGCCGCGCAAACTGGTGTTCCGACGCGGAATTATCAGGCGTTGTATTGGAAACGTGCCTCAGGTTCTTTGTTAATCGCTCATAAACCTCGCTGATTATTGATTTTAAATCTTAATAAATATTCGAACTACTTTGAGCGGCATTTACTCTGAGCTGCCGCAATCCGCTAATGAGTACGTGTGATAACATGACATTGAAGTCTTAACATTCATAAGAAACCGGCTGCTGTGATCACCGCCCAGCTGAACGTATCTGTGCCAAACCTGTTTCAAGTGTTTTGCAAATCCTGTTACTATTTTTATTTTTTCTTTTGCGAAAATTCCGGCATACCGTAAGCTGCTGCCGCCAGTATGCAAAAAGCCAACTGTTTAATAAATGTTGATGATTTTCTTCAGTTTCATTCTTTGCTGGTATGTGCCTCTAACCTACGTAAAGTAGCAGATGTTGACGATATTGTTGTCATGTATCATATTATGAGAGCATAACAGGGCCTGCGTATCGCGATATGAAACGCCATATGCAATTTCGCGGCTCTTTCACTCGCTCACACTCTTTCCACGAGATGGTGCTATTTTTTTCTCCGTCACTAAAATCGCTGTCAGGGAGCATTCTCTGTCTCTTACCGCATTGGGCTCGAATCATATGTGGCTAAATGACTATCATTTTCTCTGTGTGTGTGGGGGCTATAGCCTAATGTTCTTGAATAATCATGCCGGTTAGCTGGTACATACACTATCGGTTCTACTGCTGCTTTCGCGTTTGTATGTATAAATCCATGATTTGCATCTGTAACCGTTCTCGCCACTGTTAACGGTATCGAATCGCATCGTATTTCGTCATTTTGCGATTTAACTGTCTTCAACGAGCTATATTATCGAAGCAATTGCTCTATCTGTAACGGTGTTATAACTGAAACTGCGGGCCGCCGCACATGAACTCTGTTTGCTGATTGAAACCATCAGGCCGCTCTAAAGCACGGCGCATGTTGGAACTGATCGACAATCAGCTGTCGACATTCCTGATTGATGCACCCTGGTGGCTCGATCGTGCTGCAACGGCCGAACCTCCGCGCGATGCGCCACCGTGCATCATCTCGCCTCGCCCTGAACCGACCGACTCACCGAAAGTCGTCAATCCTGCTTAACTCATCCAAAATGCGCTAATGGATCAATTCTGTTTGATCTGGTTACTTTTTCGTGCCTCCCGCCGCATATCTTCCAGACGTAATAAATGCGAAAATATCGCTACCAACAAAAATCATATAAGCATTATGAACATGCCATATAACTCATGGCTGCGGCAAAATGTTGAATCAGCTATTTGCTTTGTGCTGTTTATGCTGCGCTCACTCATTTCATCTTGTTCGGCGCAAATAATTTGGTGCTGTGACTGTGACTGTTCACGCCGTGATGGAATGCGGGTTACGTCAGTCTGATGTTGTGCCATGTGATGTGAGGGCAGGCTCATCCCGCCCGGTGACGGTCAAGTAACTCTGACTGCCTGAATGGTTGTACACTGCCAATGTTCCATGAGGAACCTGTATAATCGATAAAGCCGACACGTACTGACTGCAGTGTTTCAATATTATGACAACAAAGGACGTTCGATATGTTTTGGCTGATGCGGCGGGCTGAGATGTTCACAGATAGTCACGTTACTGTGGCTGCCTGAGGAAATACCCTGGCTGTGTTGTGAAACGGATGATGATTGCTGTGCGGAGATGTTCCGCTGTTGGGCGAACACGGCGGGTGCGGTCACCATGGTGTGTTTTTACAGGTTGTTCATGACCTCTGTTGACCACGCAGCGCAATCGGCAATGTTGTGCTCGTCCAACTCTTTCTGATGACCCCTGTATCGCCGTCGCGGCTGTAGCATCCTGTCTTTATGTAATCCGTGTGATCATTGTTGCTCATGTCATTATAATGGAATAGTTTCGCTCCTCTTGATCGAATTACTTCGACGATAATGCTTTGTTCCACTGTCTGCTGCCCACGATGTGTTTGTACTTTGCTAACGCCTCCCTCGCTGATGCGTCCTGGCACCTCTTTATCGCTATCTCCCGATGGAAGTAGTGTTCTTTGCGTGATCATATCGGTTTTTTTCTGTCCTGTTTATGTCTTGAACCGTTTAATATCTGGCGCGACAGAAAAACTTCTTTATTGCTAAGTCTTTCCTGTAACCGCTTTTTCAAAGCTGGGCCTGCAATATCTGCCCTAACAATCCTGAGCCGACGGCGCCGCGCTGGCGAAGCATGTTGTCTGCGGCGCACTGCTCCGTATATGGGATGATATACAGTCAGTACAACTTCAACTGTGTCTCATCGTGTTTGCTTTTCGTATCTGTCTTCTTTGTTCATACCCGCGTTCTTCATTTATAGACCGGTCTATAATCGTCGTCGCCTGTGGTATGCCATCGGCTACACTCTTACGCTACGGTATGATGATCCTTTCGCCAAATGGCGCGCTGTCAGCCTTAACGTCTTTGATCGTCATTCAATGACCAATCGTTAAATAATGGAAAGCTTCACGTTATTTGATGCGCTGCAATCTCTGTGCTGTTTTCCGGTTCTGTTCGCTGTCGAGTTGATGACCTTTCGTTGATCACGCCTTCGTGACGACGGCGATGTTTCGTTCGGTCTATGTGCCGGTTGTTCGCAGTTCGTATAAATGTGATGGTCGGTTGCTGTCTCTTTGATTGCACTCTTGATTGACGAAAATCTGACCGGGTATTCGTTATATGGTCGTGATTCCGGGCGTGTTCATAGTAATCTCCGTACTGTCTGCCAGCTGTCGCGCCGACGCGCGTTCGTGGTTGACGACGGATCGCGTATTTTTCGTTAAAATATGGTCTTTGATATGTCGCCGCTGCGCCAAATATGCCGATGTTGTTGGGCAGGTGGCACGCGCCTCAATAAACAATAAATCCGGGTATCATCCTTCTTCGGCGCCGGATGGGGATATCATTTCCGACCGTATCACTGGCCGTCGCAATTCTTTGAATGTTGTGTTTTATTAACTGTTGCCGGGCTAATAATGTGACGATGACGAATCCGTTATTCCTGCGATGATGTATCATGTAATCAGGGTCCATCTGTTTTCTCAATGTTCGTCGAGCTTTCCTTTGTATAGACTCTCTGAGATGAGCGTGACAGCTAGATATGACGACGCTGACCATTTCGATCGTTCTGCCAGTCTATGTGTTGCGGACTAACGCCGTCTGCTCACAACCTGTGATGACTCGTTGTTTTCCGGCGTGTCGATTGAACAACGCAGTGCTCAAAACTGGGCCAATCGAACGTAATCGTATCGAGATCGTTTGATGAGCCTGGGCCTTTGGGATGAGGCACGACTCACTGTGCGGTTCAATGATGCGGTTTCGTCCGTTCTTCAATCTGTAACGAACATATGTTTGATCCGTTGCTCGGTGAAAGAAAATGCGACCGACAGCCGGACGGTGGCTTTGTCTCACTGCGTTCTGAATCAGCATCTGCTGCAAACTCATGATTTCCCACGTATCGGTATCCGTCACGTAATTGTGATGTTGCGTCTGTTGTTCATGATGCAATGCGTGAGGCTGGTCGTTCTTTGCTCGGTCGCCTGTGCAGTGTTCGCAAAACCGCATTCTGGCAAGATCCGCTATCGCAATAGTCGCTTCACGCGTCGCTGATCATCTTGACCATCGGTATGTCGGGCCGTGCTGTCCGCGCAACTCTTTCGGTATGGTCGTCTGTTCAGCGTCTTTCGAAACGTTTTGACGGGCGTTGATGCCTTTCGCCGCTTCTCGATCTTTGACCGCTCTCCGGGCTCGTCCGTTTCCATATTACGGCTCTTGCAGTGACGTAATCATGTAGAGCGATCGCAGTCTGAAATAATTTTATTTCAGTTAAACTATGAAGACCGGTGCCGTTACTGATATGTGTTCGCCAGCTCGAATGTTCGCAGTGTTCACAGTTCGGCGTTCGGGCTTGGCTTTGCGTGCTCGTGCTGCTGTGATGTTCTCGGTTATGACGCATGCTGTTTGACCGTCGTCTGTTCCGGTGTTTCATAGCTGGTCGGTACAATCATGCCTGTTCGCGGTCTGCGTTCTTCGGTCAGTTCGGACATCGATCACCAATATTTCATGCGCGGCCAATGTGTCATCGCGGCAGGGAATTGATCGGTCGTCATCGGCGTTCTCGCCAGTTGTTTATCTGGTTGACTGCATACTCTTAACTCGTGCTGAGGTATGCCGCAGTGTGGCGATGAGTTGCCTCGTGTTGGTTTGAGGCTGTCGGCAAAAACCGATTGCGGTCAAATCATGCTGATCTTCATGGGCTCGACAAATCTCGCGCTATGCCGATGCAATATCTGCACGATATAAATAGTGTTGTACTCTTCAGCTTTCTGTCTGTCAAATGTTCATATCACGACCTCCCAAACTGATCTTATCAGTTTGTTTCATTATT
>BNJU01004155.1_pt1 | contig 45331 bp, 50 predicted proteins | sample 8539281 | NCBI WGS metagenome assembly BNJU01 (sample SAMD00202456, study PRJDB9452) | human saliva metagenome | isolation source: human saliva | place: Japan
GGTCATCTCTCTCCGTCTCTTTGCAGAACTAATCCATATCTCGTAGATTTCAGCGTCATGCTCATTCAGCATGCTCATAACCATATCCAAGTAGCCTTTGTTCACCCTGAAAAATATTGCCTGTTTATAACATTCTTAAAAGTTTGGAGCATGGATTCTAAAAGAATTATACTCAATCTGAGGTTCCTCCTCGACACATAATAACCAACCATTTCTCCCTCAGTGATCTTCATATGTTGACATGGCATGAAAAATTCTCACTCGGCTGGTACAAAGTGAAACCAAGACTCTCCCAAGCATCCGTTCTCTTAGTTCTCATGTAGGTCTGGATACTTTCTTCCAGAGACATCAAACTAGAAGCCAGGAAAAATGCCAGCTCACCAGTGTGATTCCCTCACTATCTTTTTGATCCAAAAGTTTCTCCAAGTATAAAGGCACGCAAGTCCTGAGTTGGCTGCAACAGGGATTTCCTCAAATAACTCTTGAGTCTGTTGAGAAGGATATGCCAATTTAGATGGTCTCAAACGAGGACGATCTAGCTGTTGGAGACATTTCTTTCGATCTCATTTAATAATTGGCTTATGTCATCCATTTGTTCTCCTTTGTAAATCATAGTATCGAGTTCTTCGTCCCTAGAAATAGAGCTTTCGATTATTCAATCCCATCCTCTTTGTGTACTCTATCATGCATTTGATTGCGTATATTCCACCCATTCCCAAAAAGTTTCGTTAAACCCTTTCTTGCTGCTCCCAGCCTTCTGGCAGCAAGAAAGTCATGAATGAGTTGAACCTTATTGTCCTTTTCCTATTTCAAAACATAGTTATCGTACCACAGTCTCCTCTTTTATAGCAACGGAATCAACTTTCGGGCTTGGGTAATTTTCTGCAATCCCTCGTACAGAGACAGGGCCCATTCTGAATCCAATAGATACCAAATATCAAAATCAACTAAATTAAGTTCGATCAATTTTTAAACGATTCAGGATACTGAAATATCCTTTCGTCCAGTAAATAGTTTTTCATTTCTTATTTCCTTTTTGATACAAGATTGACATAGAATGCCAGCTCCAGATTATTATCAAGGTCTTAGATTTGTTCATTAAGATGTATATATTTTTCTCCCTACCGATTCCTTTCGTCAGGATGTTGATCAGTCAATCAGAACTTTTCACTCCATCCCTAATAAGTAGTTTTAATTATTTCTCCCGAACGAATATAGGTTTTTAAAGAAGTTTTTAGGGAACAGAGGCAATCTTAGAGTGTAATGGATAAGCTCATAGTTTGGCAAAAATCTAAAGCCACCTTCTTAGAGATCAGATGGCATCATAATACTCAACATACAATCTGCATAAGTTCACTTTGGTGATAGAGAATTGTTTTAACAACCAATCCTTCTCAAGATCCTTCTCGGGATCTATGCTCGAAAATACGGTAGGATACGACGCATACTGAGCAGTAAAATCAATGGCCTCTTGGACAGCCTTTTCCAATTCAGCTTGAGTCCATGCCATTTTATTATCGATAGAACCTAATCGAGTCCTTAGAGCACAATCCACTTCTTCTAACGGTCCCGAGTCCAGAAAGAGGGGATGAATGCCAATATTAACGAAATAGGCAGTCCCATCTGATTTTCGTTGAAAATAGATGACCGTGTCAAAAATCATGATTGATTTTATAATAGTTATTGGTTCGCTTTAGTCGCGAAAAGCCATTTTTTAGGAAGAGTTCTTTGGCCTCTTTCATTTCTTTACCTCTATTTCTAACAGAATGTGGAGAGTTCCTCATTGCATTTTCCTAGGAATCTATATGAATATAGGTTATCCCTACAACTTTTCCATTCTCAATATTGTATTGTTTCACTGTATCTATGTAGCCAATCAATCCTTTCATCACTAATCTCTTCTAGCGTTGCTGGCACTATGTTGTCTCTTTAGTTTAAAATCCCTGAGCCTTATTCAAATCTCCCACATCTTCAATAGATGTCCAAAAAGCATATATTCATCGCAATAAAAAATAGATCATGTCATCATAGAACTCCGGTATTTTTACAGAACTCAGCTCCATCACTTTGTCTTTCTATCAGCTCTCACTATCTCGATAAACAAAGTAGGTCCTTTTTCATCTTCATTCTCCTTGATATGAAACGAGAGGATTATGCGCATATTCGTTAGACTCACTGATATGTGCATTTCTAATCTAACAAAAATGCTCTCATCAGTATCGTTCATACTCAATGATAGTCATCTCTTCAAGTGAAATCTTCATTCCTCTTCCATGCTCTCTACTTCAGCGTCCACCTAACATAATAAGCCAAAAAGATAAATCGGATGATGTCTGTTCGGAGAGCAGATGAGATCTGCCATTAACTGCCGCCATCATGGATAGTTCCAAAAAGATTCGTTTTCAGCTAACTCCATACCAATAAGCAGATGACCCAAGCATATGAATCGATCTTTATAGTGCTTTATCTCAGCTAAAGCAAGCTCATCCGATAGAACTCAGAGTGCAAATAGAATCTTCTTGCATCTGAGTATCATCGCTCATTTCAAAGATCAGTATCAAAATTTTATAGCTTTCTAGATTCATGTGCTTTCCCCTACTGTAGTCTTTTCCTTACAATACGACATTCGATTCTCACGGGATATTGACATATTTTCCATCTATTCTACACAACTAGTCTAAAAATTGTTCCTAGAATCATCTTGTTTTGCTCAGATATCTGAAAGTCATCCATGAAATAGGGTAAAAGTCATCAAAGCAAGGGATGCTAATACCATCTATTGAGAGACCTCTTTTTCTGACGTTCTTTTTAATAAAACTAAGATTTCAATTGGGAAATATTGCCAAAGTAAGGTATTGAAATCTACTAAATGACTATCTCTGGTGTTCGCTAAATGATAATCACATGGATAAAATTGTTTCTCTAAAAACAGCTCATCCTCTGAAAAATAGTTTCCATAACCTGTTTATAGGCATCATTCACATTCTGATAAGGATTCGAGTCCAAAGGTTGATATTTGGCATCACAAGCATTCTCCAGTAGGTTAGCAAGTCGATCACCCTCCCCATTTCCATAAAGAAAAACGACTAAAGGCAATAAACTACTGGATGAAAAGAAAAATAGGTCCCTTTTTCAACTTGAGCTTCTTTAAAATAGACTAATTTATCAATTAAAAAAACTCTACATAAGTATGATCTAAATAGGCAAGGGCAAATAAGATATTCAAACAAATATCTGTATCAAAGTTTGAGCCCCCCTAGCTAAATATTTAGCTGAAGCCATATCTGCCATTACAAGAACAAAAACAGCCATTTAGTAAAGATTGATAGGTTTTCAGATGTCTTGTTTTCTATAAACTTAGAGACTAGAGGATACGGACTTATAGAATCAATCATCTCGTACATGATCATAGAGTATGTATCTGTTTCTCCATTTTCTTCATAGATTAATCTCAACGCTTTTTCTTATCAGATTTTTAGAGCTGTCTAAAAATTGACTCTAGTATTAGATAGCTGTTTCTGCCTCAAGATGAAAAATCTCTCGCCTTTCAGTATTTTGATTTTCTGATAGTTGTTAATTTTCTTTTTGATTTGAAAGTGTTTTATTCATATTGACCTCTAAAATTTCATTTCTTACACTCTAACTACCACTGTTTTTTTGAAAGTACATCTCTTCCTACGTTCCTATACTATCCAGTATTTCACAAGGAAGAATTGATCCACTTCCCATCATCAAGCCATTCTTTCTTATCAATCCACCATTTCCCTTTTTGAAACACCATTTGAAAACGATAGAGGGTTTCTATACCAGAACGATTCTCCTTGATATAGAAATAAGCTTGATTCCCGTCATGCTCTTCATCAACGATGGGATGTGTTTCTAATTTATAGTCAAACGGAAACCGGACGGATAAAGATACTTCCCTTGCTCTGAGTGTTTTTTAGATGTACAAAACTGATCAAAAATAGTAGCTAATTCATCCTTCAACATCTCTTTATCAGCTTTGGTTTCTTAGGCTCCTAGTGGCCTTTTTCTCCCAAGAATACATAGCCTGCATAAACTGGAGTAAGGTTTCTTTTGCTAGATTTGTATGGCTCATATTTCCTCCTACTTAAACAACAGGGATAATGGTTCGTTTATTATGAAAACATAGGTCATAAAAACCTGTATTGAACTCTTTTTTTAACCCTCTCGCATGCAAACATGTGGTAACTCCTTCTAAGAAGTTCCCTTTGCTTTTTGATTTGTTCTTCCCGTTGTTAAAAATCGGAGATGTTTCAGACTCTTCAGGTAGCTAACTGTTGATGCGTAGTTAAAAATAGTCGTATCGACAAAATCCAAAAAACGAAGCTCACTAGAGGGCTGGATAAAATCCAATTCTGGTAAATTTTTATTTGCTGTAAATGAAAGATAGAGCAACTGATTTAAATCCCTTATAAAATCAAAGTCCGGCAACTTTACACCATAATCAACGTGCAGATAACGCATACCTGTATGAAAAGAAATGTTCTCTATCGTTTCCAAATTTGTCATAGAAGATATCCCTAGAGCTTTCACACAATCATTCTGGGGTAAGATGATCTTTCTTACTTTACTAGCCCCAACTATTAAAAATCTTTTTCTACTTGTTCATATGTTGAAAAGTCTAGCACATCAGATTTACTTCCCATCAAAGTAAATCACCTCGTATTGCTAGGTAACGAAAGCTGATTAAAATCCACATCTTTCAGCATATCCTCTGGGGTTTTCGACAATGTACTTTTTGTCTTAATAAGCGATTGATATCGATGAAATTCTTTATAAGTCAATTTTTCATCCAATAATGGTGCAATCTCTTCAATAGAATGCAGAGGCTCCATTGCCATTAGATTCTCTCTTTCGGAAAAATCCTTCTTTTAATGATTTCTAAATATTTATCTAAACTGGTCATCATTCACCTCTTTTTCATGAATATCATGCTTCGTTTTCTTTGTTCAACCTATCTATTTTTACAATGACACTTTTTACAAGAAGACTAAGCATCGCTTGTCTCAAAAAAACTAAAATCATGAATCTTTAGAGTATTCTTTTCTAAATAAACTTTATCCTGCTTGCTCAATCTCGATCAAAAGATAACCTTGACTCTGGCTCTACCCGAAAGCGTCTAGATATTGCTCCAGTTTCGTAATCGACTCCTCTGAATCAGATAATTGAACTAATAAATCCCCATTGATTGTCATGACATCCTTTGTCGGTAAAAGCATGAGATTCTCAACGCTTGGATCATTCACAATCATTAAGGAAGGGGAATAAATACAGCTTGTGGAGAGGTCTAGATTTCCAAATCGCTCCCTAGCAGACACAAAAATAGATTCCATCCCACCTTGGGCTTTCAGAACAAATTCCCTCTCGAAAAATGCTTCAAAACTGTCGTAGATCTCGATGACATCCATAGTAATCCCATCTAAATAATAAACTTGATGACTTTGAATGTTCCCATCCTTCAATCTATAAGCGAATTGATCTCCAATAGCAGACATACCAAAAAAATAGTAGTCTGATGCATAATCTCTCCAGACATCTTTCCATAGCCTCATCCGAATTCCAGGAATCTAGCGTGATAGCTTGAGTAGAATCCGTCCCAAACAAGCGATAATAGCCACCATAAAATTCCAAGCCATTGGTTATGGAGAGCAAATCCAGGTGAGCTTGAGGAAACTGTCTGGCTTTGAGTTTTTCTAGTTCAAGAGCTGAGGCCCCACTTTCTTGTATGACCAGATCCTCACAACATTTTAAAAAATTCTTCATTTCCATTTGCTTCTCATCTCTCTATTTGGCTTTAACCCAGCATAAATGCTATAAAATCATTTCGATAGTCTTCAGGAAGTTGCTCCTCGATAATATCCATAATTCCCTCCAAGAATCCCTCTTTGTAGTCCAATAAATCCTCATCGATATAGATATTGTTCTCGAACTTGGTGATTTCTAGCTTTTTCATCTGACTATAGGTAGACAAGAAAGTAGATAAAGAGGGGCTTAAGCTATAGAGCTTAGAATTTCCAGGAATCTTGCCAAATACAGGACTAAGCTCGCTAGTTTGATCACAAAAGATTGGCTCATCGCCCATCATGTGAGCAAAAACCACATAACTCTCTTTCCAGCTAGGATCCTGCCATCCTTCTGATGCAGCTTCACATAGAGGGAGAGGAATTAGAGCAAGATCATAGGGAGCTCCTCTAAAATAAGCTTCTTCATCAAAGTCTAAATGCTGGTAGAACTCTTTCAATTGACCAGACAAATCTGGCTTTTCGACATGGAGACAGTCACTAGTAAATACAAGCTCTCCTAAGCCCTTGTTTCTATGATAGACTTTCTACAAATTCCTTCAACAAATTGAGCATCATTATTGGACTCCTCTCACATTTTTGGGATTATATTTGGCTATTTTTCAACTGACGATTACGTATCATTCTGACCGCTAGCGACAGCCTGAGTCCCAAATTCGTTCAAATTCCTCTTGACTAATCTTGATGGAGTCTGATAGATCCAACTCATCTTTTTCGACCATCATAGAGTAGAAAACCCTACTTCTGGAACATAATCCTGTAGGCAAGAGGAAGCATAAGAGTGCCCATTCAAAACGTTAATTTGTCGACTTGCACGCTGACCAGTAAACTCTGTATAAATAACTCCTAGGCCTGTCATAAACTCACTATTGCCATAATAATAATATTCTTTTTCACACATTAGAACCACCTTTACCATTTGTCTCTCCAAGAATGGCATTCTTTCCTCTTTGCCTCTTTCATCGACTAATTCTATGTTCATTTTCAATTTATAGAATCTACCGGTTCTTAGCCTTATTCTCCAAGACTCTCACTTCTACTTTATCCTCCGCTAAATGGAGATCCAGTACTTTTTCCTGGTCTTGAAAGAAAAGTGTCAGGTCTCTGGTAGAAAATTCAGTAGAATAAGAGGGCAAAAAGTCATCCAAAGACTCCATTTGAAACAAGACGTAAACTGGTGAAAACTCCCAAAAAACTAGGATAAACTGACTGCTATTGCCAACAAGACTTTGAATTGACCTACTTAGATCTTTAGTAGTAAGGTCGACAGAAAACTCATAAAGGCAAGGAATCGGAGAATCGATAGGATTCAACTCCCCAGCATACCAAGCAATTTCTTTAGGTTTATCGGTCAGAAAATGAACATCCTTAATTCCCTTCAAACCCTTGATTCGTTTTTCTACTTTTAATAAGGATAATCTCTTTTTTAAGTCACTCATTGTTCTTGCTCCATCATTCTGAAACAGAAATTTTGCTCACAACCTCATTCTGTTTATCCAACAGATAAAGGAAGTTCCCTTTTGCTTCCAGTTTACCAAGCTTAGCCCCATAGTCCATCTCGTGAGCAGGGCAGGATTGAATCAACTGACGGATGCTCTTGTCCTTGTGCTCTATCTTCCAAAACAAATCCACCTTATCAAGCTGATGCTCCACTTGAATGGAATAGGTCGTGGATTGGATCTTCTTCCTTTTCCACTCCCAGCTATTTTCGTAATCGTTTTTCTCTATTTCATTGACTACATCCTCTATCAAGGAGCATGGAATAGAGAGTTCCTGAAACACGCGCTTGCCCCTTTTACCAAGGCTTCTAAGAGCAGCTTTTTCTGTTCCAATGGACTCAAGGTTTCATAGCTAGAAAAATCAAATAGGACCTGGACAGTATAGACACCAAGTAGGTTCATGATAGCTGGATTGCTAATCGTATCTACACATTCTACGATGATTTTCCAACAATCCTTAGTCACAACTGGTTTGAAAGAGGCGCTCTACCATAGAGGTCATACATTTGGATTCATATATGAATGCTCTTCGTCAGGTCTTTCCAATTTCTGTCGATAGTCTTCAATTCTAGCTTCCTCGTAGGTTAGCGCAGCTGAGTCCATCAGCTCCTCAATCCTCTGTTGATTTTCCACATAGGGCTTATCTAATTCAAAATACTGTAACTTCATATTTCGTGGTCTCGTAGTTTTTTCTTGTAGAAAGGTTTTAGCCTTAGGTCAAGGTCTAATGTTTGTGCTCTTCCTTCACTTTTTCCCATAGTCGTGGTGTCCCTCCTAGTAATGGAGGATTGTTTGATCATCCTGAATCTCCGCAAATAAAGCTAGAATACATCTTTAAGTATCAATCTTCACAGGACCAATCTCAGCAATTCTAACAAGGTCAGAAGATCCCGATAACATCACATCATTTTGGTTTATAAAATTGAATTCAACCTTATTCTCTAAAAAGAGCAACTCTAGTCGTCCATTCACCTTATGAATCCCTTAGAATAAAAATGGATTTCATCTAAATTAAAAAAACTCTAAATTAATTTTTTTATGGCATTAAATGCACTTTTTCTGCCACTTTTTCAGGGAAATTAGTTGGCAAATCAAATAAATAAAAGGACAAGATCTAATTTGTAATCGTAACATAATACAGTATCAAGAAAATACATTCTTCAATTCCAAATCACCATCAAACAGATGAATAATCTTTTCCTTCCCCACTGCTTTTTTCAAACCATTTCACAATATGAACTCCTTTTTTAAAAAAATGAATAAAAGTCTTGTTTTTAAGAGTTATTGTTTCTGCTCTTTAAGGAGATTTTAGAATAGACTGACCCTCCTGCCGTCCTTTCCTTTTGGATACATCGTCATTGATTATATCTTGACGATAGATATATCGAACTGACGGGAAAAAGTCTACAATTTTTCTGGCGATTCTGTTCTGGATATAAATAAGATGCAGCTAAAATAAACATAAAAAAATGGATTGTATGACTTGACCAATATGCTCAAGATATTTAGGCTGAGTCACATAAGACATAATCTTTGTTAAAATCGTCATCTTTCAGCACAATCTTTCTCTGATATAGTCGCTGCACAGGCACCTGCAGCTTGCAGATGAGTTATTCGATTCTAGGACTCATAAACAAAAAGACAAGTTCTCTGTTTCTAAATTTTTCTAGATAAGCAATCGCTACTGCTAGAGAGCGATAGGTTACAGGGGTTGGAATATCTCTCAGCAGCAATGACTTGAGATAGGGACTTTCTTCTGTGCAATCCGTTGCAGCCATGGCGTAGAGTAAGTACATTTGTGATTCCCATGATTTAGGCTTTTTCCATCTCGCCCTTCAAGGCCTGATGCAAGAATGGTCCATATCCTTTTTAGTCTGCCCCTTTAAAATTTTTTCGCTGCTTTTTTACCAAGGGCGTACGTCCTGAAGTTAACTCATCTACATAGTCCATCTCAAACTCCTTTATTTCATCTGCTTGCCAGTTCTTCTTCCAAGATTCTGTTATAAACTATACTTCCGACACAGGCTTCCCAGTCTAGGTCCTCAACTTCTTCCCTAGAAAAAATCTTAGGTTCCCGCCTACCATCTAGCCAGACCTTCCCAAAGTGAAGACCATTTGGATCTCCCCATTTAAAAAGGCTAAATCCTTAAAAGGGCTTGGATCAAAATCCACTTGATGACCAATTATCTGCCAAGACCATACTGGACTTCGATCAAACAAGGTGTAGGAATCTACAATGATGGGCTTACCTATAAATTGAGCATGACTTAGCTCCTCAACTGTTATAGTAGGACTTGCTTGAAAGATATCGAAAAATTGAATGACATGACCAACATTCACTTTTCCAAGGATTTGACCAAATACAAAACATTTTCCTCCGAAAATTGATAGCAAAAATATCACCAATTTTAATAAATCGAAGTTTTGTTCTTGGCTTTTCATTCCACTCACGAATCTTTATCTGGGGCAATTTTTTCTCCATAAGTAATTTAATCATTCCTACTGCTCTTTATTTAAGATATGAAAGAGATCATCTCTTAGAACGATTCCATCGTCTTCTATCAAATACGCCATGTGCTCCCAGAAGGGCAATTCTTGTTCAAGGGACTTTTCTAAGGCAAGTACTTGATCCTTCAAGTTTGCTGCAATCTCTTCGACTTCATCTTGCTCAATCTCATAAAACTTTGCTTTCAAAAGGAAGATGCTTGATAGAAAGAGCGAATACGAGGAAACAAAAGTATGCAAGGAAGAATTGACATAAACTCTCTCTTCTTGAAAAACTTCCCTTCCTTCTTGATTGCAAAGTAAGAAGACTTGCTTCTCTTCTCCAATTACAAAGGCACCTAAAAAACACTGACCAAAAAGCCTATAGCTCTCCTGATTTTTCCTTAGTTCGACTAGTTCGTCGCCTGCTTTGACAAAAGAAAATCCCATTTTGGAATAATCCTCTAAATATGCCAAAAGGTTGAAACGGACCTCATCCAAACTAAATGGTTTCTCCTCTGTAGGCACCACACAAAAACCGTGCTCCTTCACTAATTCATTGATATTGACTGTCATTTTTCTCCTTATCACTATCAGTCATTGAATACCATTTCTCTAATCAGCCTAGCTAATCATCAAAAGGCATAAAAGCTATCATGCTGCTGATAATAATTCAAAAGCATCGACCAAGTCTTGGGGACTTGCATCTGGCTTTTTCCTCAAGTGCGACTGCAAGAACATCAATCAACTGCTCTCCATAGTAGACTAGCTGCAGATCTTGCTCCGTCACATCAGTCAGGGTAAACATCACGGTCTTCCACGACATCCGGATAATCGGATACCCAATAGAGCCTAGCTAGTGCTCAGTTCTCCATCCTCCTTGCCATAGAGGCAAAAAAATCATCTGATACTAACTTTGTCCACGCACACCTGCTCGATTATCTGCTCTAGTGAAAGTTCTTGGTGTTTTCGCATCTCTGTCTCCTTTTTGAGTCTCTCTTCCATAGGCTGTTTGACCTCCATATTACAGGTCCCTTTTAGGCTATCATACCATAGATTTCCCTTTCCATAAAGCTAAAATAGAAAAATGAGGCCCAGCTGTTTACTAGACTCATTTCATTCTTATCTTTATGCTTTATCTCATGCCACTACTTCAAACTCCAGCCACCATCAATGGTCAGGATTTGCCCTGCATGGCAGAGGCCTTCCCACTGGCCAAAAAGAGGCTGACTTCTGCCACTTCTTCTGGCTCTATCCAGCGTTTAATAGGGGTCTCTAGCCACCCAGTCTGCTAGGCCTCCTGGTTCAAAAGTCCACTGCGGTCATGCCTGTTTTGACAGCTCTGGTGCGATGCCAAAGACCTGAATCCCAGCTTCTGCATAATCCAGGGCCAGCTGCTTTGGTAAAAGCCTGCTAGAGCATGCTTGAGGAGGTATAAGCGTGACCGCCACCTCCCTGCTAGGCTAGAAGCAATGGAGCACATATTGATGATGATCCCTTGCTTCTTCTCCAACATTTTGAGTCAGATAATGCCGTGTCAGCTCTACCGGAGTCACATAGTTGATCTCAAAGATCTCCTGAATCTCCTGAGGCGCTTTGCTCAAGGAGTGGTTTGTAGTCATCAAGACCCCAGCCGTGTGCACAAGATGTCGACCTCAGGACACCAGTCAAAAATCGGCGTCAAATCCAGAGTCAAGTCCCGCTGCAAAGAAGTGGAAATCACCCTGGCAACTGGGGATCGCTCCTGGTCCACCCCATAAACCTGGTAGCCCTTTTTCTAGAAAAGAGGCGAGCTTGAGCCAGACCAATCCCGGAGCTCACGCCTGTGATCAAGACCCCGTTTAGTCATGAACTTCCACCCAGTCTGTCGCTAAGACATCACAAGGAGTTGGACTCCACATGGAAAATCCTTCGCCTTCACCAGATACGTTAATGAGAAAATAAGGCGTCACTTCAAGAGCCACTCCATTTTGCTCGATGGTATCAAAAAGCTGGACATAGTTCTCTGCTCCGCCCCAACCCGTACGCACATATTTCTTTTTTGCCTTTAGTCCAGGCAAGATTTCTTCGAATGTCATCATCTTCTCCTTTGATTTCATACTCCCTTTCATTATAACAAAAATCAAGCTTTGCTCGTTGTTTTCCAACAGAAAAGGGGAGCGTCCTCCCCCTTTTCACTCTATTCACCATTTTCTGTCTTGTTCTTTTTCAAGGCGCGAATCGTGAACCAATAGTAAATCATCAATCCTATAACAATGATTACCGTAGGCAGAATGATAGTCATGGTAGAATTCTGAATCCCTTGTGCCAAGGTCCAGCGATGCAAGAATCCCACTACTAAGAATGACAGAATAGGAAAGATGAAGGCACGAGCAAACTCTTCTTTCCACTGCCAGAGGATAAGACCCTGCACTAGCCCCTGTCATGAGGAAGGTATCCCATGGATTTCGGTACCGTCAACCAGGCAAAAGCTGGCAAGAAACGGACCCCAACTATTTCACTGATGAAAATAGATCCCAGAACGAGAACGACTGCTACATAGATTGCTTTTTTTGACTTCTCTTCTGCAAAAAAATGAGGCGACGAAGGAGATAGAATAGTAAACCCAACAGCTAAAAGTACCCTAAAATACTATCCGTTAGATAGACGAGGGCTTGAGAACCAGGACTGCTTGTGAAGCAAAAATCACTTAAGAGGCGATAAAAAAATCACAATTTCCCTGAGACAGATCGCCCCATATTTTAGAACAGATCGCGTGGATTCTTTAGGGCATGTTCTCGATGATTTGGTCTGCCATTCCCTTAGGATCCTGTCCAAAAATAGTCCTTGGCCGTCCATCCATCTCCGCTTGCTTGCGAAAAATCTAGCGCTAGATTATAGACCTGCTCTTTAAAAGCTTTCTCCTCATATAAGAAAACCAGGAAATTGAAATAATCCCAGAGATCTTGGAAATAAGCTTGGTCCTCCTGGCTAAAGGTTTGAACCAAAGCCTGTGTTTCTTCATAATAAATAGCTGATGTCATATGCTTTTCCCCTTTTCTTTGGAGACGAAATACAATGAGGACAGGACTAGTCCTATAAGAGGGAGTAGCCAGCGTAATACATTAGCAGTTTCTGGATTCACAAAGCGAATCCAACATCCAGTTACTAGGAAAGTCAGCCCCATTACTAGTAGACTCGTCATCAGGCGATCTCTACTTCTATAAGCCATAACCGCAAACCCAAGTAGGACTAGGACAGCAAGAGAAATCGCCCAACCATCTGATAAGAAGAGACTCCCAATGTGGCCAAAATAGATCGAAAATAGTCGTACGATGTTCAGAAACACTATCAGGCTAATCACACTTATAAAAATAGCCCAAGACCACTTCATTTCTCCATAGCTCTGTTTGGACCAAAGCCACATGATGAACTGACTGAATACCAAGAAAATTGAGTAGAAATGACAACATAGGTTAAGGGTTGTATTTTCAGTGGCATCATCCAGGTAAAAATCCATTAAATAACGCATGCCAACTAAAAGATCACTCCAAGTATGAAGACTAGTCCCACATAAGATCCTAAAGAGCGTCTGAGTAACTCTGAAAGAACTTGATCCACCATTGCCCGAGGATCCTTTCCAAAAATAATCCACTGCCCGAATGCCTTCTTTCTCAGCAACTTTTTAAGTCGCAAACCATATTGTAGAGCTGTTCACCGAGTGCTTCATCATCATAAAAATAGACCTTTGCTCCAATATAGGCTACCATTTTTCACATAGGCTTGATCTCCTTGTTTTAGGTGCATCAATTCATCTGACATTTTTCTGTATAATCTTCGATCATTCTTCCCCTCCTTTTTCACACGTTCTACTTTTAATGACCAGATCCTGCCACTGGTTCCAAAATTCCTCTAGTCGCTCTCTTCCTTCCTTTGGTTAGAGAGAAATATTTGCGATCAGGTCCATCCGAGAGGGCCTCATCTCTCCTACTATGACTCCCTGCTTCTCTAGCTTCTGAAGCAAGGGATAAACGGTCCCACAACGATCTTTATCGAAAGCCGGTTTCCTTGAGACTTTGGATCAATTCATAGCCATAGATAGATTTCTTTTGAAATAACTTTCTAGGACACAACCTTCTAGGACACCCTTGAGCAACTGCGACTCTTTCATCCTCCTCCCCTTTCTATACACCCTACTTTTTAGCTAGTTTGTTTTACATACTAGTATCTCTCTCTATAGTATACTCCCATTCAACTAGTTTGTAAAGCATAATAGTGGAAAATAATCAATAAAAATTAAAACATCCGAACATTATGACTAAATATACAATTATTTTTCGAAAAAATGATTGCTTTTTATAAAAAAGGTGTATAATAATACAAAATCTTTATTAAAGGAGATAAGTGATGAAAAATCTAAACTAGCTTTCTAGCAGGTGTCACGGTTGCTTCAGCCCCTGTTCCTTGCTTCATGTGGATCATCTTCAAAATCTTCTCAGACAGAACACATACTCATACGTGTTTCAGTACTGATCCAGATTCTTTGAACTACCTCCTTTCAAACCGTTCAACAACAAGTGATGTCACAACTAAACTTGGTGGATGGACTGTTTGAAAACGACCAATACGGTAATCTCGTCCCTGCTCTGAGAAGATTGGTCTGTTTCTAAGATGGATTGACTTATACCTACAAACTTCGTAAAGATGCAAAATGGTATGACTCAGAAGGAAACGAATATGCAGATGTCACTGCACAGGACTCGTCACTTCTCTGAAATACGTAGCATGACAACAAGTCAGATGCCCTCTACTTGGTTCAAAACTCAGTAGCCGGCCTGGATGACTATGTCACTGGTAAAAATACAGACTTTCTCTAAAGTTGGGTATCAAAGCCGTTGATGACCATACCCTTCAATACACCTTGGACTCAACCTAGAATCCTTTCTGGAATTCTAAAATTGACAACCTCTACCATGATGCCTGTCAATGAAAAATTCCTCAAATCTGCAGGTAAAAGACTTCGGTAGCGTCAAACCTTCTGGAATCCTTTACAACGGTCCTTACTACTTTGAAATCCTTTCACTTCAAAATCTTTGATGGAGTTCACTAAAACGAGAAACTACTACGACAAAGACAATGTGAAGATTGAGATATCAAAGTTGACCTACTTCGATGGTTCTGACCAAGATTACCTTTGGCTCGTAACTTCTCTGATGGAAACTTGACCACTGCGTCTCTTCCCAACGAGCTCAACCTTTAGTACCATTGAGAAAAAGAAATTCAAAAGACAATATCGTTTATTCACCACAAGATGCGACTGTCTACTATGCTTTACTTCAACGTAAACCGTCAAAACTACGGTCACACTGAGAAAGACAACAGACGACCAGAAAGAACCAAAACGAAAACAGCTCTTCAAAACAAAGAACTTCCGTCAAGCCATCAACTTTGCCCTTGATCGTACTTCCCTAAGTGCCCAATCAAATGGGGAAAGATGGCGCTAGCAAAAACCCTTCGTACGCTTCTTGTACCTCCAACATTTGTGCAAGTAGACAGCAAAGACTTCGGTACAGTTGTTGAAGAAAAAGCTTACGCAACAGGAGATGATTGGAAGGATGTCAGCCTAGCATGATGCGCAAGATAGCATGTTCAATGCGGACAAAGGCCAAAGCGCAATTAGCCAAAAGCCAAAGAAGCCTCAAGCTGAAAAGGTGTTCAATTCCCAATCCACATCGACTATGTGGTTGACCAGTCTCTCGCTAGCATTGTGCAACAAGCAGATTCAATGAAGGACTCCATCGAAAAACATTAGGAAAAGAAAAATGTTGTCGTGGATGTTCAGAAATTGTCTACGAAAGATGCGGACAATGCAGACCTACTTCGCCCAAACACCCAGATCAAAAAGACTTTTTGACTATGGATATCGCTGGATGGGGACCTGACTTCCAAGATCCATCAACTTACTTGGATATCTTCAATCCAGTCGATGGTTCATCTTTAGCAGGTATGGGAATCAACTCCAGCAACTGACCAAGCCCGTATCGAAAAACTTGGTTTTGAACGAGTACAAACAACTGATTGGATGATGCCAATGCTGAGCAATTGGATACCAACTACTCGTTACGAAAAATATGCTACCGCTCAAGCTTGGTTGACAGACAATGCCTTTTGCACTTCCTGTCTACTCTAAAGGTGGCTGTTCCATCTATCACGAAGATTAAAACCATTTACAAAAGCCTTCTCCTTAATCGGTATCAAAGACGGTTCTAGCTACTACAAGTACATGGAATTACAAAGTGATACTAGTCACAACGGCTGACTACGACAAAAGCGTATAAAGAATTGGTTGAAAGAAAAAGAAAAACCAATAAAAAAGCACAAGAAGAACTTGCAGAAACACGTCAAATAATGATTGACGTCAAAACACCGAGGTTGATCCTCGGTGTTTTTGTTTCTAGCAAAATCTTGTATTTTCCATCTTATTTCTCAAAGCCTTAATAATCTCAAACCCTATCGCACGACAATCTTCCGATAACTTCTAGAAGTTAGAAGAAAGACGAGGACATAGGAGATGAAAAGACAGCGCAGATTGCTAAGGTTGTTTGAAGGACCAAGCCTGCATTGGTCGCTCCTAAGATAGCAACGATTTTTGCAATCATCTTGTAGGCTACTCTAGGTAAAGGAAGGAGAAGAATAATGGAAGGAAAAAGACAGTGAGAATCTGTTTGCGAATGGTGAGTGCCGGTTTGCTTTTTGGTCCAATCCTACTTGTTGCAAGATCACAAATGTCCTGATCCTCATGACCCTCTGAAATCTGTTTGTAGTAAATGACGAGAACTGTAGCTAATAGAAAGATGACCGATAGGAAAATCCCAATAAAGAGGAGAGTCCCTGCTGCTTTCACGCCACTCCTTTCTCTATACTGTATCGTCTCATATCCACCAAAATAAGTCGCACCATATTGACTCATTTTGTCTGTCGAATATAGCTCTTTAGCCACGCCACCAGTAAAAATCTTTGTTGTCTTTATTTTTGCAGTAATGGAGAATTCTAAATTTCTTTATCAACTTAGACCCAGTTGGTTCAAAGTCTAGGAAGAACAAGGTACAAGCCCATTTGGTGTTGAAACAGAGCGTGTTGAGAGATTTTTCCTTGATAAATTGGAGTCTAGTTTTTGTTTAATCGTGAAGGTCTTCCTATTGATTTCTAATTGTGCGTCTAATCTTCCAGGATACTGATACCCATAGGCTAAGATTTCATTTTTCCCTCAAGCTCAACTTTTTGACCCGTCAGTTGCTCGTAGGTTGCCTGATCGAGTAGACTGTTCCTCTGTCTTCATCTCCTGACCAGCTTGATGGGTGGACTGATCGTACACCTCTAAGCTCCTTTCCATCAATCTTTTCGAATTTCAGCCGACCAGTATGTTGTTCTGAGCACACTGATAATCTGATAGATGTGTCGCATCGGCTGTTTTTTCAATTTGAGCTTGAACATCCTCAATAACTGGTTCTGTCTCAGCATCTGAAGCATCATGCCCCACACTAATCACTGTAATCTGAAGGGTAGACAGTATCTAGGTAGTTCTGCCCTCCAATAAAGATATTGAGCGACCCGGTTAAGGTGACCAAGACCATGGTGGAAAGAATGCTAATGGTCGCAAGACCAGTCGCATTTTTCGCATCCGAGCTATTAAGTTAGAGACGGATATAAAATTCTCTGGCTTTGTAATAATAGGGATTTTCCGACCTTTGAGAAATCTTAAGAAGGTAATGGAGCCCGTGTTGAATAAGAGATAGGTCGCCAGAATGACCAAGATGACAGCAATAAAGAATCCCTTGAACTAGTCAGCAACTCGGACGCTCGGCGGTTAGTGCTCTAGATAAAACGCAATTCTAAGAGCCCCATAGTCCTAAAAGAGTTTGAATCCAGAAGAAGCGTCCTTCTTCTCTCCTGCTTCTTTTCTGTTGCATGAGGTGGAGGGAACTGTAGCGCAAGAGACGGAAAGAATTCAACAAGAGAATGAAACCCAAAAGCTAGTGCTAACCCAAGTAAAGTGTCATGACAGCTCCTAGTCTGGAAGGTTGATTGAATGACGACTGGCAGTCTCATACATTTTAGGAGCAGGGCAAAAATCAGGCGATCAAACAAGAGCCCTAAGATCCCAGTCCTATCCCAACTGTGAGAACATAGAAGGAGAGCAATTCTACAAGGTCATGATGAGGAGATGTCTTCTCCATCCCCAGAACACTCAGTCTAAGCCCAGTTCTTGAACGATTTTTCATGACAGCCATTGGCATAAGCTACCAAAATGATGACGACCAGCTGACGACGAAAACTACCAAAACCAAGAACCGTCTCGCCGTTCGCCTCCGTAAGAATCCTCAGATGAGGGGTCGATGCCAAAGCGATAAAGCTATAGAGATCGTGGTCGTTAAAAATGACAGCCAAGGCAAATGGGTACATACAGCTTGCGATTTTGTTTTGAGTGTCGAAAAAGGCTAATTTACTCGATAATTTAAACATCGCTGATCCTCCTTACCTGCCATGACCGTCAAGGCATCCGAGATTTCTTTGAACATCTGACGCTCTGTTTTTCCCCGCGGAAGATCTGGTTGTAGAGAATCCCATCCCTTGATAAAGAGCATGCGCTTGGCCCGAGTCGTCACGCGTTGCGTGAGTGGGTCACCATGAGGATGGTTTGTCCCTATGCTATTGATATCTCAAAGACATCTAGCAGCGCCCTGAAGACTTGGAATCCAGCGCCCCTGTTGGCTCATCAGCGAGGAGGATCAGGTGAGGTGATAATGGCCTGTGCTAGCAGCCACCCGTTGCTTTTGGCCCACCTAGAGATTTCGTAAGGATATTTTCAAGAAGCTGGTGAATGCCCAATTCCCTGACTGGACGCCATCGACCTTAGCTTTCATCATTTCCTTGACCGGTCTGCGTGAGAAAGGACCAGAGGGCAGAAGGATATTGTCTTTTGACAGACAAGGTATCGAGCAGGTTAAAAGTCTTGAAAGACAAAGCCAGGTCCGACGAAAGCTGGACGCATCCTGTTCTTTGATGGTTGAAGTATCGGTTTGACATGAGGTAGACCTGCCCTTCGGTCGGCTGGTCCAGCATGGCTAGGATGTGAGGAGGGTCGATTTCCGATCCCTGATTCCCCATGATGGCGACGTATTCGCCCTTCTCCCAACGGTGAAGTGGATATCTTTTAGGGCTTCGACCTGGGTTCCTTGGAAGCGGGTTTGTAGATCACATGTTGTACATCTAATAAGGCCATTTTCGTTCTCCATTTCCATCTAGTTATATGATTGACATCCATAGAACTTTTACATCTCTATTGTAACGATTTGGAGAAAGAGATCTACAATGTGTTTCAACCTTTTCATTTTTCAGCCTGATTTCTTACATTTCTGTAAGTATTAAAAACCAGCTTTCCTTGGGGAGCTAGTTCCTTCTTCATAAAGCTGTGATGGCTGTGATCAAACCCAAAGATGATCCCCTGGTGCATTGGCCGCGCAAGTGGGAATATCGCGTTCTTTTTGAAAGAGTCCGTAGTAGACCCAAAGGCTACAGTTGATAGTCGCGACAAGGGGTTGTACAAGCTCTTTTAGTGACCTAGCGAGGTTATCCATGACTTTGAGGAAAGTAAGACACGTACATCATCACAGACATAAAGGTTTCGCAACCCAAATCCAAGAATTTTCATTTGTTTTTCATTCATTTTCATGACATGCCTTTCATTTTTAAAGTACGCACTATTCTAACGCTTGCCCTCTTAAAAATTCAAGTGCTTTTTCAAAATGTTACTGAAACTGTAAAGTGTCACACTCTTGTGATTTTTGCAGTACAAAGAAAGTTTCATTTTCGAGTGAATTTTCTCTTGTTGCCAGATTTTAAAAGACACTATTGTCAGTTTTTGTCCAATGTGATCGTTTTCATTTTTATGCAGCATGCAATGTATTGTCATGACCTGCTCTTATGGTATAAAGTAATGATACGAGGTAAAATATATGAATAAACAAAAATCAACCAAATCGTTAGCCTCGATCGTGCCTTTTATTGGTATTATCGTTTTCATTGCTCTACATCCCACAAATTATTGCTAATTTACAGGGAAACAAGCCCAACCTTTTCCAACCCTTTGTCAGCTCGCTATATCTTGCTTGATCTGGGTCATCTATGGTTGGACAAAGGAACCTCAAAAAAGACTGGATTTTGATTATTCTGAATTCGGCAGGTGTCATCCTAGGGTGGATTGACTTTCCTAACATCACTTTAATAGAAATCGAACAACGACTGAACTCTACTGGTCTCAGTCTTTTTGTGTATCCCTTTGAAACAACAAAGACAACTGCGACAGTTTGTTGACAAAAAGCCCGCTAAGCAGTTTGAAAAAGTTGAAATTTTACTTTGAATAACCTAAGTTGATTCAAAAATGATAATTATTCTTAGACTATTTGAAACTTTCCGCTGTGAGGGTTCCTATCATTGTTCAGAACTATCCAGAGTAATATTTGGGCAACTGTTTTGCCACCCAATTGATTAGATGAAGAGTTTCAAAACTAGTTGACACGACGCAGATTGTACAAAGTGTCTTCCTAGAATCTAAAGGATTCAGCGTCAACTGCATTTTGACCTTATCCTGCAGACGCCCTGGTATCTGATTTAGTCGTGAACTTCTTCGAAGTTCGCTGACGTCCGTACTCACCCAAGGAAAGTTTTCTAATATGATCTGAGCTTTCTTTTCCTAAATCCGCACAATCTTACGATAACTCCGAGAGGTGATCCAAAAGACGATTAGTGTAGTGACGAGAAAGACAGCACAGACGCTGAGGGTCGACGACGAGACTTGCCACTATTGATGACACTGAGCACTTTTGAGAATGAGGCGAATCATATGGTAGCAAAAGGCCGAGGTGGACAAAGAGATGAGATGAAGGAAGAAGACGGTCCGCACTGACGGTTGATGGTCCGTTTTGACCTCATTCTTCATCAAGCCCCTACCTGTTGGAGGATGACGAAGCTGGTCACTTTGGTCTTCATAGCCTTCCGAGATTTGCTTGTAGTAGATGACGATGACCGTTCCGACCATAAAGACTCGAGTGACAAGAAAAATACTCGATAAAGAAGATGCCACCAAAAGAGCGTTATTCATCTCTGCACATCATATGGCTCGGTCCCTCCCATAGACAAATGTGCTATCTCTGTTGACATGCTACTAAATATCATCGATCAGTCCTGTCATAGCTAGGTGCACTAGCTGAGTTGTGTCTTCATCTGACATTGACATTGAAACCACCATGATATTGGTAGACGACAGCAAGGTTGGAAACTGAGCGACAAAGGCTGAGAGGTCAGACGATTAGGTACATTGAAATCCTCCGTCAGCATGTGATAGATGTTTTGGGCAAGCGATCGGTGATAAAATCATTGGTCACTTCTTCCTTGACTGAGTCTTGCCATTGATGAGTAAACTGCTTTTCTGGCCCTTGAGAGCCTCGTTATGGGCAAAGAGGACTAACTGGTTGCGTCAGATCGACTTTGTTCTCCTGTCATCTGCCTAGCTAGCCACGTCAAAGACCAGGAAGACTGGTTCTCGGTCTGACGTCGTGTCTGTCAGTCTGGATAGACCGTAAAGTCTGTGCCCTTTGTGATCTGATCAAAAGTGCTGGCATAGGTCATCAGGTCACGATTCTTTCGATCTCAAGTTGGTGTCTGTAAGCAAACTCATCAAATTTCTGATTGATTAGCTCCAGATCGACGCCTTTTCCTTGACATGGAGAAATCATGAGGAGTCTATGATTTTTTTGACCATTCTGCCACCGACATAGATGTTGGTCGCAGAGAGATGGTCGCTAGCACCATGGTCGAGAGGATGGCAATGGTCGCAAGGCCCCACCGCATTTTTTCTTCATGCGATAGATGAGGTTAGAGACCGAGATCGTGTTGTTGGGTTGGTAATAATAGTCTTCTTTTTCTTCAAGAAGATGCAAGAAGACGGTGATCCCAGCATTAAAGAGCAAGTAGGTCCTGATCATGACTCAAGACAACCGCTAGAAAGAAGATCAAAATCGCAGACATGGGGTCTTTGACAGACAAAGCCAGGTAGTAGCCAAAACCGAGAGAGCTAGGCCCAGGATGGTTTGGAGATACAAGAAGCGTTCTTTTCACCACTAGCCTTCTCACGTGTCAGCTGCAGGAGCGATTCAAACGAGTATGCTACGTTGAGAAAAGACCAAGAAGGGCAAAGATGAGAGCCAAAGAGTGACAAAAGACCAAGATGACAATCCCAGGTTTGGAAAGGTGAGATACTAGCTGGACCTTCATCTTCATGAGTTTCAAGAGAAAGGCAAAAGATCAGCTTTGTCAAAGAGGCGCGATCAAGATACACTGGAGATAGTCACAAAACCAAAAGATCAAGAGTTCTTTGAAAGATCATGCTGATGAGATGCGCGTTTTCAAGGCCTAGCATACTGTAAATTCCCAACTCCTTGGAGCGGTTTTTCATGACAAAGCTATTGGCATAGAGCACGATGATAGCCCCAGCAACATTTTACCACAGAACGAGTCCCAAGCCTAGGGGTGAAGAGTATGGGAGATCCCCTCGAAGCTTAGAAATGTTGGGATTAAAGGTCAGGGAGTCAAAGAGATAGGCGATGGTCACTGCGAGAATGACCGCAATCGCAAAGGGATAATAGAGCTTTGCGGTTCTTGATCAGATCTGGAGCAAGCTAAATTTAGTGGTTAATCGAAACATCTACTCACTCGCTTGCCACGACTCGTCAGAGGTATCTGGAGATTTCTTGAGACATCTGACGCTCGGTTTTCTTTCCCGCGGAAGATCTGATTGTAGAGAATTCCGTCCTTGATAAAGAGCACGCGTCTTGGCCTGAGTCATGCACTGTATGAGTGGGTCACCATGAGGATGGTTTGCCCCATGCTATTGATATCTTCAAAGACATCTAGCATACGACGCTGAAGACTTGAATCCAACGCCCTGTTGGCCTCATCAGCAAGGAGGACTTTCTGGAGATGTGATGATGGCCTGTGCTACAGCCACCCGTTGCTTTTTGCCCACCAGAGATTTCGTAGGATATTTTCTCAAGAAGTTGGTGAATGCCCTAACTCCCGACTGACGCCTATCGACCTTGCTCATCATTTTCCTTGACCGGCCTGCGAGAGAGGACCAGAGGGAAGAAGGATATTGTCCTTTGACGGACAAGGTATCCAGCAGATTAAAGTCTTGAAAGACAAAGCCTAGTCCTGACAGCTCGAGGCATCCTTTGATTCTTGATGGTTGAAGTATCGGTACTGTTGAGGTAGACCCGTCCCTTCGGTCGGCTGATCCAGCATGCTAGATATTGAGAAGGGTCGATTTCCCGGACCCAGATTCCCCATGATGGCGACGTATTCTTTTTCCACGGTAAAAGTGAATGTCCTTTAAGGCTTCGACCTGCAGTCCCTTGGAAAGTGGGTTTTGTAGATGATTATGTTGAACGTCTAGCAATGACATACTCTTTCTCCTCTGACTAGTAGATCAAGAAAAAGTTCTTGAGTTTGTTGTGAGGACTTGGCGACCAAATTCGACCTTTTCCAGATCGGTTTGCTTATTTGGTTTTCTTAATCTTTTGGGTTCTTTCATCCATTTCAAGAGTTTCATTTTTCTTGACCTCCCTTCATTTGATGAGACTATTGTATAAAAATATAGGTGGTCACCATAACTCTAACCTTTCATTTTATAAAATTAAACTCTACATTTTTGTCATTTTAAATAAAAAGAGAGCTTTAGGAGAGAATCATTGAGTACTGACGTATTCCCCTAATCCATGACCAACTTCTTCTCTTCAAAGCGAATGGCAACAGTCGTCCCTAGCGACTTGAGACGTCATCTGAGTTGGTGCCCTAGCTGATCGACAATCTTTTTGAGACAGATAGAGGCCTAGTCCCGAGGATTGCTAGGGTCAAATGCCCATTGTAGCCGGAGAATCCCTCGCTCAAAAAGACACGGGAGTATATCGCTATCCTTAATTCCAATCCCACTATCTTTTCATAAAAAGGGTCTGGTCTTTGAAATAGATCTCAATCCGCCAGTGCTGGGTATACTTGAGTCTATTGGACAAGAGTTGCTCGATGATGACCAAGAGCCACTTTGCGATCGGTAATGACGGCGACATCTAAGTCATGCAGATCCACCGTCAAGCTTCTTGAGATAAAAAGAAGATAGCGTACTTTCGCACGACTCTCTTTTGACTAGCTCTTCGAGTGGAACACGCTTAAGCACCAAATCATCGTGGAAAGCTTTCGAGTCTCAGATACTGGAGGACCACATTGGCATAGGAGTCAATCTTTAGAGCTCCTGCTCCATTTGTTGTCTCAGGTCGCTGTCTTCATATTTTTGAACCAGGAGTTGGCTGGCTGCAATGGGCGTCTTAATCTGGTGGGACCCAGAGGATAGTAATCCATCAGGTCATTATAGGTCTCTAGACTCACTCGTTGTCTGCTCACGTTGGGCTTGGCTGACTGGTTGCTAGCTTCTGACTCAAGACCTGTTTCTAGAGGAGTCTCAGTATCCCCTCCCCATAGAGCACTTCCTTCCGACAGGCCTGATACCCAGCCAGCTACATCCCCAAATACCAGAAGAAGACTCAAAAGCCAAAATGCCTCGGTAGAAAGGAGAAAATTGCGGTAGCCTTCGAATATATAGGCAAAACAAGACTAGGGATGAAAGGAGTAAACCAATCAAATAGAGATAGCGACGGTGAGCAAGCAGATAGTGTTTGACAAATAAGAATCGATTATCCATTGCTCAACCTGTATCCTATCCCTTTTTCGTTTCGATAAATGTTCCAGTCCTGTCTTCGAGTTTCTTCCGAAGTCTAGCTACATTGACCGAGAGGGTGTTTGTCATCAATAAAGAAATCACTGTTCCACAGTTCCTTCATCAGATCATCCTGGAGCCACTACACTTCCAGCTTTTTCAAAAACAGGATGCGAAGAATCTGAAATTCATTCTTGGTCAGATTAACGACCACTCTCCCTCATAGACCAGATCCATGGATTTGAGATTGAGGATGGCGCCCGGTGTTCTAACAAATCTTGATCAGTTCCAAAACTCATAGAGCGACGAAGGAGACCCCTGGATTTTGCTAGAGGACATTGGGAGTCAAATGACTTTGGTCACATAGTGTCTCTCTCATATTGATGGCCATGACGATGTCCATGGCCTGATCGCGTGAGGATAAAAACATGATAGGGACCTTAGACACCTTACGAATCTCCTGGCACCAATGGTAGCCATTATAAAGAGGAAGGCGATATCCATCAGTATCAGATGAGGATTGGTTTCGGACGATGTCCCAATACATCCATATAAAAGTCATCAACTGCAATGACCTCAAAGCCCCACTGCTCCATGATTTTTCTTTCACCTGTTGGCGAATGGTTTCATCATCTTCGACAAGAAGAATTTTATGCATGCTCTTTCCTCGCTTCTTTCTTACTAGAGTATTACCTTTTCATTATATCAAATTATCCAAGGAGCATACATTTTTTCGGTATCTCGACTGACAGGCTACTCCCTTCGTCAATTACCTATTTTTACAGAGGGGCTTTTTCAGGTATTTTATGCTATACTGAACATACAGATACAAAGGAGAATCTCATGTCCACGATTTTTGATTATCTAGACCATGTCGCCTATGATTCCATCTACGATCGTCCCTTTGAGGAATTGGATGTCTTGGCACCGACGGAGTTGACCTATCTTCCTCTTTGCGAGGAATCGTTCCCCAAGAGATACGACCAATATTGAAGTGCCGCTTATCTGATGCAAAGGCGTGACTGAGTCGATCAGACTACGATTTCATCGCTGACAGACCAACACCTGCAATTAGTCGATGTGCTAGCTACATTCTAAGCGCTTTAAGAACGTCAAACTCCTCAACTCATGTCGACGAGTACGACCTGCCCGATGTTCAGAAGCAGTTTGCAGCCATGACCTATCGTCTTACCATGGATGTTTTATTTAGTTGTCTTCGTAGGGGATTTGATGATACCTTGATCGGCTGCTGGAAGGAAGACTTTCCACATGACCCATATGGACCATGTCCCATCTCAGAGGCGCGACCAGCTACCTAGCAACATGTCATGAAGGAATTTCCCAAAGCGAGCGCTTCTGGTGGCGGGCCACTCCAAAGGAGGGCAATCCGCGCACTACGCCTGCTCTTACTCTTCCAGCTCACCTGATTTGAAACGGTCGACGCTATCTACATGCTACGACGTCCAATGGCCTCAACAAGGCCATTATCGAAACAGAAGGCTACCAGCGTACATCGCGCTAAATATTCACCGCTTTGTCCCGCAAGGATCCATCGTTGGCATGATGCTGGAAGTTCCTGAGCCTTCTACGATTGTCAGCTCGTGCCTTTGGTGGCTTTGCCCAGCATGACGCCTTTACTTGGATGGTTGAAAAAGGATGGATTTGTGGACCCTGGATCAAACCAGTCCCGATAGCCAGCAGACCGACGAGACCCCTGAAGCAGTGGGTTCGCGAAACATCGGCGATGAGCGCAAGAAGTTCTTTGATACTTTTTGGCATTTTTCTGGATGCCGGCATCACTTCGATTAATGATTTGATGAACTTGGAAAATCTCCAAGATCAAAGAAATCTTTCTAAAATGCTCAGGACCTAGATCCAACAGAAAGAGAAAATGCTGGAACGTCTCAGCTACAACTCATCGACACCCGTGTCCAAGCTTTGGAAAAATGGCAAACAGTTCCCTGAGCTAGCTTCAAATGGGCAGATCAAGCGAAACAAGAAGTCGAGACCACGTCACCACTTCTTCCTTGAGCACAAGAGTAGGACAAAAGGAACAGATTAACAACTCCAAAGCCAAACGCGGAACTCCCTCCTATGAAAGGATAGCAAGCTGTAAATTGTAATAAAGAAAACCAGGAAAGAAATTAGTTTCCCTGGTTTTCCTTGTGATCAAAAGTATTTTTCCCGATTTCCTTGCAGCTAGAAGTCCATTTTCCATCCATCTCTAGGACTTTTAACTGTTCTCTTCTTCTTGTGGACCACCAAGGTAGTTTTCTAGGTCTCTATATACTGTGGCCTTCTGTATAACAAGTCTTTCTACCCGTCTTCGATCTCTGCGGTACGAGTGTCTGAACGGTTTTGCTCATCATAAGCAATGGTTGCCTCATCAGCAATATCTAACTGATCACCTAATTCAAGCCATAATTTATCTTGAGTAACGACGGAACAAAATAGCTCCACACTCCAGACTCCAACTGTCCATAAAAAGAAGGACTGGCAAAACAATAACATCAACTTCCAATCACTACAAGCTGATTCTTCTGCTTTTAAATCCAAGTAAACAGATGACATGCACTGCTATTCCAAGCAAAGCTCTAGCATAGACAGGGACGAAATCCAGCCCCACAACTTTCATTCCTCTTGCAGGGGTGGGGTCTCTGATGGGAAGTCTACATCAATCCCACCTCCCTACTAAACTTTCATGATACCACGAAAACTCCTTGGATTTCATGTTTTTCAATACCATGCGTCTGAGGCACCATATAAAAACATTATCATATTTCTTTCTCCTTTACATACGATAGGGACCTATGAACTTCGTTTCCATCATGCTCCAAAATAAGGTCGATTCCTATCAGGTAATTGTCACCTTACTTGAAGTGACGACCTATTTCATGATTTGTCCCATCATCACGCTACACTATGATGAACCATGAAGTCACCAATCAATCATAATCACTAGAGAATGAATAGATCCCATTCTAGCATCAAAACCAACTGAAATCCTATCCTTATTTTTCTTTATTGACGATAGAGTATTGATCACGCTGAATAGTTTCCCAGCTGATTGCGTGCTACCAACGAGGAGGCTTTGCTCGTGTCTGACTGGTCTCCATCAGGGGTTTTTCAAAACCCAATCTTAAAGAGACCAACAGGTGCATCCTGTTTCTCCCACTGTGGATCTCGACATAAGGGACTTGCTAGTCTTATCAGAGTTCGTGCTGCTTTTAATCCTTCCTTGGCCTTTGACTGTCCATCCGCTTGGGCATGACCATCTCCTGCCTTTGGCATTGCGCCATGTCCCACCAGACTTGAGAGTCTCCACTATTATATCGTGCACAAATATCGAGGTCGCTTCCTTTCTTTGAGGCTCTGGGTAGCTTCCCTACCATTTGTCTTGGTAGGCTTTGGAAGCGAGAGCAGTGATGAAAGATACGTCTCAACAGGTGAAACGACGCCATCAGGACTCTTGGACATTTTCAGGAATCAAGGTCATAATCACTCTTGTCCAGGACTTGCTCATCGTCCCAACTGCACAAAAAGTAAACCTGATAGGTCGCAGCCTGCTTTCTTGAGGTTTCTTATCTTTATTGAGAGACAAATTGGACATTGGTGCCCACTCCAGAGCTCCATCCTTTGTCTTTATCAGAGTAGATAGTAAGGAAAGACAGTGGTCCGATGATTATAATAGTCTTCTGGACTATAGCCATACAACTTAAAGCCAGAATCAGCAATCTGCTTTTCAATACGATTCATTGGTATATATACCCTTCAGAAGGTTATCAAATCCCCCATCAATACCGTCGTCGTCGGATTCGTTGATTTGAAGAAATCTTCCGATTGGCAAAGACCATTTCGTGATCGGATCTATTTGTCGGATTGGTGACCGTAATGAGGGATCCTTTATCTGATTTAGTATTTAAAGAGATACGCACAGTGACGGTAAAATCAGTATTCCATCAGACTTTTTCATCTGGCTAGTAGAAACTTTATTGGCTCCTTCTACTTTTGAAATTCGTTGAGAAAAGTTGCTGATACAGGACCATCTTCTGTCTCATAATCAATCTTTCCAAGATTTCCCATCTTTTCTGAATCTTGGCCTTATCACGCGCACTAGAGACATATTCACCAGACGAAATCGATGGCTTTTTCCTTAGATGAGGACGAGGGTCTTCGAGGTCTGAGTTGAACTCTTTTGATGATCCGGTTGGATATTGGAGCTAGAGTGAGATGAGACTCACAATTAGAACCACTGCACTCTGGCGATGATCATCCAAAGATATTTTTATCTAACTTTTTGATCATTTCAATACCTCCTTGAAATGGTAGTTACCTATATAGTATACCTCAGAATTCTATTTAAAGCAAACTTTGGTCAATTTCATAAATTTTTATCGTTTTTCGATACTTTTTTATTGACTATTTTTATAAGGGTATACTATAAGTAAATAATAAAGATAAACTTCAAGGAGGCTTGCGATGAAAAACTCAAAACCCTAAAAATATCATTGAAGTCTTAACGGCTTTCATTTACTTCTGTGGCTTTTGATGACCGTGGTGCACTGGTCATCCACCTGCTTTTCACGGATGGGTGTGTTTAAGGATCTCGTTCAATCTGGGCGCTTGTCCTTTGAGGTGAATGGCATCCAGCTTTTCCCAAAACATCTGCCACCCCTATGGCAGTTGCTCTTCCCACTAGCCTCAAGTGCTATTTATATTCTTCTTCTCATCACCATTCATAGCTTCCTCCAAAATCTCTACCAGAAAGATCTTTCTCACTCCAACATTGATCTTTGCAACCTGAGCTTGGAAGATCTTGTGGTCTTGTCCTTTATGTCTGGTACACTTTGAAACCAGTGGCGATGTTTATCTCCTTCCCTTTACCTTCAATCTGACCTTTAACTCAGGATCTCTCAGCTGTCCCAATTGTCTGGGTCCTTGGCAAGATTTTAGCGAGAGGAATTGCGATCGCCGAAGAAAATGAGCTGACCATTTAAGGAGGGGACCATGATTATCGTCAATCTAGATGTCATGCTGGCCAAGCGAAAGATGAAATCCAATGAGCTAGCTGACAAAATCAACATCACGACAGCCAACCTCTCCATCCTCAAGACAGGCAAAAGGCCAAAAAGCCATCCGCTTCACCCACCCTTGAAGCCATCTGCAAAGAACTGGACTGCCAGCCCAGGAGATATCCTGGAATACCAGCCAGATGAATAGGAAATATCTTAAGAAAAAGTAATGGAGACTTTCCTTGGGTGAGGACGGACATTAGCGAATCCTCTGGGATTCCATACCTAGATTTGAGCCTACTGTCTCAAAATCTTCCGAAGTCTGAAATGAAAATCTTTCGAGACTCTTTTCTCACTGAAGATCTCCATTAACATTCATGACTAATAGGACGCTATCTACATCCTTGTAATACTCAATGATGTGAAACCTACTATCGATACAACTAGCTCTCCCATTCAGGATGATTTTACTATCGATCGTTTAGCCAATGATGCTTCCATTTTGGTACAGATGGATCAACAGTTAAGACTGTTAATTGATCTCCGTGTTCTGCGGAAAGAATCATGCCTTGGCTGACTATTTCTTCATCATCTTACGTGGTTTGAGGTTGGCCACGATTTGGAGTTTCTTGCCGACCAATTCTTGTTCATTTGGATAGAATTTCGCGATACCAGAAAAGGATTTTGACGGTCTTCGCCATCTCCAGCATCTAAGCGGAAGCGAAGCAATTTATCTGATCCTTCGACGCGTTCCACTTCTTTGACCTCTGCTACACGGTTTCAACCTTGTCAAAGTCTTCAAATTTAATCTCATCTTTTTCAGACTTAGAGTTCCACTTCTTCTGGAATCCATTCTTTTCTTGTGGTTTACCAGCAGTCATTTGAGATTGGATGTAGGCAATTTCTTCATCCATATCCAGACGTGGGAAGATTGGAGTTCCTTTTGGCAACCACTGTGACATTTTCAGGAAACCTGCTAGGGGTCAAAGTTTTTCAAGATCGAAGTCCAAGCCCAAAGCCAGGTTGTTCCATGATGGCATTTGAGGTGTTCATCATGAATGGTTGGATCAAGTGAGCACGACACGAAGGCTAGGCTGCCAAGTGAGCTACCCTGCTTAATTGTTTCTTGTCACCATCTTCTTTAGCGAGGACCCATGGAGCAGTCTCATCGATGTACTTGTTGGTCCGAGAGATAATATTCCATACCGCTTCTAAAGCGCGTGGGTAATCAACCACGTTCATTTGCTTTATGGTATTCGGCAATACTTTTCTTCGACCACCTTAGCCAAATCTGCATCAAATGCAGTGGCATTTTCGACATAAAGCGGGACTTGACCACCAAAGTATTTGTTGATCATGGCTACCGTCCGGTTGAGGAGGTTTTCCAGGTCATTGGCCAATTCATAGTTGATGACGACACGTAGTCTTCTGGTGTGAAAGTACCATCTGAACCAACTGGAAGACTGCGCATGAGGTAGTAGCAGAAGCGGATCAAGCCAAAAGCGTTCCACCAACATTTCTGGGTAGATGACATTTCCTTTGAGACTTAGACATCTTGCACGTCTTTCGCGACAAACCAACCGATGGGCAATCAAACGTTCTGGCAGTTTGATATCGAGCATCATCGAGAAGGATTGGCCAGTAGATGGAGTGAAACGAAGGATGTCTTTTTCCGACCATGTGGAGAGACGGTTCCGTTCAAGAACTTTGTCAAAGTTTTGCCATGCTCTCTTGACCGCAACCAAGAGCTGTCACGTAGTTAAGAAGAGCATCAAATCCATACATGAACAACGTGTTTAGATTGGATGGAACTGGACTCCCCAGGTAAAAGGTGGTCCGAGATACCGCTAGATCTTCCAGAGCCTGGTTCGATGAAGTTTTTCAACATTTCGATTGAGACGGCCATCTGGCGTGATGAAATCAGGTTGGGATTTGAAAAATTCCACCAAAGCGGTCTTGGTATTTGCTGAGGCGAAGGAAATATGATTCTTCAGAAACCCATTCTACTTCATGGCCTGATGGGGCTACCCTACCGATGACCTTACCATTCTCATCACGGTATACCTCAATGCCAATTGGCTTTCTGTAAAGAACTCTTCATCAGAGACTGAATACCAACCAGAGTATTCACCCAGGTGGAGATAGTCATCTTGCGCAAGTAGGCGTTCGAAGACTTGGGCCACCACTTTTTCATGGTAATCGTCTGTCGTACGGATGAATTTATCGTATGAGATATCGAGTAATTGCCAGAGTTCTTTCACTCCAACCGCCATCCCATCTACATAAACTTGGCGTAATGCCAGCTTCTTCTAGCTTTTTGCTGGATCTTTTGCCCATGCTCATCAAGACCAGTCAGGTAGAAAACATCGTAGTTCATCATACGTTTGTAACGCGCCAAGACGTCTAGGCAATGGTTGTATAAAGCTGAACCAATATGCAATTTACCAGATGGGTAATAGATGAGGGTTGTGATGTAGAATGATTTTTGTCATGTTTCTTTTTCCTTTCAAGGCTAATGAAACCCAATGTACTTCATTATATCATTTTGAGTATGCCTGAAAGCCATCAGCTAGGAGCATGGAAAGACAAGCAAAAAGCGTGACGAAATCGGTATCTTAGAATCGATCTAGACCCCTCGCTTTGGCAGTTTCTAGGGCGGGATAAAAGGTGCCCCGAGACCCTACCTCCTTTGGCTTTCTCGAGGATCGGGACAAAAGAGGGCTAGACCTACGTCCAGCATTTCTATGATTGATAACGAATCCCCGCGTAGTCTTACTTTCCAAGATAGTATTCTAAAACTACGTTCAATTTTTCGTCAAATTCGAATACCAATGGTGGGAAGTTAGGGATTTCACATCCATGATTTCATCGTCTGACAATTGTTTGATGTGTTTTACAAGGGCACGGATTGAGTTGCCGTGTGCTCCTACGAATACGTTCTTACCGTCTTTAAGAGCTGGAGCGATTTTTATCTTCCCAGAATGGAAGCGCACGTTCCAAAGTAACTTTCAAGTTTTCAGCGTCTGGAATCACTGAATCGTCAAGTGAAGCGTAACGACGGTCAGTGTGGCTGAGTGCTCATCATCGCGATCCATTGCAGGGAGGCAATACATCGTATGAACGACGCCAGATGTGAACTGCTCATCACCAAATTGTTCAGCGAGCTTCAGCTTTGTTTTTACCAGTCAATCCACCGTAGTGACGTTCGTTCAAAGCGCCATGATTTTTCAGCTGGAACCCACAATTGGTCAGAAGCTTCCAAGAGCCAAGTTAGTTGTTTTGATCGCACGTTTCAATACTGAAGTATAAGCTTGGTCAAATTCGATACCAACTTCTTTGATCAATTTACCAGCGTCGATCGCTTGTTGTGTACCCTTTTTCAGACAAATCAGCATCAGCTACCAGTGAAAAAGGTTAGCTTTGTTCCATTCAGACTCACCGTGCGAGCAAAAACCAATTTTACCATTAGATGGATCTCCTTTTTATTTCTCCGAGGTTTCCCCGTTTATCTATTTTATTCTACTAGATTTTTCAGTAAAAATCTAGTGGCGACCATAGAAAAGTGCAATTTCTCACAAAAAGAGCCTGAACGGATATTTCGTGAAAAATTTTTATCAATTCTTCTTCATGGACATTTACAGTCCTCTCTCATCAGCTTCTAAATTTTTGCCTCTCTATCTTTTTCCACAAACTATGCACCTCTAAAAAGAGGTTTTGCTTTAATTACTTCTTCTGGCACTCTGGACAGATTCCATAAACGGTGTTTGGCACTTGGTAATGATGTAGCCACTTTTTCTCTCGCTTCTGCTCTCACGTCTGGAGCTTCGATGTCAACATCGTCAATCTTCCCTACAAGACTCATAAAATCAGATTCAAATGATCGTGTCCCATAAAAGTCAAAGTAGGTCGTGGTATCATTGCGTACTTTTTATCTCAGAGACAAAGCCCTTCATCAATGAGGACCTTGAGATTGTTATAAACGGTTTGCCAAGCTCATATTAGGAAAGGCTGGTTTTCAAATCTTGAGTAGATGGCATCGGCACTTGGATGTTCCTGACTTTTGACAAGATAGGAAAGGACCGCTCGACGCGTCTCTGTAATCCCGTACAGATTTTTCACGCAAGTGTTGCAATACATCTTCTACTGTTGTTGAACGGAATCGAGTGTTAAACAAGCTAGCATGGTCTTCCCTTTCTGTCTCTTCTTTAAAACTATTATATCACGAATGCCCAAATTTTGCCTAATTAGAATGTTTGTAAATAAGAAAGAGGCTGGGACAAAAAGTCCCTAGCCTCTCAATTATCTTTAGATTGTCGAGCAAGACGCAGTGGTTGAGTAGGGCTCTACTACGCTGATTTCATCAGCTTTGCAGCCCTACTCAACTGTGCGGAGGTGGGACGACGAAATCAATTCTAACAGACTGACCGATTTCTGTCCCTCTCTTTATTTTCTATTCTTAACTCTGATTGAGGATCCATCTCATGGTTCCTAGTAAAGACTTTGACAAAGAGGAACATAAAGAAGAGTTCCACACAAACCAGAGACCTTTCAATAGATAAATAATTGATTTAATCATGAGTCAGAACAAAGATTCAAAAATCCATCATGGCCCGCCCTCCATTTCTCACTTTTTCTATTATACTCCTAGTTTATAGGCCCTGTCTAGAAAGGACTCCCAATACAAAAAGTTCCCTCTAGCAAGCTAGAAGGAACTTCATCATCCTGATTGTTAACTGCGTCTTTAAGAGCTTTACCAGCTTTGAGATGCTGGAACTTTAGAAGCAACGATTTTGATTTCTTTACCAGTTTGTGGGTTGCGACCTTTACGAGCTGCGTTCACGAACTTCGAAGTTACCGAAACCAGATCAATTGAACTTTTTCACCTTTTTGAAAGGTGATTCTGAAACAGCTGCAAATACAGCGTCAACTACTGCTGCTGAGTCTTTTTAGTCAATTCTGTAGCTTCTGCCACTTTTGCGATCAAATCTTGTTTTGTTAGCCATTTAACAAATCCTCAAAATTTTTAGGTTTTTACCCTTAACATCTCTATCATATCTAAAAATGCTTTTAGGTCAAGTACTAAACCTGTTTTTATAAACTTTTATGTAGGAATAAATTCCTTTATTGACGAGCTTCTATGCAAATCGGACAAGAACTGCCCAAGCATCTTCACCAGTGTGGGTTTGAATGATCGAACCTGTTTCCAAAAACAGAGATTGGGGTTGCAACCAAAGGCTGTAATTGCGCCTTCATTTCGTTAGCAAAGTCAGGTCCACCAGCATAGGAAATTCCTATCTCAGCGATTTCTTTACCGGATAAGTCTTGCATCAACTCGTCCAGCCATTTTTAAAGGTTTTCTGTCCGCGTCGCTTTGACAATCGGTTTGCAGTTTCATCGTTCTTCATTTCCATGACGACCCGAATATTCAAAGAGAACTCAATAAACCAGTTACGCGTCAATCCGGCCTCCTTTAACCAGGTTTTCCAAAGTAGAAACCCCCAATATAGAGTCTAGTATTTTTGCTTGACCTCTTCAATGCGAGCTACAATTTCCTCTACGCTAGCACCTTCTTGAGCCAGTTTCGCTTCAGACCACTTGGAATTTCATGGCTTGGTCCGTAAAAGCTACTATCGATAACTGTTACATCTGCATTGGCTAAGGTAGCTCCCTTGACGTGCAGCTTCCACTGTACCAGATAAGGCATAGAGACATATGGATTGCAATAATTTGCGCCCTTCTTCAGTAATCCTTCGAAGATTTCCGCAAACACACCTACTGGGTTGGCTAGTCTTTGGAAGGTTTTTACTGGATTTCATCAACTGAAGGAACTCACCTTCGGTTAATTCCGCATCTGAGTAGAGAACACCGTCCACCATAACAGAGAGGGAACAATGGTAATTCCGTATTTTTCAACAACTTCAGGGCTCAATCGTTACGGATGAGTCTGTAACAATTTTACTTGTGACATAACATTCCTACAATCTTTTTCTTAGATATATCCATTCTATTATATCAAAATTTTCACAGGCTTTTGTGGGACAAAGTCCTTTTTGCTTAATCATCGATGGCTGCAAATCCATCATTAACCAAAAGCAACATCGGACCTCATTCCACTTTCATCAAAGAGAATACCATGGAGACACCACCATAAACAGCTCCCACCATCCATGCCAATCTTCCATCTTCGGTCACCCAGAGTTCTTTGGTTCCAATCTTTTGATCCCAAGAGATAGTGGACAGGGTATGGCCAAAAACAATGGTCTTTCCTGTCTGATTGCTTTGCTTCATGGAAGGCTGGCGAATCCAGACTTTTGGTAATCTGTCGTTTCATGCCAATCAGTTGAGTCAAGTCAATCCCAGCATGCACGAAAATATAGTGTTCTGTTTACATAAACAAAAGGAAGCGAACGGATGAAGTGACGAGGTCCCCCAAGTCTCTTGCACGCGCCGAGCATCCTCTCCTCCATCACTGGAGCCGTGAGGGACGACCAAGCAGAGAGTTGATCGTGGTATCACCACCATTTCGTCAGTAATGGTCATAGCGTTCAATCGGGTTATCGATCCAGGCTCAAAAACATGTATTCGTGGTTACCAGAGGCAGATTGCCCCTTGATGGTCGACAAAATCTTTGACCAGTTCATAACTCACGACTATCTTCCCGGTCTATCAAATCTCCGAGAAAAACTAGCTGGGACTGACCATCCCAATGGGTCATCAGTTCCTCCAACATACCTGCTTTCCATGAATATCTCCCACTACGAACTAGCTTCATATCGGTTTCCTTTCTTCAGGGTTGGCCGTTTTAGCAATTGCTCCGCCTGCAGGCGGGCTGCTTCTGTCACTCTTCACCAGCAAGCATCTTGACTACTTTCTACCCGCTCTTCATGACTGAGCAAAGCGAGACGGTCGAAACTGTTGAAAATTCATCACTCACCTTTTCGATAAAGAATGGTAATCGGCTACTGCAATTACCTGAGGCAAAATGAGATGGCTAGCACCTGACCAAAACGTCCAATTTATAGATCTTTGAAGCAATAGCTGAGCGACCCGACCAGATACCCTGTATCACCTCGTCAAAAGACGATACTGAGTCTGCCTTCTTTTCGAGAGAGGCGGACGATGGCCAACATGAGACGGGACAACTCACCACCTGAGGCTACTTTTACCAAAGGCTAAAGTCCTCTCCAGGGTTGGTCGAAATATAAAATTCAACCGTTTCGTTTCCTTCCCGATTAAACTTAGATGGAGTAAAACGCACTTGGAAACGGGACTTTTTCCATGTGAGATCCCGGCCAATTCCTGCTGAATTTCTGCTTCCAGCTCTTGAGCTGAGGCATGGCGCCCTTGACTCAGTTCCTTGGCCAAAGGCAACCAGCTGTAGCCTTCCATGGAACTTGAGTTCCTTTCTCTAAGTCTTCAGAAAGTTCCACCTCCTGTAACAGAGCTATATTCCTTACTGAGTTTGCTCCAAATAATCAAGGACATCTCTTTACCTGACCGCCGTACTTACGCGTAATTGAGTGGATCGAGGTCTAATCGAGCTACTTGCATCAAACAGTTGCCGTCAAAGTCCAAAGCCATCTACCAGATCCTCCAAGCGTTTGGTCAGATCTTCCAGCGTATAGTGGGTCTCAGCCAGTTGATCAGACAAGGTCTTGTAGTCTGGATCATACTCTTCGATGCCTTGCAGATCATTCATGGCCGACCGAACATTGCTAAGACTGGAGAAGTCTTCTGCATCCAGCATAGCGTAGGCGTGCTTAGGGTATCCGCAATCATCTTATGATTGAGCAGGCATTGCCGTTCTTGCTCTAACTGGACATCTTCATCCAGGGACAAAGTAGCTGCCTCGATTTCGAAATTTGGTATTCCAGCATTTCGATGCGAGCTTGGTTTTCCTGGTTATTTTTGGATCTGCAGAGACCTTGCGCAAGGACTTATAATTCTCAAGGTCTCTCTGTAGGCCTTCTTGGTCAAAAAAGCATCCTCCCCAAAGCTATCCAGCATAGCGATATGCAATGGAGCCCGCATCAGTTCTTCCTGATCGTGCTGGCCATGAATATCTACCAAATGCTGGCCAACCGCCTTGAGAACAGAGAGGTTAACCATCTGCCCATTGATCCAGACTGACACTCCGGCCATTCTGGAAGAATTTCTCTGCGAATAATCAACTCATCTGCCATTCTAAGCCCTGCTCCTCAAATAACTGCTGAAGAGCACGGTTTTCGTCAATCGCAAAGAGGCCCTCAATCTCAGCCTTAGGAGCCCCCGTGGCGGATCACATCTGTCGTTGCCCGGTCGCCTAGCATCATATTCATGGCATCGATAATGATGGATTTTCCTGCGCCAGTTTCACCGGTTAAAACCGTCATCCCCGTTTCAAAATTCAGGCGATTTCTTCTAATGATGGCAAAGTTCTTAATTGAAATTTCTAATAGCATCTCTCTCTACCATTCCATCAATCGTTGTTCGATAAACTGAGCCTTTTCTTCCGAGCAGCCACAATAAAAATACTATTGTCATCTGAAATCATACTAAAGATGATGTCATCGAAATCTTCCTGCAGATGCTCACTTGACTAAATAGACTGTCCCTAGGACAGCTTGAGGGTTGAAAAACTCCCCATGCGTTCAAAAAGATTGAAGATTATTTTCTGCTAATTTTCCACTATGTTGGACACATGGCAATTCATAGACATAGGCTGAACCTTTTAATGGCGTTTTAATATTATCCCCAACTCTTTAATATCGACGAAACAGTCGCTGTGTCGTAGAAATTCCGCTTCCTCAGATGTTCGACAATTGCATCCTGAGTACCGACTTTATTTTTCTCGAGATAAAGCGTCGTATTTTTCTAATCGGTTTTGTTTACTATTCATGTTTAAAATCAGTGTGAGCTTTGTCTGACGACAGCTACAAACTCTTGCTGATCGAGGACGATTTTGCCCGGTATTTTTCTAAATAAAGTAAAAATTCAATATTGCCATGCCCCTTGAATCGGACGAATAATCCACTCCCAGACAGAAGCCATGTTCTAACGCAGAAAAGCGCTGAACCTGTTCCAAGACGGACAGATGGACCTTAGCATCCTGAGTAATTCATTTTTCCAATCTGCTCCCGACCAGCTTCAAACTGGGGTTTGACAAGAGCGACCACCTGGCCTCCTTCTTGCAAAATCCGCATGAAGGGCAGAGCAAAGATAAGGTTGAGGGAAATAAAACTAACATCAATGCTAGCAAAAACTTGGTCTTTGCTCAAAAATCCTCGAGACGTCGCATGGCGAAGTTGAGACTGCTCCATCGAGATGAGCACGAGGATCCTGACGGAGGTTTTCCAGCCAACTGATTGGTCTCATCCACTGCATAGACCAAAGGCTAGCTCCATTTTGGAGCATAACATCCATCAAAACCCCCTGTTGAGCACCAATATCTAGCGTGATCTTGTCCTGCAAGTTAATCTCAAAAGATCAAGCCTTTTTCTAACTTGAGACCACCGCATGACTGACATATTTGAGTTTTTCTACCCTTTGAGTTTTAATTGAGTCACTTCATCAATTTTTCACCTGGTTTATCGAAGCGCTCGCCATTATGGACGCATAACGAGCCAAACCAGCCATCACACCGCGTTTGGCCTGCTCCCCGGGTTTCAAATAGTCCTGCTTGCAGGCCAGTACGTCAACTCTTTCCTTGACCATGAATTCTCAGTCTTTCTATTATGTCTCTGATTCCAGTCCCTTCGGAAGGAAACTTGATTAGAAATGCGATCGAGCAAGTCCTCACAGACATCCAACTCTCGATCCAAATAAGCCTGAGGCTCCCATCTAGACCAAGTAGCGCTAGGATGGGTCGACTTTTTCAGCCTGCAGGTCCTTCTGAGGGTTTTTCTAAGAGGCAAAAATCGGCTGTCCATCAAAATATCATCCCGAATCTGGAAAGCCAGCCCTAAATGGAGCCAATTTCCTCTAAGAGAGTCGCAACAGCTGGCAAGCTCTAAAGAGGATCTCGCATGACTTGAGAAGGATATGACTAGTGAGTCGTCCGTCTTATTGGCATGGATGACTTGCAACTGGTCAAGTTCAGGCTCGCTCCTTCCCTTCCATATCCAAGACTTGGCCTGCCACCATCCCAGCTGTCCTGAGAGCATCCGATAATAAAGGCAATCAGTTGCGCACCCAGATACTGGAAGGTCCGCTTCTGCACACAGCAGGCATCCAAGAAGCAGAGTCTCCTGCTAAGATGGCTAGAGTCTTCCCAAATTTTTGTGGTTGGTCAATTGACTACGACGGTAATCATCATTATCCATCAGCTGGTAGATCATCATAGATCAAGACTTTCCTGTATGGATCATTTTTCAAGACGGTGACGCACCTGAAAATGAGCCTCAAGGATTGGAGCATGAAAAGCCTCTAGCTAATTCCAATAGAGCAAAGGCCGAATCCGTTTGCCCCTGCATGGACTGAATAAAGGATGGATTCTACCAAACGGGGGAGCGATGTGTTGGCCTCGTAGAAAACCCTTCAATCGCTCTTTTCAACCCCTTGCAGTTTTTCTTCTAAAGATCCTTTACCAGTTCCGTTTCTGAGCCATCTGCTTGCTAACCTTGACCAAGGTCTTTTCAGCCCTGATCAGCGTTTTCTTGCAAAGTCTTTTTGATAGCTTCATTCCTTTCTGAAACTCTGAGATAGCCTCTTCGAGGGCGCTTGCCCACTTTCCAATTTTGGACATAGCTTCCAAATCAGCTAAATTTTCTTCAAATTTCTTTTCTTTCGACATGCTTTACCTCTACTTCTACTTGCCCATCCCACATGACTAGCGTCAAGGCATCCCTTTTCTTTGATTGTATCCACACTATCCAGAATACCTGATCTCCAGCCTGCACCAGGCGTAGCCTCTAGCCACGATACGACTGGTATCCAACATCAAGAGAGGCTTCTGATGAGGCGCTTGGCATCTGCTGCTTTGTCTGGTAGGCTCATGATTCAAGGTCATCAATCGCTCCATTTGGAGAATCTGGTCTCGATAGCGCTCCAGCTGATGCTGTGGTGCTTGAGAGGCCAATCGATGGCAGAGTTCTTGTAACTGATGGCTATTTCTGGTAATTGACTCTGACACAGCCTGTTTCAGTCGCAACTAGATCTGATCTAATTTTTGCAGATAAGAATCTACCAGCCGCTCTGGTTGACGGAAGATGACCGATTGGCTCAGTTTTTTGCAGTCGCTCCCGATTATATACTAGGCGGTTGCGCATAGCTGTTGCCATCCGTCCCTTCCTGCTTCTGCAAATGATTGAAGCAGGTCCAACTTGGTCACAGGCGTCCTTCAGCTCAGCTACGCGCTGTAGGAGGTGGCTCGCCGCCGATCTGCTACAAAGTCTGCCAGAGTGGTGTCTGTCTCATGTCCCACACTGGAAATGATGGGAATTCTGGACTCAAAATAGCCCGCACAACTGGCTCTTCATTAAAGGCCCATAGGTCCTCAATCAGACCTCCACCACGACCGATGATCAAGACATCTATGTCCGTCCGAGCATTAGCCTTTCTGGATATTGGCGACAATTTCTTGAGCGACTCCCTCTCCTTGTACCTTGGTTGGAAAAAGAAGAATTTCCACCAGGAAAGCGACAGAAACAGTCGTGATAATATCTCGAATAACAGCTCCCACTCTGACTGGTAATAACTCCGATTTTTGTTGGAAAACTGGGGATAGCCTGTTTGAACTTCTCTTGAAAGAGCCCTTCTTCCTGAAGTTTCTTTCTCAACTGCTCAAACTGAAGAGCCAAAGAGCACCGACGCCATCTGGCTCCGCCTTTTCGATGACAATGGAATAACTCCCACTAGGCTCATGAGTTGGATCCGACCGATGACATTGATCTTCATGCCTTCTTCTAGCTCAAAGCCAAAACTCTTATAGAATCTGCCCAGACAGTCGCCTGAGATCACGCCTTTTTCATCCTTTAGAGAAAATACTGGTGATTGGGACGCTTCGGAAATTCGAACCTGACCCGTCAAATAGACCCGCTCTAGATAGGGGTCCTTATCAGAAATTTTTCAACTTGAGGTATTTGGTCAGACTGGATACCGATAAATAGTTGGACATCAGACTCCCTTTCTGCAGAATATGATCAAGTTTAATTATACCAAAAACACCAAAAAGGCTGTGCTAGACAAACGAAATCATGAATTTCCTTTCTCTACAATCCTCATTTTATTCAAGTCATTTTCTACTAGTCTATTTTCAAACCAGCTTCCCTATTTGTCACCTCTCTAATCGTTCAATAAAGGAGCTAAAGGTGCTGTGAGGCTTCATTTGGATAAAGCATAACTAATATAAGACTGTTTTTCCTCTTCAACCAGAATTTTGACAAGATTTGGATATTCTGGAAAAAGAGTCAGAACGAGTCATGAGGCCAATTCCTAAATTTTTCTTCGATGAAACTCAAAACCTATTTGGGGATACAACAAAAGACAAGTCTCAGGACTTGTCTTCTTTAGAAGATTACATATACCTATTTTTGATAGGCTTACAACTAAAATCAACCTTCATCTGCTTTGAAGAAGTATAAACAGGGTTCTCAGTCGTTTCATAAAAGGTCATTGATAGAGTTTTACCATCCACGAATACTTCAATTGAGTTGGTATCTCAAAGAAGAATCGAGAAATGATAATCCTTTTTCACCATCAACTGAGATCCATCTTGATTGAAATTCTGGGCTTTCTTTTCCAGAAATAGAGATGTCAGAAATTGGTCTCGACTCAAGCTAAAGCGTTTATTGGAGCATCGTAAATCAATTACAGAGCACTATCAACATCGGATTCATCCCCATATTTTTAGGATAAAGAGCGACCTGATTTGGAATCTATCTCCAAAATAAGGTTTGTTTCCCTCTAGCCGGGATCGTGATCTGATTGCCCTATAACAATGGTTTCTGGTTGCATTCTCTGCAAAGTGATTTTTCACAGACTCAGGTAGCTCCTGAGCCAATCTTCCGTCTTTCAAGCCTAATTTTCTGGAGATCGTCATGCTTCCTGCAACCATGACCTAAGTCGCGACTGAGGGATGGAACGTTGCCACATTTGCATCAAGCAACCATGTATCGTTCGCCATTTGGTCCTTGACAAGTTTGAGGAGCATGAAATCCAAGCCACCATCAATTTTCATCATATGTCGACAGCGACCCGTTTCCCAATTCATGTCACCGATAAAGGCAACGAGTCAATTTTAAATTCCAGTATTTTCTTGCTGTCTTTCCATTTCAATGGGAGACAGAATCAAGACCATTTACCATCTAAGGGAAAGAAATCCGGACATTCCCATGATACCTTGCCCTTTTTCACCTTCCAGTAAGACTGATTTAAAGCTCAGTCCTCTAGATTGCTCGACGCAAACAAGAGAATTTTGCCCTCGATCATCTACTGTTTTTGGGAAGCTAGCTACAGTATAATAGATTCCTTGGTATTCAAAGACTTTTGGGATCACGAAAATCAGCAATATCTGCGATACCCTCAATATCTTTGCATGGATCACTGGGTTGGCTGGCAATTTTGCGAAAGTAACTCCATCCGATTGAAAACTACAAGACACTGGGTCTCTTCTCGCTTCTCCTCATCATCTATATGACCAGTATAAAGCAAATAGGCTTGTCATCTTTCACAATAACTTCCAAAACATACCATCCTTGTCATAGTTTTCACTTGGTGCTAAAAGCTACTGGTAATTCTTCCCAATGGAGGAGATCTTTTGACTGTGCCCCCAATGCATGGTCCCCAAACACTATCCTAGGGATAGAATTGGTAAAACAAATGGTATTCCCACGGAAATAAACAAAAGCCATGGGATCGTTCATCCAGCCAGTGGAGGTGGTAAGTGAGAAAAGGGATCCTCTATATTGCTGGTCAACCTTCTCCCTAAGCTTTTCATCAGATATGCTGATTCGCTTTTTCAAGAATAGTTTCCCTCATACTTATCACCTACTTAATACCTGTTTCCCAGACCCACCTAAACCTTGAATAATATATTTTGTGCTTACGATATATACCTAGAATAAAGTGGATTGTGAAATTGTCCAGACAGCCATCACTTGATTAATATAAACTGGATTGAGTTGTATTAATGGTTGTAATCTACGCAACCTGCGACTGGTGACGAGAATCGGTTAACACCATCAATGGCCAGAATATAATCATTTCCAACTGAAATAAAGGAAGAGCACCGACTGTAGCCTGTCAACTGGTGGTTCATTGCCATAGCAGCATAATCTTGAGAAAAGATCACCAAGGTAACGCACCATCTATTTTGCAGATTCATATAATTTCTTCCTGGAATGGCAATAAAGGATTTCGGAAAGATATGATATGTAAAGACACTAGCTAATCCAGGGATAATAACCGCTCAAACGATTATTGGCTTCGCCAAGTGAATTAACAAGTGTAGCCAAAGATTGAGGAATCAAAACTGGCTGATCGGAGATGGTAATTAACAAGGCTAATAAAGAAATCCGACAGACAATACCTGTAAAATTAATTTTTACCAATCGCAAAATCCGCTGAAAGGCATTAACAATAATAGAACCAAGTGCGTGTTCACTGCATATACTGTTCAGGTATGTTGGGAATACTAAAACGCAGAAAGAACTTCTTGGTATGGTTTAAAACCAATCAGCTGGATTTAAACTAAGTGAGAATGCTTTCCAACTTGTTAAAGTTGTGCACATCTAGCTTCTGGTTTCATGGCTGAAGGAAACCACCATCAGATCATGGAAATGAAAAGAGGCCTGCTAATAGAATTAATAAAAATATATTCTAAAAATAGTGGTCGGTTTTTAAACGTTTCATCTCATCGTCCTCCTTCAAAACTCGCCGTTGTGCAAGACTAATCCTTACCAATCAATGTTAGCTTAAATACTGAGACGATAGAACTTGAATAACCAACGAGACGGTTCTGTTGAAACCCGTTGTTGTGTGCAATACCACCATAGTGATTGTCGAGTTCAGAGGTCCACCTTGGTCACGACCATTGGGCTGCGCAATCAATTTACAAGGCTAATCAACGTTTGTCAATAGGACAAACAAAGGCCGTTGGTTTTAATAAAGGCACGATGATATATCTAAAGATGAGCCCATTTTGAAAATCCATCCAACTCTATGCCTCATAAATATCTTGTGGAATATTTGCATTCCTCCAAGGAATAACAACATTTGATTACCCTGCACCCATGCCGCTTTAGAAACAAATACAATGGCTACTTGGCCTGTTTTGGACTTGTCCAAAAATGTTGTGAAAGAAGCCACAATTTTATTCGAGTGAGAGCATTGAGCAAACCATTGTTTCGGATTTAACAGTATAACGAGGATAGACTATGCGACAAGAGACATCACCAACCAGGGCATAAATGCTTGCAGCTTAAAGAACTATATTTCCTTTCACGTTTCTTATTACAGCTAACTGTTAGGCCATACCGATAGTACTCCAGTTGCACTGAATAATCCAGCTTCCACAATTTCAAGGTATTCAAGAAAGCTTTTATAAAGTGGATCTTCGTGCTAACTGGCGCATGAAAATTTTGGCCTTCTATTTTCTGTCTCTCTGGGGTCAATAGGTAATAATCTGTGAAAGGCATAATGAATGACCCTGCAACGAGGTATCACTAAAGATAGTAATAGTAAGGCTGGAGCTAAAAGCTATAGCCCATAATATAACAATACGTAACTTCC
>BNJU01005016.1_pt1 | contig 45251 bp, 66 predicted proteins | sample 8539281 | NCBI WGS metagenome assembly BNJU01 (sample SAMD00202456, study PRJDB9452) | human saliva metagenome | isolation source: human saliva | place: Japan
TGCTTTACGAGGATATTTCAGTATTTGAAGATGAAACAGATGTTGATGGTGCTTATAAAAAGTTTATGTGGAAGATTTTGAAATTTTGGAAAAATCAGATTTGGAATACAAGTGTAACTGTACAAGAGATAAGTTTTACAGGGATTAATTACACTTGGAAAAAGATGAAATTAATAAAATTTTGGAAGAAGAAGGAAAAATTGAGACTGAATGTCATTTTGCAGAAAAATATGAGTTTACAAAAGATGATTTTAATTGGGATTAATTATAAAAATAAGAAGGAGATGAAAAATGTCAAAATTAAGAGTGATGTAATACGTGGGGAGTTTCGACTGAAAGAGAAGTGTCGCTAAAAACAGGAAGTGAAAATTGTAACAAATTTAAATAGAGATAAATATGAAGTTTTTGATATTGTAATTGATACTGAAAAGGAAGTCTATGAAAAATAAAAGACTTGAATCTAGATTTTTGCTTACATTGCTTTACATGGTGTATTTGGAGAAGATGGAAGAATACAAACAATTTTACAAAAGTTTTGGAGTTAGCTTACAGTGGGCCTGGAGTAATGTCAAGTGCAGTTTTAGTATGGATAAGGAATTTTTCAAAAAGAATTGTGTCTGAATATGGAGTTAGAATTGCAAAAATGGAAAAAGTGTTCGTGTAGGAGAAACAGTTGATTTTTGAAACAGTAAAAGAATTAGGAGATCATCTTATAGTAAAACCAAATAACGGTGGTTCAAGTATTGGGTAAGTTTTGTGGAAACTGAAGAAGAATTGAAAAAAGGATTAGAACTTGTATTTGGAATGGATAAAGAGGCTTTAATTGAAGAAGTATTGCATGGAGTGGAAATAAGTGTGCCAGTAATTGGTGGAAAAGTTTTCCCAACAATAAGAATCGAAGCTCTTGCTGGAGATTACTTTGACTATGAATCAAAATATGCAAAAGGTGGAGCAAAAGAATACGTGTTTGAATTCCCAGAAAAAGTACAAGCTGAAATTAACAAATTTGCACAAGATAGCTATTATGGATTAAAATGTGAAGGATTCGCAAGAATTGACTTTATGGTAGTAAACGAAGAAACACCATATTTCATGGAAGTAAACACATCACCAGGAATGACAGCTGCAAGTTTATTGCCAAAAAGTACAGCTTCAAAAGGATACAGCTACTCAGAAACATTAGATTTATTAATTGAATCTTCATTAAAAGTGGAAAGATAAACTAAGTAAATATTCATAAAACAAGGGGTTTTGTCCCTTGTTATCAAATATATCAAAAATATGGAGAAAATATGGAAAGAATAGCAAGTTTTACAGTAGATCATAAAAATTAAACAGAGGAATTTATGTATCAGAATTGTCGAAATCAACGGAAATTACATCACAACTTTTTGATGTGAGAATGAAGTTGCCAAACAGAGAACCAGTTATAAATATCGCAGAACTTCACACAATGGAACATTTAGGAGCAACATTTTTAAGAAATCATCCAACTTGGAGAAGATGAAGTTGTATATTTTGGACCAATGGGTTTGCAGAACAGGATTTTATGTAATTTTTAAAAGGAAAACTAGAATCAAAGACATCATTGACTTAATGAAAGAACTTTTACAAATTTATGGCAGAATTTAAAGGCAAACCCAGGAGCAACTGCAATTGAATGTGGAAACTATTTGGATCAAAACTTGGCGATGGCTAATTTTGAATCGAAAAGATTTTTGGAAGAAACTTTGGAGAATTTGACGGAAGCGAATTTGGTTTATCCTAGATAGAAAATATTATGAGATATCTTTTAGAAGTATTTTAAAAATAAGGTGGTAAAAGGATGGAAGAATTAAATACATTTGAAAAACTTTTACCAGATAAATTGATTTTTCTAAATTAAATTAATCAATTTGAGTTTAGAAAAATAGTTTGGAAAAATTAGTTTAGTATTATAAAATTAATGCAGAAAAATGGAAAAAGTGCGAAATGAAAAAGATTAATGGACTTGAATATGTTTATGAAAGTTTTTAACAAAAAGTAAGAATCTCCGACTCTACAAAAGTGGAGAGAATTCTTTTTGAAAAAGTAAAAAGGATATGTCTATGATACAATTTTGTGTATAAAATATCGAAGAGAAATCACTAATGATAAATTTCTAAAAAATAATTTAAAAATAATGTCAAAAATCAAAAAGGATGTAATTTCATGAAATATAATTTAGCATTCAAATACAGAATTTATCAAATGAAAAGAGCAAGTATTGATAAATAAGACTTTGGATGTTCGTTTTTAGTTTATACTACGATTTTGCATATGAATAAAATTTATGAAGAAATGAAAAATATAATTACACCTGCCATGAAAATGAAAACCAATTTTTGAAAGAAGTACTGCACTTTCAAATGCTCAATTGAATGAAAAACGATCGTTTACAATTGTTTTAGAAAGGCAAAAATTTCCAAGATATCCAAATGAAAAGAATAATATAAAAGTTATATGCAAATTGAATAATTCAATACTGAATTGAGAAAATCAAATATGATTAAAAATTGATAAAAGTAAAATTGAAATATCATGAGAAAATACAAGATGCAGAATAATGTCATATTAACGAAAACAGTAATGAAATATGTTTATGACAGAATTTGAAAAGAAATCATAGAAGTAATGATAAAGTAATGGGATTTATTTTCACTGTCGAATTATTATCAGTTCTGAAAACCATGTGATATCAAGATATTTTAGGATGTTGAGAAAAATTGAAAAAATTACAAAAATCATTATCAGAAAAGTGATTTTGCAAAATTGGTATAAGAAAGAAAATATCAAATTGCATGAATATATCAAAATTGTCGAAGGATGCATAAATTATCGAAAATTATCTGAGAGTATAATGCAGGTTGTGAGATTTGAATATGAAAGGGATGAGCAGATTAAATTTTTGGGAAAAAGTGTAGGAGATAATGGATGGGGAATGTTCTTGAGGATGTTTATATAAACTGTGTTTTAGACAAAGCATCTTTGAAGATAGATAAAGGGTTTCGATCATCGAAATTGCAGTAGAATGGGAAATGTTAAAGAGACTTCAAATTATCGAAGAGAGTTATAAATGTGATTTTCTGGAATTGAAATGATGAGATGCAATGCGGCACTGAATATAAAAGAGTTGGAAAGAAATATGGAGTATTAGAAATATGGAAGGGACTGCGAAGAGTATAATATTTTGGCTAGCAAAAAGCAGATACTTCCCAAGCACTAAAGGGAGAGTTCACTTTCTAAATTAAATGATAAAAAGCATCTTGATGAGGATGAAACATTATAATTTTAAGTTGATTTCAAAAGGAAAAGGAAGATTTTTATGAAAAGACTAATAATTGTAGTTGTAAGTTTAATGGTTACAACTAGCAGTTTTGCTGGTTATACAGGAAGTACTAGAGATGAAATTAAAGAGAAAATAGAAATCCTTTGGAGGAAAAATGCTGAAGTGAAAAGAAGCGACTTCGAGTTATTTTGGAGGGTGATGCAGAATTGAATAAAGTTTATAAGTTGTCAGAAGAAATTATCAAAAAGTGGCAGATAAAACTATAAATGAAGAAAAATTGGGATATGAGATAAAATGAAAAGAAATAGCCAATGAATTTTTGTGACACTGTAAATGGAGAAAGACTGTGGAACTGGTTAAAAGGTTTAATGGAAATATGGCAATCATTAGTAAGAATCATTTAAAGATAGAAAAGTTGAATTGTCAAAAGATATGAAAAATTGAAATAAAATATATAGAAATTAAAAATTTTTGTAACAAAGGAAGGATTGAAATGGCAAAAATAATAGACACACATACACACATTTACGATGAGCAATTTGTAGAAGATTTTGATGAAGTTGTGGAACGGATTGAGGAGCAATTGGAAAGTGCTGTTGTTATTGGATGTGATTTGGAAACTTCGCTTACGAGTGTGGCTCTTGCGAATAAATATCCGTTTATTTATGCGGTGATTGGAGTTCATCCTGTGGATATTAAGAAGTATAATGATGAAGTGGAAAAAGAATTGGAGCGACTGGCTTTGAATGAGGAAAAGGTTGTTGCGATTGGGGAAATTGGACTGGATTATCATTGGATGGAAGATCCGAAAGATGTGCAAATTGCTGTGTTTAGAAAAAGCAGATGGAACTTACTGAAGAGTGAAAAAGCCTGTTGTGATTCATACGAGGGAAGCGTTGCAGGATACGATTAATGTTTTTGAAGGAATATCCGAATGTTGGCGGGATTTTTGCATTGTTATCCAGGATCGCTTGAGGCAGCAAAACCACTTTTAGATGATATTATATCGGAATTGGTGGGACTTTGACATTCAAAGAATAATAAAAAGACGAAAAAGAGCTTTGTGAGAGAACTTCCTTTGGAAAAAGATTGTCCTAGAAACAGATTGTCCATGTTGACGCCAGTTCCTTTTAGAGGAAAAAGAAATGAGCCGATTTATACAAAATATGTGGCGGAAGAAATTACTAGAATATGAAATTTCAGTGGAAGAAGTTATAAAAGAGTAACTACGGAAAATGCGAAGAAAATTTATGGGATAAGAATAAAAAGGAGCAATAAGTGAAGAAGATAAAGTTTTTAATAATTCTTGCAGTATGATTTTGAATATAAATATATTTGGGGCAAAGCTGGTTTATACTGATAAAAAAACAAAAGTATCTGATTATGATGTAAAAGAAAGTTTAGTAAAATATCAAAAGAATGAGTATAAAAAAGGTAAAACTTATTACGCTATAACTGATAATACGACAGGATACGACAATTGGGAGGAAGAAGTTGGGGGTGTAATGCCAAGAACATATCTTCCTGAAAAATTGGATAGGAAACATCCGTTAAAAGATCAGGAAGGCGAGGATCATACGACACTTGCAACAAAAACTTTTCTTGAAACTACAGGGCTTGATGCAAGTCAAGTGATAAACTACGGTGCTGAAAATGAATGGAATATGTTAGAAGGAATATTTTCATATAGTACAAGTACACCATATTATTCACAGTATTTGTTGACAGATAATGCATGGTATTTTTGGAAATGTAATAAATGAAACACTTTTAAATAATTATATGCCAAGACTTGTGACGACAAATACAGATGATAGAAATTTATTGATAATAAGCTTTTTCCAAATGCTGAAGAAAAAGAAAAATAATTCTGATGCCGAAGTGCTGTAATGATGCAACTGCAAAATTTCCCTTGTATAGTGATGAAATAGCAAAGTTGTTTTAGAAGCCCAGACGAATAATGGTTGATGCTGCAAATTGCTTTAATTATGGGAAAAAGATGTAACTAATTTTGTTTTCTGAATGAAAAGTTATAGAGGTAAAAAGAATATCGGATTTTTTTCAAATAAATGTACAATGTCACAAAAGAATGATGAAGTTGGAGCAGATGCATTATATGCACGAGGTAATACAGTAGTAGCAGTTGGAAATGTATACAGTAAAACAGATAATTCAGAGAGATTTGGAACAAGTTTTGCAACACCTAGAACGGCTGGATATGCGAGCAATTATTTTTGAATAAATTTAAAGGGACTGACTTATCATCAGGTTAAAGAAATTCTTTTGACTACGGCTTATCGTGAAAAGAGACAGGCTTGACAATCAGATGGGCTGAATTGTGGATATTAGAAAAAGCGCTTAATGGTCCGACAAATTTGAATGCGGGACTGATTGAAGAAAATAAATTCTATACTGGGATGTATGATAAAATTTTTAATAAAAAAGCAATGACATTTATTTTTGGGCAGAACCTGAAACTGACTGGATCTGGACTAATGATATAGACAGTGGATTAAGTGACAAGCCAAGCGGAACATCAACTTATATTATGGCTTTGGATAAGGATGACAACAGTATAACAGGAAAAGTGACAATACAAAATTATTTGTCAAGTGAAGAAAAACTTTTAAAAGAAACTAGTAAATATGTGCCAGGACTTAGAAAAGTCGGAAACATAAACTGACTATAACTGAGGTTTGCATTTTATGCGGAGAAACTCAAGTTTTGAAGGGACACTAAAACTTACTGAAATATACCTGACAGTACACAATAGTTGTCTATGAAGGAGCGACTCTTGAACTTTGCGGAAATGCAAATAAAGTTGTACTTGCCGGTGGGAAAATTGAAGCATGTCCGAGCGCTAAATATACGCTTGTGAATGAAGATAGGGAAGATATTGAAGTAAATAAGAAAAAAGTGATTGATATTCCAAAACTTTTTTATTTTACTCAAAAGCAACAAAATTGAAACTAATAATTTTTCAAGACTATGATAAATATAATAAGTTTTAAATAAGCATTATCATCACATAAAAAGTAATTATAATTTTGGAAAAATGCAAGATGAATTTTTATGCTATGGAAAACCAAGTTTATACATGATTATTCTTATAAATTAACTGGAAAATGGGATTTTACTGATACTTATGAATTTTTATAAATATATGAATGAAAAATAAAATAATAGATTAATAAAAATTAATAAATTAATACTATTAAAAAGTTTTTATAAAAAGGATTTATCATAAATTCTAAATTAACAAGGGGTTTTTACCCTTGCCATAAAAATAATTAAATTTCTTCTTTCAATTTTTCATCAAAGCCTGACAGCCTTTTTGTGACATCAGCAAATGTCTGCTCAAAATCCCTGTAAACCAAGGATCGGCAATATCACGGCTTTTCATTCGCATATTCCAAAAGTCTTTTAACTTCTCCTGCTTTTCTCCCATTTATAAAATGAATTAATGTCTTTTATATTATTTTTCATCCATTCCAATGATATAATCAGAATTCAAATCTGAGTCTTCAGAGGTTCGAGTACATTCCAGCAGTAGAAATTCCTTCTTTTTTCAATCTTTCACGAGTTCCGTGATGAACAGGATTTCCGTGTTCCCAAGAACTTGTTGCCGCAGAGTCAATTATAATTTTATCTTGCAAATTTCTCATCTGCAACCATTTTTAAAGACAGCCTCAGCCATTGGAGAGCGGCATATATTTCAAGAGCAGACAAATAATACTTTTTCATTTTCTTTCTCCTTTTTGATTTTTATTTTTACTTTTCGTTATTTTTCATAAATTAAATTTTCGTTTATAAAATTATAAATCTTAAAAATAAAAAATAAGATTAATTGTTGTAGGTTTCACAACGGTTTAACCAGCCTCTAAGCCATCTTTGCTCATTTTTAGCACCAGAATTTTTCACTCTTCTCTCAAGCACAGATTTTGCTGACTGGCTAAATTCTTCAAGTGCCGCTTTTCCAGTTTGAGAACCCTTCATATTTTCCAAAACTTGCAGAAGTCCCCAGCCTTGTCCATTGTAAGTTTCTGATGGCGAAATTCCCTCACCTTTGAAATTTACATAGTCAATTAATGGATATAAGCCATTTGGCGAGTTTGCAACACGGTAAAATTGCTTTTTGACATTTTCTTTATTTTTTGCAACTTTTAACATTTTTTCCAGCGAATCTTCCAGACGGTTGAAAATAAATTCAATTTGTGTATCCTGCGTGTTGTAAAGAAAATTAATCAGTTCAGTAATTTCTGGATTATTATTTTGTTTTTAATTTCAAAAACTCTTCTCAGCTTTTCCAAGGTAGCAAAATTTATTATCTTTAATAATTTTTCGCAATTCAATATTTTTAGATTTATAAAAATTCACAAGTGGCGGAGAAAACTTTCTTCAAATTTACCTTTTTCATCCTTTTTTATACCAAATAAAATGTCCTATTCAAGTGACGGAAAATTCTCTCACTATTCAAACAACCAAGTCATTCTTTTTCTCCAGCAGCTTCATTTTGAAAAATTCTTTTTAGCCACACGGTTAAGTTCTTCTTTTGAAATCGACAATTTTGGTCTTTCACTTAAATTTTTGAGGTTTTTATTTTTCTCTTCGTTGATATTAATATTTTTAGTTATATTTTTATTTTTGATTTAAGTTATCTGCCTTTTTAATAACTTTTTTCACATTTTCATTTTTGCTTTTTGGTGATTTTTAAAAATCCAAAAGATGTCAAGGAAGCTAATAGTGCTCAAAGTAAAATAACTAGTTTTCATGATTTCATGACTTTTCCTCCTTTTTGTAATTTTATCATATTTTCAGGGATTTTTATAAAAGCAATTGTTTTTCTTATTTTTATTCAATTTAAAAATGATATAATTTATTCAATTCTGTTTTATTAATCATTGAAATTTTATTTGAAAATCTGGCTACACATTGTGATATAATTAGAGTTGAAAATGTTAATAAAATAAATTTATGAGGTAATTAGAAATGACTAGAATTGAAGATATCTATGCAAAGAGATACTTGATTCAAGAGAGACCCAACTGTGAAGTTGAAGTTTACTTAGAAGGTGGAGCAATGGGAAGAGCATCTGTACCATCAGGAGCATCTACTGGAGTGCACTGAAAGCAGTTGAATTAAGAGATGGTGACAAATCTAGATATTTAGGACAAGGTGTATTTACAAAGCAGTAGAAAAACGTAAACAAGATTATCGCTGAACATAATCGGATTTGACGCTTTAGACCAAGTAGCTATTGATAAAAGCTATGAGTCGAGTTAGACGGAACACCTAACAAAGGTAGAATTAGGAGCTAACGCAATCTTTAGGAGTTTCATTAGCAGTAGCTAAAGCAGCAGCTAATCAATTAGGTATACCTCTATACAGATATTTAGGGTGGAGTAAATGCTAAAAAATTACCAGTACCTATGATGAACATCTTAAAATGGAGGATCTCATGCAGATTCAGCTGTTGACGTTCAAGAATTCATGGTACAACCAGTAGGAGCTAAAACTTACAAAAGAAAGCTTTTAAGAATGGGATCTGAAATTTTTCCACCACTTAGGAAAAATCTTTAAAAGCAAATGGAGATTCTACTAACGTAGGAAACGAAGGTGGATATGCACCATCTAACATTAACGGTACTGAAGGAGCTTTAGATGTAATTTCTCAAGCTGTTGAAGCTGCTGGATACAAATTAGGAGAAGATGTTACATTCGCAATGGATGCCGCTTCATCTGAATTTGCTACTCAAAATGCTGACGGATCTTACACTTATACATTCAAAAGAAGAGTGGAGTTGTAAGAAACTCTGATAGAAATGATCAGAATGGTACAAACATTTAACTTCTAAATATCCAATCGTTCAATTGAAGATGGATTAGCTGAAGATGACTGGGATGGATTTCAAAAATTAACTGATGCTATCGGAGATAAAAGTACAATTAGTAGGAGACGATTTATTCGTTTACTAACACTAAAGAGATTAGCTGAAGGAATTGAAAAAGGAATTGCAAATTCAATCTTAATTAAAGTAAACCAAATTGGTACTTTAACTGAAACATTAGACGCTATCGAAATGGCTAAAAAAGCAGGATACACTGCAGTAGTATCTCACAGATCAGGAGAAACTGAAGATGATACAATTGCTGATATCGCAGTTGCTACAAATGCAGGACAAATTAAAACAGGATCTGCTTTAAGAACAGATAGAATGGCTAAATATAACCAATTATTAAGAATCGAAGATGATTTTAGCAGATGAAGCTATTTACGAAGGTAAAAAGCATTCTATAACATTAGATTAAAATAATAGATTAATATTTAAATTATAAAAGTTATGCTATTATAGATTTTCAGGGTGGAGACAGACCGAAGAGCCTGGTAAATATATGTGATTTTTAAAGATATAGCTTCCCAGAAGTTCTCTTTTTCAATATATTTTAATATAATGTTTTTTATATAAAAATTGACAATTATTGTTAAATGGTATATAATATAGAAAAGATAATTAAAACTGATAACTTATTAGGAGGAAAAATGAAAAAGTTGGAATTTTATTTGTACTTTTTAAGTGCTTTATCATTCTCAACTAATTCTGCAAAAACTGTAAAAACTACAAAAGCTAAAAACTACCAAAAAACAGTAGTGCTCAAACTGTAACTGGTAGATTTAACCAATTGGAAGCAGAATATGAAAGATTGGTAAACATGGAAAACCAAGAGTACAACAAATTAAAAGCAAATGCTGATGCAGCAGCAGCTAAATTAGCTGAAAAAGAAGCTCAAAAAACTCAAAATTGAAGAAAAAAATCGAAAAATTAGAAGCAGCATCAGGGATCAAAAAGCATTTAAAAGCTCAATATGCTGAATTAGCAAAACAATATAAAGCTGTAGTTAAAAGCATTGGATACAGAAATCAAAATCTTTAAAATACAACAGTTGAAAAATTTTCGATGCTATTGAAACTTTTAAAAGGAAATCAACAAAAATAAAAAAATGATGAAAGGAGATACGAGGATAAAGTTAAATTCAAATAATTTATACTAATTCCCGTAGAGTAAAAATATGAAAAAGAAATTAGCAGTATTATTAGGAGTATTAGTATTAAGCAGTGTTTCATTTCGCAGCTCCTGCAAAACCAGCAGCAGATGGATCAATCGAAAATAGTAGTAACTTAGAAAATCAATTAAACAAATTACAACAAATGGAAGATGCAAAAATTCAGAGAACAGAAGCTCAAAGCAAATGCAGCTTCTCAAAGATTAGCAAAACTATACAGCAAATGCAAGCTAAAAATTGATGAAAAGACTTGCTGAAATTGAAGCAAAATGAAGATACTAGCATCTTTCGGAAAAGAATTCAAAAGCTAAAAGCGCTGAATATAAAAACTTTAAGAAATCAATTAGACAAAAAAATTGCTGAAAACAACAAATTTGAAAAACTTTGGTAATTAAATCTTTAGAAACAATTTTATAAAAATTGAAAAAGTCTTTTTTAAGATAGTAAAGCATGAATTATACTATATAAAAGATGCTTTTTACAAGTTATTTGGAAAGGCATGTAAAAAATGAAAATTTTTATAAATAATTATAAGTTAGGTGATTGCAAAATATGGAGGAAATGTTATGAAAAAAAATGAAAATTACAAGGAATGTTGCTAGCAGGATTTAACTTCAAGTTTATGGTCTATATCAGGGAATTTCTGGAGAAATTTTTATTTAAAAATATAATTTTTCATCAGATTGGCTAGTGTCAATAAGGACATTGATTTCTGGGAATATTGCTTTTTGCAGTAGTCATTTTTATTGAGAAAAATCTGTTTTAAAAGCCGTTGAAAAATAAAAAGAGTTTTATTGGAATAATTTTATTTTGGAACTGCAGGAATGTATTTAGTTCAATATACGTATTTTAAGACAATTGAATTGAGCAATGTTTTCATTTTCAACAATTTTACAGTTTACAGCACCATTTTTATATTTATTTATGAATCTATAAAAATAGGAAAATTCCATCAGTTTTCAACATTGCTTTTTACTTTTCTATGACAGTTTTAGGAGTTGTGTTTATAGCGACAAAGGGAAAAATCTCAAGTTTGTCTGTTTCATGAAAGCATTATTGCTTGGACTCATTTCAGCGATTATGATTGCTTTTTATTCAATTTATCCAAAAAGGCTTTTTGAAAAAATATGGAAGTATAACGGTAGTTGGATGAGAATGATTGTAGGAAGCATAATTTTCAAATATTGTTCATCAATCTGGAAAATACAAAGGGATGTAAATTCAAAATCTATCATTCAAGTAGCAATTGTTGTAATTTTGGAACATCTATTGCATATTTAATTTACATTGCCAGTTTAAAACTACATTTCTTCTTCTCTTGCGGAATTTTAACAGCTTTTGAGCCTGTACTTGCTGCAGTCTTGTCAGTAGTTATTTTTGGATTAAGATTCTCATTTGTTGAATTAATTGGATTTATATTGGTTTTTGCTTCAATTTTTATTTTGGAAAAAGATTGTAATATAAAAGATTTGTTATGAATTTTGAATTTAGTTAATTAATTAAAAAGTTCTGTTATTCAATATGGAGGAACTTTAGCATAAGTATTATTTATGCAAAGGGTCAAAGACCCCTTGTTTTAAATATTATTTATTTTGTAGATATTTTAGATATTTTTAAGATAGAGATAATTGATTTCCTTGTTGCTCTTATTTAATACTTCTCTTCCATCTTTTTAACTACTACATCATCTTCAATTCTGACTCCGCCCCATCCGATCAAAAATAAAAGCCCAGGTTCAGAAGTGACGACCATATTTTCCTTTAACTCAATTTGAGAAGCAGAAGATAAGTAAGCAATTCGTGAATTTCAGCATCAATTCCATGTCCTAATCAGTGTCCAAAATATTTGCCATATCCTTTTTCATTAAAGAAATTTCTGACAACTTTATCAACTTCATCTGACATTACACCCTTCTTTTATTGTTTCTATTCCCAGTAATTGAGGCTTCTAGAACAGTATTGTAAATTTCCTTGTGTCTATCTGTAATATTATTTCCATAATAAACAGTTCTTGTTATATCTGACACATATCCTTCATAATATGCTCCAAAATCCATGTAATAAATTCTTCCTTTTTGAATTTTTGTCAGAAGCAACTCCATGGGGCATGAGCTGAACAGTAACCACTGGCAAAAGGTATTTGTAAATGAAACGGTCATCAGCTCTAATTTTCTTTGAATGTATTCCATATATGAAGAAACTTCCTTTTCAAAACACCTTCTTTTATAATTTTTAAAGGCTTCTGAAAAATGCCACATCACTAATTTCTACAGCTTTTTAATAGAGCAATTTCTTCGTCAGATTTTACCATTCTTTCCATCACAAGTTTATTTCCAACAGGAACTAATTCCACTTTGAAAATATCTTTAATTGTCTGATAAAGCGAGAATGAAACATTAATATCTTCAAATCCGACATTTTTAGTCCAAATTTCTTTATATATTCTCCAACTGTCTGAAACGAACCACGAAAACTTCCACAAATTCAAATCCCATTTCAGTAACTTGTTTAGTAGCTTGTGTTTTATATCTGAAAATCTGAAAAAGAAAAATTTCCATTTTTTTGTCGCAAGAGCAACTCGAGTAGTCCCTGTAAATCCAGTAAAATATCGAAGATTATACAAATCTGTAATAAATAATCCGTCAATATTCAGTTCATTTAAAATTCTTGATAATTTTTCAGTTCTTTTTCCATGTTTTCCTCTTTTTTATTAAAATTTTTACTTTTAAAGAGTGTAACATAAATTTAAAATCTATTTATTTTTCTTAAATATTTTTACTTCGGTATAAAAAAATATAGTCAAAAAGTTATTAATTTAATGACTATAAAAAGTTTATAATAACTTGATAGTATGAAGTCTATAAAAACGAATTTGTGAATTAATAATATTATACTAATGTTAAAATCAAGGAAGTTTAAATTTTAAAATTTATGTGTGTATCCCAATGTGAATACATTTACATTTTTATCATATTTTACTTTTGATTTATCAATAGTAATTCCTGGAAGTGAAGTTTTTTCACGTTTTTCCGTTGGAAGAATTAAAGTTTACGTGTGCTAGTCAAAATTTCCATTCTGAAGATTCTGATTTGGCTTGTAGGTAAGTCCAGTTTGCATAAATTTGTGAATTTATTGCATATTCCACATCAGAGAATGATTCTTTTTGCTCCAGTATCTGCGTAGTTGAATCCAGCGTGCCAAGTAAATTTGTCATTAATTCTGTAATCTGCTCCAAAATTTACTTCATATCCGTCATTATATTTAAATCTGTCTATTTTTGCAGCTTTGTTGAAGTAATGTATGTATCCATGAGAAAAAAAGTCCATTTGTTTACATCTTTTTGAAACTCCCTAATGCCAGAACTCCTGGCAAATCACGTCTTGAATGAACTCCATCTGCATATTCGGATAGAAGAATGAAATTCCTAAAAGGTCGTCCTGCAAGCAGCATTTTTATTATTTTCCTGAGCTTTTGACTTAAATTTTTAATTTTCAGGTGTTTCATATTTTACTGCAAAATTTAAAGTATCAGTAGGTTTATAGTCAAATCCAATAATTCCTCCAATTCCTTCGGCATTACGTTTTGAATTCATTGATAAATAATTTTTATTAAGACCAATAGCTGCTCCCACAAGCGGATTATAATCATATTGAGCTTCTCCGTCTAATTTTCTATGGGCATAAACGTATTTAAGACCGCCTGACATTGAGAAAGTGTCATTGAATTTATAGGCACTTCCAAGCATTAGCTGGTAGTAACGGTTTTGTCCTGTAAAACGGTTTTTTACAACTTTTGCTCCGAGCCTTCCTCCTGTAATATTGTTAAAAGTTTCTCCAGCCAGTTCAATTCCAGCAACCCCATTATTATAACGAAGAGTAGCTCCACCTGCGATAACACTTAGATTCCCAAAAAGTGAGTAATTATTCTTTTTGTATAAAAAGGTTAAATGAAGGCGCTCCTGCATATCTATGTGATTTTAATTTTTTTCATTTTAATGTCATTGATTCATCAATCATTGAATTAGTAAATTTGCATTAATATAAGTTCCATCATCTAAAAAGCAGTTCCTGCTGGATTATAAAAAGAGCACCTTCTACAGAAATTTTTCCTGTTTGAGATGGGTTCTGAAAGTACGAGGCTGAATTATTTGACAAATAGTCAATACTTGCTGCATTTACAAAAATTGCAGTTAAAACTGATAAAATGGCTATTTTTAATTTCATAGTTTTTCTCCTTATTTTTTATTTTTTAGTCATTTATAAAATTTAAATAATTACATTTTTAAATTTTCTATTTTTTTCTACAAGTAATTTATAAATGTTACTATTAATTTTATTTTTTATAATTTCTACTTTTAAATTTACTATTTTTAATTAATATATTTATTCAATAAAATTTTTAAGTATAGATAATATAACATGTGTTATATAAAAAGTCAATATATTTATTTTGAAATAAAAAGTTTAAAAATAGAATAATATATTTAACATTTATTTTATTTTAATAATTGAGTTGATGGGCTGTTCACTATAAAGTTTAATTTTTCTAAGTGATCGTATATAATAATAGATTTTTATGCAAATTTGTGCTAAAATAAAAAGATGTTTTTCCTTTGAACATAAAAATTTGAACATAAGAAAAATAAAAGAAAACATAAATGGAAATTAGGACAATGAAAATAATTATCCTTTTCAGAGAAGAGGAGGTAAAAACGTGAGATGAAATACATAAAGAGATCTTTGATTGTATTTATTTTTCTTCTAATGTCTTTATTTGCGTTAAAGCTTTTATATTCAACAAAAAAGTTTTAAAAACTGTATTAGACTTTGATTTTTGAAAGTAGTGGACTAAATGTTGAATTTAGAGCTGTCAAATTAATTGGATTTAGTAAAATTCAAATTGACAATTTAAAAGTTAAAGATTTTTGCAGGAAACGTAGTTATTGATGCGAAAAAGACTACAGCTAGAATAAGTCTTCTTATGCCAACTAGGCTTAATAAATTGATGTGTATAATGGAACTGTAAATTTAGAACGTAGAAAAAAATGAAGATTTTTAATATTTTTCATGTAATAAAGACAGATCCCAAAAAACCGAAGACATTTGATCCGACAAGCAGAATTGGAAAACTGCACATTCACAATACAATTTTAAATTATACAGATGTAACTTATGCTAAAAAGATAAGAAAAAAACATTGAAAAAGTGAATGGAAGAGTGAAAGCAGCAAAAATCTCGTGGTTTTTCACTTGTTGCAAAAGGTTTTTGGAAATAAAAGCGAAGATGGAAAAACGAAGTGTTAAAGATCGAATTAAAAGTCTTATGAAGTCTAAGCAATCTATTTATTCAATGTTTGATAAAATAAAAACAGCGATGAAAGAGAAGAAAAGAATTTCGACTGAATTTTGGTTTTGAAAATGTTGGAATAACTGAAGAACTAGGGACAATATGCACCAGCTTGATATGATAAAAGTAAAAAGGCGGAATACTTACAGGTGCGCTAAAATTAGAACACGATAAAATCAAAAAAACAATGCAGTTTTAGGGAAGTTTGAAAATTAAAAATGGAAAACTGACTTATGTTGATTTTGATGGTGATATTGAAAGGCGTTAATGCTAGTTGATTTGAAAAAGATAAAATCACAGTTAATGCAAATACCAAGTTAAGTGAAAAGTCCAGTAACTTTGACATTGGCGTATTTTATACAAAATCAGAAAGATGAACTTGAAAACTGGTTACAGATAAACTTCATTTGAGCAAAGTTGCACGGTATAAAAATAATTAAAAGATTCAAAAATTAAAAGCCGAAGGAGCAGTTACAGAAATCTTGAAGTGAATGTTGATGCAAAAAGTAAAAAGACGGCACTTAATGGAAAATTTTCTTCCAGATAATATAAATATTTCAAATCATAATTTTTCAAAATGTAAAACTTCTATGAAAATTACAGACGAAAAATTGACTTTAAGTGATACATCATTTTCCTATTTAACGAAGAATTTTCAGGGATTTAAAGTAAATGAGGATGTTAAAGTTGGGAAAGATTTATGTATGATCTGAAAAGAAAACTGGTACAGGAGATTATGTATTGAGTAATCTTGGTTCTGATTTTGACATTAAAAATTACTGGAAGTGTAAAATATCATCCAAAAAAATGTCATAACAGGTACAGTCAGATCTAATGTTCTAAGAGGTGATATACGAGTAAATCCAAAAAGCACAGACAGTTGTAGTAAATGCAAGAAGTAGCAGTTATTTTACTGTAAATTATGGCAGTAAAGCTTATAAAATCAGTCCTAATGTTGACAATTTAGTTGTGAAATTTAACAGTAAAAATGTACTTCGTTCTGGAATAATTAAGGCAAGAGTAAAGGATCTATCAGTTCCTTTTGTAAAAATCTGTAAATGTCAGAATAAAAATTCGTAATGGAAATTACAGAATAAAGCGGGACAGCTGGAATGAATGGCGGGGGAGTATTAAATATAAATGGGACAACAACTTCCGATATGAAACATTCATACTCCCTTAATCTGCCAGAAGAAGTTGATATTGCAAAGTTATTAAGGGCTAATGGATATAATTTTTAATGAGGCTTGACAAGGCAAAAGTGCCTGCAACTGCAGAAGCCAAATTCATGGTGTAAATAATAAGTTTTCTGGGACTTATGAAATCCATAGCCCTTATGGCGAATATATGGGAAAGTATAAAAATTTGCATGCTAACGGTAAAAATTAATGACTTGGCAAATTTGGATATGACAGTTAATGCAAAAGCAAGTGAATTACAATTTGAAAATCAGCGTTTGAAAATGTAACAGGAATCTTGAAATAAAAGATAATGTTGTTAATATTGCAAGTATAGAAAGTGAAAATTTGAATGCAAGTGGTAGATATGACATTAAATCTGGTAAAATGGATATAAATGCAAGATTAAAAATTACATGTTTACTGATAATAATTTTACCATCTAAAATGAATGTAAAAATTGGAACATTAAATGCCAATTTGACAGGGACAACAGATAAACTTTCTGGAAATTATGAACTTTATAGTCCCTTATGGAGAATATGTAGTGAGATACGAGAAATTACATGCTAATGGTAAAATTAATAATTTATCAAAGCTGGATTTAACTGCCAATGCAAAAATGGATGAATTGTAAGCTAATTATCAACGTTTGAAGGATGTAACGGCTAATCTTGAAGTAAAGACAATGTTGTGAATATTTTTAAGCGTTAAAAATGAGAATCTGAATGCAAGCAGTAATTACAATCTTAAAACCGGCAATATGAATATAAATGCAGGGGTTAAAGGATTACATGCTTTATGACACTTCTCCCATATAAAGTCAATTTAAAAGTTAAAATTTGGATGCAAACTTAAAAGGAACAGTGAATAAACTTTCTGGAAATATAACAATACCATCTGCACCTACAACAATAAAATCAACTATGTAGGGATACAAATGCACGATCAGCATAAAAGATGGAATTATGAGTTTGATGATGTAACTTTGCGTGATAATAGATTAAGCGGAACTTATAATTTGGCTACAGGAATTTCAGATATTGGACTTGCTTTAAATGAGCCGGATATTCCCAAAAACTTTTTTAGAAATGAAGTTTAACTTTCGGAACAAAATCAAATCTTAATCTTAAAGGAGATCTAAATAATTTTTAATCTTGAAGGACAAATAACTTTTTGGAAATATGAGCTTTAAGACTTACAAGATACCGCATATTATTGCAGATATTAAATATTCTAACGGAAATATTGACAAAGCTGTTTAAATATAGGGACATTTGATTTGCAAAAATTAAAATTTGTGGAGATAATCAGAAACTTTGTTTGAAACACAGACTAAATTTGACTTGGCAAATGTAAATATGATTATCAGCTGGAAAAACAGAAATTTTCGCTTGATTCAATACAGGATCTGAAGGACAAAGGGATACAGCGGAGATATAGACTTTGGATTTATGTATCGTGGAAGTTTTGATAAATTTATATCTGGAGTTAAAATAAAGGCGGTTCGATTAAACTTAGCGGTTTCAGTGAAAAATGTGGATATTGATTTGCAGGCTAATGAGAAGTCTTTGAATATTGGGCAGTTTTATCTGGAATATGAAAATAATCCACTTCTTTTAAATGGATATGTTCAATTTACACCAGTAAAATATAATGTTTCTATGCTTGCAAGGATTTTAACCTGGATTTTTCTGGGAATTGATAAAAATATAGAGCAGGCAGGAGGAATTGCAGAATGTAGATGCGATTTTTCTCTAATGAGGCTACAACAGGTCATATTCTGCTTAATAACTTTAATTATAAGACAAAAGACCAGTTGACACTTGTGGATAATGTAAATGCTAATATCGATTTAAAAAATAGTAAACTTGTAGTAAATCGTTTGGATGGAGGATATAACGGAGGAACTTTTTAAAGTGACTGGAGATCTGGATGTTCCGACAATTCCTGCAGATTTTATGAAAACTAAACGATTAGAACTTTGGAAAAATTTGAACTAAATGCGGATCTTAATAATGTTGGACTTCATTATGGAACTGGAATAGATTTTTGCGCTTAGTGGAAATGCAATATTTACAGAAAATAGATTATTTGGAGATCTTGTGGTAAATAATGCTCAAATACGTGAAATTCAGATTTTTAATTCATCAAATTCAGATGAAAATTCAAAACAACAGGTAAAGGAAAGAACAAGATAAATCAATTGTAGAAGGAATAATAGAAGAAGCAGTTGATAAAATATTAAAAGCAATATACAGTTGAAGTAAATGTACAAGCTGGAGATAATGTAAAAAGTTAATATTCCAAGTGCAAGTGTAATAAGAAATATAAAGGGAACAATAAAAGGAGATTCTCGAATTGAATATACCAATGGTGAAGTCGGAATAGATGGAGAATATAAAAATTGCAAAAGGTTCATTTTCCATAAATGGGAAAGGAATTTAAAATAGATGGAGCAGAAATAAGATTTTTTTACCATCAAGTAATGGAATATCAACTTCTGTATCAGATCCATTTATAGTTCTGGATGCTAGCACTATAGTGAATGGTGATAGAATAGAAATAAATGTAAATGGAAATGTAAGTAATCCTGAAATTAGATTTTCATCATCTTCTGGAAAAAAAGCGATGAAATAATATCATTGCTTGCACTTGATACTATAGTTGGAAACACTGAAGGGTTTCGGAGAAATAATAAGAGATAATTCAGTTGATGGAGTAGTAGTCGCAGGATCTTTAGTTAATACAGCATTAAATGAATTATTTCTTTCATCAGTAACTGGTAAAATTAAAGATACATTAGGAATGTCTAAATTTTTCTGTTTCTACAAATGTGGATCATTCAAGTAGAACAGGGAAATATAACGCTTCAACAACATTTACATTACAAGATAATTTATACAAAGATAAGCTATTTTTGGAATGCTTCGGTTAAATTTCCGTATCAAACTTCAAAAGATAATGAAAAATTTCCAATTGGATATAATGCTTGGTTAAGTTACAATGTTGCAAATGGACTAGATTTAAGACTTGGAGGAGAAACTTTGAAAAGAAATAGAGCTGAGTGCGAATATGGGTAATGGTGAAAGAATAAATTATTATTTTTGGAGTTGATTTTTTCAACAAAAGCTAACACATTTGGAGATATTTTTAAAAAGATATTTAAGAGAAAAAAATTGGATACACTAAAAAAATAGGAGGAAAAATGTCAAAACAAAAATAAAAATAAAATTTATGCTTTGATTATTGTGGTAACGTTATTTGTATCTGTAAATAATTTATCACAGGCTGAAGAAAAAGCACAATAGCTGGAACAGAAGAATTAACAAACACAAATAATGTAGATAATACAACTAATGATACAGCTAATAAAAAGATGAAGTTGGGGATGATAAGAAAACAATTTCAAATGGATATACTGAAGATGAAATAGGAAATGATTAATGACGCAACAAATAGAAAAAAATCATCAGCGCGTCAGGTACGAGCAAAAAGAAGAAAAAATGATGCATTTGAAGCTGAAAGAGAAACAAGAAGATTTAAAAAGTTGGTTCAATTGAATTTTCAAATTTGAAAAGAACTATCTTGAGATCTTCTTTTGTCAAAAAAATACCTGTAAAATCAGGGATGATTATTCAAATAAAAACTTAGTGATATTTATCTTTCACTTAGAAGATTGAGATATATAGCAGAGCAAATGTTCGTCCAGAAATTCAAGGAGATACTGTAAATATAATGGTCGATGTTGCAGAAGCTGAAAATGCCGCTGCAATTCTTAAACAAATAGAAACGTATGAAATGCAAAAAGAAACAAATTATACAGTGGCATCTATTGATATGGAAGGTACGAAAACTCTTAATAAGGAAAGATTACTTAAAGTTTACCAATTAAAGTAGGAGATATTTTAATACCTCAAAAAGGTAGTTGATGGAGCACAAAAAAATATAAATCTGGATATTTTTCAACAGTTGAAACCAAAAAGTTGACAGAAAATCTGATAATACCGTTTCAATAGTTTATGAAGTAAATGAAAATCCAGTTATTCAAAAGTATAAATTTTGAAGGAAATACACTTATAAAGATGCAGAACTTGAAAAAGCATTGGGTGTAAAAAGAGGAAAGATCTTAAATAGTAATTTATTGGAACCTGATGAAAATGGAGTAATAAAAGTTATATAATAAAGATGGATATTATTTACCAAGATTGAGATCAATAAATGTTTCAACTGAAGGGATGTAAATATTGGATTGACAGAGGAGTTGTTGATTCTGTAGAATTCGTAAAGGTTCCTTCTAGAAGGATAATGAAAGACAATCTCTAAAAAGTTCTACATTGAGAACAAAACCTTATATATTTGAAAGAGTTCAAAAATAAAACCTGGGCAAATTCTTCAAAGTTGAGAATATAAAGCAAACAGTAAATGAACTTTATAGAACAGGAATATTTAATTCGATAGCACCAGAGTTTTGAAGGAAAAGAAGACGATCCAAATGCGAGAGTTGTAAAATTCAATGTAGAAGAACGTCCAACTACAACAATTAATGGAAGTATTTCTTATGGAACTTCTGTTGGATTAGTTGGAGGCTTAAATTGTCTGATGATAACTTCTTGGGAAGAGATCAACAGGCATCTATTAACATAGAAGCTTCAAACAAGGAGATAAAACATTTTTCAATTGATTGGTTTGATCCTTGGATGAAAAAAATACAGAAAAGAGTCCAATTGGGAGGTTCAGCTTATTGGAAGGAATCAGAAGACGATGATGCTGAATGGGATGAATTGGAAAAAGTAAAAACGATAGGTACAAGATGGACAGTAGGTAAAGGATTAAATAAAGATATTTACGTAAGAACATCAGCTAGATTTGACCATAAAAAAGAAATCTATTCTGGTGGAGAAGTTAAAGAAAAATATAATTTAATTGCATTAAGTCCAGAATTTATCTATGATACAAGAGATAATATAAATGATCCAACAAAAGGGCTTTATGCTGATTTTTCTTATGAAAAAGGGAAATTATTAAGTGATCCTAGAAAATATGATAGATTTGAGGCTGATTTAAGAGCATTCCACCCAGTAATAGGTAAGAAAAATACAATGGCATATAGAGCAGTTTGGGGATCAACAGGAAGTGGAACGCCTGATTCTATGAGATTTAGTATCGGTGGAGCTGAATCAGTTCGTGGATATGAATATGGAGCATTTGACGGGTATGATCAATTTTTTGCAAGTATTGAAAATAGAACAAGAATTAATGACACAATACAATTAGTTGCTTTCTTTGATATAGGAAACGCTTGGCAAAAGGAAGGAAGAAATGCTAGAGGAAGAAAAACATATTCACCAGATAGAAAAAGTGCACATGACTTTAAAGATCTGAAAAAAGGTTATGGAATTGGATTAAGATTAAATACTCCAATTGGACCATTAAGATTTGATTATGGTTGGCCTATGGACCCAGAAACAAAAGGTGGGAAAAAAGGTAAAGGTAAATTCTACTTTAGTTTTGGACAATCATTCTAATTTTTTCAGATAAATTAAATAAAAAACTATATGGGATGATTGATTTCATCCCTATAATTTTATAAAAATTTAAAAATGATTATAACTTAAAAATAAATAAGGAGATGTTCAAAATGTATGATATAAAAAGAAATTACAAGATTAATTGGCGGTAAAATAAGTGGAAATGAAAATTTGGCCTTTAAAAGATTATCGCCATTTTTTTATGCGACAGAAGATGAGTTGACTTTTGCAGCAGATGAAAAAATGTTGAAAAGTATTGATAAATGTACTGCCGGTGCAATAATTGTTCCACCGTTGGAAAAATTTACCGAAAAGACAGAACGTATATTGTGGTTGAAAAAATCCGAGAGAATTGATGCCAATTTTTGCTTAACTTTTTAAACCGAAAGTAAAAACCATTTGAAAAAAACCGATAGAAGATTCAGCAATAATTGATGAAACAGCGAGTGTCTCAAAAATTAATACATACATTGGACATAATGTAAAAATTGGGATAAAAATGTTGTAATTTATCCAAATGTTTCGATTTTTGAAGGACAGAAATTGGAGATGGGACAATTGTTTATTCAAATGTTACTGATTAGAGAGTTTTTCTAAGATTGGGAAAAAAATGTATTTTTTCAGCCAGGTGCAGTTATTGGGTCTGATGGATTTGGATACATAAAAGTGAAAGGCGATAATGTGAAAAATCGAGCAAATTGGACATGTTATCTTGGAAGATGAAGTGGAAATTGGAGCAAATACTTGCGTTGATAGAGGAGCGATTGGAGATACGATTATAAAAAAAGGTACAAAAATTGATAATTTGGTTCATATTGCTCATAATGATGTGATTGGTTCTAATTGCTTTATTATCGCACAAGTCGGGAATTTCTGGAAGCGTGGAAGTTGGAGATAATACGACTCTTGCAGGACAAGTCGGAGTGGCTGGACACTTGAAAAATTGGAAATAACGTTGTAATTGCCGCAAAATCAGGTGTTACAAATGATGTTCCTGATGGAAAACAAATGTCAGGATATCCTTTGAGAGACCACATGGACGATTTGAGAGTGAAAATGTCGATGGGAAAAGTGCCTGAACTTGTAAAAAGAGTCAGAAAATTAGAAAAAAATTAGAAAATCAGGAAAAATAAAAAAATAATAATAAATTTATCTACTGCTATTTACCAAAAATTTCAAAACTCCCTTGACTTATTAATTCAAATGATGTAGAATAAATAATAAAGAACAAAGATATTACAAATAGAGAGAAGGGAGTTATAGATGAAAAAAATTACTATTAGGAATGTTTATGCTTTTTATGTTTAGTTAGTTGCGGATCAGGGCCTAATGATACAGTTTCAAAAATTTATTAATAACATAAAAGGCTGGTAAGCCAAAAGAGGCAGCAAAATATGCCATTGATGATGGTTTTGAAGGAAATTTGGAAATGACTTACACTAATAAGACTCAAGAATTACTTTTTTTAAAACATTATTGAAAAATCTTGAATATAAAAATAATCGGAACAGAAAAAAACAGGATAATGATACTACTATCGTGACTGTAGAAGTAACAAATTTAGATGTACAAAAAGGTATTTTTGAAAGTTTTTTTCAAAAAAATGTCGCAAGAAGTTTTTGCAAACAAAGATTCTAAACCGCTTTCAGCTGAAGAAAGATTTAAACAAGAACTTGAAGAAAAAGATAAGCCTAAAAACAAAAAAATACAACTAAATTTGTAGTTAAGAAGACTCACAAGGGAAAAAAAGTAGTTGTTACAGCTGAAAAATATTGATGTATTGCTTGGGAAAACTTAATACAACATTATTAAATTTGGGAAATCTTGGAAAAAAACTGAAAGATGAAACAGCAGTAGAATTACCAGAAACAGGACCTTCAACAGGAGTATCGCAAAAGCCTGAAGAACTTAGAAATCAAAAATAAATAAATCTTATAATAAAAAGCAATCATTCTTTTTATTTTTAGAAAGTTTGATTGCTGCAAAGGAAAACAATACATATAAAAAAATCTATTTATAAGAACTATGATGTATAATAAATTATCATTTGAAGTTAAGGAATCTTTTAAATGAAAAAAATCATAGTAAAAAAATTTTAAAGGAGTTTTTTTAAAAAAAGGAAAGGTGATTGACTATGAAAAAAACATTAATTGGTCTATTTTTTTAGTATTAGGAGCTGCTTCATTTGCAGATGCAGGAAAGGTAGAAGCTAAAGGTGGAATAGATTTTGGCGGAAAGTATCACTATAACAGTGGTTCTCAAAAAAACTAAAAAAACACTTCAGGAGAAGTTGGAGTTGAGTACAGAAACGAAGTAATTTCAGGATTAGAAGTTGGTGGAGGAACAGCTTTTTCAATTTCACAAAGATTTGAAAGATAAAAATAAATGGACAAAATGAAAAAGAATTATAATTCTGTTCCAGTTTATACAACAGCTAAATACACTTTCGATGTACCAACATCTGTAAAACCTTATATTAAAGGTGATTTAGGATATTCAATCAATAGTGGAGATCAAGATACTGTTGCAGGAAAAGCAAAAGCTAAAAATGGATTATACTACGGTGTAGGGTGGAGGAGTAAACTACAACAACGTAAATGTAGAACTTATGTATAAGGAAAACCAAGGTCAATATAAAGTTGGTTCTTCAAAAAGCAGATGCTGATTATAAGAGAGTAACTCTTGGTGTAGGTTATGACTTTAACTTTAGGAAAAATAATAGCTTAACATTTTTAATAAAAAAAGATTTTTTTACTACTACTAAATGTAGTAGTTTTTATATATAAATTTTTAAAAAAATAATTTCAATTCTTTATTTTTTTGTGATATAATAATAAACATAAATAAGTGTATAAATAATTTTTGCTATTTTCCATTTGAATAGTGGGTTTATTATAAATTTTTTTGGCAAAGAATTAAAATTTTTTTCTGGAAAAAAATAAAATATATTTAAATGGAGTTTAGCATTAAAATAGAAAGGAAGATGACAATATGAAAAAAGTATTTTTAATGATGCTGTTAGCCACGGTGTTTATTGTTGGATGCGGTAAAAAGGCTAATGATGGCAATGTCATAAAAATTGGAGTTATTGCGCCGCTTACTGGGAATTATGCACAATATGGAGTAGCGGTAAAAGAAGGTGTGGAACTGAAGGTTGATGCTATTAATAATGCAGGTGGAATCAATGGTAAAAAAATTGAGCTTATAACTGCAGATAGTAAGGGAGATGTTCAGGAAGCAGTAAATGCCTTTAAAAAGATGGTTTCACAAGATAAAGTTAATGTTGTGATTGGAGAAGTTGTATCGGCTACTTCACAAGCTATTTCAGGACTTGCGCAACAGGCAAAAGTACCTTTAATTTCAGCAACAGCTACAAGCCTTGATGTTACAAAGGGAAAAGATTTTGTATTTAGAACAACATTTACAGATCCTTATCAAGGAACTGCCACTGCGAAATATGCAAAATCTAAAGGCATAAAATCAATTGCAATATTGACAAACTCTTCAAATGACTATTCTGTAGGAATTGCAAATGCATTTAAGGCACAAGCTGCAAAAGATGGAATAACTATTACTGAAGAAAAAAATATACAAATGATGATAAAGACTTTAAAAGCAATTTTGACAAAAAGTAAAAGGGACAAAATCCACAAGCTATTTTTTTATACCTGATTATTACAATACAATTGGGCTTATTATCTCACAAGCTAAAGATTTGGGAATTAATGCACAGTATCTTGGTGGAGATGGATGGGATGGAATCCAGACTAACTTTGGAAAGGTTGCAGAAGGAGCAATTTTTGCAAGTCAATTTTCTCCAGATGACAAGGCTGAAAATGTTCAGAAATTTATGAAGGCTTACAAGGCTAAATATAACAAAGAGCCAATAATGTTTGCGGCACTTGGTTATGATACTGTAGAAATTGTAGAAACTGCTTTAAAATCTACAAAGGATTTATCAGGAACATCTATAAGGGAAGCTATGAATAATGTAAGCGGTATTGACCTGGTAACTGGTAAATTAAAATTTGACGCTGATAGAAATCCTGAAAAGGCGGTTACATTTATCCAAGTAAAAGGTGGAAAACTTACATTAAAGGAAAAATTCTAAAAGTAAAAGAATTTAAGGAAATAAGAAACTGGAAACGAAAATTTTAAGTAAATTATTTTTTTAAATATAAAAAAATAAATTTTTATAAAGGAGAACAATTATGAAAAAGATATTATGTTTTAATTTCATTATTGGCATTGTTTGTACTTAGCTGCGGAGCTAAAACTGGAAAAGATAAAAATGTTATAAAAATTGGTGTTATTGGGGCATTGACTGGAAATGTGGCACAATATGGAACAAGTACAATTAATGGATTTAAATTGAAGGTAAAGGAAATAAATGCCGCTGGTGGAATTAACGGTAAAAAAATCGAACTTGTCGTTGCAGATAGTAAAGGAGATGCACAAGAAGCAATTAATGCATTTAAAAAAATGGTTTCACAAGATAAAATTGATATTTTCATGGGAGAAGTTACATCTGGACCATCTCTTGCAATTGCACCGCTTGCACAACAAGCAAAAGTTCCTATGATTACAGCAACTGGAACTGCATTTGATATTACAAAGGATAAGGATTTCGTATTTAGAACAACATTTACAGATCCTTACCAAGGTGTTGTTGTTGCAAAATATGCAAAATCTAAAGGTTATAAAAATGTTACAGTATTGACTAATACAGGTAGTGATTATTCTGTTGGACTTGCAAATGCGTTTAAGGAACAAGCTAAAAAAGAAGGAATCCAAGTTAAAGAAGAACAATATACTGCAGATGATAAAGACTTTTAGAGCATTGCTTACAAAAGTAAAAAGGATATAATCCTGAGGTAATTTTTGTACCTGATTATTACAATACTATTGGATTAATTTTGACACAATCAAAAGATCTTGGAATAAATGCTCAATTTATGGGTGGAGATGGATGGGATGGAATCCAAACTAACTTTGGAAAAAGTTGCTAATGGAGCAATTTTTGCAAGTCAATTTGCACCAGATGATCCTGATCAACATGTTCAAAAATTCATTGCTGAATATAAAAAGGAATATAAAAGCTGATCCAATTATTTTTTGCGGCTTTAGGATACGATACTGGAACAATTTTAGAAACTGCATTGAAAAATGTAAAAGATCTTTCTTCAAAAGATGAAATTAAAGATGCAATTAAGAACTTTTACTGGAACAAATCTTGTTACAGGTTCATTAAAAATATGATTCAGAAAAGAAACCCTGAAAAAGAAAGTTACATTTATTGAAGTAAAAAGATGGAAAACTTACATTAAAAGAAAAATTCTAGAATAATAGAATTATTCATAAATTAGAGAAAATTTAAAATTTAACAAAACAGATATTTTTGAAAGCAAGGGGTTAAAACCCTTGTTGAAAATAAAAAAATTTCAGATTGTCGAAATACATCTAAATATGGAAAGTAATAATTATTATAAAGTTCGGTTGTTGGGATTTTTTTCTTTCTTCTAGCAATCGAGAACTTTTTATCAAGAGTTTTTTTATTTAATAATTTAGAAATTTAGTAAAAAAATGAATATACGTAAGCAGCTTTTAAGATTATATGGAAATTTGAGTAAAATTGAATATAGTTTTTAGGTTGCCCTAAGTATTAAAATATAAAAATAAAAAAATAAACTGTATAAAGTGGAAAGTATAGGAGTTTTAAAATATGTTAAAGAGTTTTTATTGAACAAACTATTAACGGACTGCAAACTGGAAGTATTTATGCCCTGATTGCTTTGGGATATACAATGGTTTACGGAATCGTTAAACTTATAAATTTTGCACACGGTGATATACTTATGGTGGGAGCTTATGTTACGCTTATCGCTGTGTCAAATGGGATGCCATTAATACTGGCTATTGTTTTTGTCAATCATTTTTTTGTGCGATCTTTGGGAGTTGTAATCGACTTTTTTGCGTATCGTCCGATTAGGAATGCGCCTAAGATTTCAGCATTGATTACAGCGATTGGAATGAGTTTCTTGCTGGAAAGTCTGGCACTTATAATATTTGGTGCAAATCCAAGAGTTATTGATCCAAAATATATACCGGCATTTTTATCAAATGATAATAAAATGAAGCTAGGATTTTTTTAGAAATTAGTACACTTACAATATTTGTAATTGTAATCACAATAATATGTATGGTAGCTTTAAATTTATTTATTAAAAAAAGACAAAATTGGGAAAAAGCTACAAGAGCGGTTTCACAAGATACAGGAGCAGCACAGCTTATGGGAATTAATGTAAATAGAACTATTGCCATAACATTTGCTATTGGTTCTGGACTTGGTGCATTGGGTGGAGCATTATATGCGATTGTTTATCCGCAAATTGAGCCATATATGGGAATGCTGCCAGGACTGAAAGGCATTTATTGCGGCTGTATTTGGAGGAATTGGAAGTATTCCTGGAGCTATGGTTGGAGGATATGTTTTAGGACTGCTTGAAGCATATGTAAAAGGATCATCGCTTACAACTTGGGCAAATCCGATTGTATTTGAGGGTGCTTATATTAATATTGATTTTTAGACCAAATGGATTGTTTGGAAAAAAAATATGAAGGAAAAAAAGTATAATTGGAAGGGAGGAAAATGGAAAATGGAAAAAAAATAATAAAGAAGAAAAAAATAAAAATATAGCTAGTTTAGAAAAACAAGATGAACAGCCTAAAAAGTAAAGAAGCAAAAAAATTATAAATGGAAAGACTTGAATTATTTTAACAAGTTAAACGTGAAAAAAATTATGTTGCTACATTTCTTTTTGATAATTGTATTTTATTTTTGTTCTAAGTTTTACTTTTTAATCCAAATGACCCTTTCAGCTATACAAAGGGAATTTATATAAATATCCTAATTTACGTGTTATTTTTCAGTAAGTTTAAACATAACAGTCGGACTTATGGGACAGCAACTTTGGGACAAAGCTGGATTTATCGCAATAGGTGGATATTCAGCGGCATTTATTTCTAAAAATATTAGTCAGTATAATTTACCGCCATTTTTACAATTAATTTTAGTATCACTGTTTGGTGGATTAGTTGCTGCTGTATTTGGATTTTTAGTTGGTGGAAGTACACTTAGACTAAGAGGAGATTATCTTGCAATTATTACACTTGCATTTGGAGAAATTGTAAAATATATTATTCAAAATTTGGACTTTTTAGGTGGAGCGACTGGACTTAGCAATATTCCGCCACTTTTGAGTTTTTCAAATACATATTTCATTGTAGTTATTTCAATTGTTATAATTGCGATGGCTATGACTTCTCGAAAGGGGAAAGAAATTCTGTCAATTAGGGAAGATGAAATTGCGGCTGAAAATATTGGAATTGGATTAAATCGTGTAAAACTTTATGGATTTGCATTTTCAGCAGTTTTTTGCTGGAGTTGGAGGGTCACTGTTTGCACATAATGTGGGAATTTTGACACCTGATAAATTTGGATTTTTATTCTCTATAGAAATTCTTGTTATGGTTGTGCTTGGAGGACTTGGAAGTATTACGGGAGCGATTGTTGCTGCAGTAATTTTGACATTATTAAATGAAAAATTAAGAGATGTTTCACAATTTAGATACTTAGTTTATGCAATTATATTAATTTCATTGATGATTTTCCGTCCAAAAGGAATTTTTGGTACGAAGGAATTTACATTTGCAGGAACAAAAAGAAGAATTAAGCGGATTAGAGATCATAAAAATAGTAAAAAAATGAAAGTGATGAAAATTAAAATTAAGTATTTTTTTAATAAAATAAAAAGATGTAAAATAGGAGATATAAATATGTCATTATTAAAAACGACAGATTTGGGAATATCTTTTGGAGGGCTAAGAGCAGTTGATGATGTAAATATTGAAATAAAAAGAAGGCGAGCTAGTTGGGCTGATTGGATCCGAATGGAGCTGGAAAAAAACAACAATATTTAACTTGCTTACAGGTGTTTATAAACCTACAGACGGGGATATTTCTATAAATCAGATTAGTATAAATAGAAAAACTACTCCACAAATAGTTGCTTTAGGAGTTGCCAGAACATTTCAAAATATTAGGCTGTTTAAGGAACTAAGCGTATTAGACAATGTAAAAGCTGGCATTTAACAACAGTATGAATTATAATACTTTTTGAAGCGATTTTTAGACTTCCTAGATTTTTGGAAGGAAGAAAAGGAAGTGACAGATAAGGCGCTTGATTTGCTGGATATTTTTTTGACATGGCTGAAATGGCGAATATTACTGCTGGAAACTTGTCTTATGGACAGCAAAAGAAAACTGGAAATAGCAAGAGCTTTGGCTACAAATCCTAAATTGCTGCTGCTAGATGAGCCGGCGGCTGGAATGAATCCGAATGAAACGAAGGAATTAATGAATACAATTAGCTTTTATAAGAAATAAATTTAAAATTGCAATTTTGTTAATTGAACATGATATGGATCTGGTAATGGGAATTTGTGAAAGATTATATGTGCTAAACTTTTGGAAGAATCATTGCTTCAGGGCTTCAGATGAAATTCAGAATAATAAGGAAGTTATCACAGCTTATTTAGGGAGAATAAAATGAATTTGAGCTGCAAAAATTAATAAAATTAGCAAAAGGAGGAAATGTGAATATTTTAAATGTAAATGACTTAAATGTCTACTATGGCGGAATTCACGCTATAAAAAAACATTTCATTTCAAATAAAAAGGTGAAATCGTTTCCCTAATCGGTGCAAATGGAGCTGGAAAAAAACATCCACACTTCACGCTATTTCAGGGCTTGTACCAATAAAATCAGGAGAAATTTCCTTGAGCGGAGAAAATATAACCAATGCTGATGCCTATAAGCTTGTTAGCCGTGGAATGGCACATGTTCCAGAAGGCCGTAGAATCTTTACAGAGCTGACTGTACTGGAAAACTTGGAAATGGGAGCATACACAAGAAATGATGTGGATCAAATAAAAAAAGACATGGAACACATGTTCTCGCTATTCCCAAGACTTGCTGAACGTAAAAAGCAATTGGCAGGAACAATGAGTGGAGGAGAACAGCAAATGCTGGCAATGGCAAGAGCTTTGATGTCAAATCCTTCGTTATTATTACTGGATGAGCCGTCAATGGGGCTAGCGCCACTATTAGTGCAGGAAATCTTCAACATCATTGAAAAAATCAACAAGGAGGAAAATGTAACTGTATTGTTGGTAGAACAAAATGCCAATATGGCGCTTTCAATCGCAGATAGAGGATATGTTCTGGAAACTGGGAAAATCATTCTGGAAGGAACAGGAAAGGAACTGCTTACAAATCCTGAGATTAAGAAGGCCTATTTGGGAGGATAAAAAAGAATATTTGTTTTTAAGAACTGTCTTGAAAAAGTTTACGGGCTTTTTGAGATGGTTTTTATTTTGAAAGAAATTTTTTTGGAAAGTATGAAATTTTGAAAAAAATAAAAAAACTGGGAGAAATCCCAGTTTAACACTATTTCTATTTAAGTAGCGAAAATAATTACTAATTTCATTGCAAGGAGTCAAGACTCCTAACAGGATGTTTTTCTGTACTAATTCAATAAAGTATATCCTTGTGAACTCATCGCAGCCTGAACTTCTCCAGCGTTATTATATTTTTCTGAAGAAAAAGAGTTAGATTTTATTTCTTCATAGAAGTAATATTATTATTTTTATCTAAAACTATGTTCCCAATTTCTACTGGTTCAAAAGATTCAGTATTGCCAAGAATCCAGCAAATGTGTTTTTGAATGAAATATTTAATTGATAAATTTCCATTTTCATCCTGTTTGTAATAAATTCCTGATAAATTAGGATTATCAGAAGGATTATCATCTTTTGCAATTCAATTTTTTTCTCTGTGCAAGTTTTTGTAATATAATTTTTTTCAAATCTTTTTACTTGATTAGCATTTTTAGCATATTCAAGAAGTCCATTGACTTTTTATTTTAAATTTACTGTTTTGAGGACAGATCTTTAATTTTTTTGCTACATCTTTATTATAAAAACTTCAACATCAATCGTATCTCCATTTTGTATTCCTTCAGTTTTGGAAAAAAATTAAATGTAATTCCCTCCCTTCTTTTGCAAACTCTTCCTCTTTTTTTAGGTTTTTCTGTATTGCTATTTGCAGTTTCTAGCGGAAATTCAGGATTTTGATAATTTGTTATTTTCCCTTCCAGAGCTCCATCAATTCTAACTGTATAATATTTATTAAAGTCAAAAATTTTTGCAAAAATATGAAATTTGCGCAAATGTAGTATAATGCAATAATTCCAACTATCAGCTATTCAATAGCTGTATATTTTTTTCTTTTTCTCAGGATCTATTGCATTTTATTTTTCAGCTCCATTATTCCATTCTGATTTTATATCTTCAATTTCTATATTTTTCCTCTAAAAATAACAAAATAATTTGTTATTACCGAACCTAATGAAGTTATGAAAAGTCAATGCTAAAGAAAATTTTATTAAACCAAAATTTGGTGCTGAGCCTATATCTGCTCAAACATACCTGATAAAAAGTTAATGCTTTTATAAGTCCATGCACTGCATACATTTCTAAAAGTCCAAATATTATAAATCCACCAATAAAATAATAATTTAGATTTTTTTAATTTTTCTATTTTATTTTCTTTTTGCCTTTAGATAAATCAAAACAGTAGCCACAATTACAGCAATTACTATTAAATTTAAAATCCCTTGCATTGTTTTTAGCTGTTGAAAAGAAATCCATCCCTTTTCCCAGTAAATTTGCACCACTACTAAACAAATTATCTAAAGATCCTGAACTAGCTTCTGAAGCAGCTTTTTGCATTAAGGTACAAACTTAAACCTTTTATTCCAGTATAAAGAGTATAACTGAAGCGGCTGCAGTCAGCCAGAATACTATTTTTCAAAAAGTTTATTATTTTTCATTATCTTTTTGCAGAATATTATCTAAGAATCCTGATTGTGAAATATTTCCAGAATTATTATTTGCATTTGAATTTTGATTATTTGTTTTATTTTTCTGTATTATTATTATCCATTTTCCTCCTATTTTTAACATAAACAAAATAATTTTAAAATAAATTATTTTTCATATTTTTGATATTATCTCAACAAATTTTTGTTCTTCTTTGTTTAAAAAGGTTATCTGTGTGTATCTTCCTTGATACCAGCTTTTTAGAAAAATAGTTAGCATATTCAAGATTTTTTGTAAATATGTATCCTTTTTAGCAAATAATGTATTTCTTATGTATCCCAATTTTGTTTTGAAAAAGTTTTTAAAATATTTTCATTATTTTTATGCATACTTCATCATAAACTCTGTCCAATGTCGCCAAATCCTCATCCTGACCAGACTGTGCTGGTGGATTGGCTGGATTAGTTGTATTTGCTGAATTTGTTGCATTTGGAGCAGGGCGGCAGGCTGTCCTGATTGTCTGAACTGGAGTCAGACAGGGAGTGGCACTTTTCTCCAGTAGCTGACATTATTCTTCTGAAATAAAGTCATTCCATTTTCAAAGCACCATATTAATTTCACTTAATTTTTCTAACTCAGACAATATTTCGCTTTTTGTTTTTAGAATCAAGTTTATATCGTGTTTCAGAAACTTCTCCAGTTGAGTTTGTCAAAGCTATAGTAAATTTTTATAAACTCGCCATTTTTCTCCAACTACTTCACTTACATATTTTTGATAATCTTCTTCTTTTACTTCCAAATCCTTCAAAGTTTTTCCATCTTTTTTAATTTCTCCATCCAAAGTTACAAAATCCATTGAATACGAGTTTTTATCATATTTTGTAGCAACTTTTACAATTTTTCGGTTATCAATAGAAGCAGGATCATCAGAATAATCTACGACAGTTGTTACATTATTTTCAGTCTGAGTAAGCTGCATAAGTTTTCCTTCCTCATAAACTTGCACTTTCTTCGTTCCAGTCAATTTATAATTTATTTCAGTTTCCCCTTGCAATTTTCCGTTACTTACAAAGAAATATCCACTTTTTTGTGGAAGATCAAATGTAATTTTTCCTGTAAAAATTGCTCCTTTATAATAGATAAAATTGTTATCAACCCTAAAATCAGTTGAATTTAATGCAACCGTAGCTCCTTGTGGATTTTGCGGCTTTGTATAAGTAGCTGATTGATATCTAGTATCTTTTGCATTATTATCTTTATTTTGGTTTGAACAAGATACCATAAATGCTAAAATAAGAATTGTGATTGATAATTTTTTTCATTATTTTTCACTTCCTTTTTAATTATGTTTTTGTAAATTATTTTTCTTTTTAATTTAATAAATATATCTTCTGATTTAAAAATTTACTATTTAAATATTTCATTTCTCTATATTTTTATAATTAAAATTTTTTTATTTCTATTATCCATTCTTTCTTTAATTTGTTGTGCTTCTGAATCAGAAATAATTCTTTCGCTTTTTATTATGAACTCCGTATTGTTGTCTTTTATAAGCGGCCATATCAATATCATCTTGAACTTCTTGAATTCTATTTGATGTCATTCCAGCTACAAAACTTGTGATACCTAGTAATTTAAATAGTACATAAACTGCTACAGCAAATAAAATTAATGGTATAGCAAATAATAATCCAAAAAAATGCTAAAATTCCAATTCCAATTAATTTTTAAAAAGTAAAAGTATGTATTGTTTTTGTATCTGTAACTTCTTCTATTCCTATATTTTTCTGAAGTTAAATATCGCTTGTTCAAGATTTTTAAAAAAATAATTGCACTGGCTACTGCATGTAAAAGAGTATCCGATCATAAAAATTGTCGATTCATTTATATGAGCATAGTTTAAGAAAATTTAAAATATACCTTGTAAAATAAATATTACCAAAATACTTATAATTGTACCTCCAATAAATCCTCCTAACCAGTAAATTACAGCATATGTAATCCAGACTTTTTCCTTTTGTTATCCCTTCATCAGCTTTTTGTCTTGCCGCTTTAAATATAATAAATATATGCAGCAGTATTGCTGCTAAAAATATAGATTTCATTATTAATGAAGAATCATTAATAACTGCTATAAAATAGCTCATATTTCTTTCTTTTCCTTTCTTTTTTTATTTTTAGTAATTCCATTCATAATCCCTTGTAAAATATATGCTACATTTTACATTTGGACCCACTAATGAGACATCAGAGTTTTTAAATTTTCTTTAGAAATAAGTTTTGAAATTTCATTATATGTTTTAACTGTTTCTTGTTCCAATTTATTTTGGATTTAAGTTTTCTAATTCTTTTTGCATTTGTGCATATTCATCTATATGTTTTTCTTTGTTCTTCAAATGTTTTTATATGTAAGATTAAGTTTATAAGTTTTTAATATATCAAGTGGATATGTTGCTTTATCAGTTGATATCAAATTTTGTTTTCCTGATGCTCTTCTAGATTCTTCAAAACCTTCAAATTTTTCTTTTTACATTTCCTTATTAATTTCACAACCGATAGTAGCATGTATTTGAAGAAATCTTTCATAATTTTTCATCAAAAGGAATCAGTATTTCCATGAGGACCACCTGCATGGCTAGTATTCTTTTAACATTTCATTTAATCCTTCTGGCGTAAGACACTTTTGATTCATCTACTTTTTACCTTTTTCCACATGATACAGTAAACATATCTAAAATAATAAATAAGTTATAATTTTTTCATATTTCCTCCATTTTTATAAAATCAATTTTTATCTTTCTTGATACAAATAATTTTTAATCAAGAAAACTGAGATTTCTCCCAGTTTCCATCACTTTAAAATAACAAAAGATTTAAATACCTATTTAATATTAACTTTTTGCCCATTAATAAAAATTTCAGTTCCAGGATTTTGTGAATCGAAAATAAGGATATTTAGAATCATAGAAAGGAGATTGAGTTTTAGCAACTTTTCCATTTTTCATAGCTAGTGTTTGTACTGTTAATTGATTATCCCAAATATACATTGCTAAATTATGATCAAAATAAAATGTCTCTTTGAATTTTCTTGTTCCTTTTCCTGATTTATCTCTTTTCAAAAGCATCCTAAAAATATTAGAACCATGAGTCCAATATACTGGAAATTTAACATATCCATAAAAAGTTTTCACTTCCAATTTCATATAAGAATCTTCCTGGTTTCATTCTACATTCTACATAATTTACTTTTTCTGATATTCATTGTAAATCTCTATGAGTGTATATAGAATTTCTTTCTGCACCATATATATCATCTTCATTTTTATAATCATTTTTATCAAAAAGGATTTTACAATTTTTCTTATAATTTCCATCTGTAACAAGATATCCCCTAGTTCCTCCAGTTTTTCCGGAACTATTTGATGAAGATGCAGTATCTGTTCCTATTACAGCATTCTTTAATTTTTCCAGAAATCTGCTTTGGTTGGTACTGCGAATGTTAAGCATAGCATTGATACTAAGAATAATTTTTTTCATGGCTTTCTCCTTTAATAAATTGTTTTGCTTATATTATATATCAGAAGCCTTATTGCTTAGAGATTTTAAAATATAGAGATTAATGAGTAAAGATGTATAAACAGATCAAATTTAAGTAAATTTTTAATGACAAAAGAGAAAACTGATTAAATGTTCTAAGGTTTTGACTAATATTAACTTTGTCCGTTAATAAAGAATTTTGAAGTTTCCAGGATTTTGTGAATCGAAATAAGGACTTTTATCAGAAATTTACCACATCCATTTTCACCAGCTATCGTACTGTTAACTGATTATTCCCAATGTGCATTTGCTAAAGTGCCGATCAATATAAAATTCCATCAACTTCTTGTTCCTTTCCTGGTTATCTCTTGAAAACACTACCCTAAAATACCTGTCAGTGCTAACAATTTCATATACGGAAACTAACATATCTCATAAAGATGTTGTATCCTATTCTGTAAAAATTCTCGATTTTGTCTACACTCTACATAATTTACTTTTCTGATGTTCTTTCACATGCTGAGTCTCTGTATTGGTATGTAGCCTTTCTTTCTGCATCTATATACTCAATAAACATCTCTATAATCAGCTTTTATCAAAAGGATTTAATTTTCTTATAATTTCCATCTGTAACAAGATACCCTATGGTTCTCGTTTTCCGGAACTATTTGTGATGAAAGATGTTCCGATCAGTGTTTTAATTTTCCAGGAATCGCTTTGGCTGGTATTGTGAATGTTAGCATAGCATTGATATTAAGAATAATTTTTTTAATGGTTTTTCTCCTTTAATTTTAAATTGTTTTTGCTTATATATCAAGCTTTATTTTTTTTTTTTTTTTCTTAGAAAATATTTTAAAAATGGATATTATATAAAGGGATTTATTGTTGGACTTTTCTATATTTCCTGTATATTTATGATAAATATTATTTTGAAAAAATTAATTGTAATTATAAATAAAGAAGTGGGAGGATTTTATGGATTTATTAATTTAAGCAGCCGACATGGATGGAACGTTGGATGAAAACATGGATAACAAGGAAATGTTGAGCGATTGTAGTTCAAAGGAAAGGTGTTATTGGGTTGTGCTTTAGTGGTAGACCTAGTTATGCGATGCTTGAGTATGCAAGGAGCTTCAGATGGAGTAGTATGAAGGTTACGTGCTGGCGGTGGCAGATTAATGATATAAATGAAGTATTTTTATGAAGGGCTGGAAAAAAGGATATTGAAATGTTTATAGTGTTTCAAGAGGTGTTCTGATGATTTTGTATGTTGGAATTGATTTATGGGACAGAGGCAACAGAAGGGTAGTGCAATGAGATCGATGTGAGTAAATTCAAGAATTTGATTTGTTTTAAAATTAGAAAAGGAAGTTGGTAAAACTACAAATGTATGATTGTGGACGCCTGAGATGTATTAATAGCAGAAACATATGAATAGTTCATGGAAATGACTACTTATTGTATTTCAAAGTAATATTTTTAGAAATTGCCAATAAAAATGTGGATAAAGGAAGACATTGAAAATTGGGAGAAATCGAAAATATGCCTGAGAATGATAGGGTTGAGAATAGTGCAAATGATGGCTTCATTGAAACTTGTGTGGGAATGCCTGTGGCTTGTGGAGAATGCTATTCCTGAAATTAAAAGTATTTCTAATTTATTTCAACTTCAAATGTGGTTATGGATTAAAGCAGTAATTGAAAATTTTTGAATATTAATACTATTTCCATTAGAATAAAGTTGTTATAAAATTTTCTCGAAGAGTCTTAATTCTTGCAGAAATAGATAAAATTTTTTCAAATTAATGGGATTTATGTAAATAAAGAGGAAAATTATTATGTTTCATGGACATTATTAAAGTATTTATTTTAAGTCTTGTGGGGCTTTCAGAGTTTATACCTGTCAGACAGGCATATGATGGTTGTGGTCGATTTTGCAATTGTCGAAAATTAGGGAGATTTGGCGTGCGTTTAAGATAATTATACAGCTAGGGGCAATTTTGTCGGTAGTTGTGTATTACTGGAAAAGAGGATTTTTCTGTTTGCATAAGAAGGGGCTTAGTCAGCGGATGGATATTGTTTCAAATGTGGATAAAATAGTGATTGGTGTACTTCCTTGATTGTTTTGGTTTGTTCGATGATGTTATTGATAAAGTGCTGTTTAGGCCTTGGTAGTTGTGGCAATACGTTGTTATTCTGTTATAATTATTTGGTTGAATTCTTGGAAAAAGGAAGGTAAAATTTTCAATTACTCAAATGAGTATAACTGCAATTGGGTAGGGGCTATTTAATGCTTTATATTCGATACTTGAGATAAGTCTGCCACTATTATTTGGAGAGTTTTCTTGGTTAAATAGGATTTAGCGACCAAATTTTCCGACGCTCGATTCAATGCTTGGAGTAGCACTTTTGTGTAGTTAAAACTGGAACAGCATTGGCTGATATGAGTGGTTTTTAATTGCATTTGGTTTTTGTTTTATATTTGGCTTTTTCTTGTTGTCTTTATGAGCTACATTAAAAGTGTGATTTAAAGGTATTTGGATATTATCGGATGATTATTGAATAGATTGTTACTGGCGCTTGTTTTTGTGGTGTAAAATGATGGAGCAAATGTTGTGATTAATCAGAGATAAACGAGGATTTGTGCGTGTACTTCATAAATTATGGTGTTATTTCTGAGCATTAATATGAATGTGGAATTAGTTTAAGTTTTGAAAGGATAAATGTGGAAACTTTCAGTTAGAGGAAAACTAGAAAATAATGAAATAAAGTTATGATTAATTACTGTGAATAGTATGTGGTTGATGAAAATAGTGCAAATTCTTGAAGAGATATTTCACAGTGATGATAGATATGTTTTGAAGGTTAGGCGGAAGTTATGGCAAAGGCCTCATTAGTGGAATTATTTGATATCACAATATAAATGAATCTCTGGCCAGAGTATCAAGTCTCACAAAGATTGTTGGAGCGATTTTTAAAAATGGGATTGTCTTACGAAAAGGTGAGGTGGAAATATTGGAAAACATCTATTTTGTCAGTGATTGACAGCTTAGGCTTCTGCTGAGACATTTGTAGAAGCGATCAAGCTCATGGTATTGAATATCTACAGGAAACAATGAGGAATTTATGTTGGAATTGCTTTTGTCCTACAAAATGTTCATGCTTCTCATTTTCAAGCCTACCTGCTACACGTGGAAAATATGCTCGAAAGATATGATGAATGTATAGGCTCAATTTATCATGATAAATGCAAATTGGGCAGTGCTAACACCAGGAACTGGATTTAAAAGTGCGCGATTTGCATTGGCGGGTGCACCTTCGATTTTAACAGCAGAAGAAAGTATGCCAAACTAAAAGCAGTAAAGGAGAATTATAATTTAGATTATCTGCAAAGGAATTTACGACTTTGGAGGCTGGAAGATTATTGACGTGGATGGGAAAAATTATCGTTATTAAAAGTTGCTGGAATCGTGAAATCAGATCATATAATCCCCCAGTCTTTCTATGAAAAGACACTAAAACTCGTAAATCAACTACCCTGTACAAGAACTAGTTTGATGCGTTTACCGAGGTTATCTAAAATCTTGGATTGCAGAATAAATGGACTTGATTTTGGGACTGCCACGACGAAACTAGAAGATATTCTGTATACGATGGATATAATTTCAAAGTGTGATATGGAAAATCTCAGCAATTCATAATTTGGCAATAAAATGCACAGCCGTCTCATCTCGAGGTGTCATGCCCATAAGATGGTGCTGCTGGGATTTATGGGAAAGAGTTTATGATTGGAAATATGTTCTAAAAATAGAGCTTTCCGCTATTATGTATCTTCGGAAAAACATGACTTTTCAATGGGAGATCTGGAACGTTCATTAAATGATGTCGATCGGTGTCGATATTAGATGAGTTGAGATCCATAAGACAGGCTGAGCTGGTGGGAATTGGGCTGGAGGACGGAGTTACAGAGAGCTTGTATCTGGTCGTGAAAGCGGGATGTCCTCGAGGCTCTAGAGTCCCTGATCTGCGTCTTTGGATAATGGGCTGGAGAGATAGCTGGGACAGGAAAAGTCTGAGATTAAAGAGAGTGTTTGAAAAGGTTGCTAGAATTACTAACGAGTGACTTATGTTTTGGGACTATAAATCAGATGTCATAAGCATGCAAAATACTAAACTAGACTATATTAGTGCATAGGTCTTCGTGGTCCAAATAAATGTGTATAGTAAAATAAAAGATGTGCAAATGAGGTGAAGTCGTTTAGCGATTATCAGAAATTTAGTAGATGCAGTGAAGACTCTATACGTGCTGTTGCTATTCACCGTGATATGGGAAGACAGTTGGACAGTTCAGCTATATCAGAGAGATGTTGATTATGCTATAGGTCTACTTAGAAGGGCTTTGCCTTGGAGAGCATTATCAGCCGTGAAAAGAGCCGCATAACCTTTGAATCCAGGCTGCTAGATATTCTGAAACAGAGGGCAAGGATAAAAGTGGGGAAAACTTGTGCAAAATGTAGCCAAAGGAATTCAGCCGCTATAACTCAGAGAAGTGTTTGAGAACTGCTGATTTAATTAGATATACCCGCTGAAGAAGGCTTAGAATCGCTGGAGAATTTGTAAATGGTGGAGATTTGGAGGCAGAAACACAAGAAAATGTGAGCTGTAGAGAGAGCCCAGTTGGGCCTCTTGTTCTTTGCACATTTGCGCCATTTAGCTATCCTGCAAACTTATCAGCATCTAAAATATGTGCAAAGCTTTACAATGAGAGGCTAGTAATTTTCATTCACCGCCTACACAAGGTTCAATAAAGTGCGATAACTGACGCAAAAGTGTTTTGCGAAGCTGGGAATTGTGTGCTGACTGCTCTGTAACTGGAAAGGTTAAAGAGAATCGGAGATTATTTTAGGATTGTTTCACAAAGTAAACTTTCATCGCTTTACAGGAAGTACACCACTGGGAAAAATCAGAAAACTTGCTGGAATCTGTCCAGTATGTGAATTGGGTGAAAGAGAGATGCTGGATTGTGCTAGAAGATGGAGACTTGGAAGAAAATGCCGCTATACTCATTGCTTGAGGGCATTTGGTTATTCTGGACAGAAAGATGTACTGCCATTAAAGAAATTGCTTGTAATGGATTCAGTTGCCATAGATAAATTGTACAGCAAACTTGCTGAAAGAGTTGAAAAGTGCTGTTGGATCGCTTTTGACAATGCTGGCCTACTGTAGCAGTGAGTACTCATCCAGCAGACTTTGAAGTTACTGAGGATGCACAGAAAAAGGTGCAAAGCATTAACAATGATAAACAGTAGAGAAAATCTAATCTGTGCCCGATGGTTTTGACAGCATAGCAACTGAGTACAAGATGCTGGGAAGAACCATTTGAGATTCGAAAGTGCTGCCCAATTCTCAGAGTAAAATCCTGTAGATGAAGCAGCAGAGTACACATAAAGTCGAAGTGGACTACAATCAGCGGTATTATAATTTATTAGCATGAATGCTAGGAAAAATTGGAAGTAAAGACAGTGCACATAAATATGACTGTCGAGAGGAAAAGTGTTGTTCTTAGGAATTAAAGGTTCTAGGACAGGAGTTCAAGGGATAAAAATACAGTATAGAAAGCTGACAAGGCAAATATCATCATTTGATGCTATAAAATTAAGGGATGTTTTCTTTCAGCATCTCTTTTTCTACTAATTTTTAAAATTACAAAATGAAATTACTTTTAGAGGAGGATTTTCCTGGGCAAAAAGGTAACAATGCTTCTAACATTGGCTTTAGCACTATCATCCAGCTGCTCTATTTTGGATTCCCTAAAGGTGATGGAAGAGAAAAGGAATTTGTGTACTTATACGACGAAAGGAGAATTTATAGGCTGAGCCTATAAGATAGTCATTAAAAATATATATGGGAGGAAATGTTATGAAAGGCATTATTATTTTTATTTGCCGCATCTGTAATGTTGCTGGTAGTATACATCTACTCACGAAGGATTTCTATTCTGCAGATGAGTTCAGAAGGCTGTTCACTGTATCTGACGCGATAGAAAAGTTTAGAAGGGAAGAAGTATTAATATGGTTTTGATATGATGATACATTGGTGCATTCAAGCAGTTGCTTACTAATTACAGGGCAATATCATTTTGGCAGTCCAGGAATAAAAAGGGAGCTGAAAGTTATTTGTAATCAAAAATTTTGGGATTATATTGCTGAAAATGGAGATGAACACTCGTTTAAACAATCTGCAAAGATTTAATTACAAATGCACTTTGGAAGAGGAGATGCATATTTTTCATACAGGAAGACAAAACATTCAAAAGATAAAAACTATACTTCAACAAAATTATGCATTGAAAGATACTTTGAGTATTGTACAGAAAGTTTACGTAGAATATACAGCTGATACTCCGACAGGTGGCTACAAATATGATCGAAATCATATTATCATGAAAACACAATGTTTTAATTCTACAGTAGTAGTGACGATGATATTTTAGCTGCAAGAGAAGTGGGAATTCGTGGAATAAGAGTTCAAAGAGCCTGATACGATCATATTCACAAAGATGAGATGGCAGGATACGAGAAGAAGTTTTGATAGGGTCTGGCTTGGTAGAGACATAAAAAGTAAAGATTATCCGTTTTCTGTTTTCTTTAACAAATATGTGTTATTCTTTAGTTAAGAAAAGAAAGATTAAGCAGATTAGGAAGAGTATTTAAAATGCAAAAAGACGTCTATTTTAACTCGATTACAGTCTACTAAATTTAGCTGTTTGGGCGCATATTCAAAAACAAAATGTCTATAATAAATGGAGCGTCATAGAATTGGCACAAGTTGAGCCGAAAAGGAAAAATGTGTAATTCCGAAAAGAAGCTAAGATTACAATTAATTTTTGATGAGATTAATGGATTTTCAGGATAAATAATTATTCTGAGATTATATGGTAAAATACTTCTACTTTATCAGCTGATGTGGCTCACAACTTTAATAAGTAGGTAGCAGAGAATGATCGACATCGAGACAAAATTTGCTGCGATGTTTACACCTGTTTCATACGTTACTAATGCTAGTACTGACTGTGAGTAATAAGAAGGAAGTTTGGACTTTTTAAAGGTTTTGACACTAAATGGAAAAGCTGATACGTTGGAAACTTTTGAAACATGGATTGGAAAAAGATGTTATGCAAAGCTGTTCAAAAATGAGAACACACACTACCTTTCTAATGAAAATGGAATAAATGGTAAGTGGTCGGAATAAATAACTATTTTGGAGAGTTGTGAAATAGTTATTATTAATATTAAAGCTCAATCTACATATGTTCAACAAGAATGGCAGGTCCTGAAAATCTTATGAAAAGTTGAAAGGAATTCTTGGAACTAGAAATTTCTAAAAAGTTAAATTGTATTCAAAAACTCTTGGTTACGACAACAGATAAAGGAAAAATCTTTGACATTTGGAAAAGTTAATAAATAAAATGTATTATAGTTAGGCAAATTTATTTAATAAGGGAGGTTTTGACTCCTTTTTATAGTCTAGTGTTAATTAATGTATTTTAAATTTGTTTAGTGTACTTTTGTAAAAAAATTGAAAAGGATATCTATGATACAATTTTTGTATAGATATTGAAGAAAAGTTATAAATGTGTATTGGATAATTGACTAAGATGTTAATTAATGTTATAAAATATTGCTTATTTTGAAAGGATAAAAATATATGAAAAAATAAATTTTTGACTGCGATATTTGTGTTATGCTTTTTATGAACAAATTTCATGTAAAAACATCGAGGAAAACTGTAAAATCTAAAACTTCTTTAAACGTAAAAAGTTCATAGTAGTGAAGTTGAATTTATGGGTTTATGCAAAATGTGATGTGTGAGGCAAAATGGCAAATTGACGAAAGACCTTGAAAGGCGGTGACTTGGATCGACTCAAGAGAAAAATGACTGAAAAAACTTTTAACTTCCTATAGTGGCGTGGGACAAGATATATGTAGAAAGGGTATAGATTGTTTCAGTATTGACGTAGAGTCTATGTGATTTTACTAAGGACTTCCAGGAGTTTCTTTATACAGTAAAGCAGAGTCTTTGCCAAACTTGAGATAGAATGTTGTTTTTCTTTAAGTCTGGAAATAGAACAAATCATTGGCAGTTTATGTTGGTCAAGTCATCTGGTGCAAATTGACTTGCAAAGTGCTCCATTAGCAGCTTTTTCAAAGTTAGTTTGGATTCCATCCCATCCATCTCCACCCATAGAATTGAGCGTTTATTCCAAGTTCACAGTTGTGTCAAAATTAATCAATTATTATAATAATGGTGCAAAAATTACTTCAGGATTATCCTTTTTACTTATACATGTG